>Ga0136617_10005134_pt1 | contig 11704 bp, 7 predicted proteins | sample AntDrymUQ3222106_2_FD_129672 | JGI IMG/M metagenome (GOLD analysis project Ga0136617, IMG submission 129672) | Polar desert sand microbial communities from Dry Valleys, Antarctica - metaG UQ322 (21.06) | ecosystem: Environmental > Terrestrial > Soil > Desert | place: Antarctica: Dry Valley...
CCGGAGGTGTCATAGCGTGCTTCAAGGCCGGTGGCGAAGAAAAGAATGGGTGGCCGAGGCTATGCCGACCTACGCCGCCGGCCGTGCCGGCTCAGGATGACGATAGCACCTGTGTGCGACTCAACATCCCGACCTCAGAACTCACCACTCACAACTCACAACTCAGAACCGGATGCGGCCGGGGCGGCTTCGCGGCTGCCTCGTTGTTCTGCCGGACCCACTGCAGTCTTTGCCAGATTGAATGCGGTGTTGATCAATGCGACGTGCGAGAAGGCCTGAGGGAAGTTTCCTACCATCCTGTCCAGCCCGGTGTTGTACTCCTCGGCAAGAAGGCCGACGTCATTTCGGATCGAGCAAACGCGCTCGAAAATCTCGCCCGCCTTTTCCACACGCCCCTGCAGGATCAGGTTGTCAGCCAGCCAGAGGGTGCAGGCGATGAACGCCCCTTCGTCACCGGTCAGCCCGTCCGCCGTCTCGCTTGTCGAATAGCGGAGCACAAATCCATTTCGAGTCAGACGCTTCTGGATCGCATTCACCGTTCCCTTGATGCGCGCATCATCAGCAGGAAGAAATCCAACCAATGCCATGAGAAGAAGACTGGCGTCGAGAGTCTTGCTGCCATACGCCTGAACGAAACTTCCCAGCTCGGCGTCGAAGCCCTTCTCACAAATCTCGGCATGCATCTCCGCGGCGACTTTCTTCCAGCGTTCGAGGGGACCTTCGTACCCGAACTGCTCCACAGCCTTGACGGCCCGGTCGACCGCTACCCACGCCATCACTTTCGAGTGCGTGAAATGCTGCTCTGGTCCGCGGACCTCCCAGATCCCACTGTCCGGACGCTTCCAGGCCTCTTCCACGAACTCGACCAGCTTCGATTCCACTCGCCACGAAGCTTTGTCGGTGTCAAGGCCAGTGAGTCTGCCCACGTGAAAAGAGTCAAGCAACTCACCGAACACATCGAGTTGCAATTGATTGTGCGCGCCGTTGCCAACCCGCACGGGGCGGGAGCCCTCATATCCCTTCAACCATGGCAGCTCGAATTCGGTGAGCCGCCGCTCGCCACGAAGGCCGTACATCACATTGACCTGTGACGGAGTTCCGGCCACCGCGCGCAGCAGCCATTCCTTCCACCCACGCGCTTCCTCGCGATATCCGGCAATCAGGAGGGAGTAGAGCGTGAAGGTCGAGTCACGCAACCAGCAGTAGCGATAGTCCCAATTGCGCACGCCGCCGAGATCCTCCGGAAGTGATGTGGTCGGGGCAGCCACCATCCCGCCAGTCCGGTTGTAGGTGAGCGCCTTCAGAGTAATGAGAGAGCGATGGACAGCATCTTCGTAGCGGCCTTCGTACGAACAGCGGCTGATCCACTCCTGCCACCAGGACGTGCAGTGCGTGATCGCCTCGTCGGGGTTTTCTATTTCCGACGGCGTCGCTGCATGCGAGGGTGTCCAGGTCATTACGAAGGGGATGCGCTCTGCTTCGCTGACCTCGAAATCAGCATAGGTTTTCAGGTTCTGGCCGGTCAGCGGCACCGTGGTTCGAAGACGCACCGTATCGGGGCCTGCCACTGCTTTCACGCCGCCAAAGGGATTGCGGGTCACCCAGGGAATGATCGATCCGTAATCAAACCGGATGACCAGCTCCATCATCATGCGCACCTTTCCCTCGATGCCTTCCACCATGCGGATGAGCGTGGGCACTTCCACGTCCGGAAGCATGCAGTCGATGATGCGCACTGCTCCCTGCGCAGTGCGAAACTCAGTCTCCAGGATGAGGGTTCCCTGCCGGTACTTGCGGGAGACCATCAGATACTCGCGGGGACGAAGCATCCACCTTCCGTTATCGGCATCACCAAGCAGGGCTGCGAAACAGGCTGGAGAATCGAAACGAGGAAAGCACAACCAATCGATGGACCCGTCAGAGGAGACGAGGGCAGCCGACTGGCAGTTGCCGAGCAGTGCATAGTCCTCGAGCCTCATGCCTGGTCCCTCCTCTCCCCTTTTGCCAAACAAGTCTCAATCGTCATCGAAGCAAGCGTCCCCGCGTACCCGACATGAGTAGCTGGTCATCCGCCCGTTCCAATGCAATCCGCATGGCTACCTTCTGCGGACGGGGCGCGACCGGAGGAGCCGGGCTATGAATGCGTCGCTCTCACTGGTGAGACCGAAACCCTGCACCGTGGCCCCGGCGGGAAGGTAAATGCGATCATCAATGACGGCAGCGGAGATTCCATGTCGAGGTAGTTGCATCGGAATTTCACGCCGCCAGGAATCAGAGCCAGGGTCATAAGACTCCGTCTCCGAAAATACTCCTGTGCTCGCTGCGCGGTTTCCCTCACCTCCGAAAACATACAGTCGTCCCGCCGTCGGCGCGGCGGCGATACCGCTCCGACCTGTGGGCATGGGGGCACGAGTGGTCCACCGATCGGTGGCTGGGTCGTACTCCTCCAGGGTGCGCAGGGTCAGATCACCTGGACGGCGTCCGCCCACTACATAGAGTTTTCCTTCCAGCGTGCCGGCGGCCAGATGCTCCCGTGGAGTGGGCATTGGAGCGAGGGAGATCCAGCGCTGCGTCGATGGCTCGAAGGCGGCCAATGCCCCTGTCAGTGGACCTGTTCCCCCAACGACGTAGATTCGATCGCCGATCACGGCCGCAGCAAGTGCGCCTCTCCGCTCTGCCATTCGTGGAACCGGAGTCCACAGATCTGTCGCCGGGTCATAGCGATACGCAGCATCCGCGCTATCAAAAGCGAGGCTGCGAAATCCACCGAAAATGTATACGTGACCTTCGAATCCGACCGCCGCGCTGTGATGCAGTGGCTCCGGTAGAGGAGCCACGAACCTCCATGAGTCTGTGGCAGGATCGTAGACCTCGACGGAGGAAGAAACGTCAGCCGTTCGTAGACCCCCCATCAGATACACCTTGCCTGCGACGGCGGCAACGGCGACCTCTTGCCTTCCCTCGAGGACGGGACGTAGACGTACCCACGCCGAGTCAGCGCAGAGAGGCAAGGCAATCGACACAACGACTAGAAGACAAGGAGCGAGCGTGCGCATCAACTTCATTGTGAATGCCTTCCCGACACGCTGTAAAGTGGCGTAGACGAATCGAGTGGTAAGCCAAAGTCGCGCACCGGCGTGCGACAGTGGTATCGAGCCTGCAACGAGTTCGGCTCACCGCCCCTACGCAGCGCACGCAAACATGTCGAATCTTTTCGGAGAGGAAAACAGCCAGCAGCCACCGGAGTCGGTGACGAAAACCTCCCGCAGGTTGGCCGTAGGCGCCGAACTACGCGGCGGGGAAGCGCACTTTCGCGTCTGGGCACCGCGCCGAACCAGGATCGAGGTCGTGATCGAGCCGGAAGGAGAAGCACATCAGCTCGACCGGGAGAAGGATGGGTACTTCTCGGGGTCGATCAATCATCTGCGGGCGGGAAGTCTTTACAGGTTCCGAGTCGATGACGGCGACTCCTATCCTGATCCGGTCGCGCGCTTCCAACCTGACGGCCCCCATGGTCCATCGCAGATCGTCGATCCCTCCGCGTATCAATGGTCGGATGACAACTGGAAAGGTGTCGCCGCCCATGGTCAGGTAATTTACGAGATGCACATCGGAACATTCACGCCGGAGGGGACCTGGCGAGCGGCAATCCAGCAGCTACCTCATCTTGCCGTATTGGGCATCACCCTTCTCGAGGTGATGCCTGTCCACGAATTTCCAGGACGCTTCGGCTGGGGTTACGACGGGGTGGGCCTGTTCGCGCCCACGCGACTATACGGCAGCCCCGATGACTTGCGCGCCTTCGTGGACGCGGCTCACAGTCATGGCCTTGGCGTAATTCTCGACGTCGTCTACAACCACTTCGGGCCGGACGGAAACTTCCTCAGACAATTTTCCCCCGATTACTTTACGGACAAGTATCCAAACGACTGGGGCGACGCAATCAACTTCGAGGGACCCTCTCCGGTGCGCGAGTTTTTCGTGGAGAACGCGCGGTACTGGATTGAGGAGTTCCACATGGATGGCCTTCGCCTCGATGCCACCCAACAGATTTTCGATGCTTCGGACATCCACATCCTTGCGGACATCACGCGCGCTGTCCGACGCGCCGGCGGAAAACGGGAGACGTATCTCGTTGCTGAGAACGAACGGCAGGATGTACGGCTTTTATCACCGCACTCGGAGGGAGGATTCGCCATTGATTCCATGTGGAACGATGATTTTCATCACTCCGCCATGGTCGCGCTTACCGGAAGAAACGACGCGTATTACACCGATTACTTCGGCAAGCCGCAGGAGTTCATTTCTTCACTGAAGTGGGGATTCCTCTACCAGGGACAGTGGTACAGCTGGCAAGACGATCGCCGCGGCACGCCCTCGCTCGACGTGGACGCCCACCGCATGGTGTGCTTCATCGAGAACCACGATCAGGTGGCCAACTCGGCGAATGGCGATCGACTGGGCAGGATCACCGATCCGGGAACTCTCCGAGCAATAACCACTCTGCTGCTGCTGGCGCCAGCGACACCGATGCTTTTTCAGGGGCAGGAATTCTCGTCTTCAGCACCGTTCCTTTACTTTGCCGATCATGAGACCGATCTCGCGCAGAAGGTCTCCGAAGGCAGGCGGGATTTCCTTCGGCAATTTCGTAATCTGGCCACGCTCGAGATCCAGGCCGAGCTAACAGATCCCCACAGCCCGGAAACGTTTGAACGATGCAAACTCGATCATCAGGAGCGTGAAAAAAACCGGTCAACGTACAAAATGCACCAGGATCTGTTGTCCTTGCGTCGTACTGATACAACCTTCTCCAGCCAACGCTCGGATGTGATGCATGGCGCCATTCTGTCCGATCAGTCTTTCCTTCTTCGTTTCCTCAAAGGAGGCCTCGAGGATCGGCTGATTGTCTTGAACCTGGGGCGAGATCTTCGCTTCAATCCCTCGCCTGAGCCGCTTCTCGCTCCCCCCGCCGGTTGCCGATGGGAGCTCTTGTTCTCCAGCGAGATGCCCGAATACGGAGGCATCGGAACTCCTCAACCCGACTCCGAAGACAACTGGCGTATCGCTGGCAGAGCGGCGATTGTGCTCAACCCTGTTCTGATCAGGAAGTGACGAATGACAATTGGCGACCCTGAGGTTTTTGTACCAGCGTCACTCGTTCGACAGGTCGGTTGGACGCAGGATGACGCGCTGGAAGCCCTGGTTACGGATGAATGGCTGGTGACGAACGGAATCGGCGGTTACGCCTCGGGAACCGTCGGCGGTGTTGCTACTCGCCGCTTTCATGGCTGCTTGATCGCAGCGCTCCCCACACCTCTGGGAAGAACGATGATGCTCAATCATCTGGAGGAGCACGCCACCCTTGCCGGCGGTGAAAGATTGCGACTGGCTGGAGATGAACGTCACGGAAAGGACGTCCTTCTGCCCGATCCGAAACTCATCGAGCAATTCCGCCTGGAGCACGGCCTGCCTTTATGGCGCTATGCCTCAAAGGGATTCACGCTCGAGAAGCGGGTCCTCATGCCTCATCATCAGAACAGCACGTATCTGATTTACCAGCTCTCCGCAGATTCACAGGAAGTGAAGCTGGAGCTCGTCCCATCACTGCATTTTCGTCCGCACGAGGGATTGGTTTCCGCTCCAGCCGACCGGTGCACCATCAGGGGAGACGAAGAAAGCTGGGAGATCGCATCCTCCACGGAGTTTCCACCGCTGCGCCTCTGGGTGGACGGCGCCAGGGCTCGTTTGCTCGTTGATGAAGGGATGCGGGAACATCTCATTTACCGATTGGAAAGGGATCGCGGATACGAGTCGGAGGGTTCGCTGTGGAGTCCGGGAGTCATCGAGATGCTCCTGAAGCCGGGAGAAACGGCCGCTCTGGTGATCTCCACGGAAACATGGGAGGCCATGCGCGCCCTGCCGTTCCGAGTCGCCCTGGAAGCAGAGTACAAGCGGCGGAACCGGCTACTCACTCTCGCGGCAGTGGGCACGAACTCCCCCATCGAAGCGCAACTGGTGCTTGCTGCTGATCAATTCATCATCACTCCCCAGATGCGCGAGGCAGACTCCGCCCGTTCACGGGCCAGTGGGGACGATCCCCGCACAGTGATCGCTGGATACCACTGGTTCACCGACTGGGGGCGCGACACAATGATCAGTCTGGAAGGGCTGACACTCAGTACGGGGCGGCAACTGGAAGGCGGCAACATACTTCGCACCTTCGCGCATTACGTTCGCGACGGCCTCATACCGAACATGTTCCCGGAAGGAAAGAACGAAGGTCTTTACCACACCGCCGACGCGACCCTCTGGTTCTTTCATGCGCTGGACCGTTACGTCACGGCCACGAACGATCGCACCACGCTGAAAATTCTGATCCCCACGCTGCAGGACATCATCGCGCATCACATACGCGGCACCCGTTTCGGTATCGCAGTCGATCCGGAGGACGGTCTGCTCAGACAGGGAGCGGAGGGATATCAGCTGACATGGATGGACGCCAAAGTAGGAGACTGGGTAGTCACGCCGCGAAGGGGAAAGGCGGTGGAGATCAACGCCCTGTTTTACAACGCAATGCGTCTGCTGGAGCATTGGCTGCGGGAAGACTCCCGTGACGAAGAAGCGAACGAGCTCGCTGCACATGCAGAAAGGGCATACCAGTCATTCAACCGACGCTTCTGGTACGAAGAGGGTCAATACCTGTACGACGTGATTGATGGAGAAAACGGAAGCGATTTCGCCTTCCGTCCGAACCAGATTTTCTCGATCTCGCTGCCTCACGCCATTCTTGCGCAGGATCGATGGAAACGGATCGTGGATGCAGTGGCCGATAGGCTGGTGACTCCTCTCGGCTTGCGCTCCCTGGCCCCGGGTCATGCCGACTACAAGTCCCGTTACGATGGAGACCTGCGCGCGCGCGACGCGGCGTACCACCAGGGTACTGTGTGGGGATGGTTGATCGGCCCCTTCATCGATGCATGGCTCAAAGTCCACCCAGGCGAGCTCCGTGATGCCAGAAGTTTTCTTCAGGGATTCGAATCACACCTGCGGGATGCGGGGGTAGGTACCATCAGCGAAGTCTTCGATGCCGAGGCGCCTTACACGGCCCGGGGATGCATGGCACAGGCGTGGAGCGTGGCGGAGGTGCTGCGCTGCTGGAAGAAGACGGAGGGATCCCCTCCAATTCCGTCATCCTGAGAGGCTGTGAAAAAATCGACTGAGGTGCCATCCTGAGCGGAGCGAAGCTAATCGCTGCGATCAAAGAGTCGCAACCCTCGCTTTTGGGTGGAGGCAAGAAGGTCGAGGAAAGCTTCTCGGCGCACGATCTGCGCGCCGAGCGCCTTCATGTGCGGCGTCATCACCTGTACGTCCATCCACTCCAGACCTCGAGCCTGGAGGTGCTCCGTGAGATGCAGAAGAGCAAGTTTGGAGGCATTCGGCCGGCGAAAAAACATGCTCTCGCCGGCGAAGGAGCCGGCAGCGTCGACCCCATAAATTCCGCCAACCAGTTCCGAACCCTCCCAGGCCTCGACGCTATGTGTCACGCCGTCGCGGTGCAGCTTGCAGTAAGCCTCGAGGACACGCTCGTCGATCCACGTCCCGTCCTGATCCGGCCGGGTCTGCGCAGCGCACTCCGCGATGACGCTCGGGAAGGCCTCATCGATGGTGAAACGCAATAGCGACTGACGTCGCGCACGAGTCAGGCTCCGACTGAGATGCAGCTTCTGAAAAAACAGGACACCTCGCTTTCGCGGGCAAAACCACGGGAGCGAGATGCCCTCCATGGGCCAGGGGAAAATTCCTCGGCGATACGCATCAATCAGCGTTTCCGAAGAAAGATCATCGCCTACGGCGACGATGTCCCCGCGAATCTCTCTGGGGTCGGGAAAGTGGATCATTGAAATTCTTCACGCAATCGTGGCGGTGTCACCCCTGAGCGAAGAAGAAAACCTTGCGTGCGTGTCATCCTGAGCCGGCACGGCCGGCGGCGTAGCCTGGCACAGCCTCGGCCGCCATTTCTTTCCTTCGCCACTGGCCTTGGAGCACGCTATGACCCTGCGGTGTCATTAGAAGCGGAGCCCGGGATCACAGATTGATCAGACTGCTTCCTCGTGATGCGGCTCTTCAATCGGCTCGGCCTTCAGCGGTCTCACGGCGATGACCACCTCCCCTCCTGCCTCGTCAACCGTCACCGCACCACCCTTTTCGAGTTCCCCGAACAGGATTTTCTCGACCAGAGGCTCCTTGAGTTTCGTGCTGATCAGCCTGCCCAGAGGCCGTGCACCGTTGGCTCGATCGTAGCCGTGGGTAGCGAACCACTCCCGCGCCTTCGCGCTGACCTCCAGCGTGATGTTCTTCGCACCGAGTTGCGCCCGCAGCTCTGCCAGAAACTTGTCGACAACAAGCTGCACCGTCTCTCCACTGAGAGGATCGAACGGGATCCAGGCGTCAAGCCGGTTTCGGAATTCGGGAGCGAATGTACGCTCGATCACACCACGCCCTCTGCCACTGCCCGGATTGTTTTGAAAGCCCATCCCCTTCTCACTCATCTCCCGCCCACCCGCATTTGTGGTCATGATCAGGACCACATTGCGAAAGTCCGCCTTCTTACCGTTGTTATCGGTGAGCGTGGCGTGGTCCATCACCTGAAGAAGGATGCTGAACAGATTCGGATGCGCCTTCTCGATCTCGTCGAGTACCAGCACCGAATACGGCGTCTTGTTGATCGCGTCTGTGAGCAGACCTCCCTGATCGAATCCCACATATCCAGGGGGTGCTCCGATCAGTCGGGAGACTGTATGCGGCTCCATGTACTCACTCATGTCAAATCGGATGAACTCCACTCCCATGACCCGGGCCAGCTGCTTGGCCAGTTCCGTCTTGCCCACTCCCGTGGGGCCGGAAAAGAGGAATGAGCCGACAGGTTTCTCTGCGTTGCCCATGCCGGAACGCGACAGCTTGATCGCGCTCACTACCTGCTGGATCGCCTGATCCTGCCCGAAAATCACAGCCTTCAGCGCCCCTTCCAGACCTTTGAGTCGTTCCCTCTCGGAGGAGGCCACCGTCTTTGGAGGGATCTTTGCCATGCGCGCGACAACGAGCTCCACGGCATGGGCGTCGATCAATTGAGGTCGTTCCGACTCCGGGAGGAGTTTGATGCGTGCTCCTGCTTCATCCAGCACATCGATCGCCTTATCAGGAAGATGGCGATCATGAATGTACTTGGCAGCCAGCTCTGCGGCCAGCGCCACCGCCTCAGGCGTGTACTGGATGGCGTGATGCTCCTCGTAATATTTCTTCAAACCGTTAAGAATGTCGACCGTCTCAGCCACTGTTGGCTCGCCGATCTCGATCTTCTGAAATCGCCGCGCCAGAGCGCGATCTCTCTCGAACGAGGCCTTGTACTCGGCGTAGGTAGTCGATCCTATGCAACGCATCTTGCCGGAAGCCAGAGCAGGTTTGAGAATGTTCGACGCATCCATCGAGCCACCGCTCACTGCGCCTGCGCCCACGATGGTGTGAATCTCGTCGATGAACAGAATGGCGTTGGGTTTGCTGGTCAACGCGTTGATCACGGCCTTGAATCGCTGCTCGAATTCTCCCCGATACTTCGTGCCTGCCAGCACCGCGCCCATATCCAGGGCATAGACCTCGGCGTTCTGCAGCACGCCCGGCACATCTCCCTGCTGAATCTTCAACGCCAGCCCTTCGGCAATGGCAGTTTTTCCAACCCCCGGCTCGCCTACATACAGTGGATTGTTCTTCCGTCGTCGTCCGAGGATCTGCATCGTCCGCTCGAGCTCTGGCATCCGCCCGATCACCGGGTCAATCTCGCCTCTGCCGGCCCGCTCGATCAGATTGGATGCGAAGGCCTTCAGCGGATCGCTGCTAAGAGATGAATCCTTATCATCAGTCTCGGAGGACTCGCCGGCGTGTTCCGGTATTTTGGAAATGCCGTGCGAGATGTAATTCAGCACGTCCAGTTTGGTTACACCCTGCGCCCGGAGCAGGTACACCGCCTGTGACTGATCTGCTTCAAAGATTGCAGCGAGCATGTGACCGCCGTCGATTTCTTTTCTCCCCGAGCTCTGCGCTTGAAGGACCGCATACTCCAGGACTCTTTGAAACATGGCCGTTCGCGCGGGCTTGGACAGTGAGCCTTTCGGCAAGGCCGCAAAGTTTTCTCTCAAAAACACATCGAGCTCTTCGATGAGCCTGTCGATGTCAGCCCCGCAATGATGTATGACTTCGATAGCTCTCTCATCGTGCATGAGGGCAAACAGCAGATGTTCGAGTGTCACATATTCATGCTGACGTCGCGCAGCCTCGCTGACAGCGAAGGCGAAAGTGGCTTGCAGTTTTTTCGTAATCATTCTTTATCGAGGTTCGAGACTCGAGGCCCGCGGTTCGGAGCTCTCGTTTCCCGGTCGTCTTCTCCCGCACAACTCAGAACTCAGTACCCTATTCCCGCTCCATGGAGCACAGCAGCGGATACTCATTGGCAGAGGCCAGAGCCGTCACCTCTGTCACTTTCGTCTCCGCCACCTCATATGTGTAGATTCCGGCCACGCCCAGGCCCCTGGTATGGACATGCAGCATGATCTGCACTGCTTCGGCCTCTTCCTTCTGGAAGATCGACTGCAGGATGAAAACCACAAACTCCATCGTCGTGTAGTCGTCGTTGTGAAGGAGAACCCTGAACAGAGGCGGTTTCTTCGCCTCCGTGGCGTTTTCGGCAACGGCGGCTTCCTCTCCTTCAAACTGCGGCGGCAACATACTCGGAAAAACGTCTTAACTACTTTCGCACATTCCGCCGCACCGACGCCCTTCAGATTCCCCTTCAGGTATGTGAAGAGATCAAGACAACTGCCCCTGTCAGGAAATCGCCATGGTGCAGGCCAGGCAGCTATCACGGCCAGTCATCCTGAGTGGCTGTGCAAAATCGCCTGTTCATCCGTACGGCGCTCGCCTGAATCGAAGCAGATCCTTCGCTTCGCTCAGCGGCTGAAAAAATCGATGGCGGGTGTCATCCTGAGAGGCTGTTCAGAAATTGACGTGGTGTCATCCTGAGCGGCAGCGAAGGATCTCGTCCGACGGTGTTGAAGGCTGACACGTGAGCTACTGCGGCATGGAACGAGATCCTTCCTCGCTACCGCTCCTCAGGATGACAAACGTTCCTCACCCCTGGTCCCTCGAGGGAAAAGTATGCAGCGAGCAGCCTGTTTCTCAAAAACACCGCGTCGCATGCTCAGCTCTCACGCAGGTGGTTCGGAGATTTCATTCGCCCCATCGGCGACGCCCGGTTTGCGGCGGCGGCGATGACGTCGTCGTTTCTTCCCCGCAGATCTCACATCGCTTACAGCCGCCGCGAATGCTTCTCCGTGATGCTCGTCCGCTTCAGGGCTCACGGTTGTTTCCGGCGGCGAAGCGGGCGTGAGGGCCTTCCCTTCCGCTGCGTGACCGTGCCCCCGCCTCCGACGTCTTCGCTTCCTCGGACCGGCAGATACTGGCGCGGTGGCAGTGGCACTATCGACTCCTTCCCCCGCGTCAGGCTCCCAGAGGAATGCCGTAGTTGCCTCCGCATCTTCTACGTCGTGGATCACTGCTTCCACAGGAGGTGACACCGCGGACGCCGGACGCTCCTTTGCGCGACCTTGCCCACCTCTTCTCCGACGTCTTCGCTTCCTCGGACCGGTAGGCTCGA
>Ga0136617_10005135_pt1 | contig 11703 bp, 14 predicted proteins | sample AntDrymUQ3222106_2_FD_129672 | JGI IMG/M metagenome (GOLD analysis project Ga0136617, IMG submission 129672) | Polar desert sand microbial communities from Dry Valleys, Antarctica - metaG UQ322 (21.06) | ecosystem: Environmental > Terrestrial > Soil > Desert | place: Antarctica: Dry Valley...
AAGAACCAATTTATTCAATCCAGCTAAATAGGTTGAGTTAGGCAACAAAGCATCACACATTGCTCTGCCAAAAAGAATGTCTCTCTAAAAGGTTCTATGGCTGAAGTTACTCCTGATATGCTTTACACTGCAACACCAACTCAAAGGTTTATGAAACAATGTAGGTCCTTATACTTATAATTATTGTTGATTGTTGATTATTTTTTTAATTAGTTTCTTTTAATACCCTTTATGTTCATATTTAAAATAATGATAAAAATGGATATGGGCAAAATAATAAAAAAGTGGATTCCATTAGTTATTATCATATCTGTTATTGTTATAACAATCGGTGTGATTTTTGGTAGTTCGTTTTCGCAAATTATTTTATCTATTATTGTTTCATTGTTATTGATTTTGTCGGCGATGTTCTTTAGATCTTTAGGAGGAAATAGGGAAACCGAAAAGAATAACTCCAATAAATATAATTTTGACAATGATGTCAAATAATAATTATTTTGCTTCCTAAAATAGAATCTTGATTAGTAATTTACAAGACTATGGGTCATTTCTTGGCAAACAAGTTCCAGTTAAACCTTTTGTGTTTTCTATTACTTATTATATTATAATTGTTAAATTATAATATATAAAATCTATGACTAACGATGCACTATAGTAATGGTTTAGAAGTAATGCTATGGGTAAATACTAGACATGTTTGAGTTTAGATGTTGCTTCCACTAAATATTATTTTGCTATGTAAAAAATTTTGTAAATCCGTATCTTGATTCAAATTATTTAATTCAATGAAGGGAAGCAAATATAAAACTAAAATCTGGATTTCTAGGCAAATAAAATTAATTTAAATATGGTCATCTGTCATTTTTTAGATAACCTTCCAAATAAAATAGAGTGTGAACACAATGGAATGGAGAAAATTATGGATTTGGTAATTGTATCTTAATAGTTTATGAACAATTACCGTCTGATAAGAACATACCACAGCAAAATTATTATAGAATAATAAAAGCAATGAGGTGAGATCTAGAGAGAAACAATATAAATATAGAAATTGGACACCTATTCTTTAATTGTTAAAGATAAAATGATTACCCTAGTTGCATATGATAAAAAAACCGTAATAAATTTAATTCTAACGATAAGATAATAATGATAAAAATGGTTGCATTGATGAATTTATTCGAGTTTAGACGCTTTTATTAATTGTCTATTTTTATTGTGTAATATTGGCAAAGGCTTTGATCGAATTTCATATGTAGTTTATTATAACTATGTTGAGGGGAAACATGATTAGAATAAACCTTTATGCTAAATGATGATAAAGTGAAAATAAATACATAAAAAAATACTATTTGCATTTTCTTTAATTGATTATTTGTTTATTATTAACTACATATATAATGATGATTCTATTGGTTGAGTTTTTTTTATATACGATCATACTACTTTATCATCCTCAATTCTGATATTTTATCATTTACCAAATCGAAACCTTTTTGCCAGAAACTTTCTTTGGTTATGTCTATACCTTCATCCATCAGTAAATCCTCTGGTTTTTTTGTTCCTCCTGCTGAGAGAATTCTTATGTATTTCGGAATAAAGTCTTTCCCTTCCTTTTTGTATTGTTGATATAGAGACATCACTAGTAAATTACCAAATGAGTACGCGTAACAGTAAAACGGTGAATGGTAAATATGAGGAATGTATAGCCATTCATATTTAAAATCGTCTGTTAACTTTACTGAATCTCCAAATTGTTCTTTTAAGTTGCTTAGATATAGATTTGCTAGTTCATCTATTGTCGTCGCATTGTTTTTAGAAATGCTATCATGTGCAGAAATTTCAAATATTGTAAAATATGTCTGTCTCATTATGGTGGCGTAAAAATCGTCGATTTGTTCTGCTAAAAGTATTTTTTTCTCTTTTGATACAACCGAATTGAAAATCTTATCATTTAATAACATTTCGCCGAAAACCGAAGCTGTTTCAGCTAATGGTAATGGTGCATGTTGAACGCTTATTGGTTTGTCTGAAGCTAGAGCACTGTGAATTGCATGACCGAATTCATGAGCCATTGTTGATATGTCACGTATAGTCCCATCGAAATTTAGCAATACAAATGGATCTATTTTTGGGGTAATTGTTGAACAAAATGCTCCACCCTGCTTACTATCTCTAAGTTCAGAATCAATATGTTTTTTTTCTATCAAGACCTCCACTACTTGTTTAAATTTTGGATCAAAATCTTCATAGGCGTCTAATACCATTTTCATAGCTCTGTCAAAATCAATTTTCTGTTGTTTTTGAGACTTTAGAGGAGCATAGAGATGATATCGTTCTAATTTTTTTACTTTTAACATTTTTGATTTTTCTACGAAATAATTTTGAAATATAATTGCGTTAGACCTACAAACCTTGAGTAGTATTTCAATTGTTTTGTCATCAATATTATTGTACAGGTTTCTTACAGAAATAGGGGATGGAAACTTTCTTAATGTGATGTATTCATTATACCAATTTAATACTCTATTAATATATATTTCTCCTAGAACTCCGCTATTTTTTTTATATGTTGACCATAGGGATTTGTAAGCTGCTACTCTCTCGCTTGGTTGTGAACTCCTTACTAGAGATACTAGTTTTTCTTTATTGGTGAATATTTTTTTTGTCTTTTTCTTTCCTTTGATTTCTATGTATTCAAATTCAAAACCATTGGTCATTCTATCATAGATTTTTAGTAACGCTGCAATACCTGTATTATCAAGAATATTTATAATTTTTTCTTCCGATTCTTTTAGTGTAAACTTTGACAATGATCGTTCATGCCTTAGGTATTCTTGGTATATTTTTGGGACCTGCTCTATTAGACGGTTTGCATTATTATCGTCTATCTCTTTTTTAAACCACAAGTCAAAAAAGAGAAGTCTGTTTGATATTTCAGTAGCATAAATATTCGTTTTAGTCACTAATGCTCCTGCTTCATTTGATGATGTGTTTTCTGCATATTTTAAATGAGCATATCCTGAAACGATACTTAGTTTTTCAGATATGTGTTCTGAATCTTTTATAAATTCTAAAAATTTCTTTATTGAAATGTCTTGTTTTAAAAACTGTCTTTTGCTTTCAAATTGTTTAACTTTTTCATCTATTGAGGAAAGATAAGTGGAAAACTCATCATCTTTAGGATTTTTAACTAGTTCTGATAGGTCCCATGTTCCTGTTTTAAGTTTTAATAATTTTGACACATTTACTTGATATTGAGACTATTTTATTTGTTTTTTTAATTTGTTTAAATATTGATGTCATTCATTTTGAATGGCCTATGGAGTTGTATTTGTATTTGAGATCGTTTAAAATGTTTAAGTAATTCAATGAGTAATGGATGCGAGTAGATTTTTTTTATTTATCTTATTTTTATTTTTGATCCCTAAATAATTTTCTTCTCAGTAGATCATAAGTTTTTGCAGCTTCACTACCTCCTAAAATCAAAATAATTTCCCTGTTTGTAAAAAAAGCATTGTTAATGGTAATCTTGTAATTGTTTATCATGTCGAAAATGTAATACAGTAGCTTTCTTGTGAAAATGATGTCTTCATTTGACAGAGTTAACGTAATTTTTGAAAGACCTTCGGTTATTTTTCCATTGTATTTTTCCTTCAAATCTAAAATTATTTTTCTTGATTCTTGAATGTCCTCAGTAAATATGCACATTTTTTTTGCGCTATGTATTAAATTATATTCAAAAAAGGTATCTTTAGCGAAATCGTAAATGATATCTGAAATATCTTTTATCATGCTGTCATTATTAAAATTAATGTCAATTATGCTTCCTGTAAGTGTCATTCTTACATCATTTGGTGACATTGAAAAATTAATTTTTTTTGGGTCGTTACCTTCGTAATTTAAATTTGAATTTTTATTGTTGTTGATTGATAGTAAATAATCATCAGTTTTGTATAATTCGTCTGAGAATCGCTTTATCGCGACAATAATTGTTCCGATATTTACATTTGAATCTATTAGTGATTCTACATCTTTATGGATTTTGTTGGCAAGTGCTGTATAGTTTACAATACCTGATTTTATGGCTTTAAAATAAAAATCATTTGATATTATAATTTCTTTCACTGCTTGTGGAACCGAAAAATCTCTTATGTTCATTTATATATGTAATAATTAACATATCTATAAAATAAGTTTTACTTTGTGTAAGATATATTTATATTATGTAATGGGTATTACAAAATGTAATGTATAAATATAAAAATTATTATGTGGTTATTAATTAATGGTAAATGATCAAATTAAGTTATTAAAAATTGCAGAAACTGATATTCGTTTTGTTGGTAAAGGTTTAGCACTTGTAGATCCAAAAGTCATGAATGAGATGAACCTGGATTCTGGAGATATTATTGAGTTAAAAGGTAAAAAGAAAACTAGTTATGCGAGTCTTTGGTCCGGGCTCTCTTCTGATTACAACAGAAATATAGTTCGGATTGATGGATATACTAGAAATGCTCTTGATTCTGGAATAGATGATCATGTTAGTATAAAAAAAATTGAAAATGTAAATTTAGCAAAAGAGGTTAATCTATTACCACATGAAGAGTTAGAATACTCTGGATTTGAAGATCATTTGTCAAATCTATTGGAAGGTCGAATTGTTTCGAAAATGGATACTATTCCTATAAACTTAATGGGAAAAAAGATAACGTTCATAGTAAATGGTTTGAGTCCTAGTTCTGGCCCTTTAATCATTGACAGTAGCACTAAATTTACTCTAGGTGGTTATAAACAAAGTCTTTCACCAAATATTCCAAGAATAAACTATGAGGATATTGGAGGTGTGAAAGATGCAATCCAAAAAGTAAGGGAGATGATAGAATTACCTATCCGCCATCCGGAATTGTTTGAAAAAATTGGTATTGAGGCGCCTAAAGGTGTTTTACTTTACGGTCCACCTGGAACTGGTAAAACTTTGCTTGCAAAAGCGGTTGCCAATGAAACAAATGCGCATTTTTATTCTATCAGCGGCCCTGAAATAATGAGTAAATTTTACGGAGAGAGTGAAGAAAGGTTAAGGAACACATTCAAGGCGGCTCAAGAACATGCTCCATCCATAATATTTATCGATGAAATTGACTCTATAGCGCCTAAAAGAGAAGAGGTAACTGGGGAGGTAGAAAAAAGAATAGTATCACAAATGTTGACGCTGATGGATGGAATTCAATCAAGGGGTAAAGTGGTAGTAATTGGGGCTACCAATAGGCAAGATGCAATTGATCCTGCTCTTAGAAGGCCGGGTAGATTTGATAGGGAAATAGAGATAGGAATTCCTGATGAACAAGGCCGAATGGAGATCCTCCATATCCATACCAAGGGAATGCCTCTAAACGAAGATGTGAATTTGTCAAAGATATCAAATATTACTCATGGATTTGTTGGCGCAGATCTGGAGGTGTTGACAAAAGAAGCCGCAATGAGATCCCTAAGAAGAATCCTACCTGAAATTAATATTGAACAGTCTCCAATTCCCCAAGAGTCCTTAAATAAATTGATTGTCACAAATTCTGATTTTGCTAATGCATTAAAAGATGTATCACCGTCAGCAATCAGAGAATTTCAAATTCAAAGACCCATTACTCAATGGGATGATATCGGTGGATTAAAGGATACAAAACAAGAGTTGGTGGAAATGACTGAATGGCCGTTAAAATATCCTGAACTGTATGATCTTGCAGACCTAAGGCCAACAAAAGGAATTCTTCTTTATGGTCCTCCAGGAACAGGAAAAACTTTGCTAGCAAAAGCTGTTGCGTCTAATTCTGAGGCCAATTTTATTAGCATTAAAGGGCCTGAATTACTGTCAAAATGGGTTGGAGAATCAGAAAAGGGGATACGAGAGGTTTTCAGAAAAGCAAAGCAAGCGTCCCCATGTATAATATTCTTCGATGAACTTGATTCAATAGCTCAAAGAAGAGGATCCGAAACATTAGGATCAGGTGTAACTGAAAGGATGATAAGTCAAATGTTAACTGAACTGGATGGATTAGAACTTCTTAATGGAGTTGTTGTTATTGGTGCAACAAATAGACTTGATATGATAGACGATGCACTGCTCAGGCCTGGCCGATTTGATAAAGTTATAGAAATCCCTATTCCTGATATGGATACAAGAAAACAAATAATTGAAATACATGTCAAAAAGAAACCAATAGATAATAAATCATTATTAATTGATAAAATGATGGAATTGACTGTTGGATTCTCTGGTGCAGAAATTGAAGGATTAGTTAATTCTGCCTCCGTAATAGCATTGAGAGATTTTGTAAAAGGTCCGTACAAAAATAAAGAACAAAATATTACTTCCAAAATAGAAATACGTGATTTAGAAAAATTTAGAATAACTTTAAATCACTTTATCCAGGCAAATGATAAACTGAAAATAATTTTAAAAAAAACTAGTAATGATTTAGATAAGAATATTGGAAGTCAAGTGCGTTAGCTTAATTTTAATTAATTTTATACACTGTATTATTTGATTTCCATTTTGTAGTTATTGTTATTGAATTGTTTTTTTCTAAATGATGGCGTCTTTATCATAAAGATGACTTATGTTTTCTCTTCTCTTACCTTGTATGTAATTCTGTTAAGAGCCTCTTCAGTTCCTTTAAAAATGTGCTTTTTTACAATAATTGTAAACAGCCCTATTAATCCTTTCACACGAATATCCCATTTTACGTTTATTCGTGTATTGCTCTTATCACTTTTTTCTAATATTATTATTTTTTTCCCCCCAACTATCGGACCTTTGGTTATTTCTGTTGTTATTTGGTTTTTATTATAAAGTGTTACTATTTCTTTACATTCTGATTCTTTAAATGACATTGTGGTTTCTCTTTCTATAATGTTACCTTCTGCTTTTGTATTTTTATTGATCTTGTTCCATGCCACTAATTTGGGTCTTTATCCACATCCGAAATGATATTCCATAACCTGTCCATTTGGGTATTAATGTCTCTACTTGTTTGAATTATTGTCATGCTTTTATTGTGTTTCATTTGTATTTAATTTTATATTGTATTTTCAATCTTATTTCATCTCTTATCGGTTATGTGTGATGTCTCTCTAACACTATAATTCAATATATGTAACTAATCCTGCTGTTATAATTTCGGGTTCCATTATCGGATTGGTAACATCTCTCCCTTTTAAAGGGATTAATTGTAATGGTCAGAAGCTCCGTACTACCGGGAATTTTCTTGGTCCGTAAACAGTTGCAGCTTTGATTAATACCTAAATGAATTAGTAGGCAATTCTTAACTGGTAATGTAACTTCCTTTTTGTTGTCCTGTCATAGTCAGAACCATAATGATAGTTAAACATTGATAATAAAAAAGTTAAATAATCTGGATGACACTGAAGGAACAATGGATTCATTTGCAGGATCAAGATAAACAATCCGCCAATAACAAAGAATCAACTATGTAATTCTTTATGGTTTCGTTGTTTCTTTTTTATTTTATCCATGATTTTCAGATAAAGAAATAGTATTTTCAAATTGTTTTTTTGCTTAACTACGTCTTCTTCAGAATATATTGATTTGTTAATGTCTATTATTTTTTTGGTGATCGTTTTATCAATTTGCAATAAAAGATCTTTATAGTTTTCTATTTCTTTAGATTCATAAATTCTATTCATATTGTCTTTATCAAATGATTTTTGATGTGTTTCTTTTTCTTTTACCTCAGATATTTTATTTGATGCTTTTTCTAATTCATCTTGATTAGGGTTAGGTTTTTGACAATTCAGACACATGATGTCGCCTTTATATTTAATTAAAAGGCCGTTGCAAATTTGGCAAGGGTCTGATAATAGTGTTCCGCCTTTTAATAAAAAATCTGCGCCTTTTTTGACAATGTCATTATTCATCATGATCTAAAGAATATTACTTTCATCTATGTTTTTATCATGAATTTTAATCTTGTCTTGTTTGCTTAATTTGTTAAGCTCGTTTACTAAGAATTCTTTGTATTTGTTTTTTTCTTCCTCTGTCATTCTATCTAAGTTAGAGCTAAGAGTTGATCCTATTGCTGATAGCCTATCAAGCAAGTCCATAGTCATAAATCTTCCCATATTTCCTATCCTAAATACAACCTCTAGATGTTTTTGTATTATATTGTGGGCTGATTTTATGTCGGATGATATGGATATTCCTTTTTTCGTTACTCTATACCTTCCATTTTCATGCTCTTCTATTAATCCTTCTCCTAATAATCTACCTAACAATGGGTATATTAGACCGGGGGATGGTTTCCATTTTCCACCCGTCTGAACTATAGCTTTGTCAATTATTTCCTTACCTGTCATGGGTTGTTCTGATAAAATCTCTAGAATGTAATGACGAGAGAAACCTCTGGGAATGGCACTTCCAACCCTGGAAAACCAATCAGATATCATCTTTGTATTTTTTATATCGCTAGTGACTTATTAATTTTTATTCTAAATTTAATTAATGAAATGTAGACTTTATAACCTAAGGGAAAGAGAAATTTATATTATTATAAAAGAAAATTAATTTAATGGTTTTCTATTGAGAGTTCTAAATCTTTTTGATATTTTTCCCATTCTTGTAATTCTTTATCGTTTAACAATTCTAGTTTTTCTAATTTTTGTTCTTTTCTCATCTATACTTAATTAATATTACAAGTTCTTTAATATAAGATTTATTTTGCCTATATTCGTCTCCGTTATTGTAAATATTTTATAATGTTATTGAAAAGAATGATTAAAATAAAAATCGTGTTTCTTAAAAGTCGGAATACATGAAATTTTTATATGTATTTATTATATTTGATATTAGATTGTGTTGCACTAGCATAGTTTTTATTTAGGAGAATAAAATTCTGTAATAATAAGTAAATTGTCACTAGAAGATTTTAAACATATTCTAAGAATTGCAGGAAAAGACATTGAAGGTAGTAAAAAATCTATAGTAGCTTTAAGTGAAGTAAAAGGAATTGGTTATAATTTAGCCCAAGTTATTTTACAATCCCTAAATATAAGTCCCTATTTAAGAGTGGGTTTTTTTACTGATAAAGACATTTCTGATGTTGAAAACGCTATAAAAAATATAAGTTCCATGGGCGTACCAAATTGGTATCTTAATAGAAGAAAAGATATGGATACTGGTACAGATGTTCATTTAATTACCTCTGATTTGGATTTTACTAAATCTAATGATATAGAAAGAGAGAAATCAATCATGAGTTGGAGGGGTTATCGACACATGTTTGGATTAAGAGTTAGAGGTCAAAGAACCAGAAATACTGGACGAAAACAAACTGCCGTAGGTGTAAAGAAAGTTATGGGAAAGCCCGCTGCTTCCTCCGGAAGTACCGGAAAAAAATAATTTGGTGATATAAATGGGAGACCCAAGAAAAGCCAAAAAGAGTTATACTAGACCACGAAGCATTTGGACGAGTGACCAAATCAGTTCAGAATTGTATGTAGTTGGTTCTTATGGTTTACGAAACAAAAAAGAGTTGTGGAAAGTTCAGACAGAAATTGCTAGAATTAGGAATCAAGCAAGAGCTCTATTGGCAATTTCAACAGATATACGACATGAAAAAGAGACCAAACTCCTAAATTACTTGTCTAGGCTTGGTATCGTAGAAGATAGTTCAACATTGGATGACATCCTTAATCTTAAAATTGAAGATATTTTAGAAAGACGATTACAGACCTTGGTAATGAAACGTTCTAATTTAAAATCTCCTTATCAGGCAAGACAAATTGTTGCCCATGGTCATGTTAGCATTGGTAATAGAAAAATCAATTTGCCTGGTTACTTGGTAAAAAAAGATGAAGAAGCCCAAATTTTAATTCATCTGGCTCCAGTTATCGAAGCCTCTAGCAGTCCTTCTTAAATTGTAAATATTTTTACCATCTGATTTTTTATATTTTCTCAACTTTTTCAATATCTACATAATCAATTTTCCCATCACTGTCCATATCATATCCTTGTACAACTGCAGCCCACTCATTTTCATTCCCTGTATATTCTGCAAATGTCTTTTTACTGAAACTTGTAAATGCTATTACTGCCGATTTGGTGCCAATAGACCTTACTCCTGCAATTAAAATTATGTTTTTTAACTCGTTAAATGGATTTTTTATTTTAGCGATTAGCCCTAAATTGTCTAAATGATATATTTTACTTGTTTTGTCTACTAATCCGGACCAGTAATTCTCTTCATTGAATTTTATCGGTAAATATCTATTAAATTCTGCTGAAACAATGTTTGTCCCCGGACCACCTATTATAATTAAATTATTGCCCTCCAATTCTTTTTCTGCTTTTGCATCTTCATCTAGTTTTACAATAAATCCTTCACGCACATTACATAGTGTACCTAAGTAAAAAGCCAGATGAATTGCATAATGGCCGTCTCTTGCAGATGTTTTAAAGATACCATGGGGATTAGGTGAACCTACAATTACAAGACCATCAAAGAAATTTTCTTTATCAATAAACCCGTTCAAAAATTTTCTTGTCATTTCGCTATTGAATCTGTTCATATTGTTTTCTGTGGTTTGATTAATCAATCTTTTCTCCCCCCATGACATTTCTATTCCAAAAGATGGGCTTGCACATTGGTACAGTTTTGCTGTACCGCCACGAACAAAATCTGTTCCTACTTCTTTAATTGCTTCGATAGAAATTAATTTTTTAATATAATAATACGCACTTTGTTCATAAATTTTTAATTCTTTCGCTATTTGGGCAGTATATTTTGGCTTATTTGATATAGATTTTAATATTCTCCATGCTATTGGATTGGACAAAATATGGATTTTTTTTTCATTTTCTAAAATATGGATTTTTTTTTCAAATATTTTGCCTTCTTTTTCATAAATCATTTTTTTTTCAATTCCCATTTTAATCTTGACTACCTATAACGTTTTATTGCTGGTATACATTTTCTCATATACTTTGATAATTTTTTTTTAATTGATATTTAAATTATGTGTATTATATTATAATAGATTTTATAACGGTATGATTTTTTATTTGATAAAGGTTTTAAATCATTTACTCAATTAATGAATGTGTGTTCTATCATTGGATTTAATGGACAATTGATCGATGCTGCTCCTTTGTTAGTCGATAGCCTAAAAAAAATGGAATATAGAGGCTACGATAGCGTTGGAATAGCAACTCTTAACGACGGAAAGATTTTGATAAGTAAAGGCGTAGGTAAAGTTGCTGAGGTCGATAAAGTGTTAGGACTACACAAATTACCCGGACATAAGGGAATTGGACACACCAGATGGGCAACACATGGGGGTGTAAATGATAAAAATGCACATCCTCATTTTTCATGCACTTCAGATATTGCTGTTGTTCATAATGGGATAATTGAAAATTATCAGGAATTGAAGGCTGAATTATCAAAGGAAGGTCATGTGTTTAAAAGTCAAACAGATAGTGAGGTTATTTCCCATCTCCTTGAAAAATATTGTAAAAAATATGACTTTGATTACAGAAAATCACTCATATCTACTTGTAATGTTTTGAAGGGCTCTTTTGCATTTGTTGCCATTTTCAAAAACGGACTAATTTGTGGCGCCCGATTTGATGAGCCATTGATAATAGGAGTTGCCCCTTCTGCTCTTTTCTTATCAAGTGATGTTCTTGGC
>Ga0136617_10005136_pt1 | contig 11703 bp, 11 predicted proteins | sample AntDrymUQ3222106_2_FD_129672 | JGI IMG/M metagenome (GOLD analysis project Ga0136617, IMG submission 129672) | Polar desert sand microbial communities from Dry Valleys, Antarctica - metaG UQ322 (21.06) | ecosystem: Environmental > Terrestrial > Soil > Desert | place: Antarctica: Dry Valley...
CGGTCAACCTGATCCGGCTGCACGCCTGGTGGAACGGCCACCCACTGGACCGGACCCGCACCAGCCACCTCGCCCGCCTCGAACCCGCCCTGGCCTCATGAACACGAATTAGCCACCAGGGTCTCCAGCGGGTCCTCGCCAGCCACGTCGAGCATGCCGGCCAGCAGTTCCCAGAGCCGGCGCCGCACGGCGTGGCGGTACTGGTGGATCATCATCAGCCGGCCGTCGGGGTCGAGCGCGGCAATCGCGACGGCGCCGGCGTGCTCCACCACCTCACGTGCCGCGACCCGCCCGCCGGGCATCTCCACCTGGTCCGCCCGTAACGCGATGATCTTTCCGCTGTGCACGTCCTGCGTGGAGCGCACCGGGAAGTCGTGCCGGTCGGGCATCATGACCGCGACCCGCCGACCGAAGCGTTGACCGTGGCCCGGTCTCGCGCCGGCAACTCGACCGGCAACCGGTCGACGGCCCGGTAGCGCAGCGCCGCGGCGACGAACGCGGCGAACAGCGGGTGCGGCCGGGTGGGGCGGCTCTTCAGCTCCGGGTGGGCCTGGGTGCCGTCGAAGAACGGGTGCACCTCGACCGGGAGCTCCACGAACTCCACCAGCGCGCCGTCGGGTGAGGTGCCGCCGATCACCAGCCCGGCATCTTCCAACCGCTCCCGGTAGGCATTGTTGACCTCATACCGGTGCCGGTGGCGCTCGGTGACCTCTGCCACACCGTAAGCGCGAGCGACGATGCTCCCGGCGAGCAACACCGCCGGATAGGACCCGAGCCGCATCGTGCCGCCCATATCGCGCTCCCCGGCCACCACATCCAGCTGACCGGCCATCGTGGAGATCACCGGGTGCGGCGCGCGGGGGTCGAACTCGCTGGAGTTGGCCCCGGCCAACCCGCCCGGCCCGCGGGCCACCTCGATCACCATGCACTGCAGGCCCAGGCACAACCCGAATGTCGGGATCCCGCGGGTGCGGGCATGCCGGATCGCCCCGAGCTTGCCCTCGATCCCCCGCACCCCGAACCCACCCGGCACCAGCACCCCGTCGACGCCGTCGAGCGCCGCAGCCGCGCCGGCCGGGGTGCCGCACTCGTCCGAGGCCACCCAGACGATCTCCACCCGCGCCCGTTGGGCGAACCCACCCGCCCGCAGCGCCTCGGTCACCGACAGGTACGCGTCGGGCAGGTCGACGTACTTTCCGACCAGGGCGATCCGCGCAGTCTCGTCGGGATGGTGCACGCGATCGAGCAGGTCTCCCCAGACCGCCCAGTCGACGTCGCGAAACGGCAGGCCGAGGCGGCGCACGACGTAGGCGTCCAGCCCCTCCCGGTGCAGCACGCGGGGGATGTCATAGATCGACGGCGCATCAGGCGCGGCAGCGATGCCGTCGAGGTCGACGTCGCACATCAGGCTGATCTTGCGCTTCATCCCGTCGGGGATCTGCCGGTCGGCGCGCAGGACCAACGCGTCGGGCTGGATGCCGATGTTGCGCAGCGCCGCGACGGAGTGCTGGGTGGGCTTGGTCTTCAACTCCCCGGACGGGGCGAGGAAAGGCACCAGCGACACGTGCAGGAAGAAGCAGAGGTCCCGGCCGACGTCGTGGCGCACCTGGCGCACGGCCTCGAGGAACGGCAGCGACTCGATGTCGCCGACGGTGCCGCCCACCTCCGTGATGACGACGTCCGGCGCGTTGCCCTCCGGGTCGGGCTCGGCGAGCGCGAGGATCCGCTCCTTGATCTCGTTGGTGATGTGCGGGATGACCTGCACGGTATCGCCGAGATACTCCCCGCGCCGCTCCTTGGCGATCACCGCCGAGTAGACCTGGCCGGTGGTGACGTTGGCCCGGCCGTGCAGATCGCGGTCGAGGAACCGCTCGTAGTGCCCGACGTCGAGATCGGTCTCGGCCCCATCCTCGGTGACGAAGACCTCGCCGTGCTGGAACGGGTTCATCGTGCCCGGATCGACGTTGAGGTACGGGTCGAGCTTCTGCATCGTGACCCGCAGGCCGCGGGAGATGAGGAGTTGTCCGAGGCTCGATGCCGTCAGACCTTTGCCCAGCGAGGATGCGACCCCACCGGTGACGAACAGATGACGTGTCCCGCGAGGCTGCACGGGTCTTCAGGGTACAAGACCGCAGGTAGCTCACCCCGGGCCCCTGCGTTGCGAGCCGATGACGACATCCCCACCTGTGACGCGGTCATCTCTCGCGGTTCGGGACGATCGCGAACCGCGAGCTGGCCACGTCGCGGTTCGGGTTGCGGTCAGGCGCCCGGTGACGGTTTGCGGTCAGGCGCCCGGTGACGCACCGTCGGCGGCGGTCGGCGCCGTTCCGTAGCGGCCTGCTCGGCCGTCCAGCTGGTCACGCAGGGCTAGGACCGCCGAGACGCGGCCGGACCCGGTCTGCACGTCGTCCACGGTGGAGAGCGCCGCGGTCAGCGCCGGGTCGGCCCTGGCCACCCCAACCGGACCGGTCGACTCCGCCGATCCGGCCCTTCCGGCGAGCACCGCCCCGGCGCCGAGCCGGTCCAGCTGGGCGGCGAGCCTGGCGGTGACGGCGGCAGCATCGCCGGCGTCGATGCCGGGCAGCGCCCCACCGGCGAGCACGAGCACGAGGTTCGCCGGAGCCGGCGGATCCCCTGGTTGGACGAAACCGGCCGCGGCCAGACCGGTCAGCACGACCCGCGCCTGCTCGGGGGTGACCCGCGGACGCGCGGGCGGGGTACCGGGCGCACCGAGCAGCACCGCACCGAGCAGACCCCCGGCCAGGCTGCCGGTGTCCGAGGCGGCCGGGAGCTGTGCGCCGGTCGGCAGCAACGCCACGGTGAGCTCGCGGAGCTGCCCGGCCCGCGCCGGGTCACCGACCGCCTCGGTCAGCGCGACCTCCCCGGCGAGCCTCGCCCCGGCCTCGCGCAGCAGTGCCACCACCCCGTCGCGATCCGCGGGGTCGGCGCCGGAGGTGACGAGGGTGACCGGTTGACCAGCCAGCACCCCCCGAACCGCCGCCGGCCCGATCCGCGTGGCGAACTCGTCGGCGCCGCGCTGGGCCGCGGAGAGCACATCGCGTTCGGCCGTGAGCTCCTGCACGCGGGCACCGAGGTCGTCACGCTCGGTGGACACCGCCCCCAGCAACCGGTCGGACACCCCACTGGAACCGATCAGCACCCCGACCGCGAGGGCGAGGAACACCGCGGCGAGCGACACCGCGTGGTACCGCAGCGAGATCACCCGAACCACCCTTGGATCTGGGCTCGCGCCACTGACCAAACCTGGGAGAACCACGCCAGCACGGCGTCACCCGCATCGGAGACCAGCAGCGCGGCAAGCATCGCCACCAGCGCGGCACCGATCATCAGCAGGACCGCTCCGACGGAGATCCGGCTGCGGTACAGCGAGGCGATCACCCGGCCGTCGACCAGCGTACCGCCGAGCTGTAGCCGGGTGAGGAAGGTCGAGGCGTTGCTACCGGAGCGTCCGCGGTCGAGGAACTCGACCATGCTCGCCGACAGCCCCACGGTGACGACCATCGCCGCGCGGTGGTGGCTGGCGAGCAGCAGCGCGAGGTCCTCGGGATTGGCGGAGCTGGGGAAGGTGACGGCGCCGGCGCCGAGATCCTGCACCCGATGCAGGCCGGGGGCCTGCCCGTCGGCGAAGGCAGGGACCACCACGTCCGCCCCGCAGGTCAGTGCCTCGACGGACACGTCGACCGGATCTCCGACGATGAGGTGCGGTCGGTGTCCGGCCGCGATCAGCGCGTCCGCGCCGGCTCCTACCCCGACCAGCACCGGCCGGTACTCGCGGATGTAGCTACGCAGTCGCCCGAGCTCCGCGACGTGGTCGAACCCCGCGGCGACAACCAGCACCTGGCGGTTGGCGAGCTCGACGTCGATCTCGGGTACCCCGGCGCCGTCGAGCAGCAGCGCGCGCTCCCGGCGCATGAACTCGATGGTGTTCGCCGCGAACGCCTCGAGCTGGTGGATGAGCCCCGACTTGGCCTCGACCAGGGCATCGGCCACGGAGTCGGCGGTCTGCCGGGTGCCCTCGGCGAGCCGTACCGCACCGGCGTACACCGCACCGTCGTGCAACCGCACCCGGCTGCCGTCCTTGATCACCTGCAGTGCCGATGCGCCGACCCCGTCGATGAGCACGATCCCGGCGGCGACGAGCACCTCGGGCCCGAGGTTCGGGAACCGACCCGAGATCGACGGCGACGCGTTGACGACGGCGGCGACCTCGGCGGCCACGAGCGTGTCGGCGGTGGCCCGGTCGAGATCGACCTGGTCCAGTACCACGATCTCGCCGCGCTTCACCCGCCGCAGGAGCACCTCGGTTCGTCGGTCGACCCGGGCGACGCCAGCCAACCCAGGAAGCTCATACCGGGGACGGTGCAGCAGACCGGACAGCTTCATGCCCGCACTGTGGCATCCGGGACCCGTGATGCGTGGAAGGCACGCCGGACGAACCCCTGGCTCGGTGATCGGCGATCGGGAATCGCGAGCCGGGTTCCCATACGTGGATCACGACCAACGGCTGGAGCCGGGCATCAGGCCCGAACGGTGCTCGCCTTCTTCCGGGCGCGCCCGCGCACCACCCCACCCGGCCCGCTGCGGTTCGCCGCAGAACCTCCGGTCCGATCGGCTTCCCGGTGCGCGCGCGCCGCAGCCAGCAGCTCCTCGGCGTGCGCTCGGCCGGTGCTCGTGTCGTCGAGCCCGGCCAGCATCCGGGCCAGCTCGACGATCCGGTCGCCCTCGGCGAGGGTCCGCACGCTGCTGCGGGCGACCCCGGAACCGCCCCGCACCGACTTGTCGACGACGAGGTGCCGGTCGGCGTACGCCGCGACCTGCGCGAGGTGCGTCACGACGATCACCTGGTGGCGCGCGGCGAGCCGGGCCAGACGCCGCCCGATCTCCACCGCCGCCCGCCCACCCACCCCGGCGTCGACCTCGTCGAACACCATCGTGGGCACCGGGTCGGCACCGGCCAGCGCCACCTCCAGGGCGAGCATCACCCGGGACAGTTCACCGCCCGAGGCACCCTTGTGCAGCGGCTGCGGCCCCGCCCCGGCGTGGGCGACGAGCCGCAGCTCCACCTCGTCGGACCCATCAGCGCCCGCCGCCAGCACCGCACCACCGATCCGCAACGTGTCGGCCCCGCCGGGTGTGGCCTGCCGCGGCGAGATCGCGACCAGCAGCCGGGCGTCGGGCATGGCGAGCCCGCCGAGTTCGGCGGTGGTGTCGGCGGACAACCGGGCAGCCGCCTCGGTGCGGGCCGCGGTGAGAGCGGCCGCGTGCTCGGCCAGCTCGACGGCGAGGATGTCGCGTCTGGCCGCGAGCGCCGCCACCGCCTCATCGGAGGTATCGAGCCCGTCGAGCCGCTCACGGGCCTCGTCGGCCCAGGCGAGAACACCGTCAACGTCGGCGGCGTACTTGCGGGTGAGCGCCTTGAGCTCGGACTGCCGGGAAAGGACCTCGGCGAGCCGCTCCGGATCGGCGTCGAGCCGGTCGAGGTAGCCGGACAGCTCGCCCGCGACATCGTCGAGCAACGCCAGGGCCTCGGCCAGCCGGGTGTCCAGCACGGTGAGCTCAGGGTCACCGGCGGCGGCGAGGCGGTGACGGGCGTCGCCGATGAGACCGGCCGCGCCCAGCTCCTCGTCAGCACCGGCCAGCGCCGCACGGGCGGTGCTGGCCGCGGCCCGCAGGTCGTCGGCCGCGGCCAGCCGGCGGCCCTGGTCGGACAGCTCGCGATCCTCACCCGGCCGCGGGTCGATCGCACCGATCTCGGTGAGCCCGTGGCGCAGCAGGTCGGCCTCCTGGGCGAGCCGGCGCGCACCGTCGCGGCGCTCGGTGAGCTCGGCCACCACCCGCAACCATTGCACTCGGACCACCCGGTACCGCTCGAGCGGCCCGGCGACGGGCGCTCCGGCGAAACGGTCGAGCAGGGCGCGCTGCTCGACCGGGCGCAGCAGCCGCAGCTGGTCGTTCTGCCCGTGCACCGCGAGGGTGGCCTCGGCGAGCCGGCCCAGCACACCCACCGGTACCGAGCGCCCGCCCAGATGCGCCCGCGACCGGCCGTCGGCACCGACGATGCGCACCGCGATGACGGTGCCGTCCTCGTCGGCGTCCGCACCCACCTCGTCGGCCACCGCCAGCACCTGCGCGTCGGCGGTGAACCGGCCCTCGACCACGGCGCGGCGCGCCCCTTCGGCCACCCGGGAGGACTCGGCCCGGCCCCCACCGAGCAGGGCCAACCCCGTGACCACCATCGTCTTGCCCGCGCCGGTCTCCCCGGTGAGCACGGTGAGCCCGGGATGCAGCTCGAGCGTCGCGTCGTCGATCACGCCGAGGCCCTGGATCCGCATCTCGGCCAGCATGGGTACCACCCTACGGCGCGGGTCCGACATCCTCCGTCGCGACGGGCGAGACGCTGCGTGCTGCCGACGAACGGGCGCCAGACCGACATTCTCCGTCGGTTTGACGCGGTCAGCGGTCGAGCCGCAGCGCGCCGCGCCATCCGCGCACGGGCAGGTCGAACTTGCGGACGAGCCGATCGGCGAACGGCCGGCCGTCCAACCGCACCATTCGCACGGGCTGGGCACCCCGCGCCAGCTCGACACGCGCACCCGGCGCGAGCTCGACGGTGCGCCGGCCGTCGCAGTCCAGCAGCGCGGCCGGCCCATGGGCGTCCACCTCGATGGCCACCGCGCTGTGAGGGGAGATCACCATGGGCCGCGCGAACAGCGCGTGCGCGTTGCTGGGCACCAGCAACAGCGCCTCGACCTGCGGCCAGACCACCGGGCCGCCCGCGGAGAACGCATAGGCGGTGGAACCCGTGGGCGTGGAGCAGATCACCCCGTCACAGCCGAAGCCGGACACCGGCCGGCCGTCGACCTCGAGCACGACCTCCAGGAGCCGCTCGCGGCGCTGCTTCTCGACGCTCGCCTCGTTGAGCGCCCACGTCCGGGCGATCACATCGCCGTTGGAGCGAACGAGCACATCGAGGGTCATCCGCTCCTCGATCGCATAGGACCCGTTGACCACGGCATCCAGCGCCGCGTCGAGTGACTCCTGCTCCGCCTCGGCGAGAAATCCGACCCGGCCCAGGTTCACCCCGAGCAGCGCCACGCCGACCGGGCGGGCCATCTGCGCGGCCCGCAGCAGGGTGCCGTCGCCGCCGAGCACGAGCACCACCTCGGCCCCGTCGGCACAACCCGGCCGACCGTCGATCATCCGCGGCGTGAGCGTCCTCGGCAGGTGGTCGTCGGGCACCCCCGACCACTCCTCGGCCAGCACCCGCAGCCGGATGCCGTCGGTGGCCAACCGCCGCGCGACTGCCGCGGCGGTACGCAGGTTGGGCTCGCGGCCCGCGTGCAACACGACGAGGACCTCCCGCGTCACCGCGGCCCCTCCTCGACGGCGACGGCGAGCGCGGCGTCCCCCACGTCGGCGCCGCAGCGGACCAGCCACAGGAAGAACTCCACGTTGCCCGACGGCCCGGGCAACGGGCTGGCCACCGCCCCGCGCAGCACCAGCCCGAGTGCCCGGGCGGCCCCCGTGACCTCGGTGAGCGCGGCCAGCCGCAGCTCCGGGTCCCGGACCACACCTCCTGAACCCAGGCGCTCACGACCGACCTCGAACTGCGGCTTGACCATCACCACCAGCGCGCCGGCCTCGGCGGTGCAGGCGACGAGCGCCGGCAACACGGTGCGCAGCGAGATGAACGACAGGTCGGCGACGGTGAGGTCGACGAGGCCGCCGATCTCCTCCTGGGTCAGGGATCGGACGTTCCTGCGGTCGTGGACCCGGACCCGCGTGTCGCTGCGCAACCGCCAGTCCAGCTGACCATAGCCGACATCGACCGCGACCACCTCGACAGCGCCCCGGGCCAGCAGCACATCGGTGAACCCACCCGTGGACGCCCCTGCGTCCAGGCACCGGGCTCCGGTGACCGCCACCGCGAACGCGTCGAGCGCCCCGATCAGCTTGTGCGCCCCGCGGGAGGCCCACTGCGGCTCGTCGGTGGCCCGGATCGTGACCGGAGTGTCTCGGTCGACGGCCGTTGCCGGTTTGCCCGCAGTGACCCCACGCACGGCGACGCGGCCCTGACCGATCAGCTCGGCCGCCTGCTGCCGGGACCTGGCCAGTCCACGGCGGACCAGTTCGGCGTCCAGCCGGGCACGCGTGACCACCGAGGTCACCCAGGTCCAGCAGTGGGCGATCCGGCGGCGAGCGCATCACCCAGGGCCGCGTGCACCCGCTCAAAGGCCTCGACATGCTCACCCGGCGGCCGCCCCTCGAGCTCCTCCAGCGCAGCCATCGCCTGGGCGATCGCCTCGCCGGGAGCCGGCGGGGGTGGATCGGCCGGGCGCGGCGAGCCCGGCGGCGCAACGTTCATCAGCACGCTCCCGGTGCGCTGTCGACACCCGCCACCGTAGCCGGGGCGAGACGCTCCGGTGCCGACCCGTCAAGGTCGAGCGAGCGCAGGGCACGCTCGGCTCCGGCACCGTCGGCGATGACCCGCACCGGACCGCCACCACCGTCCCAGTGCATTCCACACAGCGCCAGGAGCGCGTCCAGCGGATCGGCATCGGCCGCAATCCCCGCGAGGACCAGCACTCCGGGACCGCCCGAGCTCACCGTCCACCCAGGCCGTGGCCCGGGGGTGAGCGTGTCGGGTGAGCGGCAAAGCGCGTCCAGGTCGTCGCCGATGTGATCGGGGCGCAACGCCGGTGGCGCGGCGAGCACCTCGGCTGCGTCAGAGATCCCGGTCAGGACGAGCAACGTCGCCACCCCGGCAACCCGGCCACCCTCGATGTCGGTGTCCAGCCGGTCACCGATCATGAGGGCGGCGCGCGCGCCACTGCGCCGCACGGCGTCGTGCAGCAGCGCGGGCGCCGGTTTGCCGGCCACCTGCGGCTCGCGGCCGGACGCGGTGCGCAACGCGGCGACCATCGCGCCGTTGCCCGGGAGCGGCCCACGCTCGGTCGGCACGGTCGGGTCCAGGTTGCACGCCACCCACACGGCCCCACGGCGCAGCGCCACCGTCGCCTCGGCCAGCACCGGCCACGCCGTCTCCGGGTTGTGTCCCTGGACGACCGCGACGGCCTCGTCGGCCCGATCGGTGACGGTCAGACCGACGCCGGTGATCTCGGCGACCAGCGCATCGGTGCCCACCACCAGCACCGGCGCACCGGCCGGCAACTGCTCAGCCAGCATCGCCGCTGCTGCCTGCGCACTCGTCACCACGTCCTGCTTGCCCGCCGGGAAACCGAGCTCGACCAGATGCTCAGCGACGTCGGCCGGCCGGCGGGAAGCGTTGTTGGTGACGTAGACCGTGGGCACACCTCGCTCGGCTGCGTGCCGCACCGCCTCCACCGCCCCGGGGACGGCCGCCCGGCCCCGGTACAGCGTGCCGTCGAGGTCGACGAGCAGCGCGTCATGGCGGGCGAGCAGGTCACTCACGAGCTGCGTTCTCCAGTCCACAACCATCCGACTGCATCGCGGTGTCGGCGACGATCGCGGTATCGGTGACGTCGGTGTCCTCCATGCCGAAGACGATGTGATCGTCGTCGTCGGCGAGTGGCTCCCCGGTCAGCTCCGCGATCCGTCGGGCAGCATCGGTTTCGCCATCCTCGTCAACGTTCGCGGCGTACACGAACCATTGCAGCGCCTCGGACTCTCGTCCCGCGATGAGCAGATTGTCGGCATAGGCGTAGAATAGCCGACCGCTCCACGGTTCGCGCCGAGCGACGTCGAGCTCCGGAATCTGCAGTCCGACAACAGCGGCATCGAGCTCACCGAGATCGCGCCGGGCACCCGCAGCGACGATCGTCAGTTCTATCGTCTCGGCTCGGCCCAGTTCCTTGGCCTCAGGTCCGCCGGCGAGCTCCAGGGCTCGCTCAGGCCTCCCCAGTGCGCGCTCGATGTCTGCCATGACCGCGAGGTGACCGGGCCCGCCACCCATCCGGCGGGCCGCACGCAGTTCACCGAGGGCCTCGTTCCATTCTCCCGCGTGATAGGCCGCAATACCCGCAGCCTCCCGCACTACGGCGATCCGGGACGCGCGTCGCCGGGCGTATCGGGCATGTTGCAACGCGAGTTCGGGATCCTCGTCAACGAGCGTGCCCGCCGCCACCAGGTGCCGAGCAACGGAATCTGCCGTGTCCTTCTGGAGCCCGCGCAGGTCGCGGCGCGCGTCCGCATCGAGCGTCGCCGCAAGAATCTCATCCGACAACCGCGGCTCCGGGACAGCGCTACCTCGGCCACCCTCGGAAACCCGAGGTGCTCGAGACTCATCCCGAGCCCGCCCCGGCGGCTTTCCCGTCGACCAGCGCCCGTCACTGGATGCCGCGGACCTCGAGCGTGCCCGGTCACCGCCCGACCGGCCGTCCCGGTCCGGGAGGCGACCTCCGGTGGGAGATCCACGATCGTCGGGGCGGTCCCTGGCGGATGCGCGCCGGTCGTCGGGCCTACCGCCGGGCGAAGCCGTTCGACCGTCGGGGCGGTTCCTGGCGGATGGCCCCCTTTCGTCGCGTCGACCTCCGGTGGAGGCGACTCGGTCGTCACGCCGACCGTCCTCACCTGACCCCGGCAGACGGTCGTCCCGGCGCGAACCCACGCTCGGCCGCGGTGCTCGGTCGTCCTGGCGAAAACCGCCGGCTCGCGGTGCACTGCCGCTTCGCCGAGGCGCCCCACTGACGGGGCGGTCATCACGTCTCGGCCCATGATCCGGCCGACCGGCGCGATCATGCCAACCGGCATGGTCATCCCGACCGCCACGACCACCGTGGTGCGGCCCGGCCGCTCCGCCGCCCGCGGCGCGTCCACCATCTTGGGACCGTCGGTCGTCCATCCGGCTCCCGCCCGAACGCCCGTCCGGGTCGCGAGGGCCGCTCGCTGGACGATGTGCGCGTTGATCGCGAACACCACCACCACCACCGCGACCGCCACCGAAGCGGTCGGAACGGTATCCGTTCCCACGCGGAGCATCCGGCTTCCCCGGGCCACCGGCACGTGCACCGGACTCCCTCCCACCAGCCCGAGAGCCTCGGCCCGAGGACCGGTCCCGCTCATCGACACGGCCAGCGCTCCCTCGGTCGCCGTGCCACCCGCGCGCGCGCGAATCGCCCGCGCGCGGATCCTCGCGCGAATCACAGTCGCGGCGAGACCCGCGGGCATCTGGCGTCCGACCCTGCCCACCGCTACCGGACCTGGCCTCGGGGGCACCGGGACGTCCCATCCCACCGCTGCGCCGGGGCGCCGCACCCTTGCGGGTCGAACCGCCGGAAACTTTCGGGGACCCCGACCCACCACTGCCGACGCCCCCGCCCGAGGCCGCGAGCCCTCGTTCAGGGGTGCGACCCCCGCCGGATCGGCTCCAGCGGTCACCATCGCCTCGAGGAGACGATGCTCGTCGAGCACCAGAACCTTGCCCACCGGTGCGCCCAGCAGAACTGGTTCGACCACGTTCTGTACTTGCCCGGAACGGCTTGCCTTGACGATCTCCGCCTTCACGATCATCTCGTCGCGGGTGATTATCGTCGGAACCATCCACGATACCCATCCGACCAGGATACAACAGCAACAATACAAAAAAGTGGGCCCCCGCCTGGTGGCGGGGGCCCACGACAAGAAAAAGTTGATGTCGGCGGCGACCTACTCTCCCACACCCTGGCGGGTGCAGTACCATCGGCGCTGGAGGGCTTAGCTTCC
>Ga0136617_10005137_pt1 | contig 11700 bp, 10 predicted proteins | sample AntDrymUQ3222106_2_FD_129672 | JGI IMG/M metagenome (GOLD analysis project Ga0136617, IMG submission 129672) | Polar desert sand microbial communities from Dry Valleys, Antarctica - metaG UQ322 (21.06) | ecosystem: Environmental > Terrestrial > Soil > Desert | place: Antarctica: Dry Valley...
CGGTAGCGCTCGAGGGCGACCTCGCGCTCGTGCTTGTGGTCGACGATCGGCGCGGGGTAATCCCTCCCGATGACGCACTCGGCCATCTGCTGGTCGATCTCGGTCATCGTCCACGGCTCTGCGAGCTTCGAGTCGGGCACGCCGGCCAGCTCGGGCACCCACCGGCGGACGAACTCGCCGTGCGGGTCGAAGCGCTCCTGCTGTCGAACCGGGTTGAACATGCGCTGGAAGGCGGGCGCGGGGTCGACCCCGACGGAGGCGATCCACTGCCAGTTGCCGTTGTTCTGCGCCTTGTCACCGCACAGCAGGTAGCGCATGAAATGGGCCTCGCCGAGCCGGTAGTCCAAGTGCAGGTTCTTCGTCAGAAACGACCCGACCACGAGCCGCGCACGGTTGTGCATCCAGCCCCGGGCGAGCAGCTGGCGCATGGCGGCGTCGACGATCGGAACTCCGGTGCGGCCCTCACGCCAGGCGTCGAAGGCGGCCTCGTCCTCGCGTGTCTCGAGGCCCTCCATGCGCGACTGGAAGGGCTTGTGCGCGTTGCTCGGATGGTGCAGGAGGACATGGGCGTAGAAGTCCCGCCAGGCGAGCTGGCGGACAAAGGCCTGAGGCCCTTCCCCACGCTGCTCGGACGCCTTCGCCTCGAGCTCGCGCACCGAGACACAGCCGAAGTGGATATACGGCGACAGCTCGGACGTGCCGCCCGCCAGGCGGTCGTGGTTGTCGGCGTAGGTCGAGAGCTGATCGGCGAGGAACTCGTGCATGCGGGCCCGGCCCGCCTTCTCGCCCGACGGAATCGGATCGCTGAGCTCGCGATCGAGTCCGAGCTCCTCGAGCGACGGGATGTCACCCGCCCGCAGTCCCTTGGGAACGCGAAGCGCACGCGGCGCTCCGAACACCTCCCGCCGCCGCACTTCGCGATGCTTGCGCCCGTAGGGCGAGAAGACGGTGAACGGACCGCCGCCGCCGGTACGAGGGCCGTCGACGTCGTCGATCACGAACGTGCCGGGCATGAACCGCACCTCGAGCCCGGCCCGCTCGAGCGCCTCGGTCGTGCGGCGGTCGCGACCCGTCGCGAAGGGGCTCACGTCGCGGGCGAGGAAGATCGCGCTCGCCTCGAGCTCCGCGGCGAGCGCGGGAAGCTCCTCCTCGGGCCGGCCGTCGCGGACGACGAGCTCCCCGCCGCGTTCGCGGAGCGCCCCGCGCAGCTCGGCCAACGTCTCGAGCAGGAAGGCCGTGCGTGGGCCCGATGGGTAGGCGCCGAGGATCAACCGGCGGTCGATGACGAACACGGGAATGATCTCGTCGAAGGACCGATGCGCCACGGTCAGCGCGGGGTTGTCGTGAACGCGGAGGTCGCGGCGCAACCAGATCAGGGCACGGGAGGGCATGACTCACCCGGTTACGGGAGCCGTGGTCATGTGGACCGCTTCCTGGCTCCGGCCGTTTCTACACTGCGTTCGCAATGGTGCCGGAGCACGACTTCCCGCTCTTCCCGCTGGGCATGGTCGCGCTGCCCGGCGAGCTCGTCCCGCTCCACATCTTCGAGGAGCGCTACAAGGCGATGATCACGCGGTGTGTCGAGGACGGGTCGGAGTTCGGAATCGTGTGGGTGGCCGACGACGGCCTGCGTGAGGTCGGCTGCGCGTGCGAGATCGCCGAAGTCCTGGAAACGCTCGACGACGGCCGCGTCAACCTCATCGCCCGTGGGACGAGGGTGTTCCGCGTCCAGGCGCGTCAGGACGACCTCCCCTATCCCGCCGGTGTCGTCGAGTTCCTCGACGACGAGGAGGAGACGCCCGACGAGGGAGCGCTCGACGAGGCCCGAGAGGTGTACGCGGAGCTGGTCGAGCAGGCGACGGACAAGACGCCCGACCGGGACGAGCTCGGCTCCATGAGCGCCTACGAGATGGCCGCCACGGTCGAGTTCGGACTCGACGCCAAACAGGGGCTCCTGGATCTGCGGTCGGAGACCGCGCGCCTCAAGCTGGTCACACGGTTGTTCCGGGCGGCGATCAAGCGCCTTGACTTCGTCGAGCGCGCGCAGGCGCGAGCGCGATCCAACGGCAAGGTCCGCTTCCCCGTCTGAGCCGACCCTAACGGCGTAGGTTGCAAACCTGCCGTGAAACGGCACGCGTGAACCCCGCGAGGTCGTTGAAGGTCGGCGGAAGCCCCCGGGAGGAGTCCGCGAAGGCGATCCGGCCGTCGGCGAGCTCGGCGCGGTAGCTGAACGTCGTCTCATCGGCCCGGCCCGCCGGCAGCTCGAGCCCGAGCGCGGCCTGCTTGGCGAGCTGGCGGGAAAGCTCACGAGCCTCGAGCAGACGCTTGGCGTCAAGCGCAATGGGCGCCGAGTCGTTGCACCGCACCGTGCCGTCGTCGGACACCACAAGGGTGAGTCGCGCGCCCTCGCCGACCCCAGAGCGCTGGACCGAGAACAGATCAGCGGACGGCGAGCCACAGGCCGTCGAAGCGAGCGCCGCGAGCAGCAGCCACGACTTCTTCCTCACACCACCACCAGTTGGGCGCCGGCGACCTCGCGCAGGAAGCGCGGCGTCGAGGTCACCCCGTCCAGGTGGCGGGCGACCTCGTCGGAAGGCACGCCGGTGGTCTGGACCGCGGCGGAGCAGGCTTGGAGCCTGCAATGCTCGAGGGTGGCGGCGGTGTCGCGCAGCTCCACCAACGAACGAGCGAAGATCATCCGACCCTTCGAGCTCAGGTCCGGCGTCGCGCCGGGCTCGAGCGCCCGGCGCTCGAGCCCGTCGTCGACGAGGACCCTCAACGCGCCGAAGGTGACCAGACCGCGGGCGCCGCGCCCTTCCGCGGCGGCGGAGACCAGTAGCGAGAGTCCGGTGTAGAGCCGTTGGAGGTCGGCCGAAGCGAAGATCACCGCCAATGAGGTCATTAGCCTGGTGATGGTATGGATCGGCTGCTCGACGCCCGGGGCCTGGCGTGTCCGCTTCCGGCGCTCAAGGCCCGGGCGGCACTCCGCGAGCTGAGCCCCGGTGACGCGCTCACGGTCCTGGTCACCGATCCGGAGGCTCCCGTGGACATCGGGGCCCTGGCCGCCGACGGCGGACACGCCTTCCGAGCCGAGCAGGACCGCACGCCGGGCGCGTGGCGTCTGCGCATCGTCAAGGCGTAGGGTCGGCTCTCATGACCCCTGAACGCGATCCTGCCCCCGACGAAGCGCCGCACGGGATCCTCGCCGGCCTGCGTGAGCCGATCGTCCAGGCGCCGATGGCCGGCGGGCCATCGACGCCGGAGCTCGCCGCCGCGGTCTCGAACGCCGGAGGTCTGGGGTTCCTGGCCCTGAGCAACAAGTCCTTGCCGGTGGCGCAGACCGAATTGACCCGCATCAGGGAGCTGACCGGACAGGCCTTCGGAGTCAACCTGCTCATCGCATCACGAGAAGAGGTCGACGAGCGAGTGCTGCACTCGTACGCCGAGCACCTCGCCTCCCAGCCCGAGTCGCACGGGATCGAGCTCGCGCCGTCGGACGCCTCGAAGTCAGCGGACGACGGCCGGCAGGCCATGCTCGACCTGATCGAGAGCGCGCGTCCCCCGGTCGTGTCCTTCGCCTTCGGCTGCCCCGTGCGTGAACTCGTGGACGGGCTGCACGCGGCCGGATCGGAGGTCTGGGTCACCGTCACCGAGCCCGCAGAGGCTCGGCAGGCCGAGGCGGTGGGCGCCGACGCCCTGGTGGTCCAGGGAGTGGAGGCCGGCGGCCACCGCGGCTCCTTTCTGGACGTCGACGGGCACGGCGAGCTGGGGCTCCTGCCGCTGCTCAGGCTCGTCGCCGGCACGACCGACCTCCCGCTCGTGGCCGCGGGCGGGCTGGGCGACGCCCGGGCCGTGGCCGGTGCGCTCGCGGCCGGGGCCGCGGCCGCCCAGCTCGGCACCGCCTTCCTGTCTTCTCCGGAGGCCGGCACGCCACCGGCCCACCGAGCGGCCCTCACGGAGCTCGAGCACACGGGCCTGACGCGCGCGTTCACGGGCCGTCGCGCCCGCGGGCTCATCAATCGCTTCCAGAGCGAGAACACGCCGCACGCCCCCTCGGCCTATCCGCAGGTGGCACAGTTGACGGCTCCGCTGCGCTCGGCGGCGCTCGAGCGAGACGACGCGGCGGAGCTCAACCTCTGGGCCGGCCAGGCCCACGCACTGACGCACGACCTACCCGCCGGCGAGCTGGTGAGCCGGTTGGGCGCCGGCGCGCGTGAAGCCCTGATGGAGGCCGCCACCCGCTGGGCCTAGGACGCTAGGCAACCACCACGGCGCCGCCGCGGCGCGGGTCACCCGCTCCGGACAGCTCACCCGTCGCCGGATCGCGCCGCACCGCCTGCGCCCCCCCGAAGAAGAGGTTGCGCTCACGGAACGTGGCGAGCGTGCGGCCCTCTAGCGCAGCCTCGTCGATGCCCGGCTCCACGTAGACGATGCCGTCCTCGAAGTGCAGTCGGGGGGCTTCGACCGCCGCCTGCGGCTTCATCCCGTGGTCGATCGCGTTGACGATGACCTGGACGATCGCGGACCGGATCCGGTTGGAGCCCGCCGACCCGAGCACGAGCTCGGGCAGCCCGTCACCCAGGACCACCGTCGGGGCCATCATGGACGGCAGGCGACGGCCCGACGGATGGGCGAAGAAGCCGAGCGGCGAGAGGTCCTGCTCACCCATCATGTTGTTGACGTGCATGCCCGTACCCGGCACGAGCACGCCGGAGCCCGAGCCGTTCGTGCAGGTCGCCGAGCACGCCAGCCCCTCGGAGTCCAGGGCGGAGACGTGGGTGGTCGAGCCGAGATGGTCGGTCATGAAGGCCTGCGCGAATCCCGCGTCCGCGAGGCCGGCGACGAAGGCCGGCGTGCGTTGCCCCTGCGCTCGCTCCATCGCCGTGACAAGCGCAGCAGGTCCGCACCCGGCCTCTGCCCGGTCGAGCAGCGCGAGCACGTAGGCGAGCAGGATCCCTCCGGCGGAGGGCGGCGGATTGGTGACGACCTCGCGCCCACGGTAGGCGACGCTGACGGGCAGGCGTTCCACGGGGACGTACTCCTCGAGATCGGTGGCGGTCACGGCTCCGCCGCGCGCGGTGATCCACTCCCGTACCGCACAGCCCACGTCCCCGGAGTAGAACGGCGCGGGCCCGTCGGAGGCCAGGCGTTCGAGCGCGTCGCCGAGCTCCGGATCGCGATACACCTCCCCGGCCCGCAGTGGCGCGTCACCCGCGAAGAGATGGGCACGCGCTTCGGGCGACGAGCAGACGATGGGCGTGAGGATGTCGAACAGGTACGCCTGCTGTGCGGTGACCTCGACCCCGTCACGAGCGAGCGCCACACCAGGGGCGGCCACGTCGGACAGCGCCATCGTCCCGAACCGCTCGGCCGCAGCACAGACGCCGGCGGGCATCCCCCAGACTCCGCATGAGGCCGCGCCCACATTGAACACCTGCACCGCGTCCCCGAAGGAGATGTCGACCGGTTCGAGGTCCGCGGCGCGAGCCCCGCCGGGCGCGGCGACGAAGAAGTCGAGCAGCACGGGCTCGCGGCCGGCACCCGCCACGAGCAGATACCCCCCGGCCCCGAGCCCCGTGAGCAGCGGCTCGGAGGCGAAGGAGGCGAGGACGGCGGCCAGGGCGGCGTCGACGGCGTTCCCGCCCGCCCGCAGGATGGACGCGCCCGCCTCGGCGGTGGCCGGATGCCCGGCGGCGACGACGCCCCGCGAGTCGCCGCCGGACGGAGCCACTACCTCGGGATGTACTCCGGGACGTCCACGTCCACGGATGACCGCCGGGCGTGACCCGGTGCGCGCTCGTGCTCACGCTCGCGACCGCGGGTCACCCGAGGCTCACCCAGGGGCTCCTCGAAGCGGCTTCGCTCCCGGCGAGCCGGCTTGCCGTCACCGAAGCCCGTCGCCACCACGGTGATCCACACCTGATCTTCGCCGAGCTTCTCGTCGACCATCGCCCCGAAGATGATGTTGGCGTCGGGGTGGGCGGCCTCCGCCACGGCCTTGGCGGCCTCGTTGACCTCCCAGAGCGAGAGGTCCGTTCCGCCGGTGATCGAGAGCAGGATGGACCGGGCGCCCTCCATGCTCGTCTCGAGCAGCGGCGACGAGACGGCCTGCTCGGCCGCTTCGAGCGCACGCTTGTCGCCCTGGCCCATGCCGATGCCCAGCAGCGCGGGACCGGCCTCGGACATGATCGTCCGGACGTCCGCGAAGTCCAGGTTGATGAGGCCCGGCAGGACGATGAGGTCCGAGATGCCCTGGACGCCCTGGCGTAGGACGTCGTCTGCGACGCGGAACGCCTCCATCATCGAGGTACCCTTGTCGAGCACGGAGAGCAGGCGGTTGTTCGGCACCACGATGAGGGTGTCGACCTCCTCGGCCAGCGACTCGATGCCACGCTCCGCCTGCTGCAGGCGCCGCGATCCTTCGAAGCCGAACGGCTTGGTGACGATGCCGACGGTCAGCGCACCGAGCTCGCGGGCGATGCGGGCGATGACGGGCGCGGCGCCCGTGCCGGTCCCGCCACCGGCACCCGCGGTGATGAAGACCATGTCGGCGCCCTTGAGCAGTGCCTTGGTCCGGTCGTAGTCCTCCATCGCAGCCGCTCGCCCCAGGTCCGGGTTCGAACCTGAACCCAGGCCGCGGGTGAGCTTTGACCCGATGTGGACCGTCACGTCGGCTGCCGACTGCTGAAGCGACTGGAGGTCGGTGTTGACGGCGAGGAACTCGACGCCGGCGACTTCCGCCTCGACCATCCGGTTGACGGCATTGACCCCGGCGCCACCGACGCCGACGACCCGCAGCTGCGGCATGCCCACCGGCTTCGGCTCGGCGTAGAGGTCCCGCGGCTCCGAGCGTGCGTAGTCGTGTTCCGGCGCCTGCGCCGCGGCGACGCTGTCGGCGGATGGATCGCGAGGGGCCGGGCTCTCCATCACGTTGGCGGGGATGTCCGCCGAGAAGGCGTGGCGCAGGCGCTCCTGCGGCGTGGGAACCCGCGGAGCCCCGGAGGACACGGGTGCCGGCAGCGGGTCGGGCGCAGGCTCGACCACGCTCGGAGCCGGGGTGGCGCGGACCGGTGGCGCCCCGAGCCCTTCGTCCTCGGTCTTGCGGAACAGGTTGGCCAGCGGCCCTTCCCGCATGCTCGCTCGCTTACCGCTTCCCATGGGAGAGAACCTCCTTCGCCAGCCGTCGGTATGAGTCGGCCGCCAAACCGTTGGGCTCGTACTTGAGCACGGACATGCCCTTGACCGGGGCCTCCGCAAAGCGGACGGTCTTCTTGATCCGCGAAGCGAACACGCGGTCGCCGAAGTTCTCCTCCAACAACTCGAGCGCCTCCTGGGCGTGGAGCGTCCGGGTGTCGACCAGCGTGGGCAGGATGCCCTCTATGTCGACGTCGGGATTGAGGTTCTCGCGGATCATCGAAAGCGTGTTCTGCAGCTGCAGCAGCCCCCGCATGGACAGATACTCGCACTGCACGGGGACGATCACCTTGTCGGCCGCCGTGAGGGCGTTGATCGTCAAGAGTCCCAGAGAGGGCGGCGTATCGATGCAGATGAAGTCGTAGTCCTCGCGTATTGGGCGGAAAGCCTTCTCGAGCGAGCGCTCCCGGCCGATCTTGGTCGACATCGCGATCTCGGCGCCGGCGAGGTCGATCGAGGCGCAGGCGATGTCGACCTCACAGGACCGGATGGCCTCGCGGATCGGCACGTCGTGCACGAGCACGTCGTACATCGAAGGCTCGACGGTGTCGGGATCGATGCCCTGCGACATGGTCAGATTGCTCTGCGGATCCATGTCGACGCACAGCACGCGGTGCCCCTCCTCGGCGAAGGCAGCGGCGAGGTTGAGCGTCGTGGTCGTCTTCGCGACGCCGCCCTTCTGGTTGGCGAACGCGATGACCTTGGCCGTGCCGGTCACGAGGTGCTCCGTTCGGAAGAGTCGAATGAGGCCATCGCAGAGGCGTATTCGCACGCCCACGCGGTTCTCCTCCTCTTGGGCCGTCAGGCCGCGACGAAGGCCGGCGCTGCCTGCTCGCCCACCGCGGCGAGGAAGGCCGCCACCACGTCGTGATCGAACTGGGTGCCGGAGCACCGCGCAAGCTCGGCGGCGGCCACCTCCGGGGCCACCCCGAGCCGGTAGGGGCGGTCGGCGGTCATCGCCTCGTAGGCATCCACCACGGCGAGCACGCGCGCCTCGAGCGGGATCTCCTCCTTGGGAAGGCCACTCGGGTAGCCGCCCCCGTCCAGACGTTCGTGGTGGGCGAGCACCCACGCGGCCACGTCGCTCAGACCGGCGTTGGCGAGGATCCTGGCGCCGAGCTCCGGATGGCGCCGCATCTCAGCCCACTCGGCCGGGTCCAGCTGCGATGGCTTTCGCAGGATCGCGTCCGAGATCCCGACCTTGCCGACGTCGTGCAGCACGCCTGCGATCCGTAGCCGCTCGATGCGCCGCGGGTCCAGCTCGAGGCGACGCGCGGTCAGCTCGGCGTACCAACCGACGGTGCGCGAGTGATGCGCGGTCGCGACGTCTCGCAGGTCGAGGGTCTCGGCGAGCATCAGGACGGCACCGAGATGGTCGCCCGAGCCGTCGGGCACGCTCAGCTCGGCCAGGAGGGTGTCGATCGTCTCCGCATGATGGACCACCGCACGGTCGCGCCCCGATCGCTTGGCCACCGACAGCGCCCGGTCGGCTTCGCGCAGAAGCCCCTTCGGCCGCACGCCGGCCGCGATTCCGACGGACACCGTGAGCCCGTACGGGAGCCCCGCGAACCGCTCACGAGTGGCCAGTTGGAGCTGCTCGGCGAGGGCAAGGCCGGCCGCGGCATCAGCGCCCGGGAGCACGAGGGCGAACTCCTCCCCTCCGAGGCGGACGGCCAGATCGGTCTTGCGGACCAGGCTCTCGAGCACCCGGGCGAAGGAGACGAGCGTCTCGTCACCCACATCGTGGCCGAGTTGGTCGTTGACCCGCTTGAAGTGATCGAGGTCGCAGACGAGGAGCGCCAGCCCGTCTGCGTCGCAGCCGGCCAGGAAGGCCTCGAGCGCCCGGCGGTTTGCCAGCGATGTGAGCGGGTCGCGTTCGGCAAGCTCGCGCATGCGCTCGAGCCGCACCGCGGCTTCCAAGGCGCTCATGGCCTGGTCGGCGAAGAGCCGCAGAGCCTGCAGGCGGCTGAGGGTCGGGAGCAGGCGGTCCGAGGGCGAGTCGGCCCAGATGAAGCCGGTGAGGAGTCCGTCCTCGGAGGTGAGCGGGACGAGGAGCCAGTGATTGCGCCACGCCCTCGGGCCTTCCCCGTTGCACTCGGAACGGTACGCCCGCGGAGTGCCGGGAGGCACGAGGCGCTCCGCCGTCGGGGAGTCGAGTAGCACGCAGCCCTCCTTCTGCTGTCGGGGCGCCGCGAGCGCCTCGATCGCCTCGATCGAGTACTCGGCCTCGAGCGGGCCGGTGCCGGCCTGGAAGCCGACGCTAGCCCGAGCTCGGAAGAAGCCGTCGTCGTCGAGCAGGAAGGTCGCGACCGTGGTGAAGCCCAGCGCTCGCCGGATTCCCGCGCACACCTCGGAGAGGACCTCATGGGTCGAGCGCCCGGTATTCAGCGTGGCAGAGACCTTGAGCAGGGTCTCCGTGGCCGACCGCAGCGCGGCGCTGTCCTCGGCGGCCTGAACCTGCTCGACCGCGGCCGCCACGTAGGCCGCCGCTGCCACCAGGACGTCGAGCTCGGTCTCGGTCGGGCGGCACCCCGAGGCCGGCTCGTCGACCGAGAGCACGCCGAGCAGGGCGCCTCGGGAATCGGTCATCGAGACGAACAGTGCATCCTCGGGGTGCCATTGATCGAGACCCGTACCGTCCCGGGAGGGCGGGACGTAGGTGGCGACTTCATCGATCCATTCGTGGTCGCCGTGACCCAGGTCGTAGGCGCCACGGCGGAGGTAACGGTCGTCGAGCAACGCATCCCACGAAGCCTTGGGCGTCGTCGTGGCCTCGATGGCCGCTCGCGCAGCACTCGAGCCATGGACGGCGGTCACCGCGAAGTCGTCCCAGGCGGGCCGGTACAGGTTCACGGCCACCGTGGCGAAGCCGAGTGATTCGCCGAGGATGGCGGCGATGGCGGCGAGCGCGTCCTCTCGCGACGCGCCCCTTGCCGCCTGCCCGATCCGCAGGAGCGCCTGGAGCTGCCGGACCGCGCCGGCTTCGACTTCCTCCATTCCCCCGGTATCGGCCACCGGAAGCAGGGATTGAGCCCAGCGGCCGGTCATCGGCGCGGACAAGTGGCACGATGACCGGGTGAACGACACGAGCGTCGCCGGTCTTCTCGTCGGCAAGCGCATGATCATCTGCGCGGGCCCGGGCGGCGTGGGCAAGACGACGACCGCCGCCGCGGTCGCCATGGGAATGGCGGCGCGGGGCCTCAAGGTGGCGGTCGTCACCATCGACCCGGCGAAGCGACTCGCCAACTCGCTCGGCCTCGACACGCTCTCCAACGAGCCCGCGCTCGTCGATCCCTCGCGCTTCACCGAGCATGGGGTCGAGATGCGCGGCGAGCTGTGGGCGATGATGCTCGACGCCAAGCGCACTTTCGATGCGCTCATCGAGCGCCTGGCTCCAGACGACCGCACGCGCGACGAGGTCCTCACCAACCGCATCTACTCGCAGATCTCGAGCGCGGTGGCGGGTTCGCAGGAGTTCACCGCGATCGCCAAGCTCTATGAGCTCGACTCCGACGGCCGGTTCGACCTCATCGTGCTCGACACCCCGCCCTCGCGCGACGCCCAGGACTTCCTCGACGCTCCGGATCGGCTGACCGGCTTCTTCCAGGGCCGCACCATCCGGATGTTCCTGCGGCCCGCCGGCTTGAGCGGCAAGCTCTTCGGTCGCGGCACGGGTGTCGTGTTCGCGCTGCTCAAGCGCGTGACGGGCGTGGACCTGCTCCAGGATCTCTCCGTCTTCTTCCGATCGCTGGGCGGGATGATCGACGGGTTCAGTGAGCGCGCCGCCCGGGTCAAGGCGCTGCTTCGCGACCCCGCAACGACGTTCCTGCTCGTCACCTCGCCCGAGCGCGAGCCTGTCGCGGAGGCCATCCACTTTCATCGCAAGCTGATCGAGGCGGGCATGCCGTTCGGCGGGCTGGTGGTCAATCGCCTGCGCGACGTCGACGGCTTGGCCGGGGACGGCGCATCGCCCGCTGGTCTGCGCGAGGCGCTGGGTGAAGGACTCGCCGAGCGCGTGGTCCTCTCGGCCGCAGGGCTCTCCCGCCTCGCCGCCCGCGACGCCCGGAACGTGGAGCGTCTGCGCGACACGCTCGGCGGTGCCCCTACGGTGCTGGTGCCTCTGCTCGAGGACGATGTGCATGACGTGGAGGGCCTGGCTCGGGTGCTCGAGCACCTGTTTGCTTCCTGAGGGCTGAACGTCAACCCCTGCGTCCTCAGGCCCGAACGTCAACCGCGGCGGGGTAGGGGTTTCCGAGCTACCCCAACGCGGGCTCGCCCGCGGTCAAGCGACCATCGGGCGCAACCGGGCGAGCATCGATCAGCCGATCGGCGACCGACCGCAGGTCGGCGTCGAGATGACCGCACAGCACGTCACGCAGCACCGCCCGCATCTGTCCGCCCAGTTCCGCGACGAGCGCCTCGACGGCCGGCTCGGGGCGAACCAGCCCGGCCACCGCGCAGCGCTCGAGGCCGGCCGCCCGCGTGAGGCGCTCGGCGAGCCCTTCA
>Ga0136617_10005138_pt1 | contig 11699 bp, 10 predicted proteins | sample AntDrymUQ3222106_2_FD_129672 | JGI IMG/M metagenome (GOLD analysis project Ga0136617, IMG submission 129672) | Polar desert sand microbial communities from Dry Valleys, Antarctica - metaG UQ322 (21.06) | ecosystem: Environmental > Terrestrial > Soil > Desert | place: Antarctica: Dry Valley...
AACGGCGGACCGCCGGCCCCGTCGGCGGCGCTGACCAACTCGACGATCCGGCCGTCCCGCTCGGGGTCGAGCGCAGCAGCCCCCGGTGAGCGTCGCAGACCACGAGCGTGCCGTCGCGGTCAGCCTCGATACCGAGTGGCCGGCCGCCGGTGTTGGCGATCACGTCGATGTGCTCTCCGCCTGGGGACAGCCTCACGCTGTCCGGTCGGCCCGCACAGGGAAAGGCCGCGGCGTTGTCGACCGACGACTGAGTCCCGGCTCGCGGACACCGGACTTCGGCGGGTGCTCATCTGCCGAGGCGGTCCAGGACGATGCGGGCGTGCTGGAACTCGTCCTCGGTATCGACCTTGGTCAGGAGCAGCTTCGTGACGCCGAGGGCGATGTACCGGTCGAGGTACTCGGCCACCTGGTCGTAGCTGCCGACCAGCAGCGGTGCTCCCGTCCGGCCGGTGCTGTAGAGACCGGTCCAGTAGACATCGTCGTGAACATCCGCCTCTGCGGCCAACAGTGCCATGCGCCGGTTCCAGTCGGACTGGGATTCGCGCTTGAGGAGCGTTCGCAGCCGGGCCGCACGGTCCACCCGATGGCCCTGCAAGGCGGCCGTCCAGGCCTCCTCGCTCGTGCGTCGCGCCACCAGTCCGACGCGTATGCCCATCTCAAGCCCGGAACCCCTGCGGACGGCTGCGAAGTTTTCGGCGAACCGGTCTACGGGCTCGGGGTGGGTGATCGTGACGTGGCCGACCTGCTCCACGAGGCGCCGGTTGGCCGCGGATGATCCCGCGACGAAGATCCGTGGTTGGTGGTGTTCCGGGAGCTTGGTGTTGATCCGCAGATTCCGGAACTGATAGTGGTCGCCGTTCCAGGTGAGCGGGTCGTCCGAGCCGAGCAGCCGGTGTAGCAGGGCCACGTACTCGGCGGCTCGTGCGTAGCGTCCGTCGTGGTCGAGCGGGTCACGGACCTGGTCCAGCTCTTCCGGAGCCGCACCGGTGATGATGTTGAGATCGACGCGACGGTGGTACAGCGAGGTCAGGCTGCTGATCGTTTTCGCCGCGGTGAACGGCGGCAGGGCGTACGGCTGCATCGCGACCAGGGGCACCAAGGCGGAGGTCTGCTGCATCAGTACACCGGCCACCGTCCACGGATCCAGGACCATGTGGTCGTAGAAGATCAGCAGTCCGGTGAAGCCGTTGCGTTCGGCGCGCTGGGCGAGGGCGGCCAGCCCGGGATGGAAGTCGTGGGTGGGCGGGAGCCAGGAAAGCGTGGCTGTGCCGATGACTTCGAGGCCTTTATGCATGGCGTTCTTCCGCATGCCGGGGCAGTGATCTCATGTGGTCGGGATGGACGAAGGCCCCGGCAGTTCCATCCACCGATCGGGGTTGAACAGCCGATTGAGAAAGCCCTGGTCCCACCGCCGAGAGCGGCCCTCCAGCTCTCCGTATTCGTCGAGGTATCCGCGGTCGGGCGGTTCGAGCTCCGTCAACAGCTCGATCGCAACGGCGCCGGGATAGAGCAGGCTGGCGTGGTACAGCGCGAAATAGACTTCCCGTTCGGCGCCGACGTCCCGCACGAACCGTGGCAGCCGGTCCAGGTCAGCGGGCGGTGTGACGCGGATCGACTCGATCACGTCGATGAACCGCGCCAGGTTGAGGTCTCGCCCCTGGGTGATGCTCAGGTAGCTAGTCGCCTCCTTGTACAGATGCAGGCAGAGGTCCAGCAGCTGGTCCAGCGGACTCAGCGCGAAGGACGGCTCGCCGCAGATCACCGACGGTCGGGCGCGGCTGAGCACCGCACCGACTTCGACGCTGCCGGCCGATCGCTTCTGGAAAAGATCGAGGCAGAGGTCGACTTCGAACCATCGGACCTCCGGCTCGGAGGTCGGTTTCAGGAACGGAAGGGCGTTGTTCAGGTGTACGGCCCAGAACAGCTCCGTCTTTCGCTCATGGGCGACGACGCGATCGCCGGTGGCCGACGGAACACCCTGCGCATATCCGAGATCTGTGAGGATCTCGGCGGCGTCGTCCAGCGACTCCCGTTCGATCAGGATGTCGAGGTCGCTCATCCGTCTGATGCCGGGATCGTCGTAGACGAGGGCGCACAGGGACGGTCCCTTGCGCACGGCGTATTTCACCTGGCGCTGCTTCAGCGCCCGCAGTATCCGGCCGAACTCGACGAACAGGCTCCGGTTGCGCCGGGAGTTCACCTCGTACGCCGCCGAGTAGATCCACAGATGCGGCAGCGCCGCCTTGTTCCCGGGCAGGTGGCGGACGAGGTTGCGCCCGACGATGCAGATCACCTGCTGGCACAACGCCTGATCGAGGAAGTACGGCCAATCCATGGGCACGGTGACATCCAGCCATTCTTCGGCGGTGCGGGCATTGGCCGCGCCCCATCGTGGTGCGGCGAGAGCCAGCAGGAGCCGGGCCTCGGGCCGGAGTCCGGTCGTTCGCATCGTGCCCGTCATTGCGCCGCTCCTAGGCCGACAGCCCGCCGAATCTCCTCCGGCCAGCGGTGGGCGTTCGCGCCGTGGCGGTGCATCATCGCCAGCGCCAGACGCTCGTAGCCGAACGCGAGGCAGGCGGTGTGTGCGACGTCGCCGTCCGGGTCGACGATCGCGAACAGCCGGCCGAACTTGTCGGTGTGGTAGTTGGCCGAGGCGATCGACTGCACCTGCCCCGGTCCGACCTCCGCCAGCACCTCGATCTTGAGTTTCCGCTCCATCTGGAGCATCCGCATCATCCGGTTGCCGCTGCCGAAGAAGGGGTCGCTGGCCACTTCGCTGACGGTCTCCAAGCCCAGCTCGGCGAGCCAGTCCCGGGCGGCCGCGAGGCGATTGTCTCGCCAGGTCAGGCACTGCTCCGCAGTGCCGAGCCGAACGAACTCCCGCATCCGGAACGAGCGCAGCCGTCCCACCTCGGCATCGGCCTCCTGCCGGAAGCACGTCGCCTCGACGCTCAGCTCGGTCGCCGCCGTCAGCCGCGCGCCCGCGTAGACGGGATACACGCAGTAGCAGCCCGCGGGCAGCAGGACCAGATCCGACTCGGTCGTCGTCCCGGTGTCCGCCCGGGCGAACACGCGGCCCAGCAGGTGGGGGAAGGACTCATGGTAGCCGACCTTCTCGATCACCTCGCGGGCGATCACCGGTGGCGTGCGCAGCGACTGCCGCCCGCCGTCGGACGCCATCCTCCCCAGGGCCGCGTTGAGCCCGTGCACGATCGTCTCGAAGTCTCCAGTGGAGAGGTAGACGCCCGTCGCGGAAGTCGGCACCAACGCGCTGTCCCAGGTCACCGCACGGCGCTCTCGGTCAGCGCGGTGACGCAGCCCATGATGTTGAAGATGGTCCCGAAGGTGGCGTGCCGCAGCCAGCTGTCCGGGAACTCGACGTCGAAGGTCGATTCGAGCGCGACCATCACTTCGACGCTGGCCAAGGATGTCATGCCCAGTTGCCACAGGCTCTCGTGGACGCCGATGCCCGCTGCGGTCTCCCGGAGGCCGGAGTGCTGCTGCAGAATCGCCCGCACCTGCGCTTCCATGCTTTCTTCGGTGAACGACACTTGACGCTTCCTCCCTGGCCCCCGGTGCCGGCGCTCGAGCTTCACGTGGCCGGCGTGGCGGTCACGGTCACGGACTCGATCAGGACCGGGTCCGGGGATTTCGCGATGTTCACCACGACCTGCCGACTCGCGTCGGTGAGCACCTCGCCGAAGCCAGCGAAGCAGCCTTCGAGGTGCGGTGCCGGCGCGACCGTGACGAAGAACTGTGATCCGGTGCTGGTCGAGCCGGGGCCGGCGCGATTGACCATGGCGACCCGGAACGGCTGGTCGAATGTCGGGCCCGGGCAGATCTCCTCGAACCACCGGTAGCCGGCGCTGCCCTCACCGGTGCCGAGCCGGTCTCCACCGTGGATGAGGAACCCGGGCACCCGCCGGTGGAACATGGTGCCGTCGTAGAAGCCGCCGTCGCCCGGTTTCCCGGTGTGGGGATCGCTCCAGGCTCGGCTGCCCGTGGCGAGCCCAACGAAGTTGTCCACAGTGTACGGTGCTTTGTCCGGCCAGAGCCGCAGGTCGATGTCTCCCAGACTGGTGTGCAGGGTGGCCGAGACCGACCGGTAGGTGGTCAGTGATGACGGCATCGGCCAGCGGGCCGGCATCCGCCGGACGCTGACCGGGCCTCGGCTGCGCGCGTCGCTCGCGGGGTCGAACTCGTCGGGCTCGGCGCGGTTGCCACAGCCCAGCATTCCCGGACGGGCGTTGCGCAGGCTCAGGTCGAACCAGCCGGACGGCTGTGCGGCCGGTGCCGGGCTCTGCCCTCGATGGTGGCGAAGGAGGCTGCGCACCGCGGCCGAGGCATGGCGTGCCAGCGTGTCGACATCCGTCCTGGCCTGCGCGTCGAGCACGGCCCGCATGTCCTGCACGTCGTAGAACTTGTCGAAGACCGAACCGTTGTTGTGCTCGAGGGTGAAGCACTGGTCGACGAATATCCGGTCCGGGATCTCTCCGGTGACGTACCGGAGCATCATCTCGGCGATCGGGTGCCAGGCGTTGCCACCGAATTCCACTCCCAGGCCGGCGAAGGTCTGGCGAGCGAGGTCGAGCGCCCGGGCGTGGCCGAGCTCGGTGCGCAGCTGCGGCCAGGCCACGCGACTGTCGCCCTCGCGCATCGTTTCCAGGAGGTCCGCCAGCCCCGGCGTGTAGAGCTGCAGCGGCACCCGGCCGAAATGGCCGAGTTCGCCGCCGACGGCGCTGTCCAGGTGACCGGCGATGTCGGCGCACAGCTGGGGAAGCCAGTGGGCCAGCCGGATGCCCGCCTCCCGGTTGCCCGCGGCGGCCATCCATTCCAGCAGGTAGAAGTCCGCCGCCAGGCTGGACGGGTCGACGTGGTCGACGAACCAGCGCGGGCTGTAGGCCGCCAGGTCGCCGGCCATGCCGGCCATGGCCTCCGCACGACTGCTGTCACCGCGCAGGTAGCGGGTCCAGTGCCGCTCGGCGACCGCGAAGAGCCTCGGGTACCGCCACTGCGTGCCGAGGACGTCGAAGCACGGACGGTGGTCCGGGCGCACGGCGCGCACCAGGTGCCCCGCCAGCATCTCGACGAGGATCTTGGTCAGCAGCACCCGCAGCCGTCGTTGGTACGGCATGCCGCCGGGCAGTCGCCGGGCCAGTTCGACCGACAGGTTGGCCGGATCGTCCCGCGTCTCCATCAGGTGCGCCCAGCACAGAAGGGTGAGCACGCTGTCGGCCATGGTCGTGTCCCGGAAGCGGTTGCAGTCGACGTAGAGGCCGGTCAGCGCACCCCCATCGGCGAGGTAGCCGACGGCCGGCGTGTGTGGCGCGAACGGCACCAGGTGGATGTCCAGCGTTCGGTCCGTCGGGGCCGTCCCGAGCGCGTCGCACAGTGGCGGGAGGTACCGGTCGGCGACGAGAATCGCGTCCAGGTCGGCGGCCGCGCGTTCGCGCATCGCGTCGTACCGGGCGATGATCGGCGCCACGGTGGGTTCGGCGGCGGCCATCGCTGTCGCGATGATCCTCGCACCTTCCGCCAGGCGCTCATCGTCGAGGAGGGTGACCAGCTCCGCCGGATCGGAGGCGGCGGCGACCGCGGCCGGGATATCGGTCCGAATGATGGGCGCCCAGGACTCGAACCCCTCCGTGAACGCCGCCACCTCCGGAACGGTGGGTAGGGGGAGCAGCGTCGTCTCGAACGAGAATCGGCCGAGCAGTTCGCGCTGCGTGGCCAGGAAGAGGTCCAGCATGGCGCTACGGGTGCGGTTAATCCTCACCGTGCGCTCCAGCGATCAGGTCCGCGTCGGCCAGCTCGCGCAGGAGCGCGCGGCATCGCCGGCCGTCGAGGCCGAACCACGGCTCGGCGAGCGGACCCAGCACCGCCAGTCTGCCGGCCACCTGGTCCGCGGACGCCCCGGTGCACAGGCCCCAGATCAGCAGGGCCTCGGCCGGCACCCGGAACACCCGCGCGCCCGGTCCGACGATCACCATCGCGCCCTCGGACGCGCACGGCAGGAGGAACGCGGCCCGCCGCAGCGGTCCGCTCCCATCCGTCCAGGTCGGCCAGTGCTCGAGTGGCACATCCCACCAGCCGAGGGTCATCGCCGCGACAAGGCAAGTCTGAACGAACGAGGCGAGCTCGGCGAGGCGATCGGGCGCGCCCGGCTCCGGCGCGTCGTGATGCATGAGGCGCCGGTAGGTGGACAGCGGAAAGGCGTCCGGAACGCTGCGGGCGAGCTGGTGCCACACCCACTTGTCGCCGTAGTAGAGGTCACCGCAGCTCGCGGCCAACGCTTTGCCGGCCGCGAGCAGTGCCTGGCGGCCGGCCATGGTCGCCGCGTCCAGGTCGAGCCGGTCCACCGAATCGTGCAGTCCCGCGACATCCTCGACGGCAGAGTACGCCGTGCGGGCCCAGCTGTTGATGACCATGCGACGCAGCGGCAGCGGGTAGGCGGCCAGCCGCGCCTTCAGGGACGCGAGGATGCCGGTGTCGGTGACGACCTTCCCGGTCAGCAGGCGCACGGCGACGATCAGATCCGCATCGGCCACTCGGCCGTGGACGGGGTCGGCGACGTCGACCAGGACACGGTCGACGAGCTCAGCGAGCCACTCGGCGGCGAGTGTCTGGACGTCGACCCGGACACCCTCGGTGTACAGCTGCCGCCGGGACTCGTGCAGCCCCGCCCCGACCAGGTACACGTCGACATCGCTGGATCCGCTGCCGAGCCCCACCACGATGCTGCCGGCGAGGAAGGCGGCGTCCGCGCCCTCGGACGCCACCAGCCGCGTCGCCACGTCCCTGCCGATGTCCAACAGCTGTGCGCCGGCCATCTACCAGCCCGGGTTCTCGGGAAGGGCGAGACCGAGGTACTTCCCCTCGTCGGAGATCATGACTCCCACCCGGCAGCACTCGTCGAGAAAACGCGTCACCCGCTCGACGCTCACCTCGAAACCGCGGGCGGCCACGTGCTCGCGCACCTTGGCCGCGGTGTGCGCCGTTTCGCCGCAGGCGTCGTAGGCATCCGCCCGCCAGTCGGTCAGCGCCAGGCGGCGAGGCTCCTCGGTCCGCTTGTCGATGATCGTAAGCCGGCCGGGCAGCCGCTGCATGGTCAGGCTGGGGTTCATCGCGTAGCGCTCCGTCCAGGTGTCCACGGCGACGTTCATCGCCTTCACCGTGACGTCGGAGATCCCGGTCGGATCGTAGGAGAAGAAGTACGCAATCTTCGTATGGTCCAGGTCCGCTGGGTAGATGTGCCGGTAGAACTCCTGCGGCCGCTTGCTCTCGATCGGGAACGACTCGTCGGTGTAGTAGGGGCTGAAGCGCTCGAGCCAGATCCGCTGGCAGCCCGATGGCGGCTCCAGGTGGTACAGCAACGGAATCAACCGAAGCTGCTCGGCGTAGTCCTCGTCGGTCTCGCCCGGGAACCCGGCAAGTAGGTTCCAGGAGACACGCATACCGTAGTACCGCGCCCACTTGAGCAACCGGACATTGATGAGCAGGTTCGACCCTTTGCGCATCAGCCGCAACACATCTGTGCGCAGGCTCTCGATGCCGGGCTGGATACGCATGATGCCGGCCCGACTCATTGTCCGCATCTGCTCACGCGTAAGGTTCGCTTTGACCTCGAAGAACATGTTCACGTCCCAGTGGCGCTCCGCCAGCTCGGAGCAGAAGTCCGTGAGATATTGCATGTCGAGGATGTTGTCGACGGTGTCCACGTGCGCGATCTGATATCTGCCCAGCAGCGTGGAGAGCTCGTCGAGCGCGCGCGGTGCCGACTTCGCGCGGAATTCCATGCTCAGCGCGTTGAGCCCGCAGAACGTGCAGTGGTGCTTGTGCCCCCACCAGCACCCCCGGGAGAACTCGATCGGCAGCCTGATCGGATCCAGGGGTACCAGCACCTCCGGGCGACCGAACCGGTCCAGCGCGTCGAAGTAGTCCTGGTAGTCCGGCACCGGAAGCTCGTCGAGCGCGGCCGGTCCCAGCCGGCCGGTCGACGCCGGGCCAGGCGGCTCGCCGTGCCGGTGCACGCCGGGCAGCCGGACATCTCGCCCGTCCGCGATGGCGTTGAGCAGTGCCGGGAACGTGACATCGCCCTCGCCGGCCACGACGTAGTCCAGCCAGGGCAGCTTCTGCGCGTACTCCAGACCCATGTCGCTGTCGAAGTTCGCGCCGCCGTAGACCAGAGCCGGTCCGGGATGCGCTTCCTTGATCGCCCGGCCGAAGCCGAGCGCCGCGGTGTTCTGCAGGAACGTGGAGGTGAATCCGATGACGTCGTACTGCGCCCATTCCGGACGGGCCGCGCAATCGGCGATCCACTGCGGCACGGTTTCGCGCTGCATCCGGATGAGGTCGTCGACGCCCCCGCCCATCCATTCGGACCAGTCCGACAGGACCTCGGGATAGGCGTCCAGGTAATCCGCGATCGGCATTACCTCTCCGAAGGCGGCGTAGGAGAAGAGCCACTCGCCGAGGAAGTGCAGCCGCAGGGAGTCCATCACGGCGAGCTTGTCGTAGGACACGCCGCCCATGAACGCGGCGAACTCGATGTTCAGATAGTGGGTGTCGCAGTCGTGCCCGGCGCGGCGCACGATCGACTGCAGCAGTCCGCACTGGATGGAGGGGGCGTTGACCCGCGCCCAGGGCATGTTCACCAGGGCGACGCGCAGCCGCCGGGCAGGCGGGGTCGAAGGCTCGACGGGCAGCGCCACGGGTCGCGACGCCAGAAGCGGGATGTCAATGCGGGTCATCAGATCCCCCAGCTAATCGGAATGGTCTTAGTCGCTAATCGAAGTCGTCGTGTCCGTATCTGGTTGCCCGGCGGGCCTGCACTCTCACCGCGAACAGGCCGAGCACGGCCGATACGAGGCAGATCGTCAGTTCCAGCAGGGCCTGCCTCGCCCACGGGCCGCCGTCCATCGCCGCGTGGACGGCGGCCAACCCGTGCCGCACCGGCAACACCGAGCCGATCGCATCCACCCAGCGGACCTGGCCCGGCGGCAGGAAGGCGCCACTGCACAACATCGTCAAGTACCCGAGCACGTTCGGCGCCAGCGCGTCGGCACGCTTCGCGATCGTCAACGTCGCGGCGGCGATGCCCAGCATCGCGTATCCGCACGCCATGATCGCGAAGATCCACAGCCAGGGCAGCACCCGGACGGCGAGACCCTCGAGGCCGAGGATGGCCGCCGCGATCGCCGCCTCGACGATGAACAGGCCGAAGGCCACGAGAAGGTAGGGGACCGCGCGGGCGTAGAGGACCACGACGGCGGGCACGTCACCCGTGCGAATGCGCCAGAACGTCGAGAAGTACTTGTCCGCGAACGGCACGCTGATCACGGTGACCACGTTCGTCGTGGTCAGAGCGAGCGCCAGTCCGCCGACGAACGCGTACTGCCGTTGGTCCGGGCCGGCGACGACGCCGCCGAGCACCGTGAAGAACACGATCTGCAGGACACCCTTGGGCACGGTGGCGAAGACCACAGCGGCCGGCGGATACGTCACGCCGTGCTCCCGCCAGCCGTGCCGGATGGCCTCGACCGTCCGCCACCACGACAGGCGCGCCGACGCCAGGTCAAGCGTAGTCAAGGGTCCCCCTCTGCCGCGCCTTGTCGATGGACCACCGGTAGGTGAACCAGGCGAGGACGCCGTAGACGATGGTCAGTAGCACGGCGACGGACAGCGGGGTGAACGACAGGCCGCCGCCGATCGCGCCCGAGAGGAACTCGTTGATCCAGTGCAGGCTCAGCAGCTGCGGCGCCCAGCGCAGCCAGACCGGCAGGACATCCGGGGGGAGCAGCAGGCCGCCGAGCACGAACACCGGGTACATCAACGCGCCGGACCAGATCAACCCGTTGCGGGTGAGCAGGAACAGGCAGGACATCAGCGCCCCGAGCGTGGTGGCGGAGACGACGACGATCACCAGACCCACCGCGATCCAGAACGGCTGCGCCACGGCGACCGGCAGACGCAGCACAAGCACGGTGCCCAACGTCGTGGCCAGCGTCATGCCGACGCCGTACAGCGTCGCGCCGAAGCTCTTGCCGAACAGGATCACGGTGGGCGACGCGACCCCGCACACGCAGCTGGCCAGGGTTCCGTAGGTGCGCTCGCGCCGCAGCACGCCGCCGCTGGTCCAGATGGTGCAGGCCCACAAGGCCGTGAGCATCACCGATACGACGATCTCCGCGGCGCGGCCGGACGTCGGTCGCCGCGTCTCGACCGAGATGACGAGCAGGGCGATGGGCAGGAATCCGCCGTTGATCAACACCAGCGGGTTGCCTTGCATGGCGCGCTGCTCGGTGCGCGCGGCGGTGAGGAACGTCCACGCCGCACTGCGCACCCGATCGCCCGGTGTCAACGATTCACGCACGCCGGCATCCGGCGAGCTCGGTGCGGCAATCCGCTGGTCACTCACGGGTGCACCTCGCCGGCCTTGCTCGGGCCGTTCGCGGCAAGCTGCGCCGCGACGTGCGAGTACACGTCTTCCAGCCGCAGCGGCGACACATCGACACCGAGAATGTCGACGCCGCCCAGCGCGGACCCCAGGGAACCGAACGACTCGACGCTCCAGTCCCGCACCCGCAGGCGCAGCGTCCACAGCCCGCCCGACTCGCTGAGGTCGTCGACCGTGAACTGGGACTGGCCGGACTCGAACTCCGGCGGTCGCCCCATCCCCCGAACCGTGACGATCGCGGTGTAGCCAGCGAGCTTCGCGAATTCGGCGACATCGACGTCAGCCGCCGCCTCGCCGTCGGCCAGAATGACGACCCGGTCGGCGAGTCTCTCGATGTCCAGCAGGTAGTGGCTGGTCAGCAGGACCGAGGTGCCGCCATCCCGGAGGCCGGCGATGTCGCGGCGCAGGCGCTCCGCTTCGACGGGGTCGAGGCCCACGGTCGGCTCGTCCAGGAGCATCACTGGCGGCTCGTTGATCATCCCAATGGCGAGGTGCAGCCGCTGGCGCATGCCCTTGGAGTAGGTTTCCACGGCACGATCCGCAACCTCCGTGAGGCCGACGCGATCCAGCGCCGCGTCCAGACGCTCTGCGAGCCCACGCCGGCCGACGCCCGCGAGCATCGCGAAGAACCGCAGATTGTCCCGGCCGTTCAGCTTGCTGTACAGGCCACGGTCACCACCCAGGACGACACCGATCATCCGGCGGACCTCCCGTGGGTCCGCGGTGACGTCATGGCCGAAGATGCGCGCTGTCCCGCTGGAGGGCAGCAGGAGGGTGGCCAGGATCTTCGTCAGCGTCGTCTTGCCGGCACCGTTGCTGCCCAGCAGACCGACGATCTCGCCCCGCCCGACCCGCATGTCCACGTTCTTCAGCGCGACGACCTGGCCGCCGCGCACCTTGAAGGTCCGACCCAGGGACTCGACCTCGATCGCGGCGTCGCTCACCCGGCTACCTCCGTGTCCAGCGGATCGCTCGACAGTCGCTGCTGGGCCGCGATCAGCCGCACCAGCGGGATCCTCGGCGCCGCGCACGAGATGTAGTCGACTCCGGCCGCTGCGAGAAACCTCACCGCAGACGCTTCCGCCGCCTGCTCACCGCAGACTCCGATCCGAATGTCGGGACGCACCCCGCGCGCGTCCCGGACCACCTGCTGGATGACGGCACCGACGCCGTCGAGGTCGAGCCGTTCGAACGGCGAGTGCTCCACCACGCCGAGATCCCGGTAGGCCGGTAGCAGCTCCCG
>Ga0136617_10005139_pt1 | contig 11699 bp, 12 predicted proteins | sample AntDrymUQ3222106_2_FD_129672 | JGI IMG/M metagenome (GOLD analysis project Ga0136617, IMG submission 129672) | Polar desert sand microbial communities from Dry Valleys, Antarctica - metaG UQ322 (21.06) | ecosystem: Environmental > Terrestrial > Soil > Desert | place: Antarctica: Dry Valley...
CGAGCGGTGCGCGGAGCGCACGAGGCTGGGCAATGAGCCGAGAGCGAGTGAGCATCGCAGCGAGGAACGAGCGAGGAGCGGAGCGAGCGGTGCGCGGAGCGCACGAGGCTGGGCAATGAGCCGCAGCCGTCCCGAGCGCAGCCGGGCACGTGACCGTCGAGGCCGTGGACTGCGTGGTCGGCTGGTTCCGCAGACCGTCCCGCTGGCCCGCTCACGTGCCGCTCAGTTCGATGATCTGGTGCTGGACACGGTCGAGGATCTCGAACATCGCTGGCGGCGGGAACTCGACGGCGTGGAGTTCGCGGTCGAGGACGTTCCGTACCTGAGTACGGCCAGTCCGGACGAGCTCGTCCACGGCAGCGACGTGCTCGAGGACGGCAATGTCCCGCTGGCCAGATTGCTCCCGGCCCGGCTCTCCGACTCCGGCCATCGCCTTCCGGCCAGGATCGTGCTGTACCGCCGTCCGCTGGAGATCAGAGCGCGTGACCGCAGCGACCTGGCCGATCTTGTCCATGAGGTGGTTGTTGATCAGGTCGCCGCGCTGCTCGGCCGAGACCCGGAGGACATCGATCCCGACCACTGAAGGAACCGCTGGTGAACAACGCATTGCCAACGGTGCGGTTCTGGGATCCTGACCGGATCTGTGATTACATGATTACAAGCGGATGTTTGGCTTTAGAAAGGCTGACCGATGACCAGTCCGGTCGAGCCTCGGATCACCGTGGCTGCGCATGGTCCCTACCAGGTCCAGGGCGATGTCGCCATCCATGACACCGAGGGCAACCTGCTGCGCAGCGACGGTAACTGGTGTCTGTGCCGCTGCGGAGGATCCCGCAACAAGCCGTTCTGCGACGCCACCCACGGCCTGAAGGGGTTCCGCGGTGACGAGTCGGCTGACCACGGTTCGATTGCCGACCGGCGCGCCAGCTATCCGGCCGACGGGGTCACGGTGTACGACGATCGCAGCCGGTGTGCGCACTTCGGCCAGTGCACCAGCCGGCTGCCCGGAGTCTTCCGGGCTGACGCCGAGCCGTTCGTCGATCCGCTCGGCGCCCCAGCCGCCGACATCCCCGCCGTGACCGCGGGCTGCCCGTCCGGGGCGCTGGCCTACGCCGCTGCAAACGCCCCCGAGCCGGTCGAGGAGCACCACGCGCCGTCGATCACGCCGATCGTCGACGGCCCGTACCGGGTGCGCGGCGCGATCCAGGTGATTGGAGTGGACGGTCGCCCGTACGAGGTCCGGGAACGCCAGACCCTGTGCCGCTGTGGGCATTCACGCAACAAGCCGTTCTGCGACGGGTCGCACTGGTACGCGGGCTTCCGCGACCCGTTGCCCTCGGAACTGGTCAAGAAGCTGCCATCGCTGTACGAGTGGGCCGGCGGAGCGGTGGCGCTCGAGCGGCTGACCGCGGCCTTCTACGGCGGAATCCTGTCCGAGCCCGATCCGATCCTGGAGCCGGTCTTTCGAGGGATGGACCCGGATCACCCCAAGCACATCGCGGCCTGGCTGGCCGAGACTTTTGGCGGGCCGGCGACCTACACGGGCGAGCACGGTGGGTACGAGCACATGGTGGCCAAGCACCGCAACCGGGGTCTCACCGAAGAGCAACGTAGGCGTTGGATCACCCGCATGGTCGAGACCGCGGACGAGGTCGGGCTGCCAACCGACCCCGGCTTCCGTTCGACGTTCCTCGCCTACCTCGAGTGGGGCACCCGCATCGCGGTGATCAACAGCCAGCCGGATGCAGCCGTCATCGAGCATGCCCCGGTCCCGCTGTGGGGCTGGGGACAGACGCCGCCCTTCGACCCACAGCCGTGGGACGACCCGGGCGCGGCTGAGGCGGGACGCCGGCGTTATGCCGAGGAGGAGCAGGCGGCCGAAGAGCGGGCAACGAGGCGGACCTGACTCAGACGGCGCGCTTGCGTAGCTTGCGTCGCTCCCGCTCGGACAGCCCGCCCCAGATCCCGAAGCGTTCGTCGTGGGCCAGTGCGTACTCCAGGCACTCGGCGCGCACCTCGCAGCCCGTGCAGATCTTCTTGGCCTCCCGCGTGGAGCCGCCCTTCTCCGGGAAGAAGGCCTCTGGATCGGTCTGCGAGCACAGCGCCCGCTCCTGCCAGTCCCGCTCAGGCTCCTGTCCCCAGGGGTCGGTCGTGTACACGTCCCCGCCGAACGGGTCAGCGGCCGCCCTGTCGCTGGGCAGCCAATCCCGGCCGAAGCCGTCCGCTGCTGTACCCGCACCACCTCCGAACGCGCCGGAAACGACCGACCCGCGGGCGTCCTTTTCCGGCCAGCTGTCGTTCGACCATCTCTCATCAGCTCTCGCCACTGCTCGTGCTTCGGCCATCACTGCTGCCCTACTGTCTCGACCCGGCAGATAGCTGCCTGACTGGCAACTACTCACGCAGATGAAATTACACGCGTGTCGTTAGCCTCCCGTCAAGACCCCATCTGCTACTCGCGATCGACAGCAGGCAAGGATGACTGGGTGCGAGTGGTGGTCCTGGCCGGGGGTGTCGGCGGTGCCCGGTTCCTCCTCGGCCTGCGAGACATCTTGGGAACCGCAGGCGCACAACAGAATTCGGCGTGCGAGCACCAGATCCAGGTCATCGTCAACACCGGTGATGACCTCACTGTGCACGGGCTGAGGGTCTGCCCGGACCTCGATACCGTTATGTACACATTGGGTAACGGAATAGACACCGAACGTGGCTGGGGTCGCCGCGACGAGAGTTGGCAGGCCAAGCACGAACTCATCGCGTACGGCGCGGAGCCGTCCTGGTTCGGACTCGGGGACCGGGATATCGCCACCCATCTGATCCGCACCCGCATGCTGGACGCCGGTTTCCCGCTCTCCCAGGTGACGGCCGCGCTGTGCGAGCGCTGGCAGCCAGGGGCGCAGCTGCTACCGATGAGCGACCAACGGGTCGAGACGCACGTGGTGTGCCAGATCGAGGGCGTACGGCGGGTCGTGCACTTCCAGGAATGGTGGATCGCCCACCACGCAGAGCCCCCGGTCGAGGAGTTCGTCTTCGTCGGGTTGGACGAGGCCAGCCCGGCGCCGGGCGTTCTCGAGTCGATCGCGCAAGCGGACGCGGTGATCCTGGCTCCGAGCAACCCGGTCGTGAGCATCGGTCCCATCCTTGCTCTGCCCGGCGTACGGGAGGCCCTGCGAGCCGGCCCCGCTCGGGTCGTCGGCATCTCGCCGATCGTCGACGGCGCGGTCATCCGAGGAATGGCTGACAAGTGCCTTCCGGTGCTGGGGGTCCCGGTCACCGCGGACGGCGTGGGAAATCACTACGGCGCCGGCAAGTCCGACGGCATTCTCGACGGCTGGCTCGTACACGAGACCGACCGCGCCGACGTTCCCGGCGTCGAGGTCCGGGCGGTCCCGCTGTTGATGCGCGGTCCGGAGGCCACCGCCGCCATCGCGCGGGCAGCCCTCGATCTCAGCCGTGGCTGAGCGGACGGGGGGCGGCCTGCAGATCCTGCCGATCGAGGGTCTGCCCGAGTTGCGCCCCGGCGACGACCTCGCGGGCCTGCTCTGCCAGGCCGCACCGTGGCTTCGTGAGGCGGACATCCTCGTTGTCACCTCCAAGGTGGTCTCCAAGGTGGAAGGCCGGCTCATCGCAGCCCCCACCGACCCCGAGGGCAAAGAGCGTGCCCGCCAGCACGCGATCGAGGCCGAGACGGCGCGGGTCGTGGCCGAGCGTGGTGCCACCCGGATCGTGGTGACTCACCACGGCTGGGTGATGGCCGCCGCCGGCGTGGATGCCTCGAACGTCGCGACGGGCGAGCTGGCCCTGCTTCCGGTGGATGCCGACGCGTCCGCGCGAGGGCTGCGGGACGCGATCCGCGCTCGAACCGGCGTCTCGGTGGCGATCGTCATCAGCGACACGATGGGGCGGACCTGGCGCGCAGGACTCACCGACGTCGCCATCGGCGTCGCCGGCATGGCCGCTGTCGCAGATCTGAGGGGACAGCTGGACACCAGCGGAGTCCCGTTGGAGGTGACCGAGATCGCGGTGGCCGACGAGATCGCCGCGGCCGCCGACCTGGTCAAGGGAAAGCTGTCCGGGCTGCCGGCTGCCGTCGTTCGTGGACTCCACGCACCGGTCGACGACGGCCGGGGGGCTGCGTCGCTGCGGCGCCCGATCGCGGAGGACATGTTCGCTCTCGGCACCCGCGATGTCGTGCGGAGTCGAGGGACGCCCACCGGGTTCGGCGACGGGGGTGTCCCGGTCCCGGTCCTGCGGAGCTCGATCGAGGCAGCCCTGCGTGCCTGCGAGCTCAGCGACGGCCTCGAACTGTTGGCCGGAAATCCTTGGCGGTCAACGACCGACAGCTTCCAGGGCCCACCAGAAGTCCAGCTGCTCAGGCAGGCCGAGGCGGTGATCGTTCCCCGACTCGGCACCGACACCGACACCGAGCACGAGTCGATCATCCGGCTGGGGATGGCGATCTCGGCTCTGCTGATCCAGTTACACGCCGAGGGACTGTCCGCCGCCTGGCTGTCCCGCACCGAGCTCGCCGATCTGGGCGCCGTCGAAGCGCCGCAGAGCGCGCCTGCACATGGCCTCGTGGTCATCGGCCAGCCCGAAGCTCAGATCGAGCGGTAGTCGCGGACCGGCGCCCGCGGCCCGTGCCGCGGCGGCCGGGGCGCCCCCGACTCGATCAGCCGTACGACGCGTTGGCGCTGCGGCCGGAACGGTTCCAGCAGTTCGAGCATCCGCTCGTCGTCGATCCGCTCGCCGAGCAGCGCCCAGCCGACCAGGGAGGGGATGTGGTAATCCCCCACCGAGACCGCGTCCGGATCCCCGGTCGCCCGCTGCATCGTTTCGGCTGCGGTCCAGATCCCGATGCCGGGCACCACCTGTAGGCGCTTCGCAGCGTCCTGTGCGGACAGATCGAGCCCGGCCTCCAGCCGCTTGGCGACCGTTGCGGCCGCGCGCAGAGTTCGCCGACGTTGCCCGTCGAGACCGATGCGGTGCCACTGCCAGTCGGTCAGTTCGAGCAATGCCTCAGGTGTGGGTGGGACGCGCATCCGGTCACCGACCGGTCCCGGCGCCGGCGAACCGGCCGTGAGCAGCAGTGATCGCCACGCCTGATGGGCCTCGACGCTGGTGACTTTCTGCTCGATGATCGCGGCCAGCAGGGTGTCCCAGATCCGGTTCGTACGGCCCAGCCGAAGTCCTGGGAACCGAGAATCCAGGCGGGCGACGAGCGGATCCGTGGGACGAAAGTCCGACCGGTCGTCGTGGGCTCCGAGCCAGCCGGGCACCGTGTCCATGACCCACTCCGAGCCCAGGCCCCATGCAGCGTGGTGCACGCCCTCACGATCGACCCGTACGGCCACGGTGGCCGGCCCCGCTGGGGTGGTCGTGGTTCGCCACCACACTCCGTCAGGGTCGCGTCGGAAGGACGGATCCCCCCCACCGTGCCGCAGTGGGCCAAGGGTCCGAGCGGCATCCACCGGCCAGGCGGGCCGCCATGTTCCTGAGAGCACCTGACAACTATGCGGGTCGGACTTACTTCGGGGACATCCGCAGGGCCGCGTCCATCCGTACGGTCTCACCGTTCAGGTAGGGATGCTCGAGCAGGAACACCGCAAGGCTGGCGTAGTCCGCGGGAGTTCCCAGCCGCTTCGGGAACGGAACTCCGGCGGCGAGAGCGGCGCGGGTCTCCTCGGGCAGGCCGGCCAGCATCGGGGTGTCGATGATTCCGGGTGCGATCGTGTTGACCCGGACGCCGGTGCTGGACAGGTCTCGCGCCGCCGGCAGGGTCATCCCGGCGACTCCGGCCTTGGACGCTGCGTAGGCGATCTGCCCGATCTGGCCCTCGAAGGCCGCGATCGACGCAGTGTTGACGATCGCGCCACGCTCGCCCTGCTCGTCAGGGGCGTTCTCGGCCATCGCGGCGGCCGCTAGGCGAAGCACGTTGAACGTCCCGACGAGATTGATCCCGATGACGGTCTTGAACAGCTCGAGATCGTGCGGGGTTCCGTCGCGGCTGAGCACCCGCGAAGCCCAGCCGACACCGGCGCAGTTGACCGCGACCCGCAGCTCCCGTCCCTTACCGCACGCCTGCGCCACAGCATCCTCGACCTGTTCTGCGTCGGTGACGTCGGTCGTGACGTAGGAGGTCATGTCGCCGAGCTCGGCGACCAGGGCAGCTGCCTTATCCTCCTGGAGATCGAGGATCGTCACCGCGGCGCCTCTGGCGGTCAGCGCCCGTGTCGTTGCCTCTCCCAGCCCGGAGGCACCGCCGGTGACGACAGCCGCTACATCAGCCAACTGCATTTGGGGCTCCTTCGCAGAACAGAGATGGCCTCGGACTGTATCCAGGCACGTCCTTCCTCAGAGCACGGCGTCATGACCGTCGCGCCGGGCCTGCTCGACCAGGGCCTTGACGTCCTGAGCCCGCTCGCGGGGGCAGATGAGCACCACGTCGGGGGTGTCGACGACGGCCAGGCCGGCGACGCCGAGCAGGGCGACCGTACGACCGGAGCCGGTCACGACCACGCAATCAGCGGAGTCCTGGGAGATCAGGAACCCGGTACCCAGCTGGGAGTGGCCATCGGCATCGCCCTCGACCAGGGTGCCCAATGTGTGCCAGTCGCCGACGTCGGCCCATCCGAAATCGGCCGGCACGGTGGCAACGATGCCGCGGGCCGAGGCCGGCTGCATCAAGCCGTGATCGATGCTGACCTTCCCCAGGTCCCCCCACTGCCGCTCCCGTTCGGGTCCCGGCTCTGAGAACCAACGAGGAGCCAGGGCGGTGACCCCCGCGTGCAGCTCGGGTAGTTCGATCGCCAGCTGCCTCAGGAAGGCATCCACCCGCCAACAGAACATCCCTGCGTTCCACAGGTAGTTGCCCGAGGCCAAGTACGCAGCGGCAGCCTCCGCATCAGGCTTCTCCCGAAATCGAGCCACGGCCCGGGCCGCCCCGATCTGCAGTGGCCGGCCCAGCTCCAGGTAGCCGTAGCCGGTGACCGGCCCCGTCGGCGTGATCCCGATGGTGACCAGGAAACCCTCCGCCGCGACCTGGATCGCGGTCCGCAGGGCGTCGTGGAAAGCCTCGACGTCACCCACCAGTTGGTCGGCATGACAGGAGATCATCACCGCCTGCGGATCCCGCTCCGAGATCAGCGCCGCAGCCAAGGCGATCGCCGGACCTGATTCCCTGGCAACGGGCTCGGCCACCAGGTTTCCCGCCGGGAGCGCGGGGAGTTGCTCGGCAACCGCGGCGGTATGCAGTACGCCGGTGACGACGAGGACGCGGTCGATCTCCACCAGCGGAGAGAAGCGGTCGACGGTGGATTGCAGGAGACTTCTGTCGCCACGGCCGGACAGCGAGTGCAGGAACTTCGGCGCCCCAGCACGAGACAGGGGCCACAACCGAAGTCCACTACCGCCGGCCGGGATCACGCCGTACACCGCTGCACTCACCGGGTCAGCCTAGGGAGCCGGTCGGAGGAACTCGGCCAGGGCTGGGCGCCACGAGCGTGGTTCGGGTAGTCCAGCCCCGACCCAGCGCCGCAGGCCCAGGACCGAGTAGGCGGGCCGGACGGCCGGGCGGGGCGGTGCCTGCGCGGTGCGGATCCCAGCTACCAGCGCCGGATCGGCCTCGAGTTCGGCGGCAATCGCGCAGGCGACGTCGTACCGGCTGGCCTGTCCGCTGTTCGTGCAGTGGTAGATCCCCGGATCTGGCCGGCGGTCCACCAGAGCGAGCAGTCCCGCCACCAGGTCCGCGGTCGCGGTCGGCCTGCTCACCTGATCAGTGACGGCCTCGACCCGGTCGCCCGCCAGGATGCGGTCGCGAAAGAGGGTCGCGAAGTTCGGCCTTGCGGAGTCGAAGACCCAGGACGTACGAACCACGTAGCTGTCCGGTCGGACCACCAGTACGGCGTTTTCGCCGTCGCGCTTGGTCCTTCCGTACACCGACTGCGGGGCGGTCGGGGCACCCTCGTCGTACGGGCTGCGCACCTCATCGGGTCCGACGCCGCCGAAGACTCCGCCGCCGAAGACTCCGCCGCCGAAGACGTAGTCCGTGGACAGGTGGACCAGGAGGTCCCCGGGACCCAATCCCTGCGCCAGCCAACCCGGTGCCTGCGCATTGACCAAGTCGGCTGTCCCGGGATCGAGTTGCGCGCCATCGACGTCGGCGACGGCCGCAGCGTTGACGCAGATGATCGCGCCGGCTGACTCCGCTCGGATCGCCGCGAGGGTGGCCAGGACGCTGTCGCGGTCGGTCAGGTCGGCATCGTTCCTGGTCCAGGGCCGGACCGGCCGCCCGTCCAGGGCCATGAGCAGGCCCGCGCCGACCCGTCCCGCCGCCCCGACGATGACCCATCGCGTCTCGCTCACACGCCCGCATTCTTCCGTAACGGTCCGGAACCGCGCCGCGCGCGGCGACTTCGAGGCGCCAGGACCGACGATGCGGCGCGGGTAGTCTCGATCGGTGACCGACGGCTACGAGGGCGAGCGCCGACTGCCGCCACATCTGGACCCCCGAGCCGCCAGCCGATCGTCGAACACCGGCGGCACGCCACGGGCGGCGCAGCGGGCCCCACGGTCCGGTGATGGCGGCGGCGGGCGACCAAATGGGCCGCGCCGCGGCCGCCTTTTCCTGGGTGCCCGGCTGATTGCCGGCCTGCTCTCGCTCATCCTGTTGGGCGCCAGCGGGTGGGGCTGGTACCTCACGCAGGTCGCCGAGCAGAACCTCGCTCGACAGGACGTCATTCCCTCCGAAGGAAACGACAACAATGGCGGCGGGGACGACGACGCGATGAACATCCTCATCGTCGGCAACGACAACCGCACCAACCTGACCCCCGAGCAGCTGGCCGAACTGGGAGTCAGTCTCGAACCGGGCATGAACACCGACACGATGATCTTGCTGCACGTTCCCTCCGATGGAAGTCGAGCCTCGTTCGTGTCCTTCCCCCGGGACTCCTACGTCGAGATTCCCGGTTACGGAAAGCACAAGCTCAACTCGGCTTTCGCGCTCGGCTACAACGAGGACGCGCCGGCCGGCAGTACCGACGAGCAGCGGGCGACGTTCGGGGCGACCAAGTTGATCCAGACGATCAGTTCGATCAGCGGCGTGGCCATCGATCACTACGTCTCGATCGACCTGTTCGGGTTCGTTCTGCTCACCGACATCGTCGGCGGCGTGCCGGTCAATCTCTGCCAAGCACAGCAGGAGCCCAAGTCCGGGATCAACCTGCCCGCGGGAGCACAGGAGATCAGCGGGCCGCAGGCGCTGGCCTTCGTCCGGCAGCGGGACGGGCTCCCGGCCGGCGATCTGGACCGCATTGTGCGCCAACAGGTCTTCATCGGCGGCATGGTGAGCAAGCTGCTGTCCCAGGAAGTGTTCTTCGACCTCGGCCTGCAACGCAGACTGGTCGAGGCGGCCTCGCAGGCTCTGACCGTGGACTCCGACCTGGACCTGTTCGGCTTGGCCCAGCAGATGCAGGCCGTGACCGCGGGAACTGTCAATTTCCAGACGATGCCGAATCTCGGGGTTGGGTCCGAGGATGGGCTTTCCATCGTCGTACCCGAGGACCAGTCAGTGCTGTATGACTTCTTCGCGAATCTGACCGCCGTCGACGCAGCAGCCGGGCCTCCGCCGGCCACAGAGGTCGTCGATCCTGGTGAGGTCAACGTCGCGGTCTTCAACGGCTCGGGAATCGGCGGTCTCGCCGCGCAGACCCAGACCGAGTTGGAAGCCGCCGGTTTCTTGGTGAGTTCCACCGGTAACGCAGACTCCACCGCCTACGCGCAGACCGAGATCCGGTACGCCGCGGGTCAGGAGAGCCAGGCGGCGACCTTGGCGGCGTCCATCCCAGGCGCGGTGGTGCGGGCGAACCCCACCATGGAAGGCACAGACATCCAGCTCGTTCTCGGTGCGGACTTCAACGGCGTCGGTGAGCCGGTCGACCCTGTCGAGGCGGCCGAGCCCGCGGCCCAGGACGCTCCTCGCACCGCCGCTGACACTGGGTGCATCAACTGATCATCTCGGAGCTGTTTGCTCGCGCGTTGGAGCGCGATCCGGCTGGTCCGCTGCTCACCTACTACGACGACGCCAGGGACGAGCGGACCGAGTTGTCGGCAACCACACTCGGCAACTGGGTGGCCAAGACCGCCAACCTGCTCACTGACGGCCTGGGGCTGGACACTGGCTCGCGGCTGGCCGTCGTCTTGCCGCCGCATTGGCAGACCGCGGGAATCCTGTTGGGCGCTTGGGCTGCCGGACATCTGGTGGTCGACTATCCCGACGTTGACGCCCCGGTGGCGCCAGACGCCGTGTTCTGCACCGAGTCCGACCTCGAGTCCTACGCCGATCTCGACTGCGACGTCGTCGGCCTGACCCTGGATCCGTGGGGCCGGGGGCTTGACGCGCAGTGGCGACGAGTAACCGACTACGCCCAGGAGATCGGGGTGTACGGCGATCAGTTCAGGCCCGCAAGTCCGGTTTCCCCGAGAGCACCGGCCCTGACTGCGGGCAGCCTCGAGCTCACCCAGCAGGGGGTTGCTCACGCCGCGCAGGAGTTGGCCGACCGGCTCGGCATGACTGCCGGCGGACGGATCATGGTGAGCCGAGATCTCGCACTCACGGCCGGCCCCGTGTCCTGGCTGTTGGCCCCGTTGGCCGCAGGCGCCAGCATCGTCCTCGTCACCGATTCCGGTGCAGACCGGCTCGTAGACCGTGCCGAGTCGGAGAAGGTCACGGCTACGCTCGGGATCGAGCTCGCCGGGATCCCCGTACTCGGCGGATACCCGACCTAGCCCGAGGTGAGGTGGAATGGACAAGGTCTTCGCGTCGGCGGCCGCCGCGGTCGACGACATCGCCTCCGGGTCGAGCCTGGCCGTCGGCGGCTTCGGCCTGTGCGGCGTACCGATCTCACTGATCAATGCTCTGTTCGAACAGGGCGCGACCGACCTCGAGACGTACTCCAACAACTGCGGCGTCGATGGCTGGGGTCTCGGGACCTTGCTTGCCGCGCACCGTATCCGGCGGACAGTCAGCTCCTACGTCGGCGAGAACAAGGAATTCGCACGACAGTTCCTCGCCGGTGAACTCGAGGTCGAGCTCACCCCCCAGGGGACTCTGGCGGAGCGGCTGCGCGCGGGTGGATGCGGCATCCCGGCGTTCTTCACGCCCAGCGGGGTGGGCACCCAGATCGCCGACGGCGGCGTACCGATGCGTTACGACCCGGACGGCACTGTGGCACTGCAGAGCGAGCCCCGTGAGGTCCGCGAGTTCGACGGACGGATGTACACGATGGAGCGGGCACTGATCGCCGACTACGGCCTGGTCCGGGCCTGGAAGGGCGACCGGCACGGAAACCTCGTCTACCGAGAGTCAGCCGGAAACTTCAACAACCTGTGTGCCATGTCAGGTCGAGTGACGATCGCCGAAGTCGAACTTCTCGTGGAACCCGGCGAGATCAAGCCGGAAACCGTGCACACCCCAGGCGTTTTCATCCAGCGGGTCGTTCAGGTCAGTGCCGAGGACAAGCCGATCGAGCGACGTACCGTACGGCCGCGACCGGGTGCTGCCACCGCGAAAGCGCACGCAGCTGAGGCTGGTGCGCGCTGATGGCGCTGACCCGTACCGAACTCGCCGCCCGCGTCGCCGCCGACCTCGAGGACGGTCAGTACGTCAACCTCGGCATCGGCATGCCGACGTTGGTCCC
>Ga0136617_10005140_pt1 | contig 11699 bp, 8 predicted proteins | sample AntDrymUQ3222106_2_FD_129672 | JGI IMG/M metagenome (GOLD analysis project Ga0136617, IMG submission 129672) | Polar desert sand microbial communities from Dry Valleys, Antarctica - metaG UQ322 (21.06) | ecosystem: Environmental > Terrestrial > Soil > Desert | place: Antarctica: Dry Valley...
CGCAGCGTCTCGGGCGCGGCTTCGGAGAGGCCGACATGACGGATCTTGCCTTCGGATACGAGTGCGGCGAGCCCCTCCATCGTCTCCTCGATCGGCGTCGCCGGGTCGACCCGGTGCTGGTAGAAGAGGTCGATCGTCTCGACGCCGAGCCGCTTCAGCGAACCCTCGCAGGCGCGGCGCGCATTGGACGGGCTGCCGTCGAGGCCGGCGGGCTGGTTGCCGTCCCACACCAAAGCGAATTTGGTGGCGATGACGAGGCCATCGCGCTTTCCGCGTATCGCCTCGCCCAGCAATTCCTCGTTCGAGAAGGGGCCGTACATCTCGGCCGTGTCGAAGAAGTCGATGCCGAGATCGATCGCACGATGGATAGTGGCGATCGCCTCGCCGCGGTCGGCCGGCGCGCCGTAGGCGATATTGCCATCGGCGACCATCGGCATGCAGCCGACGCCGATCGGCGAAACCTCGAGCGCGCCCAGCTTTCGTTTCTTCATGTCATGGACCTTTTTCGAGCGGGTTTGCGGGGTTTGGCAGCCGCCTTCGCAGGAGCTGCCTCGCCCGCGAGCAGCATGTCCTCGCGGGTCCGGGCCTCGCGCTCGTCGAAGCCGCTGCGCCGGGCGACGGTCGCGGTGGCGGCCACGTCCATGGTGACGTTGCCCAAAGTGCGGATGATGTCGGGGATGGTCTCGACCGCGATCAGCAGAATCAGCGGCTCCATCGGGAGGCCCATGGCGAGCCCGATCGGGGCAATCGAGCTTACGAAGCTGATCTGGCCGGGAAGGCTGACCGCGCCCAAGGTGGTGGTCGCGCCGACCGCGAGGCCGATGGCAAGCTGCGCGGGTGTGAGCTCGATCCCGTACCAATGGGCGATGTAGAGGACGACGCCGAAATTCATCACCGGTCCGGTCGCCCGGAACAGGGCGACCGCGAGCGGAAGCACGACCCCTGACGCGGCGACCGGAATGCCGAGCTTCTCCGCGCCGCGCAGCATGGCCGGGAGCGACGCCAGCGATGATTGGGTGCTGATCGCCACGGCCTGGCTCGGTGCGACGGCGCGGGCGAAGCGGCCGAGCGGTAGGCCCGCGCCGAACATCGCAAGCGGGTATGCGAGCAGCCACACCACCGCGCCCACCGCCGATATAATAACGACATAATGGAGCAGCGCACCGAACGCTGAGAGCCCGGCGCGCGCGCCGACCGCGAATGCGAGGGCGGCGACTCCGATCGGCGCCAGCCACAATATCCATCCGATCATTACCAGCATCGCGTCGGAGACTGCGCGGAAGAATGCGGTGAGCGTCTCGCGCGGGCCGTCGGGAAGACGGGTGAGCGCGAAGGCAAAGAGGGTGGTGAAGACGATGAGCGGTAGGATCGCATCTTCGGCGGCGGCGGCGATCGGATTGGTGGGGATGATCGAGCGCAGGAAATCCCCGAAGCCTGGCACCTGCCCGACCTCGCCGGCGGTCGTGTCGAGCGCCGAGCGCAGGGCCAGGCCGGCCTCGGCTGGCAGCGGCCAGATCGATGTGAACAAAGGGACAAGCACGATGGCGAGCCCGGATGATATCCACAGGATGACCAGGAACAGAATGATCGCACGGCCCGACAGGCGGCTCGCCTTGACCGCCTCGGCAGTGGCGGCGATGCCGGTGATGAGCAGGGAGACGACGAGCGGGATGATCGTCATCCTGAGGGCGTTCAGCCAGAGACCGCCGATCGGCTCGGCGATGGCGATTGCGGGCTCCACCCAGGAGCCGCCGCCCGCCGCGCTCGCTATGCCGATCGCCAGGCCTAGAACGAGCGCGAGGAGGATGCGGGTGGGCTGCGACATCGGCCGGCTGTAGCCGCGGGACCCCTCGCCATTCCAGCGAAAGCTGGAATCTGCCGCGCCTTGTTTCTACGACGCCCTTCGAACCGGAAAATGGGAATCCAGCGCGTGACTCGCAAATTCTTCGGCACCGACGGCATCAGGGGGCGAACCAACGAGCTGCCGATGACCGCCGCCATGGCCCAGCGTGTGGGCCAGGCCGCGGGCGCCCATTTCCTGCGCGGCGACCACCGCCACCGGGTGGTGATCGGAAAGGATACGCGGCTCTCGGGCTACATGATGGAGACCGCGCTCATCTCGGGATTCACCAGCGTGGGCATGGACGTGGTGATGGTGGGGCCGGTGCCCACGCCCGCAGTGGCGATGCTCACCCGCTCGATGCGCGCCGACCTGGGGGTCATGATCTCGGCCAGCCACAATCTCTATGTCGACAACGGGATAAAATTGTTCGGCCCCGACGGCTTCAAGCTGTCTGACAAGGACGAGGCGGCGATCGAGCGGCGCCTCGAAAAGGAGCCGAAGCTGGTGGCCGCGCCGGCGATCGGGCGCGCTCGGAAGATCGAGGACGCGCGCGGCCGCTACATCCATTTTGCCAAGTCCACCTTTCCGGACCATCTTCGGCTCGACGGTCTCAAGGTGGTGGTCGATTGCGCCAACGGCGCGGCGTACGAGGTTGCGCCCTCGGCCTTGTGGGAGCTGGGCGCCGAAGTGGTGGCGATCGGCGTCTCGCCTAACGGCACCAACATCAACGAGGATTGCGGATCGACCGCGCCCGCGGCTCTCCAGGCGAAGGTGGTCGAGGAGAAAGCCGATATCGGCGTCGCGCTCGACGGCGATGCCGACCGGCTGATCGTGGTCGACGAGACCGGCACCATGGTCGACGGCGACCAGCTCATGGCGTTGATCGCGACCTCATGGGCACGCAACGGCCGCCTGAAAGGAAAGGGAATCGTCGCGACCGCGATGTCCAATCTCGGGCTCGAACGCTTTCTTGCGGGTCATCGCCTGAAGCTGGAGCGCACCCAGGTCGGCGACCGCTATGTGCTCGAGAGGATGCGCGAGGGCGGCTTCAACGTCGGCGGCGAGCAGTCGGGCCACATCATCCTCTCCGATTACAGCACCACCGGCGATGGCCTCATCGCCGCCTTGCAGGTGCTCGCCAGCCTTGTCGAAAGCGGCGCCCGCGCGAGCGAGCTGCTCCACCAGTTCGATCCGCTGCCGCAGCTGCTCAGGAATGTACGCTTCGAGCGCGGTGCGCCGCTCGACCGCGCAAATGTCCAGGCCGCGATCGCCGAGGGCGAGCGGCGGCTGGGCCGCAAGGGCCGGCTGTTCGTGCGCAAATCGGGCACCGAGCCGCTTATCAGAGTGATGGCCGAGGGCGACGACCGGGCGCTGATCGAATCGGTTGTCGATTCGGTGTGCGACGCGGTGCGCGCGGACTAATCGGCCTGCGATGCTCGAGATGCGGCCCGATTGCGAGCGCTGCGGCCGCGAGCTCTCGGGTGCCGACGACGCGATGATCTGCTCCTTCGAATGCACCTTCTGCGCGACCTGCGCGGAGGGACCGCTGGCCGGGGCCTGTCCCAATTGCAGCGGGGAATTGCGGCCTCGACCGCGCCGGCGCGTCGAATGACCACGCCAAGGGTGCTGATCGTTGCCGGATCAGATTCGGGCGGCGGCGCCGGCATCCAGGCCGATATCAAGACGGTGACCATGCTCGGTGGCCACGCGATGACCGCCATTACCGCCATTACCGCCCAGAACACGCTCGGGGTCGATGCGGTGATGGCGGTTCCTACCGAGATGGTGCTTGCCCAGATAGATGCCGTGGCGGGCGATATCGGCGTGGATGCGGTGAAGATCGGGATGATAGGTTCGGCGGAGACCGCATTCATGCTCGCCGAGCGGATCGATCGGATGTCTGCGCTCCCCATCGTCTTCGATCCGGTGATGGTCGCGACAAGCGGCGCGGCGCTCGCCGACGCGGACACGATCGCCGCCTTCGAGCGCCTGATGGCGATCGCGTCGCTGGTCACTCCCAATGCCGCAGAGCTCGCGGCCCTGACCGGGGCTGCAGTGGATGATGTCGAGGGGCTGTCGGCCGCGGCGCGGGCACTTTCGGACCGGACCGGCAAGCCGGTGCTCGCCAAGGGGGGACATGTCGCCGCGAGGGAGATCATTGACATCCTGGCGATGCCCGGCGCGGGCGAGCAAAGGTTTGTCGCAGATGCGATCGTCACGCGGCACACGCATGGCACGGGCTGCACTTTGGCCAGCGCGATCGCGACCGGGCTCGCCGCCGGGATGGAACTCGAGGCCGCGATCGAACGGGCCCGGCTGTTCGTCAGGACGGCGATGCTCGAGGCGCCCGGCTTGGGCAGCGGTCACGGACCGATGGGCCATGGTCGGGTGCGCCTTCCCCACTGATTTGGTGCTTTTGCCCGCGCATCGAGGCACTTATGAAGCTGGCCATGGGCCGCCCCTGCTTCCGGATCGAGCGCGATCATCCCGAGCCGCTGGCAGGCGTCGACGAGGCGGGCTGCGCGCCGCTCGCGGGACCGGTCGTCGCGGCCGCTGTGGTGCTCGACCGTCGGCGCTTTCCCCGCGGGATAGACGATTCGAAGGCGTTGAGCCCGCTCGAGCGGTCGCGTCTCGATGAGCAGCTCCGCCGCGTCGCGCGGGTGGCGGTCGGCATCGCCTCGGTGGAAGAGATAGATCGGCTCAACATATACTGGGCGCGGATGCTGGCGATGCGTCGCGCGGTCGAGGCGCTGGGCTTCGCTCCGGCGATGGTCCTGGTCGACGGCAATCGCTGCCCGGAGTGGGAGCATGACAGCATCGCGATCGTCGCCGGCGATGCTCGCTGTCGCTCGATCGCCGCCGCCTCGATCGTCGCCAAGGTGGCGCGCGACGCGATCATGGAGCGCCATGCGCGCGACCATCCCGGCTACGGCTGGGACACCAACAAGGGCTATCCGACGCCTGGGCACCGCGAAGCGCTGAAACGGCTGGGCCTCACGCCGCTGCACCGCCGCAGCTTCGCGCCGTGCCGGGAGCTTGACTGCGGCTAGCGCCGGACCGGGACCGCGCGATCGGCGGGCCAAAGCCGGCCGTGGCGCAGCACATAGTCGTTGAAGCGCCGCTGCCGATCGGCGTCATCGATCATCGCAGCCGCGCGTCCGGCACCCCGCTCGGCCAGGTCGTGCTGCTGTAGCCAGTCCTCGCTCGTGCGAAAAAGGCGCGTTCGCCCATCCTGTCCGTCGCGGAGCGCGCTCCAGCCGTCGGCTTCGGCCAAAATGGATTCGCGGAAGGCGAAGCGGAAGCGGCGGCCGGGGCGCACCGACACCAGGCTGTGGCCCTGCCAGGGATTGGCCTCCCGCAGCCCGATGAGGTCGGCGATCGTGGGCGCGATGTCGAGGAGGGTCGCCATGCCCTCGTGGCGCCCTTTGGGCAGCCGGGGATGCGGTCCCACGATCAGCAGCGGGGTCCAGGTCGATTCCCGATACAGATTCAGCGCCCCGACCGCGCCGCCATGCTCCCCAAGATTATAACCGTGGTCGTTGGAGATAACGAACATGGTGCGATCGAACCAGGCTTCCTTGCGCAGCGATTCGATGAACTCGCGAAGCACGTCGTCGGTGTAACGCAACGTATTGAGAATGCGCCGGCGTGGCGGCGCATCCTCGGCGACCATGTTCAAATTTGGCTCCGGTGACCGGAACGGGTGATGGTTGGTCGCCGAAAAGAGCGAAGCGATGAACGGTCCGTTGCGGCCAATCTCGCGGATGCGTGCGGCAGCATGGCGAAAGGCGGGCCGATCCTTCTGGTCGAACTTCGGATAGTGCCACAGTTTGTCGTACATGCGCGATAACCAGGCGGTGCTGTAGTCCATGTCCATATCGCCCGAGCTGAACATTTCGGCGCGATAGCCAAGACTTCGCAGTGCATCGGGTAGGCAATGGAATGTCGCTCGACTCTGGCTTGTAATATAGCGGCGGGATGTAGGCATAAGCGAGCATTGGAGCGCGAAGAGGCCGTTGAGGCTCGGCGGTCCGAAGCTCATCGCGCGCGTCCAGACCGCGGCATCGGGTCGAGCGGCGAGTGTGTCGAGATAGGGCGTTGCCGACATGGCGCGGTCGGGCCGCAGATGCCCCGTGTCGACGCCGCGCACCGATTCGAGCTGGATCAGGATGACGTTCCATCTGTCATTGGGCCCAGGCGCCGCCGGGTTCGCGGGCACCTTGAGATAGGGCCAGGCAGGATCGGGATATCGCCAGCCGGGCTCGCCACTCGCCGCCAGCCATTCCCGCTGCCATGCCCCGGCCAAAGCTCGCGGGTCGCCCGGCGGCGCGTCGTCGCCGTGGTTGAGATTGAAGTCGCGGATCATCGCGAAGGGCGCCGGTTCGAGCCGCGACAGGCGGAACTTGGCTTTGGCGAGGACATAGGCGTTGAGCCCGACGGCGAACGGCATGATGAGGATCAGGGTCGCGACGCGGAAGCCGTAACGCTGCGGTGGCAGTGTCCGGCTCCGTCGCCGGACGGTCCGCGCGGCCCACCAGGAATAAAGGCCCGGCGCGGCTATGCAGAGGAGAACGGACAGGAAGGGCCCGCCCCGGTCGCCGCGCAGCACGTTGAGGAACAAGCTGTCGTCGAGCGTGTCTGGATCGCCATAGACGTCCAGGAAATTGGGCCCCAGCCTGAGGCCGAGGAATCGGTAGAGCTCATGATCGAAGGCGGTGACGAGGAGATTGAAGCCCATCAGCACGGCCAGCAGCCAGTGGAGCAGCCGCCAGCGCGTCGATGAGAGGCCTCGGTCGTAGAGGATCAGCCAAAGAAGGAAGAAAGGGAAGGCGATCAGCCAGACCGAAAGCATCTCGTAGAGCAAGGGTCGGATGATGAAGGTCGCCCAGCGCACCAGGAACGGTCCGCCATAGGGCGACGGGCGGAGGTAGAGGATCAGCTGGAGCAAGGCGCAGGCCAGCCAGGCGCCCGCGGCCAGGCGCCAGGCTATGGCGTAATGATCGGCTCCGCGCGCATAGGTTTGGGCTGCCTTCAATCCGTTTTTCCTCGGCCGTGCGCGGCTCCCCTACCATGCCGCTCGCGCGTGGCGAGACGATCGGATTCCGGCTGAGTCTTTCGTGCCACACCACTCGATCTTGAGTCCCCACGGTGCGCGTAAACGCTATGGGTAGCGGGGACTCCTTTCGTTCCAACGCATTAATCATATACTCAAGACCCGCTGCTAAGCGCCTGAACTTGACCGGGGAGTCGAGCTAATCGAGACTCGCCCGCTTGAAAGCCGGGGGCGGTTCGAATGGGGGCGGAGACGAGATTGCGGGCGGTGCCGCCGGTTGCGCCGGCGCCTGACACCATCATCCAGGACGATTGCATAGCGGCCATGGCCCGGATGCCCGCGGGCTCGGTCGACATGATCTTCGCCGATCCGCCCTACAATCTTCAGCTGGGCGGCGATCTCTTCCGTCCCGAGGGCGGGCGGGTCGACGCGGTCGACGACGCCTGGGACAAGTTCGACACGTTCGCTGCCTATGACGCATTCACCGCCGCATGGCTCTCCGAGGCGAGGCGCATCCTGAAGGCGAACGGCACCCTTTGGGTGATCGGAAGCTATCACAACATCTTCCGGGTGGGCGCGATCCTGCAGGATCAGGGGTACTGGATCCTCAACGACATCGTGTGGCGCAAATCCAATCCGATGCCCAATTTCCGCGGTGCCCGCTTCACCAATGCGCACGAGACCCTGATCTGGGCGGCGCGCGGCGAAGGCAGCCGATACACCTTCAACTATCGCGCGATGAAGGCGCTGAACGACGATCTGCAGATGCGCTCCGACTGGCTGCTTCCGATCTGCTCGGGTGGCGAGCGCGTGCGCAGCGACGGCGCGAAGGCGCATCCCACCCAGAAACCCGAAGCCCTGCTCTACCGCATCCTGCTTGCCTGCACCGAGCCTGGCGACATCGTGCTCGATCCCTTTTTCGGGACCGGGACCACCGGTGCCGTGGCGCGGCGCCTCGGGCGGCGCTGGATCGGCATCGAGCGCGAGCCACGATATGTCCGCGTCGCGCGCTCGCGCATCGATTCGACCCTTCCGCTCGACGAGAGCGCGATGCGGGTGATGGCGTCGCGCAGGTCGCAGCCGCGCGTCCCCTTCGGCACGCTGGTCGAGAACGGCATCATTGTGCCGGGGGCGATCCTGATGGACGCGAAGAGGCGCTGGCATGCCCGGGTGGGTGCGGATGCCTCGCTCGAGATGAAGGGGCAACAGGGATCGATCCATCAGGTTGGCGCCGCCGCGATGGGCGCGCCGTCGTGCAACGGCTGGACCTTCTGGCACCTCCCACGCGGCGCCTCTCTGGTCCCGCTCGACGCATTGCGGCAGGATTATCTCTCGTCAATAGGCTAGGGCCGGGGTGAAAGGCCACGGAGAAAGCCGTTGAACCAGCATAGAGAGATGGGCGCCAGGACCGGCGCCCGCATCCTGGTCGACTGTCTCGAGCTGCACGGGACCGACATCGCGTTTTGTGTGCCTGGCGAATCCTATTTGGGCGTGCTTGACGCGCTCCACGATTCGCGGATCCGGCTGGTGACCGCGCGTCACGAGAGCGGAGCCGCGATGATGGCCGAGGCGGACGGCAAGCTCACCGGGCGACCCGGAATCTGCTTCGTCACCCGCGGGCCGGGTGCGACCAATGCCAGCGCGGGGATCCATATCGCCTCGCAGGATTCGACACCGCTCATCCTCTTCGTCGGCCAGATCGCCTCGGGATCGAAGGAGCGCGAGGCGTTCCAGGAGGTCGATTACAAGGCCTTTTTTGGGGGCATGGCAAAATGGGTGGTCGAGATCACCGATCCCGCGCGCGTTCCGGAGCTCATCAGCCGGGCCTTCCATGTCGCAGTCTCCGGCCGGCCCGGGCCGGTGGTAGTTGCTTTGCCCGAGGACATGCTCACCGCCACCGCCGATCCCGCGCTTGGCCGGCGCTACACCCCTGCGGTGAGCGCGCCGTCCCCCGATCAGCTCGTCCGCGTCGCGGCCAGCCTGGCCAAGGCAAAATCACCCTTGGTGATCGTCGGGGGAGGGGGCTGGAGCGAGGCCGCTTGCGACCGGCTGCGCGCCTTTGCCGAAGCCTGGTCGCTGCCCGTCGCCGCTGCCTTCCGCGCCCAGGACCGGTTCGACAATCGCCATCGCCATTATGCCGGCGATGTCGGGCTGGGCATCAATCCCAAGCTCGCCGAGCGAATCAGGGCCGCCGACTGGCTAATGCTGCTTGGAACGCGCCTCGATGAGATACCGTCGGGCGACTATTCCTATCTCGCGATTCCGCGCCCCGCGCAGTTCCTGGTGCACATCCACCAGCATCCCGAAGAGATCGGCCGGGTTTACCAGGCGGACATCGGCATCGGCGCGACCATGATCGAAGCGACCGAAGCGCTCGCCGGGCTGGAGCCACAACCCGGCAATTGGGCCGCCGCTCTCCAACAGGCGCGCAGCGACTATGAAGCGCATGCGCGGCCGACGAAGACGCCGGGCGCCCTCCAGCTCGGCGCCGTGGTCAAGCATCTCGATGAGACCCTGCCGGATGACGCGATCATCACCAACGGTGCCGGCAATTACACGGTCTGGGTGCACCGCTTTTTTCGGTATCGCCGGTTCGGCACCCAGCTCGCCCCGGTGTCGGGCTCGATGGGCTATGGCCTGCCCGCCGCGATCGCCGCCAAGATCCGCCACCCCGACCGAATCTCCGTCTGCTTCGCGGGCGATGGCTGCCTCCAGATGACGATCCAGGAGTTGGGCACCGCGATGCAGGAGAAAGCCGCGATCATCGTCATCGTCGTCAATAACGGCACCTACGGCACCATCCGCATGCACCAAGAGCGCCATTTTCCCGGTCGGGTGAGCGGCACCGAGCTCGAGAACCCCGATTTCGTCGCGCTGGCCAAGGCCTATGGCGGTCATGCCTCCTGCGTGACCCGGACCGAGGACTTTCCGGCTGGGTTCGATGCAGCCCTCGCCGCCGGTCGTCCGGCACTCATCGAGCTCAGGGTCGACAAGGAGGCACTGACGCCGAGCATGACCCTGACGCAGATCCGGGAGACGGCGCAGGCCGCCGGACGATGAAGGTCCGCCATTATTTGCGGCCCACGGCGTTCGTCGACGCACCCTTCGGCCTCGACAGCCGCGCCGTGCGGCTGGTGGGCGGGATGGCCTGGTTCTCGGCGGTCGAGCTGGTTTCCGACGAAGAAGGAGACCTGTCGTCGGACCTGGTGCCGGTCAGCGAGATCGAAGCGCGGCTCGACGGCCTGGGTGAATCGGCCCTCATGGCCTGGCGCAACCTTGTCGAGCCTCGCGCACCGCTTCGCCTCGGTGTGCGCTCGGTGCCGCTCGACCAGCCGCAGGTCGTCGGAATCGTCAACCCCACGCCCGACAGCTTTTCGGACGGGGGACGATACGAGGATGCCGAGGCGGCTGCGGCGGCCGGTTGCGCGATGGCCGAGGCGGGCGCCGCGATCATCGATGTCGGCGGTGAATCGACGCGGCCCGGCGCGAAGCCGATATGGGAGGGCGACGAGGAAGCGCGCATCCTCCCCGTGGTGGAATCGATCGCCCGCGCGGGAAACGCGGTGTCGATCGACAGCCGCAAGGCCGGGGTTATGTCCGCTGCCCTCGGCGCCGGGGCGACGATGGTCAACGACGTCTCGGCTCTGACATTCGACGAGCGGTCGGCGGGCGTGGTCGCCGCCGCCCGGTGCGCGGTCGTGCTGATGCACCACAAGGGCAGTCCCGAGACGATGCAGGACGCCCCGTCCTATGGCCGGCCCGTCCTGCTCGAGGTCTATGACTGGCTGGCCGCGCGGATCGAAGCCGCCGAGGCAGCCGGGATTGCCCGCGATCGGTTTATCGTCGATCCGGGCATAGGCTTCGGCAAGAGCGTGAAACACAATCTCGACCTGCTGAACGGTGTAGCCATGCTCCACGGGCTCGGTTGTCCGATTATGATCGGGGCGAGCCGCAAACGAATGATCGGCGCGCTTGCGGGCGAAGCGCCCGCCGACCGGCGTCTCGGCGGGTCGGTCGCGCTGGCGGTCGCGGCCGCGGCGCATGGGGTCCAGCTGCTGCGCGTCCACGATGTCGCCGAAACGGTCCAGGCGCTCAGAGTGTGGCGCGGCATGCGCGATGCCGCCCTCGCAGCGCCACCTTACAGGCTGTAGCCGCCGTCGCTTACCATGCAGGCGCCGGTAATCGAGCGGGCGTCGTCGGACAGGAGGAACGCGATCTGCCCGGCGATCTCGTCGGCCGCGGCGAAGCGCATGCCCGGTCCCCCCGCCATGGCCTCGAACGCGGCCTCCTCGCTGCCTTGCGACACGACCAGATGCTGGAAAAACGGAATGCTCGCCCAGATCGGTGTCTTCACTCCGCCCGGAGCGATCGCATTGACCCTAATATTGTCGGGACCGCCTTCTTTCGCTGCGATGCGCGCGAGCTGGATCACGCCGGCCTTGGATGCGCCATAGGCGGCGATGCCGGGCTCGGCCTTTATGCCTGCCGCGGAGGCGGTGAGAACGATTGCGCCGCCGCGTCCCTGCATCGCGCGAAACGCGGCCTGGAGCGTGAGGAATGCGCCGTCGAGATTGGCCGATATCACCTTCCGCCAATCGGCAAAGGTGGAATCCGCGATCCGGCCCCCCGCACCGATGCCGGCATTAACCAGGGCATGGGTGAGGCCGGACAGGTCGAGGCCCTGCCAAAGCGCCTCCTCGGCGACGTCGCCCATTGCAAGCCGGTGTCGGCATGGCAGCGACGCGGCGAAGCGCGCCAGGCCCGCCTCGTCGCGGTCGACCAGGATCATCTCCTGCGCTCCCC
>Ga0136617_10005141_pt1 | contig 11699 bp, 8 predicted proteins | sample AntDrymUQ3222106_2_FD_129672 | JGI IMG/M metagenome (GOLD analysis project Ga0136617, IMG submission 129672) | Polar desert sand microbial communities from Dry Valleys, Antarctica - metaG UQ322 (21.06) | ecosystem: Environmental > Terrestrial > Soil > Desert | place: Antarctica: Dry Valley...
AACCGTCATGGTTTGAGAGGATCCTCTCAGCACGAGAGCGGTGTTGATGGTCGTTAGGCCAGCTCCGCCGTTAATTGTTATGCCGCTGGTTGGCTCGGTTCCCATAATTGTGAGGACATAGGGACCGGAGGTCGCGCCGCCGCTCGTGATCGTGACCGCGGCCGAATCGCTGACCGTCAAACTGGAAATGGCGGCGTTGAAATTCAGAACGGTATTCTGATTCTGCCGGGTCCCGCCAGTTGCTGAAAAAATGACATCGGCGACGGGCGCGAGCGTGCGAGCCGAGGGCGATCCACCGGTATCGGGAGACCAGTTTCCGCCGGACCAGGTATTGCTCACTCCGCCACTCCAGTGGCTCGCGGTTGCGCTCGCGGGAGCGGCGCCGTTGATTGTATTCGCGTCCATCGTGACGGCTCCATCGATCGCGAGCACGCGACCGTTCACCTGGACCTGGCTATTGACGGTGACGCTGGTCGTGGCCAAGAGATTCCCCTGGAGAACGCTGTTAACGCCGAGTGTGGCCGACGTGCCGACGGCCCAGAAAACATTTACCGAACTCCCGTTCAGGAATGAAACGCTGGAGCCGGTGGCGGTGGTAAGCGTTGTGCCGATCAGGAAATGGAAGACGGCGTTTGGATCACCTTGCGTGTTTAGGATGAGCTGTCCGTCGAGTTGCGCGCTGGTATTAAAACGATAAACGCCGGGCGTGAGTGTCATGGGCAAGGCGCCACCGAGGACAGTTCCGGAGAGATTGCTGGTTGCCGTCTCGCCCGTCAGATTGGTGTATGCGGTGAAGACGTCGGCGTGAGATTGCGTCGCGAGCGCGTCATTGATGTGGATGGAGCCGCCGGTAATCGTCCCTGGCGGGAATCCGGTAACGGAAACTCCGGGGCTCAGCGCAAGATTTCCAGAGATGGTTGTATTGCCTGCGTTGGTGACGGTTGAGCCACCCAGGATGGTCACGTTCTCGGCCGCATCGAGCCAGACGGTTTGAGCCGCCGCGGAAGAGACCGCCGCGAGTAGTCCGCACATGATCAACCAGGCCGCAGATGCTGCCGGTAGCGAAAAATGTTTTCGCCAAGCGGCTTTGGGAGTGAGGGCAACAACTGCCAAATCTGACACGATTAGCGCCAGGCCAATGTGGGTGCCTGCTGCCGATCTGTTTGCCATACCTCAGATGGAGCAGGACCCAGTCCACCCGTGCATGGGGCGAATACCTAGCTTCGCGGCCGCTAAATCCGCCTCAGGCGGATCGTAGGTGCAAATCCCACCTGACGAAAACGCAAGAAGAACTTCCCGGACTCAACGCGACGAGCAAGATAGACGACCCCGCGCAGGCTACGCGGGCATACGACCCTAAGTGCTCAGTGGTAGAGCGATCGCCTGTTAACCCATTGGCGGGTGCCCTGGGGTGGGCATGAAGACGCACCTTCGGTGCTTTACGCTGCTGCTTCGACGCTTGAAGCGCATGACACGCTCTAGGGTCTTCTCATTTCGGGCCAAAAATCTGCACTAGAAGCGCCTGAAATCGCGCGTCGCTGCGAAGCGGATCCAGCATTGGGTCGACCTGCATGAAGTACGGCTCTCTCTCCTTTGCCCGATAGCTTCGGTCGAGCGACTCGATGGCGCTCGGATGATCGCCGAGGGCGGTGTAAGCGATCGCGTATCCGAAAGCCCATTCGCGGCCGAGTTGATGCGAGGTTCGCGCTTCTCTTAAAAGCCCGCGTCGAGACTGTGTCTGGGTTCCCCTTGCGTAAGACAATCGTCTTCAGTCCCATCGTCGCCGGGCGAACCTACGTGGTGAAAAGCAAAGCGAGCCTGACCGATCCGACATGGCTGCCGCTGGCCAGTTCCTCAACCAGCGACAACGGCACCGAGCGCACCGTGACGGACCTGAGCGCCGGCACCGCTCCGCGATTCTACCATGTGGAGATCACGTTGCCGTAAGCGCGGCAACGGCCCGGGAGAATTGATACGGAGCCGCAATTTATTTTGATCACTCGTTAGGGCCTAACGAGTAGTTGAAAGTGGAGCCTAGCGGGTTCACTCCCCTTTTGCCATTTGCGGCTAAAATGCCTCCGAAAGTGGCTCCGAAGGAGCGGATCTCTCGATGGATGAACCCCCCTCCGAGACCTTTTTGTCATTTCCGACTCTGCTTTAGCCGAAACGGAAAATCGAGGAAAGTGATTTCTCCTGGGTCGAGCCTCGAGACCGATGGATCCGAACCTTTTGACATTGGCTCTAAGTGCTAGGCAACTACCGTTGGACTAAGGCCGCGGCGCACTTAGCAAACTCTTCTGTTAGTTCAACCATCTTCGTTTCGTCCGCCTTACTTAGCCGATCATGATCGCGCAACTGTCGCCAGGCGCTGAGACTTTGCTGGTAATACTTCTGGGCTGATGAATCCGAGCTTCACCGTAGTGAGGCCAAAATTCCGCCCCAGTGCGTGGCCGAATGGAGCTGGCTTCCGGAATTTCATCTTCCCAATTGCTCGACCATTCGATCCCCGGCAGCTTGCAATGAGAGTGTTACTTCCGTATCGGCCTGGCCCTTGCGGCCGAAGGCTTCTGCTTCGTCACGATTTTCGTAGCACGATCGCATGTGCGCCGCGGCATGTTCCTCGCAGGGATCGGCCCAATGATTCCCTTCTTTGTAGATGGGATTACCCGGGGACGTTTCTTTCAGGGTGTAGTTAACGAGCAGACTGTTGCCACTGTTCATGAAGGCGAGATTCCCAGAATAGTTCGTCGCGATAACGGGCTTTGCCATTAGCATCGCCTCCGCCAGACAAAGACCGAAGCCTTCCGCGCGGTGCAGCGAAACGAAGCAATCGCACATCTGAATCAATCCATACGACTGCGCGCGCGAAAGCACCTCGTCGATCAAGAGAACGCCAGCCTCCGTAGCGGCAGTTTGCAGCGCGGCCAACCCTTCCAGATCCGAACTGCCGCGACTTACTTTGATGACTAGCGTGACCTTGTCGTCTCTGCGGAATGCGGCACGGAATGCACGAATCACGGCGATTGGATTCTTGCGTTCGATTTGGCTGCACATGTCGAACATGAAGAAGAAGACGTAGTGTTCTTCGGGAATCCCAAGCTCCCTCTTCGTGACGTGCGCGATTTCACCTAACTCAACCCCGGGCAACACTTCATGCACCGGCAACGGCATGTGGCGCCGAAAGGCATCGGCGACGAAGCGCGTCGGAGCCCAGATCGTGTCGACGAGTGATGCGAGTTCAATCCAATCGGCTGGGATGGAATCGAGTTCCCAGGCCCAGTAAGCGATGCGACGGATACCGGAGCGACGCAGGAGACCGCTGCGGTGATATGCGTCCACAAAGTAAGGACGAGGCGCGACATTGATGATGGTAACAGGGTGCAGTTCGAGCCCGAGAAAATCGCCGCGCGCTTCGATGTCGAAGACAGGAGAAGTAGGTACGTCGCGCCGAGAGACGTCGAGATTCACGCTCCGCAACGCCTTACAGGTGAAAAGGGCGGCCTGTTGAAGACCCGACGGATAGCAGAAATGGCTAAGGACATTTACGCCAGACAGCAGTTTCCCATGAATCGAATGCTTTAACGCACCATTGCTGCCGTTAAGTCTCTGAGAATTTCCTTCGGGAATTAACCCGAGTTGATCATCGCGCACGCGCTCTGTCAGGAGCGCCTGCTCAGATGGCGAGATGACGGCTTGCCTGATCGCGCGGTGACGCAGCGGCGCGCAGTTGGGAAATTCTGATCGCAGCCAACGATCGAACGCGGCACCGCCTAATGAGGCCGGCCCAGTCGGGAAGCGGTTCTGCCAAGCCGGATTAATCCGCCAGGTTTTGCGGAGCATCTCTGTGACGTCTTCCGCTGTCTGGTGCAAGAACCAGAGGATCTCTGTGTCGGTGAGATGGTGCTTGCTCCGACCATCCCGAAGGAGCCAGCGCACAAACTTCCGCTGTCCCGCCGGTATGAGACCATTGGGGTAACGAACCTGAATCGAAGGAGCGCGAAGATAGAGGTCGAGGACGCGGCCGCCCATCTCCACTCGAAAGGCGGCGGCGATATTGTCCCGTGCCCTATCCGACAGGCCAAGCTTCGTTCCGCCACTGTTGCAGAGCCATTCACAATAATCGCCCATCACTCCCGCCGAAATCGCTTGCGGAAAATTCCAACTAAGCCGCCGTCTGCTGCGAAGGAGGCCGAGCGCCAGACGGGCCGCAGCGTCGACCGAATCATCGGCTTCGGCCGCCGACCACGCGCAAAGGGAGGTAAGACCTTCAATACCGCTTATCGCGAAGGCGCGCGGATGGAAAACATCGAATGTATCGCTGGGCTCCTTCACAGAGCCTTTGGGACCGTTTCTGGAGGGATGAAACAGTTTAGTCCAGCGCACGGGTAACTCAGAGAATAAGGACGTTAGATCAAAGTGAGCAGATCGAAATGCAGCAAACCCTCCGGCAATAAGTTCTCTGCTCTCACTTCGCGAGCCCGCCGTTGCCAGTAGGACATTACCTTCTCAGCGCTATCCAACGTCTCATCGTCGCCGAGTGCGGTCAGAACACGGACGCGTGGATAGGATGCAAAAATCTGTTGCAGAAACGCGAGCGGATCATTTTGCTGTATGTGCAGGCAGCGTGGATTGAACTCTACCAAAAACACCGGACGATGCTTCTCAATCACGCGCGCAAATCCCGCCATAGCTTGCGGCTCGTGGCCCTCGATATCCATTTTTACAAAATTGACTCGCACGAGGTCGCCTAGCAGCTCATCGAGCACGACTGACTGCACGAAGAAGCCGCCTTCCTCTGGCGCTCGCGCTCTGATCAAATGTGTATTCGACCTGCCACCCGTCAGCGAGAAGAAGTTCCGCTGATTCGACGCGGCGTAGGGAAGCACCTCAATGTTGGTAAATCGGTTATACACGATGCCGCGATAGAGAAGCTGCAGATTGTCCGGATTCGGCTCGACCGCTATGACGCGTCCACTGTTACCGACGATCGACGCAGCCAAGAGAGTGATGACGCCTACATTGGCGCCGACATCCAACGCTACGTCACCTTCCTGCAAGCTCTCACGGACCGCGGCTCTGACATGCTCTTCGTATTGGTGTGTGTTGAAAACAGCGCGAGCCAGGTCAGTATCGCGCAACTGGACCAGGACGTGATATCCGCCTAGCTCAACCGGCGTCGGTCTCATCTCGTCGGTTTGTCGAAGGCGATATTCGTCTGAGTTAACGAACCCGCGCACTAGTCGATCGACGGAGATGCCTTCCGCTACCTGGCGACAATGGGCAGCCAATCCCGAAGGGTCCGGCTCACGTTCCAAGATCAAGCGATACGCGTAATAGACATCGTCTTCGGCCGCGCGATCACCGGTCGCATGCAGGGTCATAAAGCGGTAGGCGCTTTCATGGTTATACGAGAGTGAGCAAGTCGAAATGCAACGCACCCTCAGGCTCTAGCTCTTGCGCGGTAGCTTCGACGTTTCGGACCTCCCAGTAAGACATCACCTTCTCGGCGCTATCAAACGTTTCATCGTCAAAAAAAGCGCTTATGACAGTAACTCGAGGATAGGAGGCGAAAATCTGTTTCAAGAACACGAGTGGATCGTTGCGCTGTATAAGTAACGCCCGAGGAGCGAACTCTACTAAGAGCACAGGACGATACCTCTCGATGAGGCGTGCAAGCCCCTCGATCGCCTGCGGCTCATGGCCCTCGATGTCCATCTTAACGAAATTAAGTCGCTCCAGATCACGCAGCCGATCGTCCAGCACGATGGACTGCACGAAGTAGCCACTTTCCTCCGGCGCTCGTGCGCTTATCAAGTGTGTATTCGACGTTCCACCCGTCAGCGAGAAGACGTTTCGCTGATTCGACGCGGCGTAGGGAAGCACCTCAATGTTGGTAAATCGGTTATACACGATGCCGCGGTAAAGGAGTTGCAAATTGTCCGGGTTTGGTTCGACTGCGATAACGCGCCCGGTCTCACCGACAATCGACGCAGCTAGAAGAGTAATCGCGCCGACATTGGCCCCGACATCGAGTGCAAGGTCACCTTCATGCAGGCTGTCACGGACCGCCCCGCGCACATGCTCTTCGTATTGCCGTGTGTGGAAGAGAGCCTGCGCCAGATCAGCATCGCGCAGCTGGATCAGGACGTGATATCCGCCGAGATCAACCGGCCTTGGTATCATCCCATCGGTTTGTTGGAGGCGGTATTCGTCTGAGTTGATGAAGCTTCGCACCAACGCATCGACCGAGACGCCTTCGGCCACGTGGCGACAATGTGCAGCCAGCCCCGCAGGGTCTGGCTTCCGCTTCAAGATCAGGCGGTACGCGTAATACACGTCGTCTTCCGTTGCGCGGTCGCCGGTCGGGAAATTCATAGGGCTAGCTAACTAATCTTGTCAGTTGCCGATTTCCGCAGCCACAGGAAAACGGAGGTCAAGAGCACCCCATCAAGTTTGCAAACGATGTGGGGTAGTGTCTCGGGACTATCCTTCGCCAGATCCACGGGAGTTTGCAGCAGTGAAGGTGCGATGCGGAAGTCAATTGGTTCGATTAGCTCTAATCCAACTGAGTCGACCAGATAAGTGTAAAGCTCATCAGGCAGGAAATACTCCGGATGAGCGACGCCATTTAGGATAGCCTCGGTGGCGATAACAGCCACGCCGCCGGGACGCAGAACACGAGCCATCTCTTTCATGGCTTGCGTCGCGGCCTCGTGTCCGCCGAAGTGCTCAATCGACGAGAGTGAATAAACGAAGTCGAAAGAGTCGTCCGCATATCGCAAATCGCAGCCGCTCATGTATTCAACGACCAAGTGACTCTCCCGGTATGGAAAAGGCGCGAACTTCTCGGGACAGTCCAGCATCGCGGCGGGAGCTTCCAGCGATTGAAACTCCCCCTCCCCATAAATATCGCAGGCGACCACTTTCCGAATCCGGTTAGCTAGATAGTAAAGGACATACTCACGTCCGGCGCCGACCGCCAAAGCCTCGGCCTCCGGTCGCAAGTAGCCGAGAGCTTCCAAGCCCCGTAACATGTGTGCGAATTCCCAACGCTTGCGATGGTATTGTTCTTGTCCGGAACCCAGATTCATCTCCTTGAGCTTGGACATGAAGTCTTCCTTGGCCCAGTCGTCCAGGTCGCACAACTTGCACCATTGAGATCGGACCTTGGGTTGCGGGACGGTCTCTGAAAGACAAACGCCGTCTGATGTTACTAGAGTCGGAGCGCGGTCCAAGGCCTTGGGCGGGCTCTCCTCAATCAGCATGGCGTGGTGGCTCCAAGGGTTCTGCGTTACCCATTCTATAAACTCCTGGTAGCTGGCAATGATCTTTCGCCAAGTATAGGTCGACTCGACAAAAGCCTTTCCCTGGCGACCCAGTGTTGTATTCACGCAGCTATCAGTAGCTAGTAGGTGCAGTATCTCGGTAAACTCGAAACGATTGTAGTAGTAGAGGCCGCCGTTATTTCGTTGACACATTTCGCGAACAACTTCGGACTGGCCCGTGCATACAATTGGTTTTCCGAGCATCCAGCCTTCGAGGGCGACCATGGACATGCTCTCGTAACGTGAAGGGACAATGATCGCCTCTGCACCGGCTATAGCGTCGAACTTAGTCTGTTCATCGACAAAGCCCGCCTCGACCAGGCCGGATTGTTTCGGGAGGAGCATCTCACCCTGGCCGACCATAACGAGCTTGGCCTCCCCTTCATAGCTCTCTTGATAACAGTTATAGAAGTCGATCAACTCGTTGCAGCCCTTCGCTTGAGTAATGCGACCGAGGTATAAAAAATAAGGCTCCTGATCGAGTCTCAGGAGTTGACGAAAGCGCGCGGGCTCCGGCGCCCTCGGCAAGTCCACGCCCACACCGGCAATCGCATTCGGAATGAAGTCATTGCCGAAAACGCTTTGCACAAATTGGCGTTCCTCTTCGGTGCTATATAGAATCGCGCGCGGACCGAGAAACACATCTCGATAGAGACCAAAGTAGATGGGCCATTCATCGTGGGCAGTTGGGACCAGGATCGCTTTGTCGCGAACAAGCTTGAGCCCCACCGCGGTAGGGTAATAGAGGTAAGTGAAAAATATGAACACATCATAGCTTTCGCTTTCTTGTTCGAGATAAGCCAGGAGGTCAGGGGCGTAAGGTCCCTGGTCGCGCACCCAGGCCAACTCGTCTTCCTCCGTGTGGGGCTTATTGAAGATCCGGTTGGAAGACGCTGCGAAGTCAGCCTTGCGCGGGTGGGCCACCAGAAAGCGGCGGACACTCACCTTGTTGATCTCGCCTGAACCGGGCGCGTAGTTGTTGTCCCAGGTTGTGTAGTCGCGGGCGCAGGTCGTAAGAACTTCCACATTGTAATGCAACGCCAGCCGCTCGGCGACCTGTCGCGCGTGGGACTCAGCGCCGCCCAGGATATCCTCGCCGTAGCGTTGCACGACAATCGCTACTCTAGGTCTCATGACGGTAGCTCTACGCCCACTCGCGTTAAGATTTGTCTTAGCCGGGCTTCAAAACACTTGGTCGAAAACTCGGCAAGCCGCTCTCGTTGCCGCGCGATGATCGATTGACGCAGGGGTTGATCGGTCGCGAGAGCGTGAACCGTCTCCGCTAGAATAGGATAATCGAGGTAGTTAAATAGGACACCCGCCCCACCAAGAGTATCGGGGTGGGCCGTGCCATTATATGCAAGAATAGGTAAACCAAACTTCATGCTCTCTAGCAGCGGAACCGCAAAACCTTCGTGACGGCTCGCAGAGACGTAGACGTCGGCCGCAGCGTAATAGGTGCAGAGATCCGTCAACGACACCAAATCCGTGAAGGTGACGAATCGGTCCAAGCCGAGCCGTTCGACCAGTGCCACCAACCGGTCTTGATAGAGAGGTGTGGTCGCGCGTCCGATAAGCCAGAGATGCACGTTCTCACCTATCCCCTCGCGGTAGGCAGCGACGAGCTTAATTAGATCCTCGAATGCCTTGCTAGGAATTAACCGGGCTACAAAGAGTAGGTTGACCTTACCATTGCCGCGAATGCGTTCGTAGAGGGCCTGGTCTAATTTCGTAGCTCCGAACTTGTCTGTATCTACCAGGATAGGTAAGACGTCCGTTTGTGCAGCTGGGACGCCCGCGGCGATGAGTTCACGGCGATTGTAATCCGAGTCTCCGACTGCGAAATCGCAACCAGCCAGTCGAGAGAGAGCCTCCCGCCCTCGTCGACAGTCTGCCTCCATTACCGCGTCGTAGCCCTGAAAGAATTCGGGCGGAGTGATGTTGTGGTAGATGACTAGCTTGCGATTACGGGAGCGCTCGAACAGTTCAAGATTCGGGCTGTTTATGGAATAGTGGTAGATCAACAGATCATCGGAATTATTGAGATAATGCGCGTACTCGCTGTCCGGCTGGCCAAGATCCTGCGCCCAGGCATCGTGGTGGAGCCTGAAGATATGCGTCTCCAGTCCCCAGGCGCGAAGCCGTTGATCGATCGCTTGAATTTGATGGGTGATCGCATCGCCATACATCAAACCCATCGTCATTTGATGAACGCGCATTGTCCTGGATGCGCTAGGCAGCTTGAGCTACCTCTAGACCTACTCGTGCCAAGGCCGCCCTTAAGCCCGTAGCAACCCGCGCAGGTGCGAAGTCCGCGAGACGTGCGCGCTGACCTTCGGCAAGACTTGTGCGAAAATCCTGGTCTTCAACCATCAACCCCAAGGTCTCTGCTAGAACAGGGTAGTCTTCGGATTGATACAAGACGCCAGCCGAGCCGAGAGTTTCCGGAATCGCCGTCCCGGCTCGCGCCAGAATAGGCAAGCCAAAGCTCATCGCTTCCACCAAAGGGACGCAAAAGCCTTCGTGCCGACTCGCGCAGACGAAGACATGACTAGCTTCGTAGTAAGCCTTAAGAACGGCGAGCGATACGCGGTCGGTAAATGTGATCGCATCGTGTAGGCCAAAGGCCGAGACAAGACGGTCGAGCAATTCGTTGTACTTCCTGACGAAGCGCGTGCCGACAAAATGGAGGCGCGAGTGCGGATTAATCGAGTGATGATACTCAGCGAAGATCTTAATGATCTCTTCGTACGCCTTGTTAGGTGCGATACGACCGGTGACGAGGATGTTTATCAACCCATCTTTAGTAAGGCGCTGGTAGACCCATTCGTCCCGGGCTTTCGTGGCAAAGTTATCCAAGCTAAGCAAAATCGGCAGCACTGCTGTCTTTGTCGCGTTGAAACCTATCGCGACCAACTCCTGCCGATTGAACTCGGAGACACCGAGCGCCAAGTCGCAATCGTGTAACATCGGCAGTAATTCCCGCCCCCGCGAACACACCTCCGCCATTCCCGCGTCGTATGGGCTGTAGAAGCTGGCGGGAGTAATATTGTGGTAGATCAGAATCTTCCGATTCCGTGAGCGACGAAACAATTGGTAGTTCTCGCAGAAAGCCGAGTAGTGATAGATCAGAATGTCGTCGCTCTCGTTCCCATCTACGAAGGCGGTGTCTAGCTCCGCCTTGGTTATCCGCGACCCGTCAATTCTGGCCCCGTAGATGCGACTCGGAAGTCCCCAGCGCGAAAGTTGATGGTCCAAGGCGACAATGTGATTGGTGATCGCATCACCGTAAGCCAGTGTCGACCCGATCTGATGAATCACGGCCGCTGACTCCGCCCTGGCGGCGGTGCCGACCGATTCCCCTGCAACTGCGCGATGTCAGCGCGAAGGTCGGCGACTTCGTGCGCCTGGCGACGGGTCAGCTCATCTAATCGCGACACCTCGTGCGCTAGCCTGCGCTGTTCCACGTCCACATTCTTAAATGAAGTGACCGCAAGGTTGTGGAAGTCCTGCACTTGCCGAATGATGACGCGCACAGATCGTCTGCTGGAAATTCGGTACCAGGTTCTGCGTATCAGGAGAATTACGGCTCCCGCAACCGGCACTCTCGAGACAAATGTCGGCTCGTGGATCCTGCTCTTGACCTTCAGCTCTTTGATTGGCAAGACATGCCCAGACCCAGTTACAACGCCGAAGGTAGGACGTTGCGTAACGACTTGGCGAAACACTTCGTCCGCCACCGCGTCCAAGTCCTGCCGGTAAGCTCCCTCCGCGCGACGTTTCGCAACCCGTGCGCGGATTTGAGCTAGCACCGGTCGGATATCGATCTCTGGATCACGGATCGCAATGACTTCCGCGACATCCCGCAGCCGTTCGCCCTGACGAGAGGCGCTCCGGTCCTCTCGCCTCGATACCGTTGGGTCCTGGTGGTTCATGGGCTGCACTGGCTCGATGGCGGGGCAGCCAGGAGAATATAGCTTTCGACCAGCGCGGCAAGTCCTTCGTTCCTGCGGTTTCCAATTGGAAACGCATCCACGACTAAAGTGGAATACCTAACGAGTGCTTCAATACCGTGGAGCCTAGGGGGTCCGTCCCATTTTGCGAAATCCGCATAATTTGGCGAAAAAATGAGGTCAGGAAGCGCTGATTTCTCCTGGGTCGAACCCCCTCCAAGACCCTTTTTGACAAATTGCGTTAATTACTGCTCCCACGGAATCACAATCCCACGGCGTTCCCATAACCAAACCTGATAAATTCATCTCAGCACCGGACGATAATTGGCTAGTCGTCTGCAGAAGCGTGCGGTTTTCCACACCAGCAGACATCGGCGCTCAGGTGGACAAGAAGCGGGCGACATCGCGCAAGACAGACGAA
>Ga0136617_10005142_pt1 | contig 11696 bp, 9 predicted proteins | sample AntDrymUQ3222106_2_FD_129672 | JGI IMG/M metagenome (GOLD analysis project Ga0136617, IMG submission 129672) | Polar desert sand microbial communities from Dry Valleys, Antarctica - metaG UQ322 (21.06) | ecosystem: Environmental > Terrestrial > Soil > Desert | place: Antarctica: Dry Valley...
AGACGCGGCGGCTGGGCCGCCCCTGGCCGCTCGGCGCCGTGCGCGTGGTCTGCGCGGCGCGCTCCGCACCCCGGCTCGACTCCGACGGGGCGCGCGGTCCGGCCCACCGGCGCGGGATGGTCTGCCGGGTCGCGCTGACCGTGAGCCGGCGCGCGATCCGGATGGAAGGTCGGCTCGTGCGCGACCGGACCGTCCACGCACGAGGCGCGCTCGCCGTACGCGATCGGCGCCTCCGGCTCAGCATGCCGGCCATCCACCGGATCACCGCCGGCCGCTACACCCTCAAGCTCGCCGTCACCGATCGCAGCGGTGCGCGCACGGTGATGCGGACGCAGGTCGTCCTCGCACGCTAGTAGGGGTGCCGGCGCTCTAGGCGCCGTGGCACTTCTTGTACTTCTTGCCCGAACCGCACCAGCACGGATCGTTGCGGCCGATCTGCTCGTGCTCGTCGACGCGCCGCTGCTCCACCACCGTGCCGCCGCTCTCGGGCTCCGCGTCGGGCTCGCCGTAGGCGCTGGGCTGGTCGTCCATCGTGCCGCCGGAGTAGTTCAGCGCGGTGCCCGCGCCGCCGCCGTCGGGCTGGCCGGGCAGCGCGCCGTCGCCGTTGGCGGCCTCCACCTCGACCTCGACGTTGTAGACCATGCGGGCGAAGTCCGACCAGATGCTGTTCATCAGATCCTGGAACAGCGTGAAGCCCTCGTTCTTGTAGGCCACCAGCGGATCGATCTGCGCGAACCCGCGCAGGTGGATGCCCTCGCGCAGGTAGTCCATGTCGTAGAGGTGCTCGCGCCAGCGCTGGTCGATGATCTGCATCAGCAGGAAGCGCTCCAGCGCGCGCATCAGCTCCTCGCCGAGCTCGGCCTGGCGCTCGTCGTAGAGCTTGAGCGCGTCGTCGACGAGCATCGACTTGAGCTGATCGCGCTCTAGCTGCTCGCGGTCGAGCTCCTCGACGCCGAAGTCGACGTGGAAGATCTGGTCGAGCTGGACCCACAGGCCCTCGAGGTCCCACTCCTCGATGTAGTCGCCGAACGTGTACTCCTCGACCAGCCGGTCGATCACGTCGCCGACCTGCTCGCGCGCCGTCTCGCCCATGTCCTGGCCCTCGAGCACGCGGTCGCGGTACTGGTAGACGATCTCGCGCTGCTGGTTCATCACGTCGTCGTACTCGAGCACGCGCTTGCGGATGAGGAAGTTCTGCTCCTCCACCTTGCGCTGGGCGCTCTCGATCTGCTTGGAGAGCATCTTCGCCTCGATCGGCTCCTCCTCGCCCTCCTCCCCAACCGGGCCGAGGCGGTCGAGGATGCGGTAGATCCGGTCGCCCGCGAACAGGCGCACGAGGTCGTCCTCGGCCGAGAGGAAGAAGCGCGACTCGCCGGGATCGCCCTGACGGCCGGAGCGACCGCGCAGCTGGTTGTCGATCCGGCGCGACTCGTGGCGCTCGGTGCCGACGATGAACAGGCCGCCGGCGTCGATGACCCGCTCACGGTCCGCTTCCACACGCGCCTCGATCGACGGCAGCACGTCGGCGAAGCGCGCGTCGTAGTCCGGATCGCCGGTCCGGAGGCCCAGCTTGGCCAGCTCGAGCTGGGTGAGGTGCTCCGTGTTGCCGCCGAGCTTGATGTCGACGCCGCGGCCCGCCATGTTGGTCGCGATCGTGACCGCGCCGGAGCGGCCGGCCTCGGCCACGATCTCGCCCTCGCGCTGGGCGAACTCGGGCTTGGCGTTGAGCACCGTGTGCGGGATGCCCTTCTCGGCCAGCTGCGCGCCGAGATGCTCGGAGACCTCGACCGAGATCGTGCCGACCAGGACCGGCTGGCCCTTCTCGTGGCGCTCGCCGATCTCGCGCACCACGGCGCCCCACTTGCCGCCCTTCGTCTTGAACACCTGGTCGTTGCGATCCGCGCGGACCATCGGCATGTTGGTCGGGATCTGCACGACCGGGAGCTTGTAGATCTTCATGAACTCGTTGGCCTCGGTGATGGCCGTGCCGGTCATGCCCGCGAGCTTGTCGTACATCCGGAAGTAGTTCTGCAGCGTGATCGTGGCCAGCGTCTGGTTCTCCTCCTGGACGCGCGCGCCCTCCTTCGCCTCCACCGCCTGGTGCAGGCCCTCCGACCACCGCCGCCCGTCGAGGATCCGGCCGGTGAACTCGTCGATGATCTTGACCTCGCCGTCGACCACCGCGTAGTCGACGTCGCGCTTGTAGAGCGACTCGGCCTTCAGCGACTGGTTGAGGTGATTGACCAGCGGGCCGTTCTCGGCCTTGTAGAGGTTGTCGATGCCGAGGAAGCGCTCGGCCTTCTCGACGCCCTGCTCGGTCACCGAGACCGTCTTGTGCTTCTCGTCGAACTCGTAGTCGAAGTCGGCGACGAACTCCTTCTTGGTCTTCGGGTCCAGGCCCTCCGGCCGCTTGCCCGGCTTCATCACCTTGGCCAGCTTGGCGAAGCGGACGTAGAAGTCGGCGGCCTGCTCGGGCGCGCCGGAGATGATCAGCGGCGTCCGCGCCTCGTCGATCAGGATGTTGTCGACCTCGTCCACGATCCCGTAGTGGTGCATGCCGATCGGCTTGCCGTCGTCCCCGATGCGGCCGCCGTGCTGGACCTTCTCGTTCAGCGATGTCGCCATGTTGTCGCGCAGGTAGTCGAAGCCGAACTCGGAGTTGGTGCCGTACGTGATGTCGGACGCGTAGGCCGCGCGCTTCTCCTCGTAGGGCTGCATGTTCTGCAGCACGCCGATCGTGAGGCCGAGGCCCCTGTAGAGTGGCGCCATCCACTCCGCGTCGCGGCGGGCGAGGTAGTCGTTGACGGTGACGAGGTGGACGCCCTTGCCGGCCAGCGCGTTGAGCGCGACGGCCAGGGTGGCGGTCAGCGTCTTGCCCTCGCCCGTCTTCATCTCGGCGATCGAGCCGCCGTGCAGCACCATGCCGCCGATCAGCTGGACGTCGAAGTGGCGCATGCTCATGGTGCGCCGGGAGGTCTCGCGCACGACCGCGAACGTCTCGGGCAGCAGGTCGTCGAGCGACTCGCCGTTGCGGGCGCGCTCGCGCAGGCCGTCGGCCTGGGCGCGCAGCTCGTCGTCCTCGAGCAGCTCGAGCTCGGGCTCCCACTGGTTGATGCGCTCGACGCGCTTGGAGTACTGCTTGAACTGCTTGCCCTCGCCGAGGCGGAGGGCGCGGTCGAGGATCGTCATGGAGCAGAGGATAGAGCCCCGCGGGGCTCGGCTCGACCCCGCGCGCCCCCTCGCGGAGGGCCGCTGCTACGAGGCCGCCGCGGCTTCTCCGGGGTCCTCGTCGACGGCATCCGTCGCGCTCGGCGGGATCGGCGTCACCGCCCGCGCCTCGCGCCGTCCACGGCGTTTGTCGCGATGGCGCTTGACCTGCCGGGCGAGCTCGTCGGAGATCAGGTTGATCGAGCGCTTGAGGTCGCGCGAGGTCTCCCGGGCCCGGAGCGTCGTCCCCTTCAGGCGCAGCGTCGCCTCCGCCACCTGGCTGTCCGGGTTGGCCGGGTTGCGCTCCTCGAACAGCTCCACCTCGAGGACCGCCAGCGGGCTGACCTGCTTGGCGACCTTCTCGAAGCGGCGCGTCACGCACTCGCGCAGCTCGTCGGTGACCGGAAGGTTCCGTCCCTTGACCTCGATCTCCATGGGAAGGGGACTCCTCTCGTCAGACCGGTTGACCGGGCCTGCTCGATGCTAGGCCACGCGGACGCGGATGTGAACCAGTGGGCGCCATCACTCAACGATTTCGCCGCGCTGCCGACCATGAGAGAGATGACAGTCCTCGCCGATCCTCCCGCCGGGCGCCCTGACGTCGCGGTCGTCCGCCAGCCGATCGCGGACGAGCGCCATACCGTCGTGGGCTACGAGCTGCTGTTCGGCGGCGAGAGCCAGTCGCTGGACTCCGCCACCGACGCCAAGGCCACGTCGGCGCTGCTCGTCGACGCGTTCGGCGACATCGGCCTCGAGCTGCTCTCCGGCCGCCATCCCGCGTGGATGTCGATCGCGCGGAACTTCCTGATCGAGATCGGCCCGCCGCCGGTGCGGCCCGATCGCGCCGTGCTCCAGGTCGCCGCCTACGCGGCGCGCGACGACCTGCTGTCCGTCCTGCAGCAGCTCGGCCGCAGTGGCTACACGCTCGCGCTCGAGGACTTCGACGGGCGCGCGGACATCGAGCCGCTGCTGGGCCTGTGCTCGATCGTCAAGGTCAAGGTGACCGATCGCGACGACGGCACGCTGGAGGCGATCGTCGCCGGGCCGAAGCTCCACGGCGCGCTGCTGGTGGCCACCGGCGTCGCCACGCCCGAGGACTTCGCGCGCTGCCGCGCGCTGGGCTTCTCCTACTTCCAGGGCGACTTCTTCGCCAAGCCGCGCATCATCCGCCACCGCGGCGTGGGCACCGGGGGCGTCTCGTCGCTGCGCGCGCTGGGCGAGCTGAGCGCGGCCGACGCCTCCTTCGAGGACCTCGAGCGGATCATCTCCTCCGACGTCGGCCTCTCGCTGAAGCTGCTGCGCTACGTCAACTCGGCGTTCTTCGCGCTGCCGCGCAACATCGGCTCGGTGCGCGAGGCGCTCACGCTGCTCGGCACCCGCACCGTCCGCCGCTGGGCGACGGTGATGGCGATGTCCGCGATCCCCGACGCCCCGCACGAGCTGGTCGCGATCGCGCTGCACCGCGCGCGCATGTGCGAGATGCTCGCGGGCACCGCGCTGCCCGAGGAGCGCGAGACTCTGTTCACGATCGGCCTCTTCTCCGTCTCGGACGGGTTGATGGGCGCGCCGATGGAGGAGGTGCTCGAGTCGCTGCCGTTCTCGGACGAGATCCGGGCGGCGCTCCTGCGGCGCGAGGGTCCGAAGGGCGACCTGCTCTCGGCCGTCATGGCCTACGAGCGTGGCGAGTTCCCGAGCGCGCCGGCCGTCCCGGCCGACCCGGGCGTCTCGCTCGCCGGCGCGTACCGCGCCGCGCTGGAGTGGGCCGACGACGCCCACGGCGCCGTCGCCGGCTGAGCTCGGCGGGTCGCGCGGGTGGGCGGCTGGGCGGCCGGGGCGGCTGCGTACGGCGGGAACCGGCGTTCGCCGGCGGATCGGCGGTCACGTCAACGGCCGCATCGAGGGGCGGGCTCGGGCGGATCGCAGCTCCGGACCGTGCCTCCCTCAATGCCCGCGGTACGCCGCCGCTTCGCGCCGCCTTACAACGTCCGCGCGTACGTCACCGCGGTAACCCGCGCCGCCCCAGCACCCCTCAAAGCCCAGGCACAGGCCTCCAGCGTCGCGCCGGTCGTGTGGACGTCGTCGACGAGCAGAGCCGGCCCGGCGACGGCGTCCGTCACCTCGATCACGATGCGCCCCTGCTCGCGCCGGGCGGCGCGCCCGGCCTGCGTCTGGCGGGCCGCCCGGTCGCGCCGCGCGAGCACGGATGCAAGCGGCAGCTCCAGCCGCGGCGCCAGTGCGCGGGCGAGCGCGCCCGCCGGGTCGAAGCCGCGCGCACGGCGCCGGGCGCGCTGGGGCGGGACGGGCACGATCACGCCCTCGCCCAGCCGCGACGGCAACGTGGCGGCGATCTGGGCGGCCATCACGCCGGCGACGGGCAGCGCGGCGCGGAACTTCAGCGCCTGGACGAGCGCGCGGGCCGAACCCTCGTAGGCCATCGGCGCCCACGCGGCCGCGAACGCGGCGCCCGCCGCCGGGCAGCCGCCGGGCCGGTGCCGGGGCAGCGCGCAGCGCTCGCAGCGCCGGCCGCGCAGCCACGGCAGCGCGCGCAGGCATCCGGGGCAGACGAGCTCCTCCGCCCGTCCGAGCGGCTCCCGGCAGGCGGCGCACGCCGGGGGTGCGACGATCGCGAGCAGCTCGGCGAGGCCACGACGGGTCACGCGGCGCGCTCCCGATCGCGAGACACGGGCTCGAGGCCACGGCGGGTCACGCGGCGCGCTCCCGGGCGCAGGTCATGGGGTCGGGCCGCCGGCGTCGGTCATCGCAGTCGACGATGCCGCCGCCGCCCGCACCGAACAGCACGCGACCGTCACAATCCTGTGCCTTGTCCGTCGACGTTTCGTGGACCTTCGCGCCCATCGTCGCGCTCGCGCTCGCGGGATACCTCGGCGTGTACGCCGCGCGCTGGCGCACGGCGCGGCGCGAGGGCGGGGCGCGGGCGGCGAGCGGGTGGCGGCTCGCGTCGTGGTGCGGCGGCATCCTCGCGCTGCTGATCGCGCTGGTCTCGCCGGTGGACCGGCTCGGGGAGCAGCTCGCTTCGCTGCACATGGTCCAGCACCTGCTGGTCGCCGACGTCGCCGCGATCCTGCTCACGCTCGGGCTGACGCGGTGGATCCTGCGCCCGGCCACGCGCCGGATCCACCGCGTCGAGCGCGCCGCCGGCCCGTTCGCCTCACCGTGGTTCGGCGTGGCCGCCTACGTCGGCGTGATGTGGCTGTGGCACGTCCCGGCGATGTACGACGCCGCCCTGCAGCACTCGTTCGTCCACACGCTGGAGCACCTCTCGTTCGGCGCGGCCGGCCTCCTCTACTGGTGGCACCTGCTCTCCCCGATCCGCTCGCGGCTGCGGCTGGGTGGGATGGGAGCGGTCGCGTACATGGCGATCACCAAGCTGCTGGTCGGCTTCCTGGGCGTCCTGCTCGCGTTCGCGCCCGACCTGCTGTTCGACTCCTACGACCATCCCGGCACGCGCTGGGGCCTGACCGCGCAGGACGACCAGCAGGTCGCCGGCCTGATCATGGCGCTCGAGCAGTCGATCGTGATGGGCATCGCGCTCGCCTGGCTATTCGCCCGCATGCTGAGCGAGTCCGAGGAGGAGGAGCAGCGCGCGGAGCGCTACGCGGACGCGGGCCCCGCCTAGCGACGCGCAGCATGAGGGCATCGGGGCCCCGCCCCCCCAGCTCCTCAAACGGGGTTCAAGGATCGGCCCGGGACTCCGATAACGGAGGGAGAGTCGAGGCTCTTGCGACAGTCGAGACCCCATGCGACTCGATGCGCGCAGCAGCGCGTCGAGCGAAGCCAGAACAGGAGCGTGGTGAGTCTTCGTCGGAACCTCGAAGCGCGTCGGTCGCGAGCGGGCCTCGAGCGATCCGCGATCGCCCGCCTCCCGGCGCTCGTGGTTGCCCTGGTCGCCCTCGGGCTCCTGTCCGCCGCCGGCGTCGCCTACGCGGCCTTCACGGCCACGACCGCCAACGGTCCAAGCACCGTTCAGGCCGCCGCCGCCTTCCCCCGCTGCCTGGTCGACGAGGTGATGGCCGACAACCCTGCCGGCTACTGGCGCCTGAACGAGTCCTCGGGAACGGCGATGGCCGACAAGACGGGCCAGAACAGCGGGAGCTATCTCAACGGCACGCTCTTGGGCCAGGCCGGCGCGCTCGCGGACGCATCGGCAACGGCGGCGCGGTTCGACGGGGCCGGTGACCAAGCGTCGGTGCCCGATTCGGGCTCGCTCGACGTGGGCGACTCCTTCACCTATGAAGCTTGGGTGAAGCGTGCCACGACCGACGAGGACACGACCGTGTCGAAGGGTGCGGCCGCCGATGGCCTCTGGTTCGGGATCGAGCCCAACAACACGCTCGGCATCTGGACGGGCGGCTCCAACGTCGCCAACTCCGACACGACGATCATCGATTCGAAGTGGCACCACCTGGTCGCGACCAAGAGCGGGGCGACGAGAAGGCTGTACCTGGACGGCGTCGACGTAACCAGCGGCGGCGGCAACCAGACGTTCGTCGACAACTCCGAGCCGCTCTACCTCGGCCATCACGTCGCCTACCCGGACAGCGACCTCAACGGCAGCCTGGACGAGGTCGCCGTCTACGACGCCGCGCTCTCGGAGGCGCGCGTCCGCGCCCACTACAATTCGGGGCGCCGCTACCGCGACGAGCCGCTGCTCGACGCCTCGCAGGCCTACTGGCGGCTCGGGGAGCCGGCGGGCGCGCGCACGGCGTTCGACAGCGCGAACCTCAATCACGGCCTGCTGGTGGGTGACCCCGCACTCGGCCAGGCGGGTGGGCTCGACGGCGACACGGGCGTCTCCATGTCGTTCAACGGCGCCGACGACCACGTCGATCTCGGCGACCGGTTCGACTTCACGGGCACGCAGGCGTTCACCGCCGAAGCGTGGATCAACCGGGGAACGGGCAACGAGGCGACGGGACTACGGCGGATCTTCGACAAGGTGCGCTCCAGCGCTCCGAGCGACGGATGGTCGCTGAGCGTCGTGCCGAGCACTCAGAAGATCCGCTTCCAGCGCCATGCCAACGCGACGCAGAACTCGCTCCACAGCGCGACCGCAGTGGTCGCGAGCCGCTGGTATCACGTGGTCGCCAGCTACGACGGCGCGACGATGCGCCTGTACGTGAACGGGCTGTTGGAGACCTCGACGCCCGCGTCGGCTTCCAGCGTAGGCAACGCACTCTCCTTCAAAGTGGCCTGGGGTCCGGCCGCGGCGAGCGCCGATCACTTCAACGGCCGCATCGACGACGCCGCTGTCTACTCCGCTGCGCTCAGCCAGGCGCGCGTGCAGGCCCACTATGTCGCCGGGCGCAGCTACCGCGACGTGGTCATGGACACGGGCCCCGTCGCCTACTGGCGGCTCGGTGAGGCGTCCGGCACGGCCGCGGCGAGCGAGATCGCCACGGACAACGGCACCTACGTCGGATCCCCCGCTCGCATCCCCGGCGGGGCGATCGCCGGGGACGCCGACGGCGCCCTCGGGCTCAACGGATCGGACCAATACGTCCAAGTACCTGACTCGGCCTCGCTGGACACGCTCACCAACACCGGCCTGACGCTCGAGATCTGGTTCAAGCGCAGGACGGCCGGCGCCGCCGCCGGCGTTTACTACAACCTCTTCAGCAAGGGGTGCAACTCGCAGGAGCTCGTCATCTACGCCGCGACCGGCGAGGTCTTGTTCTACAAGAGCTGCAACGGCAACCCACCGCTCGCCAGCGCCGGCACCCTCGTCTCCGACACCGACTGGCACCACGTCGTCGCCACCAAGGCGGGCTCCGCGAGGAAGATCTACCTCGACGGCGTGGACGTGACGACGCTCGGCACCGACCAGTCACTCGTCACGAGCACCGTGCCGCTGCGAATCGGGGCATGGGACAGCGGCGGCGGCCTCGATGACTTCTTCGACGGCCGGGTCGACGACGCCGCGGTCTACAGCCGCGCCCTCACCGCCCAAGAGGTAAAGCTGCACTACGACGCCGGCAAGGACTCACCCCGCTGACGTCATGACTCGGTCGTCTGGAACCATGTCCATGTCCATGTCCCTGTCCGAGTCGGTACGTCGGCTGGGTCGGCTCACGCGCGGACGGCGCGTGGCATCGGCAGCGCTGCTCGGCGGCGTGGCGGCGCTGACGCTGTCGGCGAGCACGCTGGCGGCCTTCCTGGCCACCACTGCCAACACCGGGAGCGAGATCTCCGCAGGCACGGTCAAGCTCACCGACAACGACTCGGGCAGCTCGCTCTTCTCCCTCTCGGGGCTTCAGCCCAACAGCACGAGCACCAGCTGCATCAAGGTGACCGCGCAGGGCTCGCTCGCCTCCGGCGTCCGCCTGTACGGGACGACCACCGGCAGCGGCCTCGATGCCCATGCGAGCGTCGTGGTCACCCGCGGGAGCTACAGTCCCGCGGAGCCGAGCTTCGGCAGCTGCACGAACTTCCTCGCCGACAGCACCACCTACGTGAGGGGCCAGCCCCAGGGCGTGGTCTACGCCGGCATCCTGCAGGACTACCCCGACAGCTGGACGGGTGGGATCGTGGATCCCGCCCCCGGCTCGCCGGAGGCCTGGACCGTGGGCGAGTCCCATGTCTACAGGTTCCAGCTGACCGTCGGCGACAACAGGGCGGCGGAGGGCAAGAACGTGGGCCAGAGCTTCATCTGGGAGGCGCGGAACCAGTGATCGAAGGCGGTCGGCTGATCTTCTCGGCGCGATCGTCGCAACGGCTCAGGTGTATCTCGCCTCCCATGTGAGCGTCTGGCTCGCGTCCTCGCCCTGCGTGCCCGGGTCGTCCTCAAGGGTCAGCTCATGGCTCCCCTGCGATCGACCGCGCGAGCGGCGGCTTGCGCCAGACCCGGCGGATCTCGCACGCGCCGAGCACGATCGCGGGAACGACGACGAGCAGCAGGCGGCCGAGCGGGGTTCCGGCCGGCACGGTCGCGTAACCGAGCTTCGGGATGCGGTAGACGACGCGTCCCACGCGGCCGCCGGCGGCGACGCTCCAGCGCTCCGAGGTGTCGTTGGCGTCGCCGCGCGTGACCACGTGGACGGTCGCTCCGGTCGCCCGCAGGCGCTGCACGCGATGGGTGACGAGTCGCCGGCCCCTGGAGGGGTCCTCGAACGTGACGACGTCGCCGACGCGCAGCGCGGTGGGTGCGACCGGCTCGACGACGACCTCGTCACCGGTCTGGAGCGCCGGCGCCATACTGCCCGACAGCACGGCGAGCGGCCGCCATCCCAGGGCGATCGGCCCCGCGACCGCGACGGCGAGGCCGGCGCCCATGCCGAGCGCCACCCAGGCGAGCAGCACACCCACCCACCGCAGGACACCGCGCGCGGTCACGTCAGCCCGCGAGGAGCTCGAGGGACACATCGGCGCCGCGCGCTCGGTAGGCACGCGCCATCGCGGCCGGGAGCGAGACGTGGACCACGAACGCGGCGCGCGCGGCGGGAGCGACGAGCAGGCGGCGGCGCGTCGGGCCGCGAAGCTGTCCGAGCGTGCCGGCGAACAGCTGCTTGCCCCTGGCGGACAGCTCGATCATGAGCTGGTCGTCGAGGTCGGCGCTGTCCGCGCGCGCCCGCACGCGCACGGCGAGGTGGCTGCCCGTGACGTTGGTCACGACGAACCGTGCCTCGTCGCGGCCTCCGGGGACGATGTCGCGCACGTCCAGGAGACGACCGAGGGGCGCGACGTCGAGCTCGCCCGTGCGGTTGACGGTCACCGTCACGTGCGCACCGGGAGCCGCCCGCCCGCCGGCGACGGTCCATCCGCTGACGAGCACTGCGACCAGCCCGAGGCCCACGACCAGGCCGGCGCAGCGCGGGAAGGAGAGCCTCATACGCCGGTGGTCGGCATCTCGTCGCCCGGATTGAGCGGAGCGCGGTCAAGCGAGCCGGCCATGTGCCGATCTCCCGCATGTGAACCTACGCGGTCCTACGCGGCGACAGACCATGCTCGTGGAGTCGCTCTCCCTGGCATCCAAGGCCCTGTACCTGGCCGCCGTGCTCGTCGTGCTGGGCGGGCTGAGCGCCTGGGCGGTCGCATCCGCCCTTCCCGCGCGGCTGATGGCGACGAACGCCGCGCCGGCCGATGGCGGGCTGTCGGACGACGACGCCGGGGCGGGGCTGTTCGAGCTGGGCGATCTCGCCCCGGGCCAGGCCGAGTCCCGCTGCATCGCCGTGCGGCACGACGGCCAAGGTCCTGCGGACGTCCGCCTCAGCGGCAGCGTGGACGACAGCGGCTTGGCAGATCTCCTGCGCCTCCGGGTGGAGGCGGGCTCGGGCGGCCGGTTCGGGGACTGCAGCGGCTTCGCCGGCGCCACCATCTTCGATGGCAGCCTCGCCGAGTTCATGAGCCGTCATGGCGACTACGCGTCCGGGCTGCCGGCGTTCGCGGCCGCGGACGGCGGAACCACTGCAACGTTCCGTGTTGCGGTCGCCCTGGCCGACGTCGCCACCGCCCAAGGCGCAACGGCCACCGCC
>Ga0136617_10005143_pt1 | contig 11694 bp, 15 predicted proteins | sample AntDrymUQ3222106_2_FD_129672 | JGI IMG/M metagenome (GOLD analysis project Ga0136617, IMG submission 129672) | Polar desert sand microbial communities from Dry Valleys, Antarctica - metaG UQ322 (21.06) | ecosystem: Environmental > Terrestrial > Soil > Desert | place: Antarctica: Dry Valley...
GTCAAGTTCCCCATCAACGAGCCCGCGTCCGGCAAGAAGAAGAGCCAGATCCAGGAATATCTCGACTGGTACCTGGCGGCCGGCACGCAGCACATCGCGCTCCGGACGGACGACATCGTGGCGACGGTCCGGCAGCTGCGCGACAACGGGGTCGAGTTCCTGGGCCTGCCGCACGAGTACTACGCCACGCTGGCGGACCGCGTCGGCGACGTGGGCGTGCCGATGGACACGCTCGAGGACCTGGGCATCGAGGCGGACCGCGACGAGGAGGGCTACCTCCTCCAGATCTTCACGCGACCGGTCCAGGACCGTCCCACGTTCTTCTTCGAGATCATCGAGCGCCACGGCTCCCGCGGCTTCGGGGTGGGCAACTTCAAGGCACTCTTCGAGGCGATCGAGCGGGAGCAGGAGAAGCGCGGCAACCTCTGACCGAGGGGGTCGATTCCTCGCCGCGTGGGCCCGCAGCTCCTCGGCTATCTGAGGATGATCAAGGCCGCGCTGAGGACGTCCGTCGCTAGACTCGAACCCATGCGGATCGCCCACGTTCGCGAGCGCCATGCGCCGGCCGGCGCGCCCTGGCGTCTCGCGGCCGCGTTCGACGAGGCCTGGTTGGACCTCGAGACGGCTCGCCGTCGCGCGGTCGCAGCCGACCCGGCCCGCCGGCACGACGCCGTGCTGTTCCGCCAGCCGCTCGCGACGCTCGACGAGCACCTGGCGCGCGGTCTGCGCGTCGAGGCGCTGGCGGAGCTCGTCGAGACCTTCGAGAAGCGCGACGCGGAGGACGACGCCGTCCTCAGCGCGAGCGACCTCGTCTTCGGGCCGCCGATCCTGCACCCGCCGTCGCTGCGCGACTTCTACGCCTTCGAGGGGCACGTCGCGACGATGTGGCGGCGACGCGACCAGGACGTCCCGGAGGCCTGGTACCGCCTGCCCATCTTCTACTTCTCGAACGTCTCGGAGATCCGCGGTCCCGGCGAGTCAGTCTGGGCGCCCCGCGGCTCGAGTGAGCTCGATTTCGAGCTCGAGGTCTGCGCGCTCGTCGACACGCCGGCCGTCGATCTTCCGGCCGATCGGGCGCAGGAGGCGATCGGCGGGTACACGATCCTCAACGACTGGTCGGCGCGCGATCTCCAGCGCGATGAGTCGACGGTCAGGCTGGGGCCGGCCAAGGGCAAGGACTTCGCCTCGTCCATCGGGCCGTGGCTGGTCACGCCGGACGAGCTCGCCGACGCGCGCCGGGGCACCGGCTACGACCTCGAGATGACCGCGCACGTCGGCGACGTCCAGATCAGCCGGGGGCGCTGGTCGGACGCGCGTTTCTCGTTCGGGCAAATGCTCGAGCGGGCGTCGGCGGACGTGCGACTGCGGCCGGGTGACCTCATCGGCTCGGGGACGGTGGGAACCGGCTGCCTGCTCGAAGTGCGCGAGACGACGCTGGGCCGGTGGCTCGAGCCCGGGGACGAGGTGACCCTCGCCGTGGATCGGCTCGGCGAGCTGGCATCGCGCGTCGTCGAGCGCCCGGTCCGCCGGTGACCGCCCTCGAGGCGGGCGCGATTGACGCCAGCGGTCTCACGATCGAGCCGATGACCCCCGCCGACTGGCCGGCCGTCCGGCGGATCCACGGCGAGGGCATCGCGACGGGCGTCGCCACGCTCGATCCCGAGTCGCCCGATTGGGGGCGCTGGGACGCCGGCCATCGGCCGGACTGCCGCTTCGTCGCCCGTCTCCAGGGAACGGTCGTGGGCTGGGTGGCGCTGAGCCCGTACTCGGCCCGGCCGGTCTACGGCGGCGTGGCCTGGGAGAGCGTGTACGTCGCGCGGGGTGCGCGGCGATCCGGCGTGGGGCGAGCGCTGCTCGAGCAGCTGGTCCAGGCGTCCGAGGCGGCCGGTGTCTGGACGCTGCTCGCCGGCATCGTCGCGGACAACCGGCCCAGCCTCCTGCTGCATCGCCGGGCCGGCTTCCGCGAGATCGGGCTGAACCGCCGCCTGGGACGCGACCGGCACGGTCGCTGGCGCGATGTCGTGCTGATGGAACGGCGGAGCGAGGTCGTCGGCCCGGAGTGACGTTCAGAGCAGGACGACGCCGCCCGCGCCGATCCCTGCGCTGACCGCGAAGACGACATACCGGACGAGCCACACGCCGGGTTGGGGCTCGGGCGACGCAAGCTCGCGGGGAGCGACGACCAGCATCGCGTAGAAGGCGGCCGATCCGGCAACCACGGCGAAGCCGACGATTCCCGCGATCGCGAGCAGCTCCGGGCTGCCACCGGGCCCGAACAACGCGCCGGCCAGCTCGCCCAGGTCCAGCCCGTCGAACAGGTCGCTCACGAACGCGGTGAACCAGCCCGAGGCGACCAGGATGAACGGCGCGACCAGGAGCCTCCGACGCGACTCGGGCAGGACGGGCAGGCGATCACCGAGCACGAACGCGGCGACGACAGCAGCGAAGGTGAGCAGGCCGAGAACACCACTCGCGTCCATGCCGAGATGGTCTGACGCATCGGCCCCCACGAGCCCCACGCCGCCCAGCAGCGGGCCCGCGAACAGCCAACCGTGCAGGCTGTCCGGGTTGAGGGGCTGACGCTCGGGCGACCGGGTGGCGAGCGCCCCGATTGCGCCGAGCACGGCGACCAGCTCCACTGCGCCTAGCAAGGGAGCGGGCTCGCTCCCGCCGGTGCCGCGGCCGAGGGCGCTGAGCAGCGGCACCGCGGCGACGTTCGCCACGGCGAGGGCAACGTCCTCTGGACGGAGGCTGGCCCATCGAGACACGACCGCGGTCATCGCCCGCCATTGTCGCGTCCGCGCGTCACGCCGATGGTCCGACGAGCCGCCAAAGGGTTCCCGGGGAGCAATGGGCTGAGCCCATCCGGTCGCTTCCTCTCGAATGCACGCCACACGAGCCGTATCCATCGTGAACGCCCCGGAAACCGGGCTCGAGTGAACGTTTCGACCCTGGCCGGTTCCATACTCGGTGAGGCGGTCGAGACGACCGCACACCTCGAGGCTTCCATGCAACGAGAGCTCGTGGTGCGGGCCGGACAGGGCGATCACGACGCGTTTGCGACGCTTGCCGCGGCAAGCACGAACCAGTGCTACGCGCTCGCCTACCGGATCCTCCGCGACCCGCACCGCGCCCAGGACGCGACCCAGCAGGCGCTGCTCGGGGCATGGCGCGATCTGCCTACGCTCAGGGAGCCCGAACGCTTCGACGCCTGGCTGCGCAAGCTGGTCGTCAACGCCTGTTACCGCGAAGCGCGCGGCGAGCGGCGCTGGGCCGCCCGGATCCGAGTGATCTCGTCCGAACCTTCCACACCTGATGTGGCGCCCTCCGTCGCCGCGCGGGACGAGCTCGAGGGCGCCTTCCGCCGGCTGCCGCCGGAACAGCGGGCGGTGGTCGTTCTTCATCACCACCTGGGGTATCCGCTCACGGAGATCGCGGCGACCCTGGGCATTCCCGTCGGGACCGCGCGGTCCCGGCTTCACTACGCGGTCCGTCAGCTGCGGACCGTGCTCGACGCGGGCGATCGCGCCCTCGTGACGTCCGAGGAGCGACCCGCATGACCCGTCCTCGCGAGCTCGATCCGGGCTTCGATCCACGCCTTGCTGACTGGCTCGAGGCCGACCCGAACCAGGCGCCCGACCAGGTTCTCGACACGATCCTGGCGGCTGCTCCATCGATCCCACAGCGGCGCCGTCACTGGTTGCCGTGGAGGTCCAGACCCATGAATCGACTCGTTCTCGCCGGGGCGGCGATCGCGGCGGTGGTCGCGGTCGGGGTCAGCGGCATGCTCCTGCTACCGAGATCCGGCCCCGATCCGGGCATCGGCGCCTCCTCGTCACCGCCGCCCCCGTCCCCGCCCGCAAGCCCGACTCCGAGTCCTGTCGACTACTCGACGCTGGCCGGCCGGATCCTCGTCGAGCACCTCGGCAACGCCATCGACCGCTCGGAGATGCCGACGAGCGACTTCAACCCGGACCGTCGCCGCTTCTACCTGATGGATCCCGCGACGATGACCGCCGATACCGCCGTCGAGTTCATGCCGGGTCAGCCCGCGACCGGCAAGACTGCCGCCGACGTCTCGGCCGATAGCCGCAGGGTCGTCTTCCAGGACTGGACGCCGCAACCGAGGCTGTACGAGGCGAACCTCGACAAGACCGGTTTCCGCCGGCTGCCGATCGACTGCGAGTGCCAGCTGCTCTACCCCGACTACGACCCGACCGCGACGCGGATCGTCTACGTCCGGATCGAGGGTGACGAGAGCTGGCTCGAGATCTACGACCTGGAGTCGGGTGCGATGACGCCGCTCGAGAACACGCGGGGTCCAGCGGCCGACCTGGTGCCGGAGCAGCCCGCCTGGTCGCCGGACGGGGCGATGATCGCCTTCAGCCGGCTGTCATGGGACGGCAACGAGCCGATCATCGGCACCGTCCGGTACGGCGACCAGCCGCCCGAGTCGGGCGTCCTCTCGGTTGTCGACCTTGCCACCGGCGAGGTCCAGGACTTGCCGATCCCGGCCGGAACCCTGCCCGGCGACGCCAACTGGTATCCGGACAGCGCCACGGTGCTCTTCACGCACGCGCCGGCGTCGACCTCGGGCAGCACCGCCAACATGCCCACCGGGGAGGTGCGCTACATCGGTGTCGATGGCACCGGGTACGGCGCGCTGCCGGGGTGGGGCGGTCCGAAGTTCATCCCGGACGGATCGCGAATCCTTTACCAGAACAACTGGTTCTACCTCATGGATCCGGACGGCTCGAACAGCCGACCCGTCAACCAGGGCGCGATGGATCTGACCGACCTGGCGCAGGGGTTCGTCTACATCGGCCATTGGGTCGACGCACCGTAGCCGCCCGATCGGCGCGACTTAGACTGGCCTCTCGCACCGGGAGGCCAGTCGGTTGTTCTACCTGTCGCTCGGCAACGTCCCGCACAAGCGGCACACCCAGCATCGCGCGCCCGACGGGTCACTCTACGCCGAGGAGCTGTTCGGCATGGAGGGCTTCCACGGCCGCAGCTCGCTGCTCTACCACCTCGTGCCGCCGACCCGAACCCACAAGGTCGAGGCCGTCCGCCGCGTGAGCCTCGAGGAAGAGGATGACGACGCCCATCACCACCGGCTGATCAACACCAAGGCGCTGGAGTCGAAGGGCGACGCGATCGAGGGACGCGTGCCGCTCTTCTTCAACGGCGACGTCGTGATTGGGGTGGCCCGCCCAGCCGATTCCATGCCGGCCAACCTGTTCTACCGCAACGGGCAGGCCGACGAGATGGTGTTCGTCCACGAGGGCAGCGGGACCTGGTCTACGGTGTTCGGCGAGTTCCGCTACGGACCCGGTGACTATCTCGTGATCCCGATCGGGACGACCTGGCGACTCGACCCGGACGAGGGCTCCGCGCAGCGGATGCTGTGGCTGGAGTGCCCCAGCGAGCTGGAGCCGCCCAAGCGATATCGCAACGAGTACGGCCAGCTGCTCGAGCACAGTCCGTACAGCCAGCGCGACATCCGGATGCCGGCGTGGATCGGCCCGCACGAGGAACACGGCGATTTCGTCGTCCACGTCAAGGTCCGCGACCGGATCACGGCCTATCACTACCGCCACCACCCGTTCGACGTCGTGGGCTGGGACGGCTACCTGTGGCCGTACATCTTCAACATCCGTGACTTCGAGCCAATCACCGGGCGGGTGCACCAGCCGCCGCCGGTTCACCAGACATTCCAGGCCCGGAATTTCGTGGTCTGCTCGTTCGTGCCCCGCAAGTTCGACTACCACCCGCTGGCGATTCCGGCGCCGTACAACCACTCGAACATCAACAGTGACGAGGTCATCTACTACGTGGCCGGCAACTTCATGAGCCGGCGCGGCGTGGATATCAGCTCGTTCACGCTGCACCCCGCCGGGATCCCGCACGGGCCGCACCCGGGCACGGCGGAGGCCTCGATCGGCAAGGAGGCGACCGAGGAGCTCGCGGTCATGGTCGACACGTTCCACCCGCTCCGGCTGACGAAGCAGGCAGCGGGGATGGAGGACGATCGCTACCCGTACAGCTGGCTGCCGCCCGAGGACGCCGAGGCCGCGGCCGCCGAGCTGGCGACGCGCGGCCCCGAAGCCTTCCCGGACTAGCTTCCTACTGGAACCTGACCGTCGAGAGGAACGCCTCGAGTAGCGCTACCTCGGCTCGCCAGACCGCGAAGACATGGACGCGACCCTCGGTGAAAACGAACGCCTGCGCGTCAGAGCATGCTTCGTTGACGGCGATCACCCCACGTCGACCGTCGACCATGATCGCGGGTAGTGGCTTCAGCTCTTCGACCAAGGCGTCGCACTGTTGCCCATCGGCCTCTGTGCCCTCGTAGTAGGCGGTCAGCCACTCGTCGTCGGACATGCCGGACGGCACGTCGTCAGCGAATGCAGTGACGAGAGTGTCCTCACCCTCAGCCGCGCCCCAGAACCGGTCCGCCACACCGTGCCCGACCCAGTCAGCTCGATCGGTCTCGAGCGACCAGTCCCGAGTCGCCGGCTGGGCAACCCACGTTGGCGGGCGGGCAATCGAATAGCCGTACAGGTCCGAGGTGAACGGGACCCAGTTCGAGGTGTCCGTCAGGGCCAACGAAGGCGATGGCGACGCGGTCGCTGAAGCCGGGACGGAGGCCGACGGCGATGGGCTTCCGACGCCGGGCCCGCCGACGCTGTTCGTCGGCCCTCGGTTCAGGAACATGCTGCCGACGACGAGGACCGCCACGACGGTGGCTCCCGCGAGGGCGAGCTTGAAGACAGAAGGCATGTCATTGAACCTCCACGGCACACGCAATGCGCGCCGCTGTGGGATGTGGTCGATCTGGCGCAGGGCGTCGTCGATCACCCGGTCCGGTACCTGCTCCGCGCCATCGGCGAGGTAGCGGTCGAGCACGCGCTCGACGTCGGATCGGCTGGTCATGACGAACGTCCTCCGGCGACCACCGCGACACGCTCGTCGGCCTCGAGGGCCGCGCGCATCGCCCGGTGGGCGTAGTGCAATCGCGATCGGGCCGTCCCGGCCGGGATGCCGAGCGTCTCGGCTATCTCGCCCGGGCTGAGCCCGAGGTAGTGGTGCAGGACGAGGATCGCCCGCTGCTCGGGCGGAAGCCGCCGGAACCCTCGATCGACAAGGTCCCGATCGGCAACGTTGCTCGATGCGTCGGGCTGCCCCGGTCCGTCGACCGGCAGGACCCGGATGTGGGTCGTCCACTCCCGCCGCCGGCGAGCTTCGCCGTAGCAGGCGCGGACCACGATCCGGTGGAGCCACGGCTCGAACCGATCGGGATCGCGGAGCCGCGGCAGCTCACGCCAGGCGATCACCAGCGCCTGCTGCACGGCGTCCTCCGACCGGTCGACCTCGCGGAGGATCCGGTTGGCGATTGCGTAGAGCCGGTCACCGTGCACGCGGGCCAGGACGCCGAACGCCTCCCGGTCGCCATGACTGGCCTGCTCCACGAGATCTCGGTCCACCCGTGTCTCCCGTGCGCCCGTCGGGGGCGCCTTCCGAGACTACTGAGCAGGGGAAGCCGTCAAGCGTTCAATGCTCGTCCGCGCCGACCGTTCTGACCGGAGCCTCGCGGGCATCGTGATACAACGACGGGATGCAGCAGCGCGGCGTCCCACGCGCGGCTCGTTCATCGGTGCCTCGCCACGTCCTCGGCGTTCGCTCGGACCACGCGCTGATCGTGCTCGGTGCCGCCGTCATGTCGGTCGGCTCCGTGCTGCCGTGGTTCCGCGGCTCGACGCGCTCCCTCGGCTATCTCGACTGGACGGGCCTCCACGACACCGGCGAGGGCGCGATGCTGATCGGCGCGGCGATCGGGCTGGCTGTCTTCGTCCGCCTGCGCGGCACGCTCGAAGAGATCGGGCCCCGCGCGCGCTTCATCCCGATGGTGATCGCGTTGGCCGGCGGGCTGCTGTGGGTCGTCGCGTTCCGCAAGCTGCTGCAGCTGAGCTGGTTCGAGCTGGACGTCGGAGGGCGGCCGCAGGTCGGCGTCCTCATGGCCGGACTGGGGATCCTCGTCGCGTTCGCGGGGAGCCTGCTCGCGGCCACGGATCCCGAGAGCGTGGCGGCCGCGCGCGCACGTGCGGAGGCGGAACGACGCGAAAGCGGCGCCGGAGGAGGAGTCGGCGCCGCTTCCAGTCGGGCCAGGCGGGGAGGAGAGTCCCCGCCGGGCCGGGACGAGTATTCGGTTGTGTCGCGCGTCGACCGGCTCAGACGCCGGGACGACGACGCTGACGACGACGGTCCCGCTCGAGGCTGAGCGCCGCGAGGTTGGTGGTCACGAGGGCCGCGATCGCGATGAGGAACGTCTGGACCGGGTCCACGTGGCTGCCTCCGGGATGGCTCCGCTGTGCAGCCGACTCTGATGCACGGCCGGGCCACCGTCCCATGGTCGAAGGTCCGGAGCCGCCTACGTCATCTGACCGATAGCCGGACGTGCGCAACGGACCGGCACGGGACCGACCATGCCCGGCATCATGGCGCGATGCCAGACCAAGCCTCGATTCGCCAGCGCGTCCTCGCTGGTGAGACCATGCTGGGCGCGTTCGTGGGGCTCGGCTCGCCACCCGCAGCGGAGCTGGTAGGGCGGGCGGGTTTCGACTGGGCGATCGTGGACCTCGAGCACGGGTTCGGCACGGAGAGCGAGCTCGTCGCCACGCTGCATGCGCTCGAGACGACCGGCACGGCCGCGCTCGTGCGGCCGCAATCGACGGAGCGGCTGCGGATCGGGCGCGCGCTCGACCTGGGTGCGGCCGGCATCATGATCCCGCGCCTGGAGACGCCGGACGAGGTCCGCGAGGCGGTCTCATACCTGCGCTACCCGCCGGCGGGCGCTCGCGGGGTCGCGCTCCTGACCCGGGGAGCCGGTCTGGGCGATGTGGCGCATGGCGACGTCGCGGCGCTCAACGAGGGGATCCTCGGGATCTTCCAGGTCGAGTCCGCGCGGGCCGTGGAAAACGCCACCGAGATCGCGGCCATCGACGGAGTCGATGTGCTGTTCGTGGGCCCGGCGGACCTCTCGCACAGCATGGGCGTACCCGGGAGGTTCAGCGAGCCCGCGTTCCGCGACGCCCTCTCCCGGGTGGTGGCCGCGTGCGAGGCGAGCGGTAAGGCCGCGGGCATCCTCCTGTATGGAACCGCCGGGCTCCGCGATCACCTCGATCTGGGGTTCCGCTTCGTGGGCCTCGGCTCGGATGCGGGCTGGCTGCTCGACGGTGCCCGGACTGCCGTTCGATCGGGCCGCGAGATCGCCACGGTGTCGTAGACCCCGGTTCTTCTCATTCGCCCGCCAGGCGGGCGCTATCCAACCACGTCGAGCTGGCGCCGCGGGCCGCCACGCACGCGAGCGACGTTGCTCCTCTCATTTGCACGCCCGCCGACGACGTTGACGGCCCTTCGTTTGATACCGCTCGGGTGAGGTGCAGTCGAGAAGAAACGACGGGTCAACCGTCCGGCGCGGCCGGTTCGTCGGCCAGCCGGGCCGCCGGTCGCATCCGCGGCAACGCGGGCGGCGATGTCTGGGCGAGCAGGACGCCGATGATGATCAGCCCTCCGCCCAGCAGCTGGACCGGCGCCAGCCGCTCGCCGAGCAGCAGGGCCGCCAGCCAGATGACCCAGATCGGCTCGACCGTGCTGACGAGCGCCGCCTGCGCCGCCCCCACTCGTTGCGTTCCAGCGTAGAACGCCGGGATCGCGACGAAGGTCGCCACGACGCCGACGCCCACGAGACCCGGCCAGGCGGCGGCCGGGACTTCACCCGGCAGCACGTCGCGCCCCAGCAACAGGGCCATGATCCAGTACACGCCAGCGGTCGTCGTCATCATCAGGGCCGTGGCGCCGGCGGCCTCGGCCCCGCGCGACGTGTCGTTCTCCGGCCGCTCGCCGGACAACCGCGCGGCCAGCACGATCCACACCGTGTAGATGACCGGCGAGGCCACGATCAGCGCGAGGCCGATGAGCGGAGGCGCCGTGCCGGCGGGGATGCCACCGACGGACAGGCCGACGCCGACCAGCGCCACGCCGAGCGCTGCCCAGGCCCGTCGGCCCTCGAGCCGTCGCCCGAAGCGGAGCGTCAGCACGGCCACCAGCGCCGGGTAGACGTACACGATGAGCGCGGCGAGCGAAGCGCTGACCGTCTCGATGCCGGCGTAGTAGGTGGCCGAGTTGCCCGTGTACAGCACACCGAGGGCGACGGCCACGAGCACGGCGCGACGCGACAGCCGGCGCAGCCCGGCTCGCGTGCCCGGCCAGGCGAGGAGCCACAGCCACGCCGCCGCGGCGCCGAACAGGAAGCGCCACGAGCTCAGGACGTGCCAGTCGACGCCGAGGGCGTAGACCGGCTTCGCGAGCAGGGGCCCGGACCCGAACGCGCAGGCCGACAGGAGCACGAGCCCGATCCCCACGGCGCGCCGGCGATCCACCGCCGGAGGCTAGCAGCGAGAGCGCCGCCGCAGGTCTACGCCTCAGGCGACTCGCCGGGCGTGGCGTCGGCCTCGGCTTCGGGCTCGATCGGGTTGCTGTCGTCGCGCACCGCCGGCCCGTCGGGGAACCGGCCGGTCAGCGCGGCCTCCTCGGTCTCGCGGCGGGCCGCGAGCGAGTCGGACGGGCCGGCCTCACCGCGTCCATCCGGTCCGTCGCCCGGCTGCGGGTCCGGAACCCAGCGGTCGGTCACGAGCCGGCCCGTTCCTCGCGATCCGTATCGCCGCTCTCGTCCCCGGCGCCGCCGCCCCCATCGTCGCGGTTCTGACTGCCGCCCTGCCGGCTCACGAACCCGCGCTCCTCCTTCTTCTCCGGCTTCCGGGATTCCTGGTGGCCACTGCCCCTGGCTCCGGCCGCCTTGCCGTAGCGTGCCGAACCGCCCTCGGCGGCTCCGTCCCGGGTTTCACGATGTGACTGCTCATCGTTCATGGCGCCAGCCTGCCCGAGGTCCGATCGCCCCGGGTACGCCCGGTATTGGGCACGTGCTTGCAGAGACGTGTCGGTCGGGCGTTCTGCGGGGAGCGTCTACACTTGAGCGCGTGACCGATCTCACCGAGCGCGCCGTCGCGACCCGCGTCCCGTCCATCACCGATGAGCGCCTCAAGGTGCTCAGCCGGCGCGATCCGGTGACCGTCCAGCCCGGCACGTCGCTGCGCGACTGCATTGCCGCCATGCAGCGAACCGGCACCGGGGACTCGGTCTTCGTCAAGGACGTTGACGGCACGCTCGTGGGCGTCCTGACGGAGCGTGACATCTTCGCGCGGCTCGTTGGCGAGGATGTGGGCCCCGTCGACCTCGACCAGCCGGTCGAGCGGCTCATGACGACGCAGCCCCAGCATCTCCACCTCGATGAGACCGTGCGCGAGGCGATCGAGCTGATGCAGACCGGCCGCTACCGCAACGTCCCGCTGCTCGATCACGAGGATCATCTCGTCGGCGTCGTGCGGCCGCAGGATCTCCTGCGCTATCTGGCCGAGGCGTTCCCGGAGGAGCTGCTCAACCTCCCGCCGCGACCGCACCAGCGGATGAGGAGGGCCGAGGGCGGATGACGACCGAGACGAGGCCGTCCGAGCCCGAGGTTCGCGATCTCGAGCGGGTGACGATCCGGTTCGCCGGCGATTCCGGTGACGGCATGCAGCTGACGGGCACGCAGTTCACGCGAACCGCGGCGGTGTTCGGCAACGACATCAGCAC
>Ga0136617_10005144_pt1 | contig 11692 bp, 9 predicted proteins | sample AntDrymUQ3222106_2_FD_129672 | JGI IMG/M metagenome (GOLD analysis project Ga0136617, IMG submission 129672) | Polar desert sand microbial communities from Dry Valleys, Antarctica - metaG UQ322 (21.06) | ecosystem: Environmental > Terrestrial > Soil > Desert | place: Antarctica: Dry Valley...
GATCGGGGTTCTGCTGGTATTCGCCGTCGTGGTGGGCCTCTCGATAGCCAACTCCGGCCCGGAAACCGGGGACGGTTCAGCGCCCTCGGACGGCGAACGAGCGGTGGAACGGGAGGCTGATCGGCTGCGCGCCGAGTTCGCGAAGCGCGACAAGCGTCAGGTTGAGGACCTCACGGGGACGGCGCGCCGCGCCAGCGAATCGCTCGCCCCGGCCCTGGAGGAGATGTCAGAGTACCTGCCCGCCGACGAAGCTTCGGCCAACCAGGTCGCCAATCAGGAGACGGTCGAGAGCTGGAAGGACGCCGCGCGGGAGGCGGACGAGGAGTTCGGAGATCCACCATCGGGAGAGACCGCGACCAACGTGGCGCGCGGCTCACTGGACGCCGCCGTGGATACCTTCGCGTCAGCCGTGCGCACATACGAGACAGCGGCCGCCCTCCCCGCTGACGAACGCCGTCCTGTCCTGGAGCGAGCTTCGGAAGCACGGGATCTGACGATACGGGTCTGGTCCGTCGGAGCAACCCAACTCGACGCCGTCAACGTCGAGGCCGGTAACGGCCATCAACACGTGTTCCTCCCCGCCAACGGCGTCGGCGGCGCCTTTACCGCCGATCCCGCATCCGAAGGCAACGGCGCCAGCGAAAACTGACGCACCCGAAACCGCATGCGAACGGACCTCCTCATTCCCGGCGAGTTAGTAAGTCGAAATAAAGAAGATCCGCCGAAACGCAGCCCGGCTTGACTAAGTCATGCATGGGTCTTAGAATAGCGACCGAGTTAGTAAACAAGATTTGCTAAGTGTGTTCCTCGGGGGAAGGTGCTCGGGAAGGAGAGGATTGTATCGAGGTTTTGCCATTGTGCCGTGCGGATCTGGTAGTGAACCGTGCGTCGCGTGTGGCGGAGGCGCTCCGTGGGACAGGCTCGTGAGGAGCAGAGAATGACGGTTCGCCCGGTAGCGGGCCTGAAAACGTGTACCGATGTAGACCACCGATGAGGAGGCAACGACATGGAGACGAGTAGAGGATTTAGTCGGCGCGACTTCCTGCGCCTGGCGGCTGGGGCGACGGTCGCTGGAGGAGCGTCGCTCGCGCTGGGTGCGCGCGCCGCCGAGGCCGCGAAGGGTAAAAAGGCGCATGGGGGTGGCGTGCCGCGGGGCAAGATCGGCATCCAGCTCTACAGCGTCCGCGACCAGATGGAGGCTGACTTCGAGGGGACGCTGGCCGCGATAGCCGCGATCGGCTACCCGGAGGTCGAGTTCGCCGGATTCTATGGGAGAAGCGCCGAGCAGGTGCGGACGACCATAGACGGCCTCGGTCTCAAGGCCCCTTCGAGCCACGAGGATCTGCTGAGCGGGGATCGCGCGCGCAACGAGCGGACCCTGGAGACAGCCGCGACGCTCGGCGAGCGTTGGATCGTTCACCCTTACTACAAGGGCGCCACCCTCGATGACTACAGGATCCAGGCCGAGAAGCTCAACGAGGTCGGCGCGCTCGCCCGCTCCTACGGCATCAAGGCCGGATACCACAACCACGACCACGAGTTTGAGCCGCTGGAGGGCTCCTACGGATACTCCATCCTGCTCGATGAGACCGACCCGAAGTTGGTGGACATGGAACTCGACCTCTACTGGGCGCTGGACGCCGTCGCCGACTACGGCAACGAAGAAGCCGAGCCGCTCGCCCTCTTCGATCGCGCGCCTGGACGGTTCACTCTCTTCCACGTCAAGGACGGCGTCCCCGCCGATCCTCTGCGCGACCCGCACTTCGAGGACGTGGGGGAGGGTGTTATAGACTTCTCGCCCATCTTCGCCGCCAGGAAGCAGGCCGGCGTCAAGCACTACATCAACGAGCGTGACGACGCCCCTGGCGACCCCGAAGGCTCGCTCGGCAGCGCCGAGGACATGTACGACAACCTCGTCGCCGAGTACGGCAAGGGACGCCGCTAGACGTTTCACCGATCCGGGCTCCGCTGGTCCATCCGGCGGAGCCCGGAGCCGCTTTGGGGAACGCGGTGGTAAGCGCGGGCTTCCGGGAAGGTCCTTCGTAAGCTGGTAGAGTCGGAAAAAGAAAGTAGATGATGGCGCTGGATACGACATCCGCCGGGCTATGTCTTTGCGGGTGGACTTCGCCGCTGGCGGGCCTTCGAGATCCGCGCCGATTTCCCGGCTTCTTGCTTGCCGGCGTTGTTCGGGCCTGGCTACATGGACTTAGAGGGTACGGGGGTGGATCTATAAACACGCGATAGATGACGCTATGACGGGGGCGCGGATCTCAATCCCGTGTCCCCGTCGTCATGCGGTGGTAGACGGCGTTCGCGGTCCTAGTATCATAGGGAGTGGAGAGCCGGTATTTCGGGAAGGGCTGGACGAGGAAGAGGAGTGTGCCCCATGGAAGACGATGGCCGCGTAGCGTCTGGTTCCGCCTCCGGGCGCGTGGGCGTCTGGCTGATCGGAGCGCGCGGCTCGGTGGCGACGACCGCCATAGTGGGCGCGGCCGCTCTTGCCAGAAGTCTCGTCCGACCGACGGGCGTGGTCTCCGCCACGGAACCCCTGGCGAGCGCCTCATTGCCGGACTTCGATCACCTGGTCTTCGGCGGTCACGAGGTATCTGACGCGCCGCTGCTCAAGAGGGCCGGGCTGCTCGCGGAGGAAGGGGTGCTGCCTCTGACCCTGCCGGCGATGGTCGCCGATGAGCTGGCGGAAGCCGACGCGAACATCCGGCCCGGCGCGACGGTGGACACCACGGGCAAGCGTCCCATGGAGACCATCGAGCGTATAGGCGAAGACCTGCGCGAATTCCGGTCCAGGCACGGCCTCTCTCGCGTGGTGGTCGTCAACGTATCTTCCACGGAAGCCCCTGCCGAGGCCCATCCGGCTCACTCGGACCTCCCGTCCCTGCGAGAGGCGCTGGAGAGCGGTCACGCCGTCCTCCCGGAGAGCTCTCTTTACGCATACGCGGCCCTGGACGCGGGTTGCTCCTTCGTGGATTTCACGCCCTCGACGGGCGCCCGGCTCCCGACGCTGGAGGAATTGGCGTTGGAGAAGAACGTTCCCCACGCCGGGCGGGACGGCAAGACTGGAGAGACGCTGGTCAAGAGCGCGCTCGCGCCCATGTTTTCCTCCCGCGCGCTGAGGGTGCGCTCCTGGACGGGGATGAACGTGCTCGGCGGGGGAGACGGGGAGTCGCTCTCGGATCCGGATCGCCTGCAGAGCAAAGTGGAGTCTAAGGGACAGGTCGTGGAAGACGCCCTCGGATACAGCGTCGAATCCCCGGTGCGCATTGACTACGTGCGCGACCTCGGAGAATGGAAGACCGCCTGGGACCATATCTCCTTCGAGGGGTTTCTGGGAACAAGAATGAAGATGCATTTCATCTGGGAGGGCTGCGACTCCGCGCTCGCCGCTCCTCTCGTTCTGGACCTCGCGCGCCTGACGAGCTACGCCCACGCTCGTGGCGAGAAAGGCGCCCTCGTCCCGCTGGCGTTCTTCTTCAAGGACCCCGCCGGAAGCCGCGAGCATAACCTGGACCGCCAGCTAACCGAACTGTGCGAGTGGGTGATGGGCCTGGAGAACGGATGAAGATCCCGAATCCCAAAGACCTGGCTGACCTGCTGCGCCTGCCCTCTCTCCTCAGCGTCCCCGGCGACGTACTGCTGGGAGCCGCCGTCTCCGGTGAGCGGCGTTCCCCCAGGGATATCACCGGCCTCGTGGCTTCCTCCTCCTGTCTCTACGCGGCGGGGATGGCCCTCAACGACTACGCCGACCGCGACGTGGACGCCCGCGAGCGCCCGCATCGCCCCATCCCCTCGGGCCGCGTGAGCCCCCGCTTCGCCCTCGGCCTCGCCGCCACCCTGACCACCGCGAGCCTGGTCCTCGCCCGCGCCGCGGGTGGCAGGAGGTCCATCGGGGTCGTCCTCCCGCTCGCCGTCGCCGTCTGGTCATATGATCTGTGGGCCAAAAAGACCCGCTGGGGACCGGTGGTGATGGCTGTCTGCCGCTCCCTCGACGTAATGATGGGCGCGGGGGGATTGGCTGACAGGAGGGCATGGCCCGCCGCCGGTGTTGTCGGGGGGCATATAGCCATGATCACCACCGTCAGCCGCCGCGAGACCGAAGGCGGCACACAAGCCCTCGCCCTCGGCGCGCTTGCCGGCTCCGCCGCCGTGACACTCGTAGCCGCCCGGCTCGCACTGGAAGCCTCGAAGGACGCCGGGCTTCTCCGCGGCCGGATATACGGAGCCGCCGCGCTCGCGTTCCTGGGCGCACACGCAGCCGCGATGATGCGCGCGGAGCTGGAAGCGACCAGACAGCCATCCCCGGAGAACCTCCAGAAGGTGGTCGGGGCCGGTGTCCTCGGGCTCATGCCGCTGGAAGCCGGGTTGATCTCCGGAGCAGGCAAGCCGGGCCGGGCGGCAGTCCTCGCCGCCGGGTGGCTGCTGGCCCGCCGGCTCGCCCGCAAGAGGTCCGTGACGTGAGCCTGCGTTACGCATACAATACCAACGGCCTATCGGACCACCGGCTGGATGACGCGCTCTCGTTCCTCGCCGACAGTGGCTACGACGGCGTTTCCCTGACCCTGGATCACCACCACCTCGACCCTTTCGCCCCCGACCTGCCCCGCCGCCTCGACTGGCTCCGTCACCGGCTCGAAGACCTGAATCTGGCCGTTGTCGTGGAGACCGGCGGGCGCTTCGTCCTCGACCTGCGGCGCAAGCACGAGCCGAACCTGCTTTCGAACGAGGGACGCCAGAGCCGCGTGGACTTCCTGCGCCGCGCTGTGAGAATTGCCTCCGAACTCGACGCGGAGGCCGTCTCGTTCTGGCCTGGAACGCCGCCGCCGGACCTGGATCGGAAAGAAGCCTGGCGGCGGCTCGTGGACGGGTGCTCCGTCGTGCTGGAGGGAGCGTGGGAGCGCGGCGTGAAGCTCGCGTTCGAGCCAGAGCCCGGTCACCTCGTCGAACGTCTGGACCAGTACGATGAGTTGCTCGCCGCGCTCGGCGGATCTGAACACTTCGGCCTGACGCTCGACGTGGGGCACTGCCTCGTCGTCGGGGAGGAGCCAGTCCCGAAGTACATCGCGGAGAGGGCTGGACAACTCGTCAACGTCCACATAGAAGACGTGCGGCGGGGCGTCCACGAGCACCTGGACTTCGGCGAGGGAGACATGGATTTCCCTTCCATTCTGGACGCGCTGAATCGGATCGGCTACCGGGGGCTGGTCTCCGTGGAGTTGTCCCGTCACAGCCACGCCGCGCACCTTACCGTGCCACGGGCCATCGAGTTCCTGAAGCGTGCGGAACGGAAGGAGGTGGCCGTATGATCCCACACGATACCGAGCATCTTTGGATCTCCGTCAGGGAGCGAGCCTCCGCTGACGGCATCCGCTGGCTGGAGGAGAAAACAGAGGCCGTGGCCCGGAACCTAGGAGCGATAGCGGCCGCGTTCCCTGCGGTGGGCCGCGAGGTGGGCCGGACGACCCTAGATCCGCACGACCCCGACGACCCGCACACCTGGAGGCTGGACGATGCCGGACGTGCGCTGCTACTAGTCGCCATCGGGGAGCGGGTGAGAGAGGAGATCCACGGTCTCTACCGTCACGGTGACGCGAACGAGCGCCGGGGCGTGCTGCGGGCGTTGCTGTTCCTACCGGTGGGGGATTCAGCCGTTCCGCTGGTCGAAGATGCCATCAGGACCAATGACACCAACCTCATAGCCGCCGCCCTCGGGCCTTATGCCATGCAGCGCCTCGACGACGCGGCGCTTGCGCAGGCCGTCCTCAAGTGCGTGTTCGTGGGGGTGCCCATCTCACCGCTGGATGGCCTGGAAGACCGGACGACGCCTGAGATGTCCCGCATGTTGGCCGATTACGCGCACGAGAGGATCGCCGCCGAACGGGATGTGCCGGCTGAAGTCTGGCCTGTTATCGAGCGGTATCCGCCGCGGGAGGAGATCGCGGAGATCTTCTCTGAGTTGGATCACCCAATATCCGAACGGCGTCACGCTGCGGAGCGGGCGCTGAGAGACAGCCACCTTCTGAGGAGCCGAGATGCGAATATTTGACCCGCACGTCCACATGACCTCACGCACCACTGACGACTACGAGGCGATGGCCGCCTCTGGCGTCCGCGCCATAGTCGAACCGGCGTTCTGGCTCGGTCAGCCCCGAACCTCGGTTGACTCCTTCGTTGACTACTTCAACGGCCTGCTCGGCTGGGAACGATTCCGGGCGAGCCAGTTCGGCATCAGCCATCACTGTGCCATCGGCCTCAACCCCAAAGAGGCCAACGACGACCGGCTGAGGGAAGAAGTGCTCGCTATCCTGCCGCGCTATCTCGCCAAGGACGGCGTCGTGGCGGTTGGGGAGATCGGGTTCGACTCCATGACCGCAGGAGAAGAAGCCGCGCTCGAAGCCCAGCTCGCCCTCGCCCTGGAGCACGACCTTCCCGTGCTCGTCCACACGCCGCACCGGGACAAGCCTGCCGGGACGCGCCGGACGCTGGAGATCGTGGCCGATTCGGGTGTCCCTCCGGAGCGTGTCGTAGTGGACCATAACAATGAACTTACTGTTTCGGATGTGATGGAGAGCGGCTGTTGGGCCGGCTTCACCATCTACCCTTTTACCAAGATGGACGAGCACCGGTTCGTCAGGGTCATCGAGGAGTACGGCACGGAGCGTATTCTCGTCAACTCCGCCGCCGACTGGGACATCAGTGATCCCCTGAAGGTCTCCAAGACCGCGAACGCGATGCTTGATGCGGGATTCACCGACGACGATATAGACCGTCTCGTATGGCAAAACCCCGTGGAGTTCTTCGGACAGAGTGGACGGCTGATGCTCGACGAGCCAGACGCCGATCGCGCGGCCACCTTCGAGGGCAACTCCGTGCTCCGTGGCGAACGGCCGGTCGGCTGACGTGCGCTTCACGCACCGGGACGGCTCCACCGTCCACCTCGCCTACTGCAGCAACGTCCACCCTGCGGAGACCGCGGAAGGCGTCGCCACCCAGCTCTCGCGTTTCACGGCCCCCGTCCGCGCGCGCCTCGGCCTGGACTCCCTGGGCGTCGGACTGTGGCTGGCAGCCACCGCCACCCAAAATCTGTTGGAAGACCCGCGCGCCCTCTCCTCCCTGCGCGACCGGCTCGACGGGCACGGCCTTGAAGTCGTTACCCTCAACGGGTTCCCGTACACGGCCTTCCACGCCCCCGTCGTCAAGAAGGCTGTCTATCGCCCTGACTGGACCGACTCCCGCCGTGAGGAATACACGCTCGCCCTGGCGCGTCTGCTCACGCGACTCCTCCCCGACGATGTAGAGACTGGAACCATCTCCACCGTACCCTTCGGCTGGCGCGAGGGATGGATGGATCGGGACACGCAGACCGCCCGCGACGCCCTGAACCGGGTCGCCGAGGGACTTGAAGAGTTGGCCGATGAGACGGGCCGCCGCGTATTGCTCGCGCTGGAGCCAGAGCCGGGTTGCGCCGTCGAGACTACGGAGGGATTGGCGGAGGCGCTGGAGGGAGTGGACGCACGTTGGATCGGGGCCTGCCTCGACGCCTGTCACATGGCCGTCCAGTTCGAGAAGCCTAAAAAATCCGTGGACCTCCTGAAGAATGCTGGAGTCCCCATCTTCAAGGCCCAGCTCTCTAGTGCCCTCAAGATCGCTGATCCCGCGTCTCCCCAGGCAAGGGAAACCCTCGAAGGCTTCGCCGAGCCGCGCTTCCTGCACCAGACCCGCGAGCGGACGCCGGATGGCGTCACGGGCGTGGATGACTTGCCTGAGGCGTTGGCAGGCGGTTTGCCCGCTTCGAGTGAGTGGCGGGTGCATTTTCATGTGCCGATCCATCACCCCGGAGAGGACACTACACAACGCGAATTGTTGGAGGCGCTGGATGCACTGGTGGGCGGGGATGAGCCCGTCACGCGCCACCTCGAAGTCGAGACTTATACGTGGACGGTCCTGCCTCCGGGCGAGCGCCCAACGGATGACGATGGACTCATAGAAGGACTCGCCCGCGAGCTGGACTGGACGAAGAGTCGGCTCTCCGGGCTGGGGCTGCGGGGACCGGGGGAACGGAAGGACGTGGCTGTATGAGCGCGAACGGCAAAGCCAACGGCAAGGGACTCGTGGTGATGGACGTGGTGGGGCTCACGCCTCGCCTGCTGGAGCACATGCCTCGCCTCTCGGCGCTCGGGAGGACCGGATTCCAGGCGGGATTGACACCCACGTTCCCCGCCGTCACTTGCTCCGTGCAGTCCACCTTTCTCACCGGCCTCCCGCCCTCTGGACACGGTGTCGTCGGCAACGGTTGGTACTTCCGGGACCTCGGGGAGATCCACTTCTGGCGTCAGCACAACGCGCTGGTACAGGGCGAGAAGGTCTGGGACACCGCCCGCCGCAACTCCCCCGGCTACAAGGCGGCCAACCTCTGCTGGTGGTACGCGATGGGCGCGAACACGGACGTGACGCTCACCCCGAGGCCCGTCTACCATGCGGACGGGCGAAAGTCCCCGGACTGCTACACCTATCCCCCCGAGTGGCGCGAGACCCTGACCGCCGATCTCGGCCGCTTTCCGCTCTTTCAGTACTGGGGGCCGGGGGCTAACATAAAATCTTCGGCCTGGATCTCCGCCGCCGCAGAGCGCGTCATCTCCGCCGAAGACCCCGACCTCACGCTGGTCTACCTCCCGCACCTCGACTACGATCTGCAACGCTTTGGCCCCGACTCCCCCGAGGCCATAGCCGCCGCGAAGGAGATAGACCGCGTCGCCGGTCGTCTCTCGGACTTCGCCCTTGACAGGGGCAAGCGCGTCGTGGTCCTATCCGAGTACGGCATCACGCAATCGAGAAGGCAGGTGGATGTAAACCGCCGTCTCAGGGAGGCCGGACTCCTCAACGTCCACGCCCAGGAGAACATGGAATACCTCGATCCCTGGACATCGGCCGCCTTCGCCGTCGTCGACCATCAGATCGCCCACGTCTACGTCCGGGACCATGCCCGCGTCCCCGAGGTGAAGGATTTGTTGGAATCTCTCGCCGGGGTTGAGGCGGTGCTGGGCGAGGCTGGAAAGCGGGAGTTCGGCGTGGACCACGAGCGGGCGGGGGAGTTGGTCGCCGTGGCGGAGGCCGACGCCTGGTTCACTCATTACTACTGGCTGGATGACGGGCGCGCCCCGGACTTCGCCAGGACGGTGGAGATCCACCGCAAACCCGGCTACGACCCTGCGGAGCTGTTCATAGACCCCGGCGACCGCACGGCGAAGGCCCGCGCCGCCCTCGCCCTCACCCGCAAACGTCTCGGGTTCCGCTACGTCATGGACGTGGTGCCACTCGACCCGTCCTGGGTGCGCGGGACGCACGGCCGGCTTCCGGATAGCGCCGCCGACGGTCCTGTAATGCTCTGCTCCGATGCGAGCTGGGGCCGCGAGAGCGTCGCGGCCACCGAAGTGCGCGACATGCTCCTCGGCATGAGCGGCGCGCCCGTCCCGGACACGCCGAAACCGGGGGAACGACGCTAGCGTCCTTCACAGGAGGAACCGCTTGAGCGCGCCCGGCGACGCACCTCGCGACGCGGCGGGCGGCGGTGAGCGCACCGCGAGCCGCAAGAGGGAGCACGTCCGCGTATGCCTGGAGGAGGACGTTCGGCATCCGAAACTCTCCACGGGGTTCGAGCGGCTCGGGATACCGTATGCCGCCCTTCCCGAGCTCGACCTCGCGGACGTGGATCTGTCGTGCTCGATGCTCGGCAAACCGCTCTCTATGCCGTTCATGATCCTGAGCATGACCGGCGGAGCCTCCCTATCCAAAACGATAAACCGCAACCTGGCGATGGCCGCCCAGGAGCGCGGCGTCGCCCTCGGCCTCGGTTCCATGCGCGTCATCCTGGAAACCCCCTCCGCCGCCGATACCTTCCGCGTCAGGGACCTTTGCCCGGACGTGCCGCTGTGGGCGAACCTGGGCGCGGCCCAGCTCAACCTCGGATGCGGCGTCGAGGAATGCGAGCGCCTCGTGGCCGCCGTGGAGGCCGATGGTCTTTGCCTCCACGTCAACGCGCTCCAGGAGGTGGCCCAGCCAGGCGGTGATACCAATTGGTCGGATATCGTTGCGAAGATAGGAGAGGTCGCCGAGGGACTCTCGGTCCCCGTCATGGTCAAGGAGGTCGGCTTCGGTGTGGACCGGACCACAGCCGAAAAGATCGCCGCCCTGCCCGTCTGGGGCGTGGACGTGGGCGGCGCTGGCGGCACGTCCTGGCTCGAGGTCGAGAAGCGCGCCTGGGACAGGGACGACCTCGACGCCTTCGACGAGATCGGCACGCCCACCGCAAGGAGCATAGCCGGGGTGAGGGAGATGTGTCCGGGGAAAGTCGTGATCGGCTCCGGCGGCGTGCGCACCGGCGTGGATGCCGTCAAGACCCTCGCCCTCGGCGCGGACTTCGCGGGCGCGGCCCTCCCGCTCCTCCACCCGGCCACACAGTCCGCCGCAGCCGTCTCACTCTGGCTGGAGAGTTTCCACAAAGAGATGAGAGTAGCCGCCTTCTGCGCCGGCGTGCGAGACCCGACGGCGCTGAAAAGTCTCCGGCTGGAGTCCCGCGACGTTACCTGAACCGGAGAACTTCCCCGGCTCCACGAGCCGAGTTACTAAAATGCAAAAGCAAAGCCTGGCCGAAAAAGCGGTAGAATCCGTCCGTTCGCGCTTGACGCCGACGCACATTCGCCGGTATAGTGAGGAAGTTACTTAAACTAAATTAGTTAACCTCTGGAAGATAGGTGAGTGGCATGGTCATGAACCACGAGCAGCCATTTCAGACGAGAGGGCGGGCGGCCCCGCACCTGCGGCGGCACAATCGGGCTCTGGTCCTGGATCTCGCGCGCACCCGGGGGAGGGTATCGCGGGCGGAGCTTTCGCGGGTCAGCGGGTTGAGCATCCCGGCGGTCATGGAGATCGTGAGCGGCCTCAAGGGGGAGGGTTTGATCCGTGAGGTCGGGATGGGGCCTTCGACGGGCGGGCGTCCGCCGAAGGTGCTGGAATTCAACAAGGAAGCGGGCGTGGTCCTGGCTGGGGATCTGGGTGCGACGCATTGCCGGTTGAGCGTGGCGAACCTTGCTGGGGAGCCTCTGGCCGAGCTTTCGTCTGACCAGGAGATCTCCCGTGGACCTGACGCCGTTCTGGGGTGGGTACAGGAGCGATTCTGGGCCTTGATGGAGGAGGCCGGAGCCGGGCGCGAGGACGTGCGGGGAATCGGCATCGGGGTCCCTGGGCCGGTGGACTTCGTGAGGGGGCAGGCGGTCAACCCGCCGATAATGCCCGGCTGGGACAACGTTTCCATACCGGACAAGTTCTCCGAGAGCTTCCCCGGCGCGCCGGTACTGGTGGACAACGACGTGAACATCATGGCGCTGGGTGAGCAGCGGGCATACTGGCCGAACGTCGGGCACATGCTGTTCGTCAAGATCGGGACCGGCATCGGATGCGGGATCATCGCCGGCGGGCACATCCACCGCGGAGCGCGCGGGGGCGCGGGAGACATCGGGCACATACGGGTTCCCGGCCACGAGGAGGTCGTGTGCCGGTGCGGCAACATCGCTTGTGTCGAGGCTGTCGCCGGAGGCGGGGCGCTGGCCCGGAAGCTGGCCGACCTCGGTTTCCCGGCCGAGAATAGCAGGGACGTGGTCGCGCTGGTGCGGGCCGGAAACCC
>Ga0136617_10005145_pt1 | contig 11689 bp, 9 predicted proteins | sample AntDrymUQ3222106_2_FD_129672 | JGI IMG/M metagenome (GOLD analysis project Ga0136617, IMG submission 129672) | Polar desert sand microbial communities from Dry Valleys, Antarctica - metaG UQ322 (21.06) | ecosystem: Environmental > Terrestrial > Soil > Desert | place: Antarctica: Dry Valley...
CCGGGCAGTGTCGGCGGCGGGGTCTACATGAACGCCGGCTGCCACGGAGGCGATTGGTCCGATGTGGTCGAATCGGTGACGGTGGTGGATGCCAGCGGACGCGACACCGTGCGGGCGCGGAGCGAGGTACCCTTCACGTACCGGCGGAGCGGCCTCGAGGGGGAGGTCATCCTGGAGACCACGGTGCGGCTGCGGCCGGAGGAGCAGCACCGGCTCGACGAGCAGATCGCCGAGATGTTCGAGTGGCGCCAGCGGGGCACCCCGTTCAATCAGCCGTGCTGCGGCAGCGTGTTCAAGAACCCGTCCGGGCCCAGTTGGGAGCGGAAGGATGGTCCCCGCACCGCGGGGCAGCTTATCGAAGCGTCGGGGTTGAAGGGATTGCGGGTAGGCGGGGCAGAGGTCTCCCCGATGCACGCCAATTATTTCGTCAATACCGGCACCGCTACCGCGGCCGACGTCCTCGGGCTGATCGAGGAGGTACAGCGCCGGGTAGAGGAGCGCTTCGGCGCGCGGCTGGAGCCGGAGGTGAAGCTGATCGGGGCATCCGGCGAGTACCTGAATCCGCAAGACTGAAGTGTGTCATCCCGAGCAGAGCGAGGGATCTTCTCCGCTTCGCCCGAGCCATTCCCGGGCAAGATCCCTCGGTCTGCTCGGGATGACAGTGACCTGAAACCTGGGACTAAACCCGCATGCTCCCCTACTTCGCCCACGAATCCTGCTACATAGACGATGGCGCCGTCATCGGCGCCGGCACCAAGATCTGGCATTTCTCCCACGTGATGCCCGGCGCGGTCATCGGGGAGCGGTGCAACCTGGGGCAGAACGTGGTCGTCATGCCGGGCACGCGGCTGGGGAACAACGTCAAGGTGCAGAACAACGTCTCGATTTACGAAGGGGTCGAGCTGGAGGACGACGTGTTCTGCGGGCCCAGTTGCGTCTTCACCAACGTGAGCAACCCCCGCAGTCATGTGTCGCGGAAGTCGGAGTACCGCCGCACCCTGGTGCGGCGGGGCACATCCATCGGGGCCAACGCGACGATCGTCTGTGGGGTGACGCTGGGGGAATACAGCTTCATCGGGGCGGGCGCGGTGGTCCGGAGCGACGTGCCGGCGTACGCGCTCATGGTGGGGGTGCCCGCCAGACGAGTCGGCTGGATGTGCCAGTGTGGGGTGCGCCTGCAGTTCCAGCAGAATCTGGCCCTCTGTTCTGCCTGCGGCGCGAGCTATCGGGAGACCAGCGGCGGGCTGAGCCAGATTGACCCACCCCGGCCCCGCGGCTAACTTGCACCGCTGCCGAAGCTTCCGCTTTCAACCGCGCCCGCTGCCCGTCCGGCCTTGGCCGGCGCGCGGGCGCTTTCCACGTGAGCCGATCCAGTGAACGTACCGCTGCTCGACCTGGTGGCGCAGTATCGGGGCATCAAGGACGAGGTGGTCTCGGCCATGATGGCGGTGGTGGAGCGGCAGAGCTTCATCATGGGCCCCGAAGTGGGGCAGTTGGAGACCGAAGTGGCCCGGCTTTCTAACGCCAGGCACGCCATCGGCTGCGCCAGCGGGACCGACGCGCTGCTGCTGCCGCTCAGGGCACTCGATCTCACGCCGGGAGACGAGGTGATCACGCCGGCGTTCACGTTTTTCGCCACCGCCGGCGCCATTCATAACGCGGGCGGCAAGCCGGTGTTCGTGGACATTGACCCGGCCACCTTCAACGTCTCTCCGGCCGCCATCGAAGCGGCGATCACCCCGCGCACCAGGGGCATCGTCGTGGTCCACCTCTTTGGCCAGATGGCCCCGGTGGAACAGATCGTGCCGATCGCGGAGCGCCACGGTCTCATGCTCATCGAGGACGCCGCCCAGGCCATCGGCGCCCGGCGGCGACTGGACGGTGCCTGGCAGATGGCCGGTGAGCTGGGCACGGTGGGCACCTTCTCCTTCTTTCCCAGCAAGAATCTGGGCGGGTACGGAGATGGCGGGATGATGGTCACCCAGGACGACGCGCTGGCTGACCGGCTGCGCAGGCTGCGACTCCATGGCGGCACCAGGCAGTACCACCACGATGAAGTGGGCTACAACAGCCGCCTGGACACTCTGCAGGCGGCCGTGCTCCTGGCCAAGCTGCCGCACCTGGGGGCCTGGAGCGCCACCCGGGCACGGCATGCCATGCGGTATGACGCGGCCTTCACCGGACACCCGGCGGTGTGCCCGCCGCGGACCGATCCCGGCAACGAGCACATCTACAATCAGTACACCATCCGGGTGCCGCGGCGGGACGAGCTGAAAGCCGCGCTCCAGGCGCACAATATCGGGCACGCGATCTACTATCCGCTCGCGCTGCACCTTCAGCCCTGCTTCGAGCATTTGGGCTACCGCCGGGGCAGTCTCCCCGCGACGGAGGCGGCGATGGAATCGGTGATCTCACTGCCGATTTTTCCCGAGCTGACTGGGGAGCAGCAGGACGCGGTCATCGCGGCGGTGCTCGGGTTTTATGCCTGAGCCTACCCCGCGTTGGGCATGAGGACGGAGGGGAAGGGATGAGCATAGCGCAGGAGCTGATCGGTAAGGCGGAGCGCCGCGAGGCGCTGTTCGGAATCGTCGGCCTGGGGTATGTCGGGCTGCCGCTGGCGGTCGAGCTGGCGGCCGCCGGCTACCCGATACTCGGCTTCGACATCAACGAAGGGGTGGTGGACGGACTCAACGAGGGCCACTCCCATGTGAAGGACGTGACCGACGCGCAGCTGGGCGCCGCGATGAGCGGGGGACGCTTCAGCGCGACGACCGACATGGCGCGCATGGGGGAACCGGACGTGATTTCCATCTGCGTTCCCACGCCGCTCTCCAAGTTCAAGGACCCCGACGTCAGCTACATCGTGGCTGCCACCGAGGCGGTCAAACGCACATTGCGGCGGGGCCAGGCGATCATCCTGGAGAGCACCACCTACCCCGGCACCACCCGGGAAATTCTGCTGCCGGCGCTGGAGAGCACCGGGCTCGAGGTGGGCGAAGATTTCTTTCTGGCCTTCAGCCCCGAGCGGGTGGATCCGGGAAATCCCGACTACGGCACCCGCAACACGCCCAAGGTCGTCGGCGGGATCACGCCGGACTGCCGGCGCGTCGCCGTCGCGCTCTACGAGCCGGCCATAGACACCCTGGTCGGGGTGTCCACCACCGAGGCGGCGGAGCTGGTCAAGCTGCTGGAGAACACCTTTCGCAGCGTGAACATCGGCCTGGTCAACGAGATGGCCATCGTCTGCGACAAGCTGGGGGTGGACGTGTGGGAAGTCATCGAGGCGGCTGCCACCAAGCCATTCGGGTTCATGAAATTTCTCCCCGGCCCCGGCCTGGGAGGCCACTGTATCCCCATTGATCCGCACTACCTCGCCTGGAAAATGCGCGGCCTCAACTACAAGACCCGCTTCATTGACCTGGCCGGAGAGCTCAACACCGAGATGCCGCTCTTCTGGGTGCGCAAGGTCGCCGAGGTGCTCAACAGCAAAGGCAAAGCCGTGCGCGGGGCGTCGGTGCTGGTGCTCGGCGTCGCCTACAAGCGGGACGTAGACGACATTCGGGAGAGCCCCGCGCTCGACATCATTCGGCTGCTGGAAGGGCAGGGAGCCCAGGTGTCCTACGCCGATCCCCACGTTCCTTGCTTCCGCGAGGACGGCCGCGAGTTCCGGTCGGTCCCACTCACGCCGGATACCGTCTCGTCGGCGGACTGCGTCATGGTCGTCACCGACCACACCTCGGTGGATTACCGCATGATCAAACGAAACGCCAAGCTCGTGGTAGACACTCGCAACGCAATGCCGAAAGAGGCGTGACATGCATGTGGCGGTGATCGGAAGCGGATATGTCGGCCTGGTGGCCGGCGCCTGCCTGGCCGAAACGGGCAACGATGTGGTCTGCGTGGACGTGGATGCCGAAAAGATCTCCCGGCTCCAGCGCAACGAGATCCCCATCTACGAGCCGGGACTCGAGCCGATGGTGCAGCGGAATCAGGCCGAGGGGCGGCTCACCTTCACCACCGACATCGCCGCGGCGATCCAGGGTGCCCGGGTGATCTTTATCGCCGTCGGCACCCCGCCGGGCGAAGACGGCTCCGCCGATCTGCAGCACGTGCTGGGAGTAGCGCGCGAGATCGGGCGGAACATGAACACGCCCAAGGTCGTGGTTACCAAGTCCACCGTGCCGGTGGGCACCGCAGAGAAAGTGCGGGCCGCTGTGCGCTCGGAGACGTCTACCCCCTTCGCGGTCTGCTCCAATCCCGAGTTTCTGAAGGAGGGGGCTGCCATTGACGACTTCATGAAACCCGACCGGGTGGTGATCGGGGTTGACGACGAAGAAGCCAGGTCGGTCATGGGCGAGCTGTACGCCCCGTTCACCCGTCAGGGCGGCAACCGCATCCTCTTCATGGACATCGCCTCGGCCGAAGTGACCAAGTACGCCGCCAACGCCATGCTGGCCACCCGCATCTCGTTCATGAACCAGATGGCGATGTTCTGCGAGCTGGTCGGCGCCGACGTGAGCAACGTGCGGCTGGGCATCGGGTCCGACCAACGGATCGGACGGGCTTTTCTCTATCCGGGGCCGGGCTACGGCGGCTCCTGCTTTCCCAAAGATGTGAAGGCGCTGATCCACACCTCCGACGGACTGGGCCTCTCCCTCGACGTGCTCAAGGCCGTCGAGTCGGTGAATGAGTGCCAGAAGCTGGTCGTGCTGCAGAAGGTGCAGCGCCACCTGGGCCAGGATCTGAAAGGAAAGATCGTCGGCCTCTGGGGCCTCGCGTTCAAGGCCGAGACCGACGACATGCGGGAGAGCCCGACCATCCCGTTGATCGAGGGCCTCCTCGCGGCCGGGGCCAGAGTGCAGACCCACGACCCGAAGGCCACCGATTCCGCCCGCGCCATCTTCGGCGACCGGGTGATGTACGCCGCCGATCCCTACAGTGCCGCGCACGGCGCCGATGCCCTGCTGGTCATGACCGAATGGCTGCTGTATCGCAACCCCGACTTCGAGCGGGTGCGCAAGCTGCTCCGCCGTCCCCTGCTCATTGATGGCCGCAACCTGTACGAGCCCGACCGGATGGCGGCGCTCGGGTTCGAGTACCACGGGATCGGGCGGGGAGGGCGGTGACTCGGGTCGTCCTCACCGGCGCGGCGGGGTTCATCGGCTCGCATCTGGTCGAGGCACTCGCCCGCCGGGGCGACGAAGTGGTGGGGATTGATAACTTCGACCCCTTCTATCCGCGGACCATGAAGGAGCACAACCTCGCGGAGATGGGCGCGCTGCCCGGCTTCGAGTTCCGCGAGCAGGACATGCTGGACGTGGAGGCGCTGGAAGGCCTTCTGACGCCGGACACCGTGGTGGTGCACCTGGCCGCGAAGGCAGGTGTGCGGCCCTCGCTGGCCGATCCCGTGGGCTACGTCCGCGCCAACGTCACCGGCACCGCGGCGGTGCTCGAGGCGGCCCGGCGCGCCGGTGTGTCCCGCATCGTATTCGGATCGTCCTCCTCGGTGTATGGGGACAGCACACCGGTGCCGTTCCGGGAAGACGCAATCGCCATCGAGCCGGTCTCTCCCTACGCCGCCACCAAGCGCGCGGGCGAGCTCTTCCTCGGGTCGGTGGCTCCGATCTATGGCTTCAAGGCGGTCTCCCTCCGGTTCTTCACGGTCTATGGCCCGCGGCAACGTCCCGATCTCGCCATCCGCGCCTTTACCCGGAAAATGGTGGAGGGTAGCACCATCACGCTCTTCGGCGATGGTAGCCAGGCGCGGGACTATACCTACTGCGACGATATCGTGGCCGGAGTGGTGGCTGCCATCGAATGGACGGACACGATGCCCGTCGGGGTCGAGACCTTCAACCTGGGCGGCAACCGCTCGATCCCGACCGAGGCCATGGTGGCGGAGATCGCCCGGGCGCTCGGCATCCAGCCGCGGATCGAGTGGGCGCCCATGCAGCCGGGCGACGTGCAGCGCACCGCGGCCGATCTGACCAAGTCCAGCAGCCGGCTTGGCTACATGCCGAAGACTTCGTTCCCCGATGGCATTCGGCGCTTCGTCACCTGGTTCCACGAGGTATATGGCCGAACAGACTGAGCGCCTCGTCGGGCGGGCGCGCGAGCGGTTCGAGGTGCAGGACTACTACGGCGTGGTGCACCTGCTGGAGGAGGTCGTCGCCTCGGGTCGCGCCTTTGCGGACGTGCACCATCTCCTCGGCGTCTCGCTCTCGCTGCTGGGGCAGGGTGAGCGCGCGTTGGCCGAGCTCACCCGGGCCGTGGAGCTCAATCCGCACTACCTCGAGGCGCTGGTCCATCGCGCGCTGACACTGAACGAGCTGGGGCGAACCGAGGAGGCCGAGGAATCGTTCCAGCGGGCCGCGGCCAGCGTGGCCCCGCCTTCCAATGGTCTGCCCGCCCCAGTCGCCTCTCGCTTGGCCAACCAGCACGCCGAATTGGCCGAGGCCTATGCCGAGGCCGGAGCAACCGCCCGCGCCATCGAGCAATACGAGCGAGCCCTCGAGCTGGGTCCGACGTTCCACGACCTCCGCTACCGGATGGCTCGCCTGCTGCTCGATGCCAACCGTCCACTGGAAGCTCGCGGGGCGCTGGAGCAGGTGATTCGCGCCCGTCCCAGCTTTGTGGATGCCCAAGCCGCTCTCGGCCTGGCCCACTACTTGTCGGGGGACGGGATCGGCGCGCGAGACGTCTGGCAATCCTGCCTTGCCCGCCGCCCCGAAAATGCCAGGGTAGAAGCGTACCTCGCGATGCTGGAGCGTACCGGGTGAGAGCTTGGCTGATGGGCGCCGTGTGGCTGTGCGCCGGGTGCGCGGCGGCCGGCGACCCCGAGCGTCAGGGCGACCAGGCCTACGGCCAGGCTCGCTATGCCGAAGCGCTCAAGCGGTATCGCGGGGCCCTCGCCGGCAATCCCGATTCCCGGCTATGGGCCAAGGCCGGGGCCGCCGCGCTCCACAGCGGTGAGCTGCGGGACGCCGCCGAGTCGTACCTGAAGCTGGCCGGTGACGATCCCACCCGTGTGCTCGAGGCGGCCGAAGGCCTGGAGACGGTGGTGCATGCCGCCGAGCGGCAGCGCAACGCCGAGGTGCTCGGAGAAGCGCTTGCGAGCCTCCAGGCAATCGCGCCGGGACGGCCTGCGGGCCGCTACGCCGTGATGCTGGCGCAGCAGGCGGGAACCGGAAACGCCGAGCTCGTGGCGCTGCTGCCCGGCGCCATCGCCGCCGCCGCCGACGCGAATACGGTAGACTCGCTGCTGGCGTCATATGGCCGAGCGCTGGAGCGGACCGCCGGGTGTGGCCAGGCCATCCTTCTCTATCGCTCGGTGTTGCGGAGGGCGGACGATGCCGAGACGCGGCTCAGCGCCCGCAGCGGGGTCGCCCAATGCTCGCTGTCCCTCGGGCAGCGGGCCCAAGGTGCCGGGAACGACGAGGAGGCGGCGCTCTGGTTTGCCGAGGCCGCCCGGATGGACTCCTCGTCATCCACCGGCCGGCAAGCGCTTTTGAGCTATGGGGACGCCCGCCTCCGGCAGGGGGATGCTATCGCGGCGGCGCTGGCCTTCCAGGCCCTCGTCGCCGCGGCCGAGCCCGACTCGATCGCCGCCGCGGCCGCGGGGCGGCTCCAGAGTCTCGATCTCACGAGCTCGGCCAGTGACACCTCCAGCAGTGATGTTCAATGAATCGTCGTGGCTTGTGGTCTACCCCGCTGTGCCTACTGCTCTCCACGGGCTTCGCCGGCTGTGCCGGCGGTCCTGCACCCGAGGCCGAACCGGCACCCGCGACTCGGGCCGCGGAGGGTGCGTCAGCGGCGCAGATTGATTCCCTCTGGCGGGAAGGCGAGAGGGAGGTGCGCCGGGGCAAGTGGAGCGACGCGGTCGAGCACCTGGAGCGGGCGCTGCTCGAGTTCTCTCCTGGAGACCCGCGCACCCCGCGGGCACACTACTACCTGGGCGAGGCCCAATACGCCCTGGGCAGTCATCTCCAGGCGGCCCGCGAGTTCCGCAAGGTATCGGACGAGACCCCCAACGAGCCGCTCGCACCCGAGGCGCTGCTCCGGGTAGGCGACGTCTACGCCGATCTCTGGCGCCGGCCCGAGCTGGATCCCTCGTACGGGCAGACGGCCCTCGCGACCTACCAGGAGCTGGTCAACCGCTATCCGGGCGGCTCGGCGGCCACCCGCGCACAGCAGCGGATCAACGAGTTGCAGGAGCGATTTGCCGTCAAGGAGTACAAGGCTGCACTCTATTATTTTCGGCTCAAGGCATACGACTCCGCCATACTCTACCTCAAGGATCTCGTCGCCACTTACCCCAGGTCCTCGGTGGCGCCGGACGCGCTGATCAAGCTGGTCCAGGCCTACCGAACCCTCGGTTACCGGGAGGACGTGGCGGAGACCTGCGGCTATATCCGCCAGTTTCATCCGCGCGCGGCCGGCGTCGGCGAAGCCTGTCCCACCGTTACCGCCGAGGCCTCCTAAGGAGATGATCGGCCTCTTCGGCGGCTCCTTCGATCCGGTGCACCATGGGCACCTCATCGTGGGTCAGGTGGCCGCCGACATACTCGAGCTGGAGCGACTCTGCTTCGTTCCGGCCCGGGAGCAGCCGTTCAAACGGGGTCTCCACGGCGCTCCCGCCGAGCACCGGGCGGCAATGCTGGCCCTCGCCATCGAGGATGTTCCCCGGTTTCAGCTGGAGCGGGCGGAGCTCGACCGGCCGGGGCCGTCCTACACCGTTCATACCCTCCAGGCACTTCGCGAGCGGGATCCGGGGACGGAGCTCATCCTGCTCCTCGGTGCCGACGCGGCCGCCGATCTGCCCGCCTGGCACGCCGCCGGCGAGATCCCAGCGCTGGCTCGCGTGGTGGTATTCGCCCGGCCGGGAACCCCGGTTCCGGATTCGCCCCTGATTGCCCGGACCATCCGGGTGCCGGCCGTAGATATCTCTGCCACCGAGGTGCGCCGCAGGGTACGGGAGGGCCGCTCGATTCGTTACTGGGTGCCTGACCGGGTCGCGGAGTACGTGGCAGCGCACCGATTATATTTGGACACAGAATGATAAAGAACATGATGACCGCGGTCTTCGGGACGCGGTTCGATCGCGAGCGCAAGCGCATCCAGCCGGTCGTGGATGCTATTCACGCTCATGAGGAGCGGCTGAAGGGGCTCAGCGAAGACGAGCTCAAGGCTCAGACACCCCGTTTCCGGCAGCGAGTGGTCGAGCGGACGGGCGCCCTTCGCGCCGAGCTCGAAGAGGTGCGCGCAGCCAAGCACGCCTGCGCCGATCCGGCGGAACGGGACCAGCTGGAGCAGCGCTTCCACGAGCTCGAGCGCGGCTACAAGAAGGAGCTAGGCGCGGGGCTGGACGAATTGTTGCCCGAGGCCTTCGCCACGGTGCGGGAGGCCTGCCGGCGGCTGCTGGGCACTCCGGTCATGGTGACCGGCCGCGAGCTGATATGGGACATGGTTCCCTACGACGTGCAGCTCATCGGCGGGCTGGTGCTGCACCAGGGCCGAATCGCCGAAATGGCTACCGGCGAAGGCAAGACACTGGTGGCGACGCTCCCCCTTTACCTCAATGCGCTGGCCGGACGCGGCGCCCACCTGGTCACGGTCAACAACTACCTGGCCCGGCGTGACTCGCAGTGGATGGGGCACGTCTTCCGATATCTCGGTCTCACCGTGTCCTGCCTAGACGACACCGAGCCCTCCACTCCGGCTCGGCGCGACGCCTATCTGGCCGACATCACCTACGGCACCAACAACGAGTTCGGCTTCGACTACCTGCGCGACAACATGGTGTTCTCGCTGGATCAGCGGGTTCAGCGGGAGCATGCCTATGCCATCATTGACGAGGTGGATTCGATCCTCATTGACGAGGCCCGGACCCCGCTGATCATTTCGGGCCCAGTCGGAAACGAGACCGACGACAAGTACGCCCAGTTCAGCCGGCAGGTGGCGGAGCTGGTGCGAAAGCAGACCGGCGTCGCCAATACGCTGCTGGCTGAAGCCGAGCGGCTCCTGGAAGATCAGAAGACCCGGGAGGAAGCCGCGCTCAAGCTCTATCAGGCTCAGCTGGGCATGCCCAAAAACAAGCGGCTGCTCAAGCTGCTGAATGAGCAAGGGATCAAGCAGCTGGTGCAGCGAATGGAGCTCGACGCCATCGCCGACCGGAAACTGCCGATGAAGCAGCAGCGGATGCGGTCGGTGGAGGATGTGCTCTACTTCGTGCTCGACGAGAAGGGCCACTCGGTGCACCTCACCGACCGGGGAGCGGAGGCGATGTCGCCCGACGACCCCGAGCTATTTCTGGTGCCCGACATCTCGGAAGAGATCCACCGCATTGACCGGGATCCGGAGCTATCTCCCCACGACCGGATCGAGCGGCGGCGGCAGGTGGAGGGAGACTACGCCCTCAAGAGTGAAAAGCTGCACATCATCCACAAGCTGCTCCAGGCGCACGTGCTCTATGAGAAGGACGTGGAGTATCTGGTGCAGGAGGGTCAGGTGGTCATCGTGGATGAATTTACCGGCCGGGTAATGAGTGGGCGGCGTTGGGCCGACGGGCTGCACCAGGCGGTGGAGGCAAAGGAAGGAGTCCAGGTCAAGGGGGAGACTCAGACCTTCGCCACCATCACCATCCAGAACTACTTCCGGATGTACGACAAGCTGGCCGGAATGACCGGCACCGCCGAAACCGAGGAGACCGAGTTCTACTCGATTTACGGTCTCGAGGTGAGCGTCATCCCGACCCACCGCCCGGTCAAGCGGCTGGATCAGGCCGACCGGATTTACAAAACCCGGAAAGAGAAGCACGACGCCATCATGGACGAGGTCGAGCGGCTGCACGGCCTCGGCTGGCCCATCCTGATCGGCACCGTCAACGTGGACGTGTCCGAGACCCTCTCGCGCCAGCTCAAGCGCCGGGGGCTGCGGCACGAGGTGCTCAACGCAAAGTATCACCAGCGCGAGGCCGAGATCGTGGCGGGCGCCGGTCAGAAGGCGGCAATCGTGATCGCCACCAACATGGCGGGCCGAGGCACCGACATCAAACTGGGCCAGGATCTCGATCTCAAGCAACCGGAGGCGGGGCTCCAGATCATCGGCACCGAGCGGCATGAGTCGCGCCGCATTGACCGCCAGCTTCGGGGCCGATCGGGGCGCCAGGGCGACCCCGGCCAGACCATCTTCTTCCTCTCCCTGGAAGACGACCTGATGCGTCTGTTCGGCTCCGACCGTATCGCCCGATGGATGGACAAGAGCGGCGCGGAAGAGGGCGAAGTCATCACCGGCGGTCTGGTGACCCGGGCCATCGAGCAGGCGCAGAAGCGGGTCGAGCTGCAGAACTTTCAGCAGCGCAAGCGGCTGCTGGAATACGACGACGTGATGAACCAGCAGCGGGAAGTGATCTACTCGCTGCGGCTCTTCGCGCTGGAGCGGGGCGAGGAGCTCAAGGCCGAGGCACGGCGGATGATCGAGAGTGCGCTGGAGCGGTCCGTCACCATGTTCTTCGTGGGCGCGGTGCGGCCCGAAGAATACGACCGGGGCGGTCTCCGCGAGGCGCTTGCGCTGCAGTACATGGTCACCGCGGACGAGGTGACAGACACCGCCAAGGCACCGGGCGTCGACCAGATGGTCGAGCTGGTGAAGGCCGAGGGAGAGGAGGCGTTCAAGCGGAAAATCGAATACC
>Ga0136617_10005146_pt1 | contig 11684 bp, 8 predicted proteins | sample AntDrymUQ3222106_2_FD_129672 | JGI IMG/M metagenome (GOLD analysis project Ga0136617, IMG submission 129672) | Polar desert sand microbial communities from Dry Valleys, Antarctica - metaG UQ322 (21.06) | ecosystem: Environmental > Terrestrial > Soil > Desert | place: Antarctica: Dry Valley...
CCGGCTGCAGCTCTGCCAGGTCGACGTGGGCGAGGGCGAGCCACGCCAGATCGTCTGCGGCGCCTGGAACTTCGGCGCCGGGGCGACCGTCGCGGTCGCGCTCCCGGGAGCCGTTCTCCCGGACGGGCGGAAGCTCGAGCGCGCGAAGCTTCGTGGCTCCGTCTCGGACGGGATGATCCTCTCCGAGAGCGAGCTCGAGCTCGGGCCCGACGGGGGCGGGATCATGGTGCTCCCGGAGGACTGGGAGCCGGGAACGCCCCTCGTGGACGCCCTCCCGCTCGGCGAGGAGGTGCTCGAGATCGAGACGACGCCGAACCGGCCGGATCTCCTCTCGGTCTACGGGATCGCCCGCGAGGTGGCGGCGCTCTTTCGCCTCGAGCTGGCGCCGCCGCCCGGCACCGACCCCGAGCCCGGGGGAGACGAGACGCCGTCGATCGAGATCAAGGACGCCGAAGGGTGTCCGCGCTACCTGGGCCGCGTGTTCCGGGAGATCGAGCTCCGCCCCTCGCCGCCCTGGTTGAGGGCACGGCTCCTCGCCGGCGGGATGCGGCCGATCTCGAACGTCGTGGACGTCACCAACTACGTGATGCTCGCGCTCGGGAACCCGCTCCACGCCTTCGATTTCGAGACCGTCAGAGGCGGGATCGTCGTGCGCCGCGCCGAGCGCGGCGAAGAGCTGACAACCCTCGACGGCGTCGCGCGGCGCCTCGACCCGGCCGACCTCGTGATCGCCGACCACGAGCGGGCGATCGCCTTCGCGGGCGTCATGGGCGGCGAGGAGACCGAGGTGCGCGAGGGGACGACATCCATCCTCCTCGAGGCGGCGAACTTCGAGCCGGTCGGGATCCTGCGGACGTCGGAGCGCCACGGCCTTCGCACCGAGGGGTCGAACCGGTGGGAGAAGGGCGTCGACCCGCATCTCGCCCCGCAGGCCGCCGCGCTCGCGACCGAGCTCCTCGTCTCGCTCGGCGGCGCGCGCTGGAGCGGCCACGAAGATGTGCACGAGGAGCTCCCCGAGCGCGCAGTCGTCCGCTTCCGGCCGGAGCGGGCGAGCGAGCTGATCGGCCTCGAGATCCCGGCCGACGAGCAGCGCGAGACGCTTGAGCGGCTCGGCTTCGAGCTCCAGGGTGACGAGGCGCGCGTTCCGACCTGGCGCGCGCGCGACGTCGGACGCGACGTCGACCTCGTCGAAGAGGTAGCGCGCTTTCGCCTCGCCGACGTCCCCTTCACCCTGCCGCGTCGCCGCGAGATGTTCGGCCGGCTCTCGAAGGAGCAGCGCCTGCGCCGGGTCGTCGAGGACGTGCTCGTCGGGCTCGGCTTCACCGAGGCCTACACCTCGAGCCTGGTCCCGGCCGACCAGGACGAGGGCGCGATCCGACTACCGGAGCCCCTCTCCGCCGAGCAGGCCGCGTTGCGGACGACGCTCGTCCACGGCCTGGTCGAGGCGGCCGAGCGAAACGTGGACGCGGGGAACGAGGCGATCGCCCTTTTCGAGATCGCGCGCGTCTACCTCCCGACCGGCGAGAGCCTGCCCGACGAGCGCTGGCGGGTCGCCGGCCTCACGGAGGGCGGTTTCACGCGGGCGAAAGGCGCCGTCGAGGCGCTGCACGCGGGGCTGCACCTCGAGGCCCGCTTCACGCGCGGGAAGGGCGGAGACTTGCTGCACCCCGGGAAGGCGGCCTCGCTCGAGGGCGGCTGGGTGGGTGAGCTCCACCCCGCCCTTCTCGCCGAAGGCTGGGGCGCCTGGGAGCTCGACCTGGCCGAGCTTTTCGCCCGCGTGCCCGAGCGGCTCGCCTACGAGGACGTCGTCTCCTATCCCGCGGTCCACCAAGACCTCGCTTTCATCGTCGAAGAGAGCCTCTTGGCCTCAGAGCTGGTGGACGCCGCCACCGAGGTCGCGCCCGAGCTTCGCGAAACGCGAGTCTTCGACGTCTACCACGGAGACCAGGTGCCTCCCGGCAAGAAGTCGATCGCACTCCACGTGTCCTTCCAGTCCCCCGAGCGGACGCTCTCGGACGAGGACGCGCGCGAGATCCGCGAGCGGATCGTCGCCGCGCTCGCCGAGCGCTTCGGCGCCGAACTTCGGGCCTAGCGGCGACGGCGGCCGCCGCGCAGGCGGCTGAAGATCCCACCGAGCGCACCTGGCTGCCAGCGAACGGTCGGCGCCTCCTCGTGCTTCGGAAGCTCCTGCACCTCGGCACTCGTCAGGTCGACCTCGACGCGGTCGGGCCAGATCCCGGTAATCCGCTCGGCCGGGAGGAACTGCTCTCCGCTGAACGTCCCGACCAGGATCGCGAGCCCGGTGAAGACGTCGGCGTCGTGGTCGCCGACGATCCGGCTCACGCGCCCCGCGCTCTCCCCGTCGCGGGTCACGACCTCGGCGTCTGCCTCGATCGCCTTCCATGCGACCTGCGGCCGTCCGGGCGAGCTCACAGCGACCCGCCGTTTCGCCAGACCGGCCCCTGCGTCGCGACAGGCCGCGCATCGGAGACGACGTGCAGGATCGAGACCTCGCCGGTGATCCGCTCGCCGTCCAGGCGCTCGAAGCAGCGGCGCGCCATCCCCGCGGAGACGCCGTATCCGACCGTCCGCGCGGACCGAAACTGGAGCGTGGTCTCCCCGCCACGAAGGGAGGGGTTGGCCGGCGCCAGCAAGAGCGCGCCGCGATCGACGTAATCGCTCGAGTCGAGCTCGACCTGTGCCATCAGGTGGGACCAGTCGGACGGGAGGGACTCGAGGAGCCCGACCCACTGGCCTGCGAGTGCACCCTGCGCCGCAACCGGTTCCTCCGCACGCTCCTCTGCGGGGGCTGCGAGGGTAAGGCGGGCGCCGATCCCCTCCTCGTCGAGCCGGTGGAGAACCCGCCGAAAGAGCGCCTCGCTCGTCCCGAAAGCCTGCGACTCCCGGACGACGTCGACGCGGAAGGCCGTGCCGCGCCGTCCAGGCGCTGCCGGCCCGAGGATCATCGCTACCCGCTCGGCCGCGCCCGGGTCGTCCGGCGCGAGCTCGAGCGAGGCGGCCCGCCAGCCCCGCGGGAGCTCCGCGTGGAGGTCGGACCATTGCTCTGACAGGCGCACGCCGCGATGCTAGCGTGAGACCGTGGCTACAGCAGAGAAAACGAGCAAGGGGCTCTCGCCGGACACGCTCAAGGACTTCCTTCGGGAAATGCTCCTCATCCGCCGCTTCGAGGAGAAGGTCGAGGAGCGCTTCCGGGCCGGGGAGCTGCCCGGCTTCCTCCACGTCGCGATCGGCCAGGAGGCTGTCGCGGTCGGCGTTTGCCGCGCGCTCGAGGCCGACGACATCATCGCCTCCACGCACCGCGCCCACGGCCACACGCTCGCCAAGGGCACGCACCCGAACGCCCTCATGGCCGAGCTCTACGGAAAGGTCGAAGGCTGCAGCCGCGGCTACGGCGGCTCGATGCACCTCTACGACGTCGAGAACGGGAACCTGGGCGCGAACGCCGTCGTCGGCGGCGGCCTGCCTGCGATCGTCGGTGCCGCCCTCGCCTACAAGCTCCGCCGCCAGCCACAGGTCGCGGTTGCGTTCTTCGGCGACGGCGCGACGAACACCGGCACGTTCCACGAGTCGCTGAACCTGGCGCAGCTCTGGGAGGTCCCCGCGGTCTTCGTCTGCGAGGACAATCACTGGGCCGAGTCGACGCCGCGCCGGCAGCACGCGCCGATCGAGGACCTGGCCAAGCGCGCCGAGGCGTTCGGCATGCAGGCGATGACCGTCGACGGCCAGGACGTCGAGGCCGTCTTCGACGCCGCGAGCTCGGCGCTCGCCCACGCGCGTGAGGGGCGCGGGCCCGTCTTTCTCCTCTGCGAGACCTACCGTCTCACAGGTCACTACATCGGCGACCCGCAGGTCTACCGGCCCAAGGACGATCTGCGCGAGCTGCGCCGCACGCAGGATCCGATCGAGAAGCTCCGCGCGCATCTCGACGTGCCTGCGGACGAGTGGGACGCGCTCGACCGCGAGCTCGAGGAGATCGTCGAGGGCTCGGTCGAGTTCGCCAAGAACGGCACCGACCCGAAGCCCGAGGACGCCATGAAGAACATCTACGCCGAGTAGTAGAGCCGTGCCCGAGACCACCTACAGGGAGGCCGTGCGCGACGCGATGAGCGAGGCGATGCGCCGCGACGACGACGTCTTCATCATGGGCGAGGACATCGCCGAGATGGGCGGCTCGATGGGCGTAACGCAGGGGATGCTCCAGGAGTTCGGCCCGGACCGAGTTCGCAACACGCCGATCTCCGAGATGGCGATCGTCGGCGCGGGGATCGGTGCGGCGATGGCGGGCATGCGCCCGATCGTCGAGATCATGTACCAGGACTTCACGACGCTCTCGATGGAGCAGCTCGTGAACCAGGCGGCCAAGCACCGCTACATGTCGGGCGGCCAGCTCAAGGTTCCCCTCACGGTGCGAACGCAGGGCGGCGCCGGCTGGAGCCCGGGCGCTCAGCACGCGCAGCAGCTCGAGGCCTGGTTCGTGCACGTGCCCGGTCTCAAGGTGGTCTTCCCCTCGACGCCCGAGGACGTCCGCGGGCTTCTCTTCCGCTCGATCTACGACGACAACCCCGTCATCTTCTTCGAGCACCGGACGCTCTACGGGATGAAGGGCGAGGTGGCGGACGAGATCGAGCCGATCGAGCTCGGGCAGGGCCGCATCCACCGTGAGGGCGAGGACGTCACCGTCGTCGCCACCGGGCGCCTGGTGCACGAGGCGCTGGCGGCTGCCGCGACCGCGGAGAAGGACGGCATCTCCGTCGAGGTGTGGGACCCGCGCACGCTCCTCCCGCTCGACGAGGAGGGGCTCATCTCCTCCGTCAAGAAGACGAACCGCTGCGTGGTCGCCCACGAGGCGATCGTGCGCATGGGCTTCGGCGCCGAGGTGGCGGCCATCGTCCAGGAGCACGCCTTCGACTACCTCGACGCACCGGTCGAGCGCGTGGGTGCACGCTTCGCTCCGCTTCCCTTCGCACCCGTGATGGAGAGCTACGTGATCCCGCACGAGGAGGACGTACTCGCGGCGATCAAGCGCACCGTCGGCCGAAACGGCGATGGCTAACGACGTCACGCTCCCGCGCCTGGGCCAGGGCATGGAGTCCGGCACGATCACGCGCTGGCTCAAGTCCGAAGGCGACCGGGTGGAGAAGGGCGAGCCGCTTTACGAGCTCGACACCGAGAAGGTGACCCAGGAGGTCGAGGCCGACGCGGCGGGCGTTCTCCTCCGCATCCTCGTCCAGGAAGGCGAGGTCGAGGTAGGCAAGGCCGTCGCCGTGATCGGCGAGGAGGGCGAGTCCGTCGGAGAGGCGCCGAGCGGAAACGGCGCCGGCCCTGAGGGGGAGGCCGAGGATCCGACCGAGGTGACCGAGGACGAGCCGGTCGAGGAGGGGCAGCCGGGCGAGGCGCGCGAGGACGAGCGCGAGCGCGGCCGCGAGGCCTCGACTGAGGATCAACCCACCCAGGTGGCCGAGCCGCGAACGGACGGCGGGCGCGTCAAGGCGTCGCCCCTCGCACGGCGCCTGGCCAAGGAGCGAGGCGTCGACCTCGCGAGCCTCTCCGGCACCGGGCCCGAGGGCCGGATCGTCGCCGAGGACGTCGAGCGCGGAGGCGCGGCTCCGGCCAAGGGGCGGGCCGCGGCTCCGGCGGCGACGGGCGAGGTCGAGGCCGTGAAGCTCTCGACCATGCGCCGCACGATCGCGCGCCGCATGACGGAGGCCTGGCAGACGCCGCACTTCCAGATCGCGATGTCCGCGGACATGCGCGCCGCGATGCGCGTGCGGGAGGCGCTCGTCGCTCGCATGGGGGAGGGCGACGCAAAGCCGACCTTCTCCGACGTCCTGACCAAGGCCTGCGCGGTCGCGCTCATGCGCCATCGCGAGCTGAACGCCCATTTCGCGGGCGATGAGGTACGGCTCTTTCCGAGCGCCGACATCGGGATCGCGGTCGCGGTGCCGGGCGGCCTGCTCGTCCCCGTCATCCGGAGCTGCGAGCGGCGTTCCATCCAGGAGCTCGCCGATGCGCGCGCCGACCTCGTCGAACGGACACGCGGGGGCAAGCTCCAGCAGTCCGACCTCGAAGGCGGCACGTTCACCATCTCGAACCTCGGCATGTACGGCGTCGAGCGCTTCGTCGCCGTCCTCAATCCGCCTCAGGCCGGAATCCTCGCCGTCGGCGCCATCGAGGAGCGCGCGGTCGTCGAGGCCGGCGAGATCGTCGTGCGGCCGATGATGGAGATGACGCTCTCCTGCGACCATCGCTCGGTCGACGGCGCTACGGCGTCCGAGTTCCTCCGCTCCGTGAAGGAGCTCCTGGAGGAACCCGGCCTGATGGCTTGATGGCGTGAGCGTCTGGTACGGCGTCAAGGACCTCGACGCCGCGCGCGACTTCTACAAAGAACGACTCGGCTTCCAGGAGGACTACCGCGACGACGAGGCCCGCTGGATGCGCCTCTCGCGCGCGGGAGGCGAGCTCGCGCTCGTCGAGTCGGACGAGCCGACGGGCGCCGTTCTCGCCGTCGACGTCCCCGACGTGAAGGGCGAGGCAGCCCGCCTGCGCGAGGAGGGGGTCGAAGTCGGCGTCGTCCTCGAGATCCACGGGACGATCCGACTCGTGGACGTCTACGACCCAGACGGCAACCGCCTCCAGCTCACTCAAGACCTGTAGGGGCGAGCGTGCCCCTCCCGCGGCGTCGTAGGGGCCGGATATATCCGGCCCGCGGCCGGGTTCCCTCATGCGAGTGATGCGCGGGTCGAGCCGAAGGCGCACACTGAAGACGACCGGATTTCCCCCGGGTCAGGCGAGGGCGGCTCATGCCGCCCTCGGTGTTTAACCGGCGAGGGGCTAGGCCGAAGCGGGCAGGACGAGCTCGAGCGGCGCGTGCTCGAGCTCGGCGCGGGTGGCCAAGACCACCGCGGGGTCGAACTGCGAGCCGGCGTTTCGGTCGAGCTCCTCGAGCGCGGCCGAGCGCGTGATCTTCGCGCGGTAGACGCGGTCGGTCGTCATCGTGTCGTAGCTGTCGGCGACGAAGAGGATCCGCGAGGCGAGCGGGATGTCCTCGCCGGAGAGGCCGGTCGGGTAGCCGGCGCCGTCCCAGCGCTCGTGGTGGTGGAGCACCCAAAGGGCGATCGGGTCGATCGAGAGCGCGTCGAGCATCCGGTAGCTGATCTCCGAGTGGCGCTCGACGACGACGCGCTCGGCGGGGGTCAGCGCGCCCGGCTTGTGCAGGATGTCCTCGGGTACGAGCAGCTTCCCGATGTCGTGGAGGTTCCCGGCGACGCGGAGGAGCTCGACCTGATCGTGGTCGAGGCCGAGCCGGTGGCCGATGCGGGCCGCGAGCTCCCCGACGTTGTGCGAGTGGTTCCCGATGTAGACGTCGCGCGCGACGACGGCGTGCGCGGCGCTCGCGGCCTGGCGCAGGCCGGCGACACGTCCGGGGACGGCGTGCGGGCGCGGTGCCGCCGGTGCCATCCGGATGTCCGGGGTGTAGACGTGGACACGGTTCTTCCCGTGGCCCTTCGCCTGGTAGAGCGCCTTGTCGGCGACTCGCACGAGCTCGGCGCGGTCGAGATCCTTCTGCGGGTACGTCGCCACGCCGATCGAGGCCGTGACGGCGCCGCCGTGGTCGTACTTCGCCTCGGCAATCCGCCGTGCGACCGCCTGCGCGATCGTGAAGCCTTCGTCGGCGTCCCGGTTGGGGAGCAGGATCGCGAACTCGTCGCCGCCGATGCGGAACGACTCGCCGCCGCGCCGCAGCCGGGCAGCGATCTGCGAGAGGACGCGGTCACCGACCGGGTGGCCGAAGATGTCGTTGATCCCCTTGAAGTTGTCGAGGTCGATCAGGCAGAGCGTGAGCGGAGCGTGCTCCTCGTCGGCGCGGTCGAGGTAGCGCTGCAGGAGCTCCTCGAAATGGCGCGTGTTCCCGAGCCCCGTGGAGGCATCGGTTAGAGCGAGCCGCATCGCCTTCATCGCCTTGTGGACGGAGCGCTGGTAGAGCGCGACGGCGATGAGCGGGCCGATCAGCGCGACCGCGAGGAAGGGTGACTCGGCCCAGAGCACGGCGAGCATGAGGCTGACCGAGGCCATGATCCCGAAGGCGGCCCAGGTCGTCCGGACGCCCTGCGAGACGAGCTCGACGAACGGCTCGGACGTCCAGCGCGAGATGACCGCGGCGGTCAGGAGCACGTTCACCGCGTAGAACCCGACGGCGCCGAGGAAGACGTCCACGATCATCCAGGCGACGTGGCCGCCCTGAACGCCGAGGTGGATGGCCACACCCGCCGCGAGGCCGCTCAGCGCGTAGTTCGCGCTGTTGTAGACGACGCGGATCGTGGGCTTTCGCCCGATCACGTCGACGACCGCTCCCGTCAGGAACGCGACCATGACGGCGGCAGGCCAGTCGTAGGTGACGGCCGCGCCGACAACGAACACGGCCGCGAGCGAGACGTAGCCGGCCGGCTCGAGCGGAACGGGGAAGGCTTCTGCGAAGACCGAGGCGCTGAGCAACACGAGCAGACCGCCGAGGAGACCCAGGCTCCAGTCACCCGTAGCGAAGGTGAGAGCGGCGGCGAAGACCGCCACGACTCCGGCTGCGATCACGGGGGCGGCGACCGGGAGGACGCGCTGGACCTCGCGCGCGGACGCGATGGGGACGACAGGAGTGGGGGAGGGGAAAGTCCCGCCCGGCACGCGCGCGTCTAGAGATTCTTTGGCCGCAGTCTGTTCCATGGTCTCGCCAGGGGTCGCTCCGCTCAGTATCGGCGCGGGTTTTGGCCCAGGCATCCCTCCATCGAGGGGGCACCCCGACTCCACCGATCGAGGGATGCCTGGGCCTCGACGCCGTGCCGACTTACTCGCGGACAGGCAGCAATCAAGGAGGAACCTATGCTGCGGCTTCGGACCTGGGTTTTCCGGTACAGCCTTCTCGCGGCCTTCGTGCTCGCGGCAGGCGCCGGCTGGAAGTGGTAATCAGCCGGTAATCGGACTAACCCTCCGCTACGGCCGGCCCCGCCATCGGGGTCGGCTGTAGATCTTTTTGCATTCAGATCTAAATCGCTCGGCCAGTTCCACCGATAGGCCTCTTGTAGTGCTCCCCCTGGCAGCGTTCCCATCACGTTCCGCGGCCGCTGACGCACGCGATGCTGCGTCCTCAGTCGCCGCTGTGCTCAAGGGCACAGCGGCTCCCTGCGTCCTTGCCTCCCGTGGCCAGCGACCCCGGCACGCGGGGGAACTCCACCAGAGGAAGCACTAGTTGTTCCTGCTGCCTTCCATCGTTCTCGGCGTCATGTTCGCCCTCGTGCTCGGGGGTCGGCTGTCGCGCCTTCTCGACATCGAGTTCCGCCACTCCTGGTCAGTCTTCGCGGCGCTCGGCCTCCAGCTTCTCCTCTTCTTTCACCTCGCGTCAGCTGGGCTCGAGACGCCCATCCACCTCGGGAGCTACGGGCTCCTCTTCGTCTTCGCGTTCGCGAACGCGAAGAACCTCGCACTCCTTCCGCTCTCGCTCGGAATGGCGATGAACAGCGCCGCGATCGTCGCGAACGGCGGGCACATGCCCGTCTCCGAGGTCGCCGCGCGCGCATCCGGGCTCGAGGCAGTCGACGGGTCTTCGAACGTGAAGATCGGTGGCGACCACCTGACCTGGCTCGGCGACATCTTCGCGCTTCCCGAGGCCTTCCCCCTCACGAACGTCTTCTCGATCGGTGACATCCTGATCGGGATCGGAATGGTGGGCCTGATCGTCGCGGTGACGACCGGCGGCGGCCCCGAGCGCGCCCTCGTCGCAGGCCGTCTCTTCCGTCCGCTCCACGTCCGCGCCTTCCGCCACCTCGCATTCGGGAAGCTCGTCTCCCACCTCGGCGACTGGCTCACGATCGCCGCCCTGATCGGCTGGATCTACGAGGAGACGCAGTCGACCGCGCACGTCGCGGCCCTGATGCTCGTCCGCCTCATCCCGCCGATCATCGGAGGCGGCGTCGCCGCGGCCGTGGTCGACCGCCTGCCCAAGGGTCGGCTGCTCGTCTGGATGGAGCTCACTCGAGGCATCGTCGTCGCGGGCGCGCTCGTCGGGATCCTGATCGACGTCCGTGCGCTTGCCTTCCTTGCCGTCGCGGTCTCGGGGGTCCTCGCGGCCGTCTCCGCCGCCACGCTTCGCGCGATGGTCCCGGCCATCCTCGAGGACGACCAGCTCGCAGCCGGAAACGCCGGCCTCGGGCTCGCGCAGGATGCGGCGATGGCACTCGGCGCGCTCCTCGCGGGCATCGCGCTCGCCGCTTCGGACGCAGCGCTCGCCCTCGCCTTCGACCTCTGCACCTTCGGTCTCGCCGCGGCCCTCTACTACAGCGTCCGAAACCACGTCGGCGTCGTTGCCGGAGGGCCTCGCGAGCGCGGCAGCATCGTCGCCGGAGTCCGCTACCTGCTCGACCGTCGCCTGCTCCTCGTCGTCGTCGGCGCCTTCGCGGCCGCCACGGTGGCGACGGGGCTCACGAACGCGACGCTTCCCCGCTTCCTGGACGGCGAGCTCGGCATGGGCCCCGGTGCCTACGGCTTCGGCCTCGCGGCCCTCGCGGGCGGCCTCGCGGCGGGCGAAGCGGTCGTCGGATTTGCCCGCGTCGGCGAGACGGGCGGGCGCTGGATCGGTGTTGCGCTCCTCTTCATGTGCGCCCTCTTCGCGACGCTCGCCTACACCGAGCACGCCCCGACGGCGCTCTTGCTCCTGGCCTTCATCGGCTTCCTCGACGGAACCACGGACGTCCTTTTCGAGACGATCGTGCAGCGCGAGGCCGACCCGGCCTACTACGGACGGGTCTTCGGGCTCGCCTCGGCCTTCTTCACGACGACGATGATGGGAGCCGTCGCCGCGGCCCCGCTCGTCAACCGAGTGGCATCGCCGCGGGTGGTCATCCTCATCGCCGCGCTCGGTCTCTTCACCGCCGCGCTCGTCGCGCTCGCTGGGACTCGCGTCCGTGCTGTGACGAGCCCCGCTAGGATCGTTTCAGAAGCGACCTAGGAGGGTTCGACGAAACACAGTCTGTGTCGCCGGGACGCGCTGCTCGCCCCCGATGCTGCGTCCTCAGTCGTCCCCGTAGCCTCCGGCTACGCGGTCTCCCTGCGTCCTTGCCTCGGGAACGATCACCGCATCCCTGCGACGAGCGGTGTTCCATCGAACCCTCCGGGAGGAGCCCCACATGGAGTGTGACGTCGCCGTTCTCGGCGGCGGGCCGGGCGGCTACACCGCGGCGATTCGCGCCGCGCAGCTCGGCGCCAAGACCGTCTGTGTCGAGAAGGAACCGGAGCTCGGGGGCACCTGCCTCCGCGTCGGCTGCATTCCGACGAAGGCCTGGGTGCAGACCGCCTTCGCGCTCAAGGAGGCCGAGGAGACCTTCGGCAAGCTCGGCGTCAACGTCGGCCCGCCCGAGCTCGACTTCGGCAAGGCCAACGAGTGGAAGGCCTCGATCGTCAAGCAGCTGACGGGTGGCGTCGCGGGGCTCTTCAAGGCAAGCGGCGTCGAGTGGGTCAAGGGCACGGGCCGCTTCAAGGACGCGAACACGATCGCCGTCGAGGGCGGGGAGGACGTGAGCTTCAAGAGCGCGATCGTCGCGACGGGCTCGTTTCCCCTGCGCCCGCCGATCGAGGGAATCGACTCGGCCCGCTGCGTCGACTCGACCGGCCTCCTCGCG
>Ga0136617_10005147_pt1 | contig 11684 bp, 10 predicted proteins | sample AntDrymUQ3222106_2_FD_129672 | JGI IMG/M metagenome (GOLD analysis project Ga0136617, IMG submission 129672) | Polar desert sand microbial communities from Dry Valleys, Antarctica - metaG UQ322 (21.06) | ecosystem: Environmental > Terrestrial > Soil > Desert | place: Antarctica: Dry Valley...
GACGCAGCACTTGATGGCGTCGTAGACGCCGAGGACCTGTTGTTCGTCCATGCCGGGTCTGCGTCGCGGCCCGTCACCTTCGTGTACACGAAGGCCGCGACCCCTCCCAGACCGAGCAAAATCAAGAAGTTGCGCAGCTTGTGGCTCTTCTTCTCCGGCTCGACCAAGCCTGCCCGCTCGGCCGCCTTGCGCCCCCGGCGGCGCCCCGAGGCCACTGCCTCGGCGATCACGGGTGCGACCCGGTCCCGCGCGTCTTCCAGGGCGGGGGTGATCTTGTCGCGCGCATCGTCGACGAGGGGCACGACCCGATCGCGCGCATCCCCGATCGCGGGGCCGACCGTCGAGGCGACCGAGGTGACAGCCTGCCCGGTAACCGAGCTGATCTTGTCGAGAGCCGACTCTGCCGCCGGCTGCACGTTCTTGCGTGCGTCCTTGGCGGCTGCCTTGGCCTTCTTGCGAGCCTTTGTCAGGGCCACTGCGGCTCCTCCTCGGTGTCGGGCCTGCGCCGGTGCGCCGCCACTCATCTGCTGTCGTCCCAGCTGGTCCGACCCTACTCTTACCCATGGGCCGCCGCTGCACCGCGATGGGTCCCTGAACACCGATCCGAGCCTGGTCGGCTCGAGCTGTCGTACCCGACGGCACCGACCGGATTTGAACGGCGTGCGAGGATTGGCGACGCCAAGATCCCCGATGACAAGGATGACGTTCACCGTGGCCGAAGACCTGTACGCGACCTTGAAGACCAACCGTGGCGACATCATCGTCCAGCTGTTCCCCTACCACGCACCGAAGACCGTCGAGAACTTCGTGGGCCTCGCCGAGGGTACGACCGAGTGGCGCGACGCCAAGACGGGCCAACCGTGCCAGGAGCGCTTCTACGACGGGTTGGTCTTCCACCGCGTCATCGACGGCTTCATGCTCCAGGGCGGCTGCCCCGAGGGCACCGGTCGCGGCGGACCGGGCTACCAGTTCAAGGACGAGTTCCACCCCGAACTGGCCTTCACCAAGCCGTACTTGCTCGCCATGGCCAACGCCGGCCCCGGAACGAACGGGTCGCAGTTCTTCATCACCGTCGGGCCGACCCCACACCTGACCAACAAGCACACCATCTTCGGCGAGGTGGCCGACCAAGGCAGTCGTGACGTCGTCGATGCCATCGGCAGTACGTCGACCGACCGCTCCGACCGCCCCACCGACGACGTGGTGATCGAGCGCCTCGACATCGAGCGTCGCTGACGACCCATGTCCGTCGAGCCCAGCTCCCCGGCAGCAGGCACGATTCCCCGCTGCTACCGCCACCCGGACCGCGAGACGCATATTCGCTGTCAGCGGTGCGAGCGGCCGATCTGCCCTGACTGCATGCGGCCAGCGTCGGTGGGGTTCCAGTGCCCCGACTGCGTCCGGGCGGGCCAGGCCGATCAGCGCCCCGCACGGACCGCCTTCGGCGGCCGGATCTCGCCAGGGGGCTCCCCGGTCACGGTGGCGTTGATCGCTGTCAACGTCGTGTTCTTCCTGCTCGGTCGCGGCTCGTTCGAGTTCTATCAGGAGACAGTGCTGCGTCCGTTCGAGGTCTCGAACGGAGAGGTCTGGCGTCTTGTCACGGCGATGTTCTTGCAGTACCAGGTGTTGCACCTGCTGATGAACATGGTCGGCCTGTGGATCTTCGGGAACTACCTCGAGTCCACGCTCGGGCGGTGGCGGTTCGCCGCGTTGTACCTGGTGGCGGGGCTGGCCGGGAATGTCGCCGTCTACTGGCTCGAGGGGCCGTTCCGGTCGACCCTCGGTGCGTCGGGGGCGGTGTTCGGCATGTTCGGGGCGGCGCTGATCTTGCTGGTCCGACAGCGTCGTGACGTCACGCAACTCGTGGTGCTGCTCGGGCTGAACTTGTTCATCACGTTCACCTTGCCGAACATCTCCTGGCAGGGCCATCTCGGGGGGCTGGTGGCTGGCCTCGCGATCGGGGCGGGGTTCGCCTACGCGCCCCGCGAGCGTCGTACGACGATCCACGTAGCCGTGTTGGCGAGTGTCACGGTGGTGTGCCTGATCGCGATACTGGCCCGGACGGTGGCGTTCCCGGTCTGACGCAGGGGGTCTCGGACGGCACAGTACGACTTATCCACATTGGGGATAACTGCTGTGGAGAACTACAGGGCTGTAAGTACGCCAGGTTTCCCAGGCATGAACGGCCGATGAACCCGGGTGGGAAGACCTCCGGCGAGGGCTACTCCCACTTGGTGGAGATCGCGAAGCCGATGGCGATCATGCCCATCCCCACGGCGAGGTTCCAGTTGCCCAGCTCACCCAGGTACTTGAGGTCCGGGGCGAGGTAGAACACCACGATCCAGGCCAGGCCGAGCACCCAGAACGTCACCATCGCGGGTGCCACCCAGCGCGCGCTGCCCACCCGGGCCGGTTTACGTGAGGTGGTCGGCGCGGTGTACTCGGGCTTCTTGCGCGAACGTGACTCGGGCACGGCATCTCTCCTACGGCCTGGCAAGTGCTGGGCTTACGACGGGAGCAGCCCACCCGCGAAACGGTGTTGGCTGCGCTGCCCAGGGTAGTACGCGATCGTGCCGCCCTGGCACCTCTGCCGCGGGTGGCTGGCACACTTGCCATCATGTCCGGCCATTCGCACCGTACGTCGGAGCCGCCGCGCTGGCGCGAGCGGCTGCTGAGCCGATGGCGTAGCCGTTCGCTCGTCTGGCGGCTCAGTGTGCCGGTGGCGTGTGCCTGCGCCGGACTGCTCGCGACGACCAGCATGGTCAACGCACGGGGCACCGACCTCCGCGGCGGTCGGCACAGCGACCTGATCGAGCTGGTCGGAGTCCAACGCACCACGTTGGCCGACCTGCGCCGACAGGCCGACCGGATCCAGTCCGACATCGACGAGCTGACCGACCAGGTCGACGACCCCCAAGTCACCGCGATCCGCGAGCGGGTCACCGCGCTGACGGCTCCCGCAGGGATGACGGCAATGACCGGTCGAGGCCTGGTCGTGACTCTCAGCGACGCACCGCCAGAACAACCCGTGCCTTCCGGCTCCACCGCCAATGCCCTGGTCGTGCATCAACAAGACCTCCAGGCCGTGGTCAACGCCTTCTGGGCCGGCGACGCGGCGGCGGTGTCCCTCCAGGGCCAGCGGATCATCTCGACTACCGGCGTCAAGTGCGTCGGCAACGTGGTCGTGCTTCAAGGGGTGCCGTACGCGCCGCCGTACACGCTCGTCGCACTCGGCGACCCGACGACGCTGTTCGACGCTCTGGTCGCCTCGCCCGAGGTGCAGACCTACCGCGCCTATACCTATGAGCCCTACAACCTCGGCTGGTCGTTGCGCGAGAGCCAGCGGCTGAAGGTGCCGGCCTACGCGGCGCCTGTCGATCTCGAGTTCGCAACGCCGTCCGCCTGACTGCCGCCCCAGCTACCTCTAGTCGCCTTCGTCGAACTGTTTTTCGGCAGTTTCTGTCGGCGTGGTCTCTGTCGGGGTCGTCTCGGTGGTCTCGGTGGTCTCGGTGGTTTCTGTCGGGGTCGTCTCGGTGGTCTCGGTGGTCTCGGTGGTTTCTGTCGGGGTCGTCTCGGTGGTCTCGGTGGTCTCGTCCGGCGTCGTCGGAGTCGTCGGAGTCGTCTCCGGCGGGCCCGCGGACACGTCGATGACGACCGTCGAACCGTAGGCCCTGCGCAAGGTTCCGACCGGGTCCTGAGCGACGACGGTGCCGACGGGTTGGTCGTTCACGACGTCGCGGGGAATGACCACGAATCCCTCCGCATCCAGCAGCTCGGTCGCGTCGTCCACCAACTCGCCCACGACGTTGGGGACGACCCGGAACCCGACCGAGTAGGTCACGGTGACCGTGCTCCCAACCGGCACCTCCTCACCCGGCCGCGGATCGGTACCGACCACCTGGAAGCGCCGCTCGGTGCTCTCCTCGTCCTCGACCGGCTCCACTTCGAGGTCGAGGCCTTCGAGCTCCGCCGTCGCCTCGTCGAGAGTCGCGTCGCTGACGTCCGGGATCACCGCGGTGTTCTTGCCCGCCGAGACCACGACGTCGATGGCGGTGCCTTCGGGCACGTCGGCGCTGACATCCTCGCTCTGGCTGAGGATGAGTCCCGCCCGGACCTCGTCGGACTGGACCGACGAGTCTTCTCCCAGCTCGAGCCCGGCGTCCTCCAGCAGTTTTTCTGCCTCGGCGAGCGTCTTCCTCTGCAGGTTGGGGACGCTGACGGTCGGGTTCTCCTCGTCGCCACCGGTCAGCTCAGGAATGACGAACGCGGCCGCGGCGATCAAGGCAGCCACCAGCAAGACGAGCGCGATGATCAGCCCGGTACGCCGGCGTGGCTCCTCGTCAGGCTCCTCCGTGATGCGCGTCACCGTCGTCGGCATCGTGTCGGCCGGTGGCGGCAGAAAGGGCTGGGTCTCGTCGCCTGCGCCATCGAAGAATGGAGCCAGCACCTGATTGCCGCGCAATGCACGGTCGACGTCAGCTCGCATCTCCGCGGCACTTTGGTAACGCTCGTTGACGGGCTTGGCCAACGCCTTCATCACGATCGCGTCGATGTCGGGCGTGATCTCGGGGTCGTACGCCGACGGCGGCTTCGGCGTCTCGCGCACGTGCTGATACGCAACCGACACCGGTGAGTCGCCGACGAAGGGCGGCCGCCCGGCGAGCAACTCGTACATCAGGCAGCCGGCGGAGTAGAGATCACTGCGGGCATCGACCTGCTCCCCGCGAGCCTGCTCGGGCGACAGGTACTGCGCGGTGCCGACGACGGTGGCCGTCTGGGTCATCGTCGCGGAGGCGTCCGAAATAGCCCGGGCGATGCCGAAGTCCATCACCTTGACGTCACCGGGCGGGGTGAGCATGACGTTGGCCGGCTTGATGTCGCGGTGGATGATGCCGGCCCGGTGGCTGTAGTTGAGGGCTTCGAGCACCGATGCGGTGATCTCCAACGCCCGCTCGGGAAGGATTCGCCGGCCGTCACGCAAGATGTCGCGAAGCGTCCTCCCCTCCACGTGCTCCATCACGATGTACGGCAGCGGGACTCCCGAGCCGTCGCTCGACATCTCCTCGCCGGTGTCGTACACAGCCACGATGGTCGGGTGGTTGAGCGAGGCCGCCGACTGGGCCTCGCGTCGGAACCGCGCCTGGAAGGTGGGGTCGCTGGCGAGGTCGGCGCGGAGCAGCTTCACTGCGACGGTTCGACCCAGCCGCAGGTCTTGGGCCTCGCGGACCTCTGCCATGCCGCCGCGACCGAGGAGTCCGTTCAACTGGTAGCGGTCGCCGATCGCCCGGTTGTCGTAGTCCACCTCAGGCCTCCTGACTCTCGCGGAGCGCACGTGCGGGTCGTACGACAGGGGCGCAGCGGCAGGGACCGACGTACCCAGTCGTGGTCATCGGCTCACCACCGCCTCCATGACCCGCTTGGCGATCGGTCCGGCGATGCCGCCGCCACTCACGTCGTCGAAGCCGACGCCGGTGCTCTCGACGAACACGGCGACTGCGACCTCGGGATCGTCGGCCGGCGCGAAGGTGGTCATCCAGGCGTACGGCAGACGTTCGGCCGAGGAGTTGGCGGTGCCGGTCTTGCCGGCTACCGAGACGCCGGGAATCTGCACCGACGAACCCGTGCCGTTCTCGACCACCTCGACCATCATCTGGGTGAGGTCGTCGGCCACCTCAGGGGTGATGGCCTGATGCAGCACCTCCTCGTCGGCCCCTTCGAGCACCTCGAGGTCAGGGGAGCGCACCTCCTGGACGAGATTGGGCCGCATGACGTCGCCGCCGTTGGCGATACCAGCGACCACCATCGCCATCTGTAACGGAGTCGCGGCCACCTCGAACTGCCCGATGGACGAGATCGCGGTCTGGGGTTCATCGAGCTCGCTGGGGAAGACGCTTTCGGCGTTCGAGAGCTGGTCGAAGAAGTCCTCGTTGAAGCCGAACAGCTCTGCCTGTTCCTGCAGCTCGTCGGCACCGAGCTTGAGGCCGAGATCTCCGAACGAGACGTTGCACGACAAGACGAGGGCCTGGCGTAACGTGATCTCGTTGCCCCCGCAGTTACTCCCGCCGGAGTTGGTGATCGTGTCGCTGGACTGTGGTAGGTCGAGGGTGGTGCCGCCCTTGACGATGGAGTCGGGTGAGTAGTCGTTCATCAGCGCCGCCGCGGCGACGACGAGCTTGAAGGTCGAGCCGGGCGGATAACGCTCCTGCGTGGCCCGGTTGTTGAGCCGGCGCAGCGGGTCGTCCTCCGTGAGCCGCTCCCAAACCCGTTGCGCCGCCGCGCCGTTGTGGTTGGCGATGCCGTTCGGGTTGTACGTCGGTGTCGACACCATCGCCAGGATCGCCCCGGTCTGCGGGTCCAGGGCGACCACCGCGCCTCGCGTGTCTCCGGGAAGATCGTTCAGACCGTCGAGCGCTGCCTGCTGGGCCATGGGATCGATCGTGAGCAGCACGCTGCCGCCCTTCGGCTGCTTGTTGCCGACCAGCTCGATGACCCGGCTGACGAACAGGCGCTCGTCGCTTCCGGACAACACGCTGTTCTGCGAGCTCTCGATACCGCTGGTCCCGTACACGCACGAGAAGTAGCCAGTGACCGGCGCGTACAGCTCTGACTTGACGTACGTGCGCTGGAACTTGAGCTCGTCCTGGGACCGGAGACTGTCGGCGACCGGGACCCCGCCGACCAAGATGGCACCCCGTTCGCGGGAGCACTCGGCGTCGCGGGCCCGCTTGTTGCTGTTGTTGTCGTTGAGGTCACCGGCCTGGAAGACCTGCACGTAGTTGAGGTTGATCAGGAGCATCGCGAACAGCGCGAAGCAGCCGACTGCGAGGGTCCGGATGGGCTTGTTCATCGCAGCTTCACCACAGCCGTCTCGTCGTTTGCCGATGTCGGCGTCAGGTCGGGCGGAGGTCTGCGGGCGTGGTCGCTGACGCGCAGCACGAGCGCGACCATGATCCAGTTGGCGACCAGCGAGGAGCCGCCGTACGAGAGGAACGGGGTGGTCAGACCGGTAAGCGGGATCAGCCGGGTGACGCCACCCAGCACGACGAAGATCTGCAGGGCAAGCGCCACGGACAGACCGACGGCGAGCAACTTGCCGAAGGAGTCGCGACAGACCAACGCCGTGCGCAGGCCGCGCTCGACGATGATCCCGTAGATGACGATGATCGCCATCAACCCGGTGAGGCCGAGCTCCTCACCGAGCGACGTGCCGATGAAGTCAGACCACGCGTACGGCGTCAGCTCGGGCGTGCCCTCGCCGAGGCCACGGCCGAGAATCCCTCCCCAGGCCAGGGAGTACTGGCCCTGCACGATCTGGTAGTACCGGTCGATGTCGTCGTAGGGATTCAGCCAGCCGTCGACCCTGCTCTGCACGTGCGAGAAGACGAGGAACCCCAGATAGGCGCCGGCAACGAACAGTGCAGCCCCCACCACGAGCCAGCTCGGTCGCTCCGTCGCGACGTAGAGCAGCACCACGAACAGCCCGAAGAACAGCAGCGACGAGCCGAGGTCACGCTGGAACACCAGCACGCCGAGACTGATCAGCCACATGACGAGGATCGGGCCGAGGTCACGCCCGCGCGGTAGGTCGATGCCGAGGAAGCGCCGACCGGCCAGCGCCAGCGCGTCCCGCTTGAGCACCAGATAGCCCGCGAAGAAGATCGCCAGGCAGACCTTGGCCACCTCACCGGGCTGGAAGGACAGACCGCCGGCCCGGATCCAGATCCGGGCGCCGTTGATGGTGACGCCGAGCCCGGGGACGAGCGGCAGCAGGAGCAAGACAATGCCGATCAGTCCGAACGTGTAGGTGTACGTCTGCAGTCGCCGGTGGTCGCGGATCACCGCCAAGGTGGCGACGAAGCCGATCACCGCCAGCGTGGCCCAGACCAACTGCTGGGTCGCGAACGTCTTGGCGTCGGGGTCGTCGGCGAGCTCGGCCAGGTCGATGCGGCGGATCATCGCGAGACCGAGCCCGTTCAAGGCGACGACGGCGGGTAGCAGCACCGGGTCGGCGTACGGCGCGGTGAGGCGAACCGCGACGTGACAGGCGACGCCGAGCACGACCAGGGCTCCGCCGTACTCGAGCGTGTCGGTGGGGATCTCGTCGTTGACGCCCAGGCCGACCAAGGCGTACGCGCCGACTCCGATGAGCAGCGCCAGCACCAGCAGCAGCAGCTCGGCGCCACGGCGTTTGCGCGGCACGAAGGCGCTGACGATGCGGCCGGGTGTGGCGACTGCGGTGCTCATCAGCTCGTCTCCGACATGGGTGTCGCGCCGGCGCACTCGGCGGCCGACGTCCCGCCGGTGTCCTCGTCGTCACCTGGACTGGCGTCGGTGGTGGCGGTGTCTGTCGGGTCGCTGGGGCGAAGCGAGCCGGGAACGCTGGGGATCGGCTTGGTGCTGGGCGCGCTGGGGCGTCCAGTCGTCTGCGCGGTGGCACGGGTCTGGCTTGACCGCGCGGTGGTGTCGACGCTGCCGGTCTGCCCGGTCCCGGTGGGCTCCCCGTTCGTGTTGCGGGTCGGTGTCGTGGTCTCGGTGCCGGTCGCAGTGGTCGTGTCGTTGCCGCTTGGCGCCGTGGTGCGGCTGGACTGGTTCGCGCAGGTACGGGCGAAGGTCTCGAGCTCGTCGACGATCTTGCGTGCGTCGTCGAGGTTGTCGGCCTCTATACCCTCGATGACCTCGCTGCGACGGAATGCGGGCAGCTCGTCGAGGTCGAGGTCGAACTCTTCATGGACACTGCTGAGCTCGATGCCGGGGATGTCGTCCTCGACTCCTTGGAAGATCACCACGCGACCGGCGTGGGCGCCGACGTAGTACTGCTGCTGGGTCCAGGCGTATCCCGCGACACCGAGGCCCACCAACAGCGCGAGGGTCACGACCAACACACCGAGCCGCCGTAGCCCGAGCCATCGAGGCTGCTCCCGAGGGGCGTACCGAAGCTGTTCGGGATCGTCGTCGGGGTCGAGCAGCGCCTCGCCCGGGGCGGCGACGGTGTCTCGCTGCGCCCACGTGCGCAACCGTCCCCGCGGGGTGCGTGGTTCGTCGGCGGCGGCTCCGACGACGAGCGGGACAGCATCGTCGGCCGGCTCGTCCACCACGTCAGCCAAGACGACCGTGATGTTGTCGTTGCTGTTGTTCTCCAGCGCGAGCTGGACGAGTTCACCGACGGCGGCGTCGGTGCTGCCGATCGACAGCGCCCGCTCCAAGCGGTCGTGGGGTACGAAGCCGGACAGGCCGTCACTGCACAGCAGGATGCGGTCGCCGGCCTGGACGTCGTACAGGGTGAGGTCGGGGTCGTTGTCGTGGCGTCCGTCGAGCACCTTGAGCAGCAACGAACGGTGCGAGTGGGTTGCTGCCTCCTCTTCGGTGATGCGGCCCTCGTCGATCAGGCTCTGTACCCATGAGTGGTCGCTGGTAAGCCGCAGCAGCTCGCCGTCACGCCACAGGTAGCCGCGGGAGTCGCCGAGGTGTGCCACGCCGATCCGCGTGCCGTCGAACAGCGCGGCGGTCACCGTGGTTCCCATGCCCTCGGTGCTGGCGTCCTCCTCGATCACCTCGGCGAGGCGGTCGTTGGCACGGTGGACGGCGCCGGCCAGAGCCTCGAGCAGGTCGTCTGGAGCAGCGGTGTCGAGGCGCTGCATGGTCTGGACCGCGACCGAGGAGGCGAGGTTGCCGTGCGGGGCGCCGCCCATGCCGTCGGCGATCATCACGAAGTGGGCGCCGGCATAGCCGGAGTCGTCGTTCTTCTTGCGACGACCGATGTCGGACTGGGCGCTGAAACGCAGGGAGAGGGCCATCGGCTACTTCTTCAGCTCCGCGATCGTCTTGCCCACACGGACCTGCACGCCGATCGACACCATGACCGGCGTGGTGATGCGCTGGCTGCCGATGTAGGTGCCGTTGGTGGAGCCGAGGTCCTCGACGTACCAGTCCTCCCCGTGCGCCACGAAGCGCGCATGCCGGGTGGACACGTAGTCGTCGTCGAGTCGGATGGTGGCGTCGGCGCCTCTTCCGAGCAGGATCGGACCGTCGAGAGGAACGCTGACTCCGGCGTTCGAACCTTCACTGATGACGAGCTGGGTGGGGGCGCCACGCCGTCGCTTGGACGGCTTGGTGGTGCGGGGGTTGCGAGCCGGCTTCGCGTCGGCGGCACGCTGCGGGTCGATCCGCTCGCCGAACATGTCGGACTTGATCACCGACACCGATGAGAGCACGAACATCCACAGCAAGGCCAAGAAGCCGATCTTGATGAGGGTGAGGGTCAGTTCGCTCACGGCTCACCCGTTCCAGGGACGCTGACCGGAGTCGCCCGGGGGACGGTTGACGGCGCGAAACGGTGGAGGCTGCTGCTTCTTGCGTCCCCACCGGCTGGCCGGCTTCGCCTGCTTGGCCTGCTGTCCCTGCTGGGCCGGACGCCCGTACGACTCCGAAGACGACGCTGGCGTGGGGTACGACGGTGCGGCCGCGGAGCGGCCTTCCGCCTGGGCCGAGGGCCGGGCGACTTGCGGTGACTGCGACTGGCCGGCCTCGTACGAGGGGTAGTGCTGCTCGCCCGGTGGCGGGTACGGCGTCGGCGGCTGGCGCCGCTGTGGCTGCCGCGCACCTGCCTGCTGGGAAGCAGACTGCTGTGCAGGCGCGGACCCCGGTCTCGGGTTGGGTCGGGGCTGGTCGGACGAGGCACCTGCGTGGACGACGATGTGGGTGCTGCCGATCTGGACGACGGAGCCGTCCTCGAGGGCCGCGTGCTGGACCCGCTGCCCGTTGACCGTCGTGCCGTTCGTCGAGCCGAGGTCGAGCACGCTCACGGCTGGTCCGGCGTCGGTGACCTGTACCCGGAACTCGACGTGGCGGCGCGAGATCCCAGGATCGTCGATGCGGAGGTCCGCGTTGGTGCCGCGTCCGATCACGACGCCGGGCGGCGCGAGCGGGTGTCGTACGCCGTTGACGTCGAGGAACATCGCGGTCTTGGTGATCGAGGTGTCCGAGGCCTGCTGGCCGGCCGGCGGGGTGACGGCGGCGGAGGCCTCGCTGCGCACCCGGAAGCGCCCGGTCGTAAGGTCGTCGACGCGCAGAAAGTTCAGCTTTACCGGGCCGGCGAACATGTAGTGCTGCTCGCTCGCATGCTCATGGAGCATGGCGGCGAGCTCGCGCGACAGCGCCTCACCGTACGTCGACAGCCGGTCGAAGTCCGATCCGGCCAGGTCGATGCGGAACATGTTGGGTGCCAGCCGCCGGTCCCGGCTCAGGATCTGCGCGGAGTTGTCGACTTCACGCTGGAGCGCGGCCGCGATCTCCATCGGCTGGACGGCGCTGCGGAACGCACGGGCAAAGGCACCGGTGACCATGTGTTCGAGCCGTTGCTCGAACCGGTTCAGGGCACCCATGTGGACCTGCGCTCCCTTGCTCGGACCCGGTGTCGCGCAGCGTTCAGCGCCACAGGGGGTGGACGGTTGTCTGACGCGGTCGATGGTAGCCGGAAGGGCGTCCACGCCACCCGACGACGCAGGCACAAGGTCGCGTCCGGCCCCGAGGCGTTCGGGCGGCTGCGTGCTAGCCTGGGCGTTCGCCGTGGCGGGGTCTCGCACTTCGACCGCGGCGTTGCGCGCGGGTGGCGGAATAGGCAGACGCGCACGGTTCAGGTCCGTGTGCCCGAAAGGGCGTGGGGGTTCAACTCCCCCCTCGCGCAC
>Ga0136617_10005148_pt1 | contig 11683 bp, 12 predicted proteins | sample AntDrymUQ3222106_2_FD_129672 | JGI IMG/M metagenome (GOLD analysis project Ga0136617, IMG submission 129672) | Polar desert sand microbial communities from Dry Valleys, Antarctica - metaG UQ322 (21.06) | ecosystem: Environmental > Terrestrial > Soil > Desert | place: Antarctica: Dry Valley...
CATCCAGCGCGACGATGATGCCGGTCATCGACAACATCGCCGTTGCCGCGACCGCAATGCCGTAGAGCCCGGCAAAATAGTACGAGCCGAGAATCGCGGCGCACACGGCGAGCACCGGCCACGCGGTGGATTTCATCGACACGCCGAGGCCCGCGATGATGTTCGTCGCGTGACCGGTCGTCGACGCCTGCGCTATGTGCTTCACCGGCCGAAAGTCCGTGCCCGTGTAATACTCGGTGATGAAGACCATGGCTGCGGTCAACGCGAGGCCGACCAGCGACGCGAGATACAGTCGCGTCGGCGTGAGCGAAGCGTCCGCCCCGCCGATGCCGCTCATCATCCAATGCGTAATGAACCAGAAGCCGATCGCCGAAATGATGCCCGCCACCGCCAAACCGCGGTAGAGCGCATTCATGATCTTGCCGCCGGAGCGTGCCTTGACGAAATAGCAGCCGGCGATCGATGCGATGATCGAGAAGCCTCCAAGAACCAGCGGATACGTTACCGCGGCTTCGGCGATCGACGGCAGCAGCAGCGCGCCCAGCAGCATCGTTGCGATGATCGTCACCGCGTAGGTTTCAAAGAGGTCGGCCGCCATGCCGGCGCAGTCGCCGACGTTGTCGCCAACGTTATCCGCGATGACCGCCGGGTTGCGCGGATCGTCTTCCGGAATTCCCGCTTCGACTTTGCCGACCAGGTCCGCGCCAACGTCAGCGCCTTTGGTGAAAATGCCGCCCCCCAGCCGCGCGAAGATCGAAATGAGCGAGCCACCGAACGCCAAGCCGACCAGCGGCTCGATCGTGTGATGGAGGCCCTGGGTCATCGGGTTCGCCGCATAGTCCGCGGAGCCGATCAGAAACCAATAGAAGCCCGCGACGCCCAAGAGCCCAAGCCCGACGACCAGCATGCCGGTGATCGCGCCGCCGCGAAACGCGATGGACAGCGCTTCGTTTAAACCGGTGCGCGCCGCTTCGGCGGTGCGCACGTTCGAACGCACCGAAACGTTCATCCCGATGTACCCGGCCAATCCCGACAGGATCGCGCCCACGGCAAACCCGCCCGCGGTCCGTGCGCCGAGCGCCCACCAGATGACGGCGAACAAAATGACGCCGACGATACCGATCGTCATGTACTGCCGGTTGAGATAGGCCTTGGCGCCTGCCTGTATCGCGGCGGCGATTTCCTGCATCCGCGCGTTGCCCGCCGGCTTGTTCAGAATCCAGCTGATCGACACAACGCCGTAGACGATCGCCGCCACCGCGCAAACGAGCGCGAAGATAAGGCCTGTGGACATGCTTTATTAACTCCCCTTTAGTGAACGCGACGGCAAAGTCCGTCGGCGAGAAATCTTGGCACTCCGGCGTCGTCTTAAGTACTTATGCAGAACCATGCAATCCGGTTTCTTGTTCACCTGACGCGAATTTTCGTCGTGCAAGAAAGCACGCTATTGTGCCAGTGCTCGCGCAAGAAAGTCGAGCCGGTCTTGCCCCCAGAACATTTCGTCGCGATAAATGTACGTTGGCGCGGCAAATACGCCGCGGGCGATGGCCTCTTCGGTTAACGCGGCATAGCGGCCCGTAATTTCCGGCGTTTGCGCACGTGCGGCGAGCGATGCGGCGTCGCACCCGCATTCCATCGCGATCGTCGTAAGCGTATCCAGATCGGCCACGTTGCGCTCCTGCTCCCAAATGGCGCGTCCGATGGCGCCGGTCAACGCGAGCGCCTGTGGCGGACCCTGCTCTACGGCGGCCAGAACAAAGCCCGCGGCGAGATCGCCGCCTACTGGAAAGAATTTCGGCTGTACGTGCATCGGCTTCCCTAGAAACCGCGCCCAGCGTTGCAACTCGACCAGCCGATACGCCTGTCGCTGCGGCGAACGCTTGGGGAGAGGGAGCCCACCGGAGACCTGGAACACTTCGCCCAGATTGATCGGCTTCACGGCTATGCGCGCTCCGTGTTTTGCGGCCAGATCGACGAATCGATCGTGGCCGAGGTACATGAACGGCGACACCGGGGTGAAATAGTAGTCGACGACGTTGGCCATGACGCTTTTTTCCTTAGTGATCAGATGGTGAATCTTTCTGCGAGCTTCTTCTTTACGGCCACGTTGGCTAGGCGAACGTATTGTGGCAGGCCGCCCTTGAATGGCGGCGGGTCCTCGCCTTGCAGCAACGGTTGCAGGTAGTCGCGCGCTTTGCCGGTAATACCGAAGCCGTCTTTGGTAATGAAGCCGCGCGGCAACATTTTTTCGACGTTGGCGACCTTGGCAAGCGGCGCGACGCCGATCTTCCAACGATACGGACGATTAGACGTGCGCACGATCGCCGGCATCACCGCATTGTGTCCCGCCAGCGCGAGCTCCACGGCGGCACGGCCTACCGCGTAAGACTGCACGAGGTCGGTCTTCGAGGCGAGATGGCGCGCCGATCGCTGCAAGTAGTCGGCCACCGCCCAATGAAACTTGTAATCAAGTCGATCGCGGACGAGTTGGGCAATCAGCGGGCCGACGCCCCCCAATTGAGAGTGCCCGAATGCGTCCACCGATTTTGCTGACGTAGCCGCGGTCAACAGCTCCCCTTGTGCGTTCTTTAGTCCTTCCGACACGCCGACGCAGCAATAACCGAAACGTCTCACTTTGGCGTCCACCAAGGCAAGGAAACGGTCTTCTTCGAATGGGATTTCCGGGAACAGCAATACGAGCGGAATCGGTGTGTGCTCGTCCTCGGCCATTCCCACCGCCGCCGCAATCCATCCGGCATGCCGGCCCATCACTTCGAGCACGAAAACCTTGGTCGACGTCTTGGCCATCGACGCCACGTCGAACGCAGCTTCGCGCATCGACGTTGCAACGTACTTGGCGACCGAGCCGAACCCGGGACAGTTGTCGGTGATGGGGAGGTCGTTGTCGACGGTCTTGGGAATATGCACGGCGATCAGCGGATACGCGAGCTTTTCCGCGATCTGCGCGACCTTGAGACACGTATCGGCGGAATCGTTGCCGCCGTTATAGAAGAAATACCCGATATCGTGCGCGCGGAACACGTCGAGCAGCCGCTCGTACTGAGCCCGGTTCGCGTCAAGCCCCTTCAGTTTGTAACGGCAGGATCCGAACGCGCCGCCCGGTGTGGACTTGAGTGCGGCAATCGCACGCGCCGATTCACGGCTGGTGTCGATCAAGTCTTCGGTCAGCGCGCCGATGATCCCATTGCGCCCCGCGTAGACCTTGCCGATTCTGCCGCGGTGACTGCGTGCAGTTTCGATGACACCGGCGGCGCTGGCATTGATGACGGCGGTGACGCCGCCGGATTGCGCGTAGAACGCGTTCTTGCGCGCACTGCGGGGAAGAGGCGGCAACATCGTGGTCAACTTACAGCCAGTGCCTTTAACGTCGCGCGAGCGCCGAGGCAAGCTCGCCGAACCGCGAATTATCGGGCGCCAGCGCGACGGCGCGCGCGCAATATTCGTGGGCAGCGGGAAGGTCATTCATATCGCGGCATACCAACGCGAGATTGTAGACGAGGTCGGGATCCTGCGGCCGGACGGCTGCGGCCAGCTCCTGCGAGCGGCGCGCCTCCGGTAATCGCCCTGCCGCGCGTTCCACCATTGCGCGCAGGTTAAGCGCCCAGGGGTCGTTCGGGTTCGTGGCGAGCGCCTCACCGCAGGCCACGAGCGCCGCTGGCAAGTCGCCGCGCTGCGCCGATTGTGCGGCGGTGTGCAGCAACGCCTGCACGCGGTCGATTGTCGCATCGCGGCGCGCCGCCCACTTCGCGAAGATGCGGTCGAGCGCGACGGCAAACTTGACCTCATCGCGGTTGCCGCTCAAGCCAGCGCCGGAGTCGCCCCGATCCGCATGCCAGACGAACGTCTGCCGCGGCACGAAATGAAACGGCGTGATGTGCGCCAGCTGCAGAAAATAATCCCATTCCTCGAAGACATCGAACGCTTCGTCGAAGCGCACGCCACGCGCGATCGCGGCGCGCGCCACGAGGGCGGCGGACAGATGCGCGATGTTGCGTTCGTAGAGTTGCATCAGCGCGAACGGCTGGCCGTTGCGCTTGATCGTGCCATCGGCGAGCACGACGCGCGTCCAGGAGTGCAAGACCCCCGCGTGCGGCGTATCGGCGCGCGCCCCCAGCAATCCGGAGAGATGCCCGGGGAGATACGCGTCATCGTCGTCGAGGAAGGTGATCCATTCGCCACGCGCGGCGTTGAGCCCGGCATTGGCCGCCGCGGCACGCGCCAACGGCGCTGTGTTGCGCAGCAGACACAAAGAGTGCGGACCGCAACGCTGCGGCAGCTCGGGATGCGGCGCGGCACAGGCGGCCACAACGATGACTTCGACCTGCGGATGATCCTGCGCTGCTATCGTCGCGAGCGCGGAGGCCAGCGACGGCCGTGCCATGCTGCGCACGATCACGCTGACGAGCGGCGATCCAATCTCGGAAGGCGCCGCAAACGCCGTCAACTGCGCAGCGCGTCGATGCACGAGTCGCGAACAGCTTCGACGCTGCCCAGACCATCGACTCTGCGGTATTTCGGCGCGCGGGCATCACCGGTTGCGTTCCAGCGCTCGTAGTAGGCGAGCAACGGCTCGGTCTGCGCGTGATAGACGGCGAGCCGGTTTTTCACCGTTTGCTCGCGATCGTCCTCGCGCTGGATCAGCTCCTCCCCCGTCACGTCGTCGCGGCCGGCCGTTTTCGGCGGATTGAATTTGACGTGATACGAGCGGCCTGATTTCACATGCACGCGGCGGCCGCTCATGCGCTCGACGATCGCCGCATGGGGCACGGCGATCTCCAGCACGTAGTCGATCGGCACACGCGCGATCTTCATCGCGTCGGCCTGCGGAATCGTGCGCGGAAATCCGTCGAACAGATAACCGTTCGCGCAATCCGGGGCCTGCAGGCGATCGTGAACCAGCCCGATGATGACGTCGTCGGACACGAGGCCGCCGCGGTCCATCACGGCTTTCGCTGCCCATCCGAGCGCCGTTCCGGCGGTCACCGCCGAGCGCAGCATGTCGCCGGTCGAGATTTGCGGAATCCCATACGCGTCCCTGATGAACGCGGCTTGCGTTCCCTTACCGGCGCCCGGTGGGCCGAGCAAAATCAAGCGCATGGGAGGTGTAATTGGGTAGCCAAACGGAGCGAGCGCCTCGTGGCGGCGCGTGCATCTTGATTGCGAGTTTCGCATGATGCGCCACCCTCGCCCGTCAACGATTCTCGCCGTTAACGCGACGCGGGTCAACGCGTGATCAGGCGGTCGTCCGCTTCATACCATGCACGTACGCGCGACAGATCGTCGGGAGTATCGATGCCCGGCGCGGGTGCGCCTTGCGCGATCTCGACGGCGATCCGATAGCCATGCCAGAGCGCGCGCAATTGTTCCAGTGCCTCGAATTGCTCGATCGGGGCGGGTTCGAGGTTGGGAAACTCGCGCAAAAATGCAACGCGGTACGCATAAAGCCCGTAATGGCGATAGAGGGGCAGTCCGGCGGGCAGGCTGCTCACGTCTGCCGCGAAAGCGTCGCGTGCCCAGGGAATCGTCGCGCGGCTGAAGTAAAGCGCGTAACCGCGGCGGTCGAGCACCACTTTGACGACGTTGGGATTGAACGCGTCCGCGGCAGTGTCGATCGGATGACACGCCGTCGCCATCGCCCCGTCGGGGCGTTCGGTCAGCAGCATGGCCACCCGACGCATCAATGCTGGATCGAGCAGCGGTTCGTCACCCTGCACGTTGACCACGATGTCGGAGTCGCGCAGCCCAAGCGTTTGCGCAGCCTCCGCCAGCCGGTCGGTCCCCGTCGCATGCTCGGCGCGGGTCAGGCACGCGCGGATGCCGTGCGCCGTGGCCGCGACCCTTATCCTTTCGTCATCGGTGGCGACGACGACGTCCGCCGCGCCGCTTGACCGTGCGCGTTCGGCGACGCGCACGACCATCGGTTTGCCGGCGAGATCCGCGAGCGGCTTGCCCGGCAGCCGCGTCGACGCATAACGCGCGGGAATGAGGACGGTAAATGGCACGCTCACGGCGTTGGCTGCAGACGCCGATTCGCCCGCGGCGGCGCCGCTCACGGAATCATTCCTCGGGGTCGAGCTTGCGTGCCTCTTCCTCGAGCATGACCGGAATGCCATCGCGCACTGGGTAGGCAAGGCGCGCGGATTTCGACACGAGCTCCTGGCGCTCGCGTACATAAATGAGCGGACCCTTGGTCACCGGGCAGACGAGCATTTCAAGCAGCTTGGGATCCACGAATCGTGTTCTCCACTAACGCAAACAGCGCGGAATCGACGCGCGCGCGCACCGGCAGGTACCAGCAGCGCGCGTCCGCGAACGACGCACATTTTACCGCGTCCTTTTCGGTCATCAGGATCGCCTCAGCGTCAGGAAACGCCAAATCCGCAGCGGTGAACCGGTAGTGGTCCGCAAACGAGTGCGCGATTGCGTCGATTTTCAGCGTCGCGAGCGTGGCAAAGAAGCGCTCCGGGTGACCGATACCGGCAACTGCATGCACGGTCCGCCCGACGAACCGGGTCGCCGAGGCGAGGACGTCGGGTGCGTTCACCCTCCGGAACAATCCCGGCTCAAGCGTCTGGACAAAGGCGCGAACCGTCGCAGGAAGAAACGTCCCCGACGAGTCGGCCGCTATGCCGTCGCGCACCCCGTGCGTGATGACCACGGCATTCACCGTACGTAACCGTGCGACGCCTTCGCGCAAAGGTCCGGCCGGCAGCAGCTGGCCGTTGCCCAACCCCCGTTGCGCATCGAACACCGCGATCTCGACGTCGCGCAGCAACGCGTAGTGCTGCAGGCCATCGTCCGCGATAATCACGTCGATCTCGGGATGCGCGGTACACAACGACCGCGCCGCCGCGGCGCGATCGCGCCCGACCGCCACGGCGATACCCGCGCGCGCGATCACCAGTGGCTCATCGCCCACCAGCCGCGGATCGGCGTAGCTCGTGACGACGCGTGTGCCGGCTGAGCGCGCCAACGAGCCGCCATGACCACGACTGACCACGCCGGGATGCCAACCGCGCGCGTCGAGGCCTTCGGCCAGCGCAATGACGAGCGGCGTCTTGCCCGTTCCTCCAACGGCAATATTGCCCACGACGACGACCGGCACCGGAAGCTTCGTCGCCCGCAGTAATCCACGGCGATATAGGATGCGCCGCAATGCGGTCATGCCGATGTATACCCAAGTGAGCGGCAGCAGCACCGCCGTGATTGGCGTCAGGTACAGGCGATACCACGCCGCGTTGATGTGATCGGCAAGCTTCACGAACAGGGCGGCGGAGATCTCGCCGCGTGACAATCTTCGCCAGCGCGCTCTATTCCAGGCGCGTGCCCGGCGCGCCGGGCCGTCCCCGGACCGCCATCACTTTTTGGCGGGAGCCTGCGTCGCGAACGTGATATGAACAATGCCCGCCTGCCGCGCCGCTTCCATCACATGAATAACCGACTGATGCGTAGCATTGGCATCGGCGTTGATGACGACGACCGGATCCTTGGCATCGACCACCGACTGCCGCAGCAGGTCGGCCATGGCCTGGACGGTCGTAAACGTGAACACGTTCTTGTCGATGACATAGCGGCCCTGCGCGTCGATGCCGATATTCACTTCTTTCGGGCGCTGCTTGGCGGCATCGGCGTCGGCTTCGGGGAGCGTGATCTGCAGCTCGGCGACGCGTTGATACGTCGTCGTCACCATCAGAAAAATAAGGATGACCAGCAAAACGTCGATCAACGGAATGAAATTGATCTCCGGATCGTCCCGGGGGCGTATGCCGCGAAGGTTCATTGTCGGGTTCTGCGCGGAGGTCAGCTTGCCTAAGCTCGGCGGTCGCCGTGCGCGAAATCGACGAGCTTGATCGCCTGCTGCTCCATCTCCACGATCAGCGAGTCGACTTTGCCGCGAAAATGGCGGTAAAAGATCAGCGACGGGATCGCGACGATCAGCCCCATCGCGGTGTTGTACAGCGCGATTGAAATGCCGTTGGCGAGCTGAATGGGGTTAGACGCCGACGCGCTTTGCGAACCGAAGATCTCGATCATGCCGACCACAGTCCCGAAGAGACCCAACAGCGGCGACATTGCCGCGATCGTGCCCAAGGTCGTCAGGAACCGGTCCAGGTCATGCGAGACGACGCGTCCCACCTCTTCGATGGCTTCCTTCATGACCGGGCGCGGCGCTTTCACATTGGCGAGGCCGGCAGCGAGAATGCGCCCCAACGGTCCGTGCGCTGCGGTCTTTTGCAAGAGCTCGGGTGTCGCCCCTTCCTGTCGGTACGCGGCCAGTACGCGGTCGACCATCCCTACCGGCGCTACCACCGCCTGACGCAACGACCACAAGCGCTCGAAGATCAGCGCCAGCGCAATGATGGACGCGAAAATCAACGGCCAGATCGGCCACCCCGCTGCCTGGATGATGGACCACACGAGAGACGACTCCTTGCAAGCGAACTTGCGCAATATAGCGTGCCGCTTCCGATTCGGCAAAGAAGTTGAACGTGAGCAGCGCGTGTTTGCTTGAACCAAGCTAGTGTTCTGTTCCGGAGATAACTTGCGAAAGTCCATGGGGAGAACGATTCCGGCGGATGCAAAAGCGGCGAAAACGGTGTGCGGCGCGAAGCAAGACGAAGCCGATATGACGAATATCGGCAAGGCTTGCGACAAAGAAGCGCGCCGTTTATCGTCCGCTTTTGTGCAAGGTATTTCCGGAACAGGACACTCGGCTCGTCCGGGTATCCTGCACCGCCCTGCAGGGAACATTGGGCCGCGCCCCGCGGTCATACGGTCAATCATCCTGATAAGGCGATTCGCATGAACGAGACCTTCGTGCCTGCCAGCAACAAGAGGGAAGTCGGCGTCCTCGGCGGTGGTTGTTTCTGGTGCCTCGATGCGGTGTTCCGTCAACTGAACGGCGTGCTGTCGGTGGAATCCGGCTACGCCGGCGGCGCGGGCGCCAATCCCAATTACGACGACGTGTGTAGCGGCCGCACTGGCCACGCCGAAGTGGTGCGCGTGACATTCGATCCTGCGGTGTTGTCGTTCGAAGAGCTCCTGACCGTGTTTTTCACGATTCATGATCCGACGACCCGCGACCGCCAGGGAAACGACGTCGGCAGCCAATACCGTTCGGTGGTGTTTTGCCAGACACCCGAGCAGCGTGCGACGGCGCAACGCGTGATCGCCGAGCTCGAGACGCGCAAGCTCTGGAACGTGCCGATTGTCACGGAGATCGTTTCGGATGCGCCGTTCTATTCCGCCGAGACCTACCATCAGGATTATTACGAGCGGAACACCCGCCAACCCTATTGCATGGCAGTCGTCGCCCCCAAGGTCGCCAAATTTCGGAAATCGTTCGCGGAGCGATTGCGCGAGCGCGTTTAAGACCCAATAGCAACCGGCGAGCCTTCAGCTCGCGCGCTTGGTCAACCACCCGCCGGTCGCCAAGCAAACGCCGACCGACCAGAACACGGGCATCAGTCCGACGGTGGCGCCCAAGGTTCCGAAGACCAGCGGCACCGCAACCGCCATCGACTGCACGAGCGACATCCGCACCCCAGCGGCCTCGCCCATGCGACCTGGCGGCGCATGACTATGCAACAGCGACATCACCATCGGCTGGCTCATGCCCAAGCCCAGTCCCAGACAAAACGACAGCGCCATCAACGTCGCCGCGCCGTCCGAGAACGGAAACAGCAGGTAAACGATGCCGGCGATGAATAAGGCAAGAGCCAGCACCTGATGCTCGGTGAAACGCCGGACGATCCAGCGCATCGCCACTCTTACGACGAACGTCGCCGCGGCAAACGACGCCAGGATCATTCCGATCTGCGAGGCCGACAAGCCGATCTTCGCGCCATAGATCGGCACAAAAATAAGGTGGAGATCCCAAGCCATCGCCAACAGGACGTTGATCGCGAATACGCGCCGCAACTGGGGATGGGTGATGAGCTCGAACACGCTGCCGGCCGTTTCGACCGCGTGCGCTGGGTACGGCCCCGGTAGCGCCAACCGGCCACTCGCGAGCACGGCGACGGGCACCAGCGGAATCGCGGCAAGCACGGCGAAGGCTAGTGCGAAGCCGCCGTGATCGATCGAGAAACCGGCGATCAGCGGCCCCAGGAAACCCGAGATCGAGTAGCCGAGTGCCAACAGGCTGAAGTTGTGCGCACGCGCCTGCGCATCGCCCAGTTCGCCGGTCGCGTTTTGCACGGCGACCTGGAACACCATGAACGACACGCCGACCAGCGCCGCACTGACGAAGAGCGCTGAGAGTCCCGGCAGCACAAACGGAATCGCTGCGCCGATGACGAGACCAAGCGACCCGGCGAGCATGGGCTGGCGCACGCCGACGCGATCCGAATAACGGCCCGCCGCCACGGCGCACAACATCGGCAGGAAAGCGTAGAGGGCCAGCAAGACGCCGACGACCGCCGTCGACGCGCCTAGTTGCAATGCCTCCAGCGAGACGGTGATCCGGTTGCCGGTGAGGACGACGTGATTGGCAATGCCCAGCGTGATCAGCGCGGACAGCGTCGGATTGCCAAAGCGAGCGGCCGTCAAGGCGCGAGCCGCCCGATGCGCCAACCGGCGGAATCGCGGTGGTAAACGAGACGATCGTGCAGGCGCGAACGGCGGCCTTGCCAGAATTCGAACATCGCGGGGACAACGCGATAGCCTCCCCAGTTCGGCGGACGGGGCACGGCATCACCGGAAAAACGCGCGGCGACCTCCGCGAGGCTCGCTTCCAGCGTGGCGCGATCGGAAATAAGCGCGCTTTGCGGTGACGCCCACGCGGAGAGCCGGGATGCGTGCGGACGACTCGCGAAGTACGCGTCGGCTTCTGCCGCATCGACCCGTTCGACCGAACCTTCGACCCGCACTTGCCGTTCAAGCTGCGGCCAGAAAAACAGGAGCGCGGCCAGCGGGCTATAGCCCAGCTCGCGGCCTTTGCGGCTCTCAAAATTCGTATAGAACGCGAAGCCGCGCTCGTCCGCACCTTTCAGGAGCACCACGCGCGCCGACGGACAACCGTCTGCGGCGACGGTGGCGAGCGTCATCGCATTGGGTTCGGGCAAACGCGCTACAACCGCGTCGTCGAACCACTGCCCGAATTGACGGAAAGGATCGCGGTTGACGCTGCGCTCGTCGAGTTCTGCGCGAGCGTAATCGGTGCGAAGATCGGCGGGAATCGTTGCGGGAGAGATCATGCGGCTTGCGGGAACGCGCGGCGCTGTTGACCGGCAAGACGCGACGCAGCGCTATTTTACTCCTCCGAGGGCGAGTGAGATACCGTGACCTTTGTCAAGTGGTGTCTTCATGCGTGAGCGGTTTCGGGGCTGAGCTTCGGTGCGAATGGTGGCCGGTGTTTGGCGACGCTGTAGATGGCGAACAGCAGTTTGTGCATGCACGCCACCAGCGCGACCTTGGGCAATTTGCCGCGCGCGAGCAGCCGTTGGTAATGGTCGCGCAGCCAGGGGTTGTTGCGTACGGCGCTCAGCGTGGGCATCCACAGGGCAGCGCGGAGTCGAGCGTTGCCGAGGGGAGCCAAACCGGACCTGCACCCGGTAGGCCGGACCGTGATGCCGGCCACCGAACGGCCTGCGGCCTCGACCAGAGCCGTGGCGAGCTCCGGTCCCACCTTATGCCGTCCGTCGTAGCGCAGCGCGGCCAG
>Ga0136617_10005150_pt1 | contig 11682 bp, 11 predicted proteins | sample AntDrymUQ3222106_2_FD_129672 | JGI IMG/M metagenome (GOLD analysis project Ga0136617, IMG submission 129672) | Polar desert sand microbial communities from Dry Valleys, Antarctica - metaG UQ322 (21.06) | ecosystem: Environmental > Terrestrial > Soil > Desert | place: Antarctica: Dry Valley...
CCACCGCGACCACGACTCCAACTGCTCGCGCTCAGCCTCCGTGAGCTCAACCGACACGACCGCACACGATGGCATGACACCACCACTCCCGATCGCACACGAACTAACGCATCACGACACTAGATCGGCCGGGGCGCGGGATCGGGCGGGAGCGGCGAGGGCTCGGGCCCGGGCGCCGGCGGGGCGGGATCGGGACCCGGTCCCGGGCCGGGCGCCGGCGGGGCGGGATCCGGTCCGGGATCCGGACCGGGCATGGGTGTGGGGGGTGCGGACTGAGGCGTCATCCCAGCTGCCCCTACCCGGCGGGAGCGATGCATAACGAGCCGAGGCGCCCGCGGGCGCCTCGGCCCTCGAGGAGGAGGGGTGTACCGCGCCGCCGGAGCTGTGGAGGGGCCCGGGTGCGAGGCGCGGACGGGCGGATTGTGCCCGCGATCCGCCCCGGCAAACATCCCGCCGCAAGCTCACCTCAACACGAACGCAACACGAGCGCGGCCGAGGCCGGACACCGGCGGGGCCACGTCGCCCCGGCGGCGCCTTGGGCCAGCGTCACCGCTCGGGCTGCTCGCGTCGCCCCGGCGGCGCCTTGGGCCAGCGTCACCGCTCGGGCTGCTCGCCCTCGAACTCCAGGTTGCGGCCGGCCTCGGCCTCGCCGGGGCGCGCGACGTGAGCCGCGCCGTCGGGATCGTCGTCGTCGACGCCCGGCGCGGACGTGCCCGCGTACCCCGACTGGCGCGGTCGCCCTGAGCCGCCCGACGCCGCCGCGTCCTGCCCGTCCACGGTGCGGCCCTCGCTGTCCTGCTCGCCCGCGTGCTGCGTGGTGTCGCCCAGCGGGGTGTCGTCGCGGCCGATGCCCGGTGCGCCCGAAGCGCCCTCGGCGCTCGCCTCGCCCTTCTTCGTGGCGTTGAGGACCATGAAGGTCACGAAGCCGCCGACCAGGACCACGAAGAGCACGAGCGGGATGACCCATTCCATGCGTCGGCGCTACCCCCGGCCGTCCGCCCACAAACGACCCCGAGGCGCCCAGGTTTGGCGCTGGGCTGCGTCGAACCACGGGCACACGTCGACCTGGGAGGAACCGGCATGGGCAAGCTCGACGGCAGGACGATCGCCTTCCTCGCCACCGACGGCGTTGAGCAGGTCGACGAGGAGGTCCACACCCAGCGCCAGAGCACCCACACGGCCGCCTGACCGCGCGCGGCGCCGTGCCGCGCGGCGCCCGTTCACGCCCAGGATTCGATACCGAGCAGTGTCACTGCTAGAAATGTGGCCGTGGGCCTGTCCGCCGTCCCTTTCCCACGGGCTTGAGGCCCGGGTCGCCGCAGCCGCCGGGCGCCCGCACGGGCGCGGCGGCGCGCGCCAACGGGCGGAAGGGGGCTGACGAGCACGGTCCCTCGCGGGCGCAGGAGGACCGCCGGCTGCTGATCCGCTACCACCGGTTCGGCGACCAGGCCGCACGCGAGCAGCTCGTCGAGCGCCTGCTGCCCCTGGCGCGGCGCATGGCGCGCCGCTACCGCCGCTCAGACGAGCCGCTCGACGACCTCGTGCAGGTGGCCACCCTCGGGTTGATCAAGGCGATCGACCGCTTCGACCCCGCGCGCGAGACGGCCTTCTCCTCCTACGCGGTGCCGACGATGCTCGGCGAGCTCAAGCGCTACTTCCGCGACAACGGCTGGGCCGTGCACGTCCCGCGCGGGATGCAGGAGCGCGTGATGCAGGTCGACAACGCGGTCAAGGACATCTCGCGCCGCCTTGGCCGCGCGCCGTCGGTCGCCGAGGTGGCGGAGGCCACCGGGCTCAGCACCGAGCAGGTGCTGGAGGCGATGGAGGCGGCCGGCGCCTACGACGCCGTCTCGCTGGAGTCCTACCGCTTCGGCGACGAGGGCGACGGCGAGACCTACGCCGAGTCGATCGGGATGGAGGACGGCCGCTTCGAGCTGGTGGAGTACGGCGCCACGATAGCGCCGACGCTGGCCGTGCTCCCGGCGCGCGATCGCATCGTGCTGCACCTGCGCTTCGTGGAGGACCTCACCCAGGCCGAGATCGCCGAGCGCGTCGGCGTCTCCCAGATGCACGTCTCGCGCCTCATCCGGCGCGCGCTGGAACGGCTGCGCACAGTGGCCGAGCACAGCGGCTGAGGCCGCCTTGAGGTCTCGGATCGAACCGAGGCTTGGTTTGAGAAGAAGCGCTTCTCGGAGAGGCGTTTCCCTGTGCCCGCCCCCCGCACCCCGCGTCGGCCGTGAAGGTCCTCGGCGTCAACGCCGTCTTCCACGATCCCGCGGCCGCCCTCGTGGTGGATGGCGTGACCGTCGCCGCCGCCGAGGAGGAGCGCTTCTCGCGCCGCAAGCACGGCAAGGCGCCCGTGGCCTTCTCCACCTGGGAGCTGCCCGAGCAGGCGATGGCGTGGTGCCTGGCCGAGGGCGGCGTGGAGCCGGCCGAGCTGGACGCGGTCGCCTACTCCTACGACCCCGACCTGGCGGTGCAGCCCAACGGTGACATCACCGCCTCCGACTGGGAGGGGCTGCGCACGCTCTACGCCCGGCGCGCGCCGCTGTTCCTGCGCACGGCGCTGCCCGGCCTGGACGCCGAGCGCGTGCGCTGGGTGCCCCACCACGTCGCCCACGCGGCGTCGGCCACCTTCGCCTCGGGCTTCGACCCGTGCAGCGTGCTGGTGCTCGATGGTCGCGGCGAGCGCGGCTCGCACCTGGCCGGCCGGCACGCGGACGGGCGCCTGGAGATCCTCGCCGCCCAGGGCCTGCCGCACTCGCTCGGGCTGCTCTACGAGGAGCTGACCGCGCACCTCGGCTTCCGGCGCTCGTCCGACGAGTACAAGGTGATGGCCATGGCCTCCTATGGGGAGCCGGGCTTCCTGGACGCTTTCCGCCGGCTGGTGCGTGCGGACGGCGCCGGCGGCTTCGCGATCGGCGACGTCGACCTCGGCGCGTTCGCTCCGCCGCTCGCGCCGGGGGCTGAGTTCGGGCCCGCGCACGCGGCGCTGGCCGCCACGGTGCAGCGGCGGCTGGAGGAGGTGCTGCTCGAGCTGGCCGGCTGGCTGCACGAGCGCACGGGCGACGGCGACCTCGTGATGGCCGGCGGCGTGGCGCTCAACTGCGTGGCCAACTCGCGCATCTGGCGCGAGGGCCCGTTCGAGCGCGTGTGGGTGCAGCCGGCGTCGGGCGACTCGGGGACGGCGCTGGGCGGCGCCCTGCACGTGGCGGCGCAGCTCGGGGACGCGCCGGCGCCGATGCCGTCGGCGGCGCTGGGCCGGGGCTGGGACGACGCCGCGCTGGCCGCGCACCTGCGCACGGCCGAGGTGGCCTTCGAGCAGCCGGCCGACGTGGCCGACGCGGTGGCCGAGGCGCTGGCGGACAACCAGGTGGTGGCCTGGTTCCAGGGCCGCTCGGAGTTCGGGCCGCGCGCGCTGGGGCACCGCTCGCTGCTGGCCGACCCGCGCCGGGCGGAGAACCTCGAGAAGCTCAACGACATCAAGGGGCGCGAGCAGTTCCGCCCCGTGGCGCCGATGGTCCTGGTCGAGCGGGCCGATGAGATCTTCGCCGACGGCCCGATCCCCAGCCCCTTCATGCTCTTCACGCACTCGGTCAGGCCGGGCTGGGCGGAGCGCATCCCGGCGGTGGTCCACGTCGACGGCACTGCCCGCATCCAGACGGTGGACCCCGCGGCCGAGCCGCTGATGGCCCGCTGCCTGGAGCGCTTCGAGGCGCGCACCGGCGTGCCGGTGGTGGTCAACACCAGCCTCAACACCGCCGGGCGGCCGATGGTCGACGACCCGCGCGACGCGCTGGAGTGCTTCGGCTCCTCGCCGGTGGACCTGCTGGCCATCGGACCCTACGTGGTGCGTCGCGCGGGCGTGGCGCGGGTGGCCGCATGAGCGTCGCCGTCGTCATCCCCACCACGGGGCGGCCGAGCCTCGCCGGACTGCTCGAGGTGCTCGCGGGCGCGGAGGTCGTCGTGGTGGACGACCGCACCGGGTCGGAGCCGCCGCTGGCCGTGCCGGCCGGGGCGCGGGTGCTGCGCGGCCAGGCGCGCGGCCCGGCGGCCGCCCGCAACGCCGGCTGGCGCGTGTGCGCCGCCGAGTGGATCGCCTTCCTCGACGACGACGTCGTGCCGGGCACGGGCTGGCTCGCCGCGCTCCGCGCCGACCTCGAGGGGTGCGGCCCCGCGGTCGGCGGCAGCCAGGGCCGCGTGATCGTCCCGCTGCCGGACGGACGCGCGCCGACCGATTGGGAGCGCGGCACGCGCGGGCTCGAGACGGCCCGCTGGGCGACCGCCGATCTGGCCTACCGGCGCGCGGCGCTCGAGGCGGTCGGCGGGTTCGACGAGCGCTTCCCGCGCGCCTATCGGGAGGACGCCGACCTCGGCCTGCGCATGGACGCGGCGGGCTGGACGATCGCCTTCGGCCGGCGCAGCGTGACCCACCCGGTGCGCCCGGCACCCGCCTGGGTGTCGCTGGCCAAGCAGGCCGGCAACGCCGACGACGTCCTCATGCGCGCGCTGCACGGCCCCGGCTGGCGCGCCCGCGCCGGCGTGCCCGCGGGGCGCCGGCCGCGCCACCTGGCCGTCGCCGGCGCCGCCGCATTGGCGGGCGCGGCGCTGGCCGCTCGGCGCTCGCGCACCGCCGCGGCGGCCGGGGCGGCGTGGCTGGCCGGCACCGCGGAGCTGACCTGGGCGCGCGTCGCGCCGGGGCCGCGCACGCGAGCCGAGGTGACGACGATGGCGTGGACGAGCGCGCTGCTGCCCTTCGCGGCCACCGCCTGGTGGCTGTGGGGGCTGGCCACCGTGCGGGGCCGGCTCGCCCAGCCCGGACCGCAGGGCCGGCCGGAGGCGATCCTCTTCGACCGCGACGGCACGCTGATCGTCGACGTCCCCTACAACGGCGACCCGGCGCGGGTGGAGCCCGTGGCGGGCGCCGTCGACGCCGTGGCGCGGGTGCGCGCGGCGGGCGTGCGCACTGGCCTGGTCTCCAACCAGAGCGCCGTGGCGCGCGGGTTGATCACCGAGGCCGACGTCGAGGCCGTCAACGCCCGCGTGGCCGAGCTGGTCGGCCCACTGGACGTGTGGACGTACTGCCCGCACGGGCCGGCCGACGGGTGCGACTGCCGCAAGCCGGCGCCCGGCCTCGTGCTGCGCGCCGCGCGTCAGCTCGGCGTCGCGCCGGGGCGCTGCGTGGTGATCGGCGACGTCGGGAGCGACGTGGAGGCGGCGCACGCGGCCGGTGCGCGGGCCATCCTCGTGCCCACCGAGCGGACGCTGCGCGAGGAGGTCCAGGCTGCGCCGGAGGTGGCGCGCGACCTGGGCGAGGCGGTCGACCGCGCCCTCGCCGGGGAGCCGGTGCCGTGACCCACGTGCTGGCTGTGCGGCTCGACAACGACGGCGACGTGCTGCTGGCCGGGCCGGCGATCCGCGCGCTCGCCCACGGCGCCGACTGCCTCACGCTGCTGTGCGGGCCGCGCGGCGAGCGCGCCGCGGCGCTGCTGCCGGGCGTCGACGCGCGGCTGGTATGGCGGGCGCCCTGGATCGATCCGGAGCCCGATCCGGTCGAGCGTGCCGACGTGAAGGCGCTCGTGGACCGGGTGGCGGGGCTGCGCGCCGATGCCGCGGTGATCTTCGGCTCCTTCCATCAGAGCCCGCTGCCGACCGCGCTGCTGCTGCGCCTGGCCGGCGTGCCGTTCGTGGCCGCGACCTCGGTCGACTACCCGGGCGCGCTGCTCGACGTGCGCCACCGGATCGCCGACGACGTGCACGAGGTGGAGCGCGGGCTCGACCTCGCCGCGAGCGCGGGCTTCCCGCCGCCGCCCGGCGACGACGGCGCGCTGCGCGTCCGCCGCACCGCACCGCCGGCGACGCTCGCGCCGGGCACGGTCGTCGTGCACCCGGGCGCCTCGGTGCCCGCCCGGGCGTGGGCACCCGAGCGCAGCGCCGCGCTCGTGCAGGCGCTGGCCGACCGCGGCCGGCCCGTGGTGGTCACCGGCGCGCCCGCCGAGCGCGCCCTCACCGCGCGGGTGGCCGGGCCCGAGCGCGCGGAGGTGCGCGACCTGGGCGGGCGCACGAGCCTGGCCGAGCTGGCCGAGGTGCTCGCCGCCGCCGCCTGCGTGGTGGTCGGCAACACCGGGCCGGCGCACCTGGCGGCCGCCGTCGGGACGCCGGTGGTCTCGCTCTTCGCGCCCACGGTGCCGGCGGTGCGCTGGCGGCCGTGGGGTGTGCCGCACGAGCTGCTCTTCGTGCCCGTGCCCTGCGCGGGCTGCCGTGCGCGGGCCTGCCCGGTCCCGGGTCATCCCTGCCTCGGCGGGATCGAGGTCGCCGACGTGCTCGCAGCGCTCGGCCGGCTGGCCCCCGTGCCCGAGGCGGTCGGGGCGTGAGGATCCTGCTCTGGCACGTCCACGGGGCGTGGACCACCGCCTTCGTGCACGGCGCGCACGACTACGTGGTGCCGGTGCTGCCCGATCGCGGCCCCGACGGCGTCGGGCTCGCGCGCACGTACGCGTGGCCGGAGGGCAGCGTGCGCGAGCTGGCGCCAGATGCGCTGCGCGAGGAGGAGTTCGACGTCGTCGTGCTGCAGCGCCCGCACGAGCTCGAGCACCTCGCCGAGGCGTGGCTCGGCCGCCGCCCCGGCCGCGACGTACCCGCGATCTACGTCGAGCACAACGCGCCGCAGGGGCGGATCGCCGAGATGCGCCATCCCGCCGCCGACCGCGACGACCTGCTGCTCGTGCACGTCACCCACTTCAACGCCCTCTTCTGGGACGCGGGCTCGACGCCGGCACGGGTGATCGAGCACGGCATCGTCGATCCCGGCCACCGCTACAGCGGCGAGCTGGCGCGCGGCGCGGTGGTGATCAACGAGGCGCGGCGGCGCGCGCGGGTGACCGGCACCGACCTGCTCGAGCGCTTCGGCGCGGCGGCGCCGCTGGACCTGTTCGGCATCGACGCCGCCGCGCTCGGCGGCGTCGCCGACCTCCCTCAGGACGAGCTGCACGACGCGATGGCGCGCCGGCGCGTCTACCTGCACCCGATCCGGTGGACGTCGCTGGGGCTCTCGCTGCTGGAGGCGATGCACCTCGGCATGCCGGTGGTGGCGCTGGGCACGACCGAGGTGCACGAGGCGGTGCCCGCCGCGGCGGGGGTCGTCTCGACCAGGGTGGACGTGCTGGCCGACGCCATGCGCCGGCTGGTGGCCGACGCGGAGGAGTCGGCCGAGCGCGGCCGGGCCGCGCGCGCGGCCGCACTCGAGCGCTACGGGCTGGAGCGCTTCCTCGAGGACTGGGACACCGCGCTGGCGGAGGTGGCGGGATGAGGATCGCGATGGTCTCCGAGCACGCGAGTCCACTGGCGGTGCTGGGCGGCGTCGACGCGGGCGGCCAGAACGTGCACGTGGCGGCGCTGGCGGCGGCCCTGGCGCGCCGCGGCGACGCCGTCGTGGTGCACACGCGCCGCGACGCCCCCGACCTGCCGCGGCGCGTCGCGCTCTCCGCGGGGGTGGAGGTGGACCACGTCGACGCCGGGCCCGCGAGCCAGCTGCCGAAGGACGCGCTGGCGCCGTACATGGCGGAGTTCGCCGACGATCTGCGCGCGCAGTGGCGGCGCCGGCCGCCCGACGTGGTGCACGCGCACTTCTGGATGTCGGCCGTCGCCGCCCTGCGGGGGGCGCGCGGGCTGGGCGTCCCCGTGGTCCACACCTTCCACGCGCTCGGAGTGGTCAAGCGCCGCCACCAGGGCCGGCGCGACACGAGCCCGGCGCACCGGATCGCGACGGAGCAGAGCGTCGCGCAGCTGGTCGACCGGGTGATCGCCACCTGTGCGGACGAGGTCTTCGAGCTGGTGCGCCAGGGCGCCGATCGCCGCCGCATCTCGGTGGTGCCCTGCGGCGTGGACACCGAGGTCTTCTCGCCCCTGGGGCCGGCCGAGCCGCGCACGCCGGGCCGCTTCCGACTGGTGGCCGCCTGCCGCCTGGTGGAGCGCAAGGGGATCGGCGACCTCGTCGCCGCGCTGGCCGCCGTGCCCGAGGCCGAGCTGCACGTGGCGGGCGGCCCGGACGCCGCCGAGCTGGACGGCGACCCGGAGGCCCGGCGCCTGCGCGGGCTGGCCGCGCAGGCGGGCGTGGGAGACCGGCTCGTGCTGCGCGGCCGGGTGGGGCGCGAGGCGATGCCGGCCCTGCTGCGCTCCGCCGACGCCGTCGTCTGCGCGCCGTGGTACGAGCCGTTCGGCATCGTGCCCCTGGAGGCGATGGCGTGCAGCGTCCCGGTGGTGGCCACCGCGGTGGGCGGCCAGATCGACACGGTGCTCGACGGGGTGTGCGGCGCCCACGTTCCGCCGCGCGATCCCGCCGCGCTCGCGGCAGTCCTGGGCGACCTGCTCCAGCATCCCGAGCGCGGCGCGCGGCTCGGGGCCGCCGGCCGCCGGCGTGCGTGCGAGCGGTTCGCGCACGAGCGGGTGGCGGCGGCGACGTCCGAGGTCTACCGCGAGGTCGTCCGGCGCCGCGCCCGGCTCTCCGTGGAGCAGGAGGTGACGGCGTGACGCCGCTGCCCGCCGGTCGCCGTCACCTCGCCGAGCTCGACGGCCCGCTGCGCGCGCTGCGCGCCCAGGCGCCCCAGGTCGAGCGCTGGGGGCGGCGGCTCACGGACGTGCTCTGCGGCGGCGGGCGGCTGCTGGCCGCCGGCAACGGCGGCTCGGCCGCCCAGGCCCAGCATCTGACGTCGGAGCTGGTCGGGCGCTACCGCGACGACCGCCGGCCGTTCAGCGCCCTGGCCTTGACCACGGATACCGCGGCGCTCACCGCCATCGCCAACGACTACGGCGTCGAGCAGGTCTTCGCCCGCCAGGTCCACGCGCACGGGCGCCCGGGCGACGTGCTGGTGGCGCTCTCGACCTCGGGCCGCTCGGCCAACGTGCTGGCGGCGGCCGAGACCGCCGCCGAGCTGGGGCTGGAGGTGTGGGCGCTCACCGGCCCCGCCGGCAATCCGCTGCAGGCGCGGGCCGACGCCTGCCTGGCGGTCGAGTCGCCATTCACGGCCACGGTGCAGGAGATCCACCTCGTCGTCGTGCACCTGCTGTGCGCCGCGGTGGACGAGGCGCTCGCCGCCGCCGGCCGGCTGGGAGCGGCGCTCGCATGAGCCGGCTCTGCGTCGTGGGCGACGCCCTCCTGGACGTCGATCTCGACGGCCGCGCCGAGCGGCTGGCGCCCGACGCGCCCGTTCCGGTGCTCGAGGAGGAGACCCGGAGCGAGCGCCCGGGAGGTGCCGGGCTCGCCGCGGCGATCGCCGCGGCGGCCGGGCACGCCGTCACCCTGGTCTGCGCGCTGGGCGACGACGACGCCGGGACGCGCCTGCGCGGGCGGCTGGAGGCGGCCGGCATCCGGGTCTGCGACCTGGGGCTTGCAGGCGCCACGCCCGAGAAGGTGCGCGTGCGCGCGGCGGGCCGGGCCCTCGTGCGGCTCGACCGCGGCGGCCGCGCCTCGGGCTGCGGCCCGCTGACCGCGGCGGCCGGCGCCGCGCTCACCGCCGCCGGCGGCGTGCTCGTCTCCGACTACGGCCGCGGCGTGGCGGCCGCGCCGTCCGTGCGCGCGGCCCTGGCCGCCCTCGGCACCACGCCGCTGGTGTGGGACCCGCACCCGCGCGGGCCGGAGCCCGTCCGCGGGTGCCTGCTGGTGACGCCGAACGCCGCCGAGGCCGCGGCGGCTGCCACGGCGGCCGCGCCGTCCGATGCGGAGGGCGCGCCGGACGCGCGCCGCGGTCGCTTCGCGCGCGCGCCGAGCCCGTCCGGCCTCGCGTCGCACGAGGCGCACGCGCGGGCGCTGCGGGCCCGCTGGGAGGCCGTGGCGGTCGCGGTGACGCTCGGCGACCGCGGTGCGCTGCTGGCCGGTGCGGACGGGCCCGCGCTCGTGGTGCCCGCGCCTCCGGCCGGCAGCGGCGACCCGTGCGGCGCCGGGGACTGCTTCGCCGCCACCGCCGCCGGGCGGCTCGCCGCTGGGGCGCTGCCCTCCGAGGCGGTGCGGGCGGCGGTCGAGGTGGCGTCCGCCTTCGTCGCCGCGGGCGGAGCGGCCGGCTGGTCGGCCGGCAGCGCGCCCCGCGCCGCGGATCCGGCGGATGCCGTCGCCCTGGCGGCGCGCGTACGGGCAGGCGGCGGCACGGTGGTGGCCACCGGTGGCTGCTTCGACCTCCTCCACGCGGGCCACGTGCGCGCGCTCGAGCACGCGCGGGCGCTCGGCGACTGCCTGATCGTCTGCCTGAACTCCGACGCCTCCGTCCGGCGCCTGAAGGGCGCCGACCGCCCGCTGGTGCCCGAAGCCGACCGCGCGGCCGTGCTGGCCGGGCTGCGCTGGGTCGACGCCGTGGCGGTCTTCGCCGAGGACGATCCGCGCGCGATCCTCCGCACGCTGCGCCCGCACGTCTGGGCGAAGGGCGGCGACTACGCCGTCTCCGAGCTGCCCGAAGCCGCGACGCTCGCCGAATGGGGCGGGCATGCGGTGGTCGTGCCCTATGTGGCCGGCCGCTCCACCACGCGATTGATCCAGGAGGCGATGGCCCGTGCCGGCTGACGGACTGGGGACGGTGATCGTGACCGGCGGCGCCTCGGGGCTGGGGGCTGCGATCGCGGCGGCGGTGGCGCAGGAGGGCGGCACGCCGGTGGTGCTCGACCTGCGTCCGCCCGCCGACGGGCTCGCCTACCGGCAGGTCGACCTCGCGCGACCGCGCGACGCGGAGCGCGCCGTGCGCGCGGTGGCCGAGGAGCACGGCGGGCTGGACGCCGTCGTCACCGCTGCGGGGACCGACGCCTGCGGCGACATCCTCGACGTGGACGCCGAGGCGTGGGAGCGCGTGATCGTCGTCAACCTGCTCGGCACCGCCGCCGTGGTGCGGGCCGCCCTGCCGGCGCTGGAGGCCGCGCGCGGGCGCGTCGTCACCGTCGGGTCCACCCTCGGCCTGCGGGCGCTGCCCGCGGCGACCGCCTACTGCGCGAGCAAGTTCGGCGTCGTGGGCTTCAGCCGCGCGCTGGCCAGCGAGCTGGGCGACCGCGTCGGCGTGACGCTGCTGATTCCCGGCGGCATGCGCACGCAGTTCTTCGACGCGCGCCCCGACCGGTTCAAGCCGGCGGTCGGCCAGCACCTCAACGACCCGGCCGACGTGGCGCGCACCGTCGTCTTCGCGCTGCGCCAGCCCGCGGGGTGCGAGCTGCGCGAGCTGGTGGTGGCGCCGGCCACCGAGCCGTCCTGGCCGTGAGCAGGGCCGCCGCGGCGCCCACCGGGAACGGGGCGGTCCGGCCGTGAGCGCGCCGGTCCTGTTGGCCTACCGGCCGCTGGGCCTGGGCGACCTCCTCACGGCGGTGCCCGCGCTGCGGGGGCTGCGGGCCGCCTTCCCGGAGCACCGGCTGGTGCTGGCCGTTCCGGCGCCGCTCGCGCCGCTCGCCGAGCTGATCGACGCGGTCGACGGCGTGCTGCCGACTGCGCCGCTGGCCGTCCCGGACGCCGACCGCGCCGACGTGGCCGTCAACCTCCACGGCCGCGGCCCGCAGAGCCATCGCGCGCTGCTGGCGGCCCGGCCGCGGCGGCTGCTGGCGTTCGCGAGCGACGCGGCGGGCTGGCCGCCGCCCATGGCGGACACGGCGGCCGCGACCGCTTCGGCCACGCCGGCCACGCCGGCCACGCCGGCCACGCCGGCCACGCCGGCCACG
>Ga0136617_10005151_pt1 | contig 11681 bp, 9 predicted proteins | sample AntDrymUQ3222106_2_FD_129672 | JGI IMG/M metagenome (GOLD analysis project Ga0136617, IMG submission 129672) | Polar desert sand microbial communities from Dry Valleys, Antarctica - metaG UQ322 (21.06) | ecosystem: Environmental > Terrestrial > Soil > Desert | place: Antarctica: Dry Valley...
ACCGCGGTGTGGCCAGGGTGGCGACCGATCCCGACGTCGTGCTGGAGGCGATGGAACCCGACGACGTGCTCGTGGCGACGTGGACGGCGCCGACCTACAACGCCGTGTTCTCGATCGCCGGCGCGGTCGTCGTGCAGGAGGGCGGCCTGCTGTGCCACGCCGCCGTGATGGCTCGCGAGCTCGGTATCCCCGCCGTGATCGGGTGCCGCGATGCGATGGTGGCGATCGGCGATGGCGACCTCGTCGACGTCGATGCCGGCGCCGGCGAGGTGCGCATCGTCGAACGAGCCGGCTGAACCGGGTTCAGCTCACGACGCCGGTGTGTGGCAGGTCGAGCGGGTCCTGGGGGTCGCAAGGACCGGACACCGCACGGGTGATGCCCCACAGGACGAGGCCGATGGCGAGGAGCACGCCGGCGATCACGTACTGCTCGGTGTCGCGGTCGGTCCACGGGCCGACGAGGAACGCGCACGTGATGGCACCGATGACGGGCACCACGGTCGGGGCCCGGAAGTGCTGGTGTTCGACGTCCTCGCGACGGGGCACGAGGCAGGCGATGTTGACCACCGTGAACACGGCCAGCAGCAGCAGCGCCGTCGTGCCACCGAGGGTGGGAAGCGCGTCGTCGGAGATGACGGCGATCAGGCCGACGGCGATGAGCGTCGTGAAGCCGATCGCCACGTACGGCACGCGCCGGCGCTCGTCCACCCGCCCGAGTGGGCTCGGCAGGACCCGCTCGTTGGCCATGCCGTAGAGCAGGCGACTCGCCATCAACATGTTGATCAAGGCCGAGTTGGCGACGGCGAACATGGCGATGAACGGGAAGATGTCGTCGAGCGGGAGGTCGGGTGCGCCGACGGTGACGACGTCGAGGAGCGGCGTGTCGCTGGCGCCGAGATCCTCCGGCGACACGAGTGGCGACCGATGTGATCGAGACGAGCACGTAGATGACTCCGGTGATGAGCAGGCCGATGAGCATCATGCGGGGGAACGAGCGCACGGGGTCCTTGCACTCCTCTGCCATGTTCACGGAGTCCTCAAAGCCGACCATGGCGAAGAACGCCAGCGTCGTCGCGGCGATGACGGCGGTGAACGCGCCGCTCCCGCTCGAGTCGAGCTCGGTCGCCCGGGAGAAGTCGACGTCCGCGCTGCCCCCGCCGCCGAGCGCCCAGAGGACGTCACGACATCACGGCGAAGGCGACCATGAACGTGAGGAACTGGATCCCGAAGGCCTTGTGCGTGTACAGCGCGGCGCCCGCCGCCCGCGGGTACTTCGTGACCAGCTCGAGGTAGCTGAAGGCGGTCACGAGCGCAACCGCGAACGCGACGAGGAACGGCAACCAGGCAGCGCCGCCGACGCGCTCGGCGACGTCGCCGGTGAGCGCGTAGATGCCCGTCCCCAGGATGTCGCCGACGATGAACAGCAGCAGCAGCCCTGGAGCCATCACCCGGCGCAGGGATGGTTGGCCGCCGACCTGCTGCTCGTCAGGTGGAGTGGTGACGTGCTGCTCGCTCATCGCGACCCCCCAGGAGCGCCGACCGATCGTCCGGCGGACGTCGGACGATCACGAACGGTGGGTGTTCGCCGGATCGGCAGACGTGGTACACGAGTAGACCGACCGCGAGCTCGATGAACAAGAGGAGACCACGATGAACGACAGCCAGTTGAAGCCTGCCGACAAGTTGGCCGAGACGCGCACGGCGCCGTTCCCGGGCGAGAGCGAGGAGTACGCCCAAGCCCGCACGGCGCTGCTCGCCGAGGAGATCGAGTTCCGCCGCCACATGACCCGCCTGGCCGAGCAGCGACAGGCGCTCCCGCCCGGTCCCGCGATCCAGAAGGACTATCGCTTCAAGGACGACAACGGCGAGGAGGTCGGCCTCGCCGATCTCTTCGGCGACCACGACACGCTGATCACGTACTTCTGGATGTTCGGCCCGCAGCGAGAGCGGCCCTGCCCGATGTGCACCAACTGGCTGGGCGGCGTCAACGGCAACGCCACCGACATCAAGCAGCGCGCCGCGCTCAAGATCCTCGGCCGCAGCCCGGTGGAGCGGCAGAAGGCCTTCGCCGGCGAGCGTGGCTGGCGCGGTCTCGACTTCGTGCAGACGATCGGTGACGAGTACGCCGACGATCTCGGGCTGCTCGACACCGAGGGGAACGAGTCGCCGGCGTTCGTCGTCTACCAGAAGCACGGCGACGCGGTGCGGCTCTTCTACTCCGGTGAGATGCCGTTCGACGCGGCCGACCCGGACCAGGACCCGCGCACGGCACCCGACATCGCACCACTGTGGAACATGCTCGACCTCACGCCCGAGGGCCGGGGCACCGACTGGTACCCCAGCCTGAGCTACTGACCCGATCGGGACACGTCAGACGACGACGTTGACCATCCGGCCGGGCACGACGATGACCTTGCGCGGGGCGGTGCCGCCGGTGGCGGCGAGCACCTTGGGCTCGGCCAGCGCGGCCGCCTCCACGTCGGCTTCGGACGCGTCGGCGGCAACGGTCACGTGCCCGCGCACCTTGCCGTTCACCTGCACCGGGTACTCGATCGTGTCGTCGACGAGCAGGGTCGAGTCGGCGACGGGAAACAGTTCGTAGGCGATCGTCGAGTCGTGCTCCAGCATCCGCCACAGCTCCTCGGCGACGTGCGGCACGAGCGGTGACAGCATGAGCACCAGCGGTTCGGCGACCTCGCGTGGGGTGCGCCCGAGCTTCGTCAGGTGGTTGTTCAGCTCGATCAGCTTGGCGATCGCCGTGTTGAACCGCAGTGCCGCCATCTCCGCCGACACAACGTCGATGGCGCGATGCAACCGGCGCCGGGTGTCGGTATCGGCGGGCGCGTCGTCGAGGTCGAGCTCGCCGGTCGTCTCGTCGACGAGGTTGCGCCACACCCGCTGCAGGAAGCGGTACATGCCGATGACGTCGCGCGACTCCCACGGACGGGACGCGTCGAGCGGCCCGGTGGCCATCTCGTGCAGGCGCAGCGTGTCGGTGCCGTACGCCTCGTAGTACACGTCGGGCGCGACGGCGTTGCGGAGGCTCTTGCCCATCTTGCCCCACTCGCGGGCGACTGGGTTGCCCTCATGCGTGTAGTCGCCGCCGTCGTCGACGACGGCGTCGGCATCGACGTAGAAGCCTCGGGAATCGGTGTACGCCGGCGCCAGGATGTAGCCCTGGTTGAACAGCCGGGCGAACGGCTCGCTCGACGTCAGGTGACCGAGGTCGTAGAGCACCTTGTGCCAGAAGCGGGCGTACAGCAGGTGCAGCACGGCGTGCTCGACCCCGCCGATGTACAGGTCGACGCCGCCGGGGTGGTCGGGCCGCTCCTGCGTCTGCGGCCCCATCCAGTAGCGCTCGACCGCCGGGTCGATGAAGTGCTCGGCGTTGTCGGGGTCGCAGTAGCGCAGCTCGTACCAGCACGATCCGGCCCACTGCGGCATGACGTTGGTGTCGCGCCGGTAGCGCTGCGGCCCGGCGCCGTCGCCCAAGTCGAGCGTCACCTCGACCCAGTCGGGCACGCGGTCGAGCGGGCTCTGCGGATCGGTGTGCTCGTCGTCGGGATCGAACGTGTGCGGGGCGAAGCTCTCCGTCTCGGGCAGCTCCACGGGGAGCAGCTCGTTGGGGACGAGGTGCGGGCGGCCATCGGCGTCGTACACGATCGGGAACGGCTCGCCCCAGTAGCGCTGGCGGCTGAACAGCCAGTCGCGCAGCTTGTAGGTGATCGTCGCCCGGCCGTGGCCGTGCTCCTCGAGCCACGCGTTGGTTGTCGCCACGCCGTCGGCCACGGACACCAGCTGGTCGAGGTCGAGCGAGTCGTTGGATGAGTTGACGTACGGCGCGTCGCCGACGAACGCCGTCGGCCACCGGTCGGTGTCGAGCGTCGGGTCGAGGCCGTGCTCGTCGAACCAACGGTCGGGCGGACGCTGGATGGCCGGGATCTCCAACCCGAACCCGCGAGCGAACTCGAAGTCGCGCTCGTCGCCGCTCGGCACGGCCATGATCGCCCCGGTGCCGTAGCCCATCAGCACGTAGTCGGCGACCCACACCGGCACGTCGCGCCCGGTCACCGGGTTGTTCGCGTAGGAGCCGGTGAAGACGCCGGTCTTCATTCGCTCCTGGTCCTGGCGGTCGACGTCCTTGCGCATCTCGGCCTGGCGTCGGTAGTCGGCGACGTCGGGGGCGTGCTCGGACGTGGTCAGGTCGGCGACCATCGGGTGTTCGGGGGCGAGCACCATGAACGTGGCGCCGAACAGCGTGTCGGGTCTCGTCGTGAACACCGTGATCGGCCCGGCGAGCGAGTCGAAGTCGACGTACGCGCCGGCGCTGCGCCCGATCCAGTTGCGCTGCATCGTCTTCAGTGCGTCGGTCCAGTCGAGGCGATCGAGGTCGTCGGCCAGCCGGTCGGCGTAGGCGGTGATGCGCATCATCCACTGGCGCATCGTCCGCTTGAACACCGGGTAGTTGCCGCGGTCGCTGCGGCCGTCGGCGGTGACCTCCTCGTTGGCCACGACGGTGCCGAGGCCGGGACACCAGTTGACCGGCGCGTCGGCGACGTAGGCGAGGCGCTCGCCGTCGACCACGTCGGCACGCTCGGCCGCCGACAGGTCGGACCAGCGACGTCCGTCGGGCAGATCACGCTCGCCCGCCTCGAGCTCGGCGATCAGCTCGGCGATCGGGCGGGCCGTACCTTGTCCTCCGTCGCGGCCGGGCGCGTCGGGGTCGTACCAGGCGTCGAAGATCTGACCGAAGATCCACTGCGTCCAGCGGTAGTAGCCGGGGTCGGTCGTCTGGATCGAGCGTCGCTGGTCGTAGCTCAGCCCGAGGCGCCGCAGCTGGGCGCGCATCGTGGCGACGTTCTCGGCCGTCGTGATGGCCGGGTGCTGGCCGGTCTGCACGGCGTACTGCTCGGCAGGCAGCCCGAACGCGTCGAAGCCCATCGTGTAGAGCACGTTGCGCCCGGTCATCCGCTGATAGCGGGCGAACACGTCGGTGCCGATGTACCCGAGCCCGTGGCCGACGTGGAGCGCCGAACCCGACGGGTAGGGGAACATGTCGAGCACGAACAGCTTGCCGCCGCGCTCGGCGACCGCGTCGGGATCGGCGAGCGACCCCGCCGGGTTGGGTGCCTCGAACGTTCCATCGACGTCCCAGCGGTCTTGCCAGCGCGCCTCGATCTGCTGGGCGAGCGCGGCCGAGTAGCGGTGCGCAGGGACGTCGGCGTCGGCGCTGGGCGGCGTCTCCGACGGCTGGTCGGTGCGGATGGACATGGCGCTGGGCAGCCTACGGGCCGGTCGCATCGGGGGTTCCACGAGAAGCCCGACGGGTAGCGTGCGATTCGATGGCGCGGTCCGCAAGCACGATCGAGCGACTCGAGCGGGCGGCTGACGCACCGACCGGCGTGCGGTTCGTCGGTTCGTCCGTCACGTCCGACGGCGGTGCCCAGTTCGTGCCGTGGCGACAGCTCCACGACGAGGCCAGGGCCGTCGGCGCGGCGCTGCAGGCGCGCGGCATCGCACCCGGTGCACACGTCGCCGTGCTCGGACCGACGAGTCGTTCGCTGATCACCGTCGTGCGGGGGTGCTGGCTCGCCGGCGTGACGTCGATGGTGCTGCCGCTGCCGATGCGGATGGGATCGCTCGACGAGTTCGTCGCCTCCACACGGGCAAGGATCCTCCACGGCGACGCCGAGCTGGTCCTGATCGACGATGCGCTGGCGCCGTTCTACGCGGCGGCGCCGGGCGACCCGCCGATCGACTCGCTCGGCTCGGTCCTGCCGGGCGCGCCGGGCGTCCCCAGCGGAGACGCACTCGAGTTGCCGCCTCCCGACCCGGAGCGGCTGGTGATCCTGCAATACACGAGCGGATCGACCAGTGAACCGAAGGGCGTGATGATCCCCGACCGGGTGCTGTGCGCCAACATCGACGCCTGCTGCGAGGCGGCCTCGCTCACCGCCGACGAGGTGATGGTCTCGTGGTTGCCGCTGTACCACGACATGGGCCTGGTGGGGTTCCTGTCGATCCCGATGACCACCGGCGTGCACCTCGTCCAGGCCGCGCCCCAGGACTTCCTCGCCCACCCCGGGAACTGGATGGAGTGGATCACCGAATGGCGCGGCACCGCCACCGCCGGCCCGAACTTCGCATGGGTGCTGGCGACGCGTGCGCTGAGGCGGATGCGCGACCTCGACCTGTCGAGCCTCACCCTCGCCCTCAGCGGCGCCGAGCCGGTCGACCCCACGGCGGTCGAGGCGTTCGTGTCGGCGGCGTCACGATTCGGGTTCGACCCGGGTGGGGTGTTCCCGGCGTTCGGGATGGCCGAGGTGGCGATCGGCGGCTCGTTCCCGGTTCGCGGTGCGGGGTTGCGGTGCGACACGGTCGATCGCGTCGTGCTCGAGCGCGACCGGGTCGCCAAGCCCATCGACGTGGTCGACGACCACGAGCTGGAGCTCGGCGCGCGGCGCCTGCCACTGCTCGGGCGCGCCGTCCCGGGGCTCGAGATGCGAGTGGTCGATCCGGAGTCGTTCGAGGATCTCCCCGAGCGCCACGTTGGCGAGCTGCTGCTGCGCGGGACGTCGGTGACCCCCGGCTACTACCGCCGTCCGGAGGCGACCGAGGCGCTCTTCCGCGACGGGTGGCTGTGCACCGGCGATCTCGCCTACCTCCTCGACAGCGAGCTCGTGCTGTGCGGTCGCATCAAGGACGTGATCATCGTCGGCGGGCGCAACGTCTTCCCTGAGGACATCGAGCGCGCCGTCGGTGCGCTCGACGGCGTCCGTGCCGGCAACGTGATCGCGTTCGGGATGGAGGGCTACAAGGGCAAGGAGAGCGTCGTCGTCGTCGCCGAGGTGCGAGGCGACGATGCCGACCCCAGCAAGGTGCGCAGCGCTGTGCACCACCGCACGCTCGAGGTGTGCGGGTTGCCGCCGCGCGACGTGATGCTCGTCAAGGCGGGGACGTTGCCGAAGACGTCGTCGGGCAAGCTCCAGCGGGCCCGGTGTCGCGAACGGTACCTCGACGAGGAGCTCGAGCTGGCGTGAGGGTCTTCGCGTCGGATCGCCACCGCGCCCACGCTCCGCAGCACGAGATCGAGTCGTCTGGGCTGCAGGATCCGTTCGAGCATCCCGGACGGGCGGATTCGATCCGCGCCGCGCTCGACGCAGACGACCGCTTCGATGTCATCGAGCCGCCGGTGTCCGGGACCATGTCGATCACGTCCGTCCACGACGCCGGCCTCGTGCGGTTCCTCGAGACGGCGTGGTCCGAGTACCAGCGTGACGTCGGCGCCCGCCACGATGTGGTCCCCGACGTGTTCGCCGTCGGCGGGCTGCGCGAGGGGATGGGCGACGGCGTCGAACCGAAGCGCGTCGCCGCCCGCCTCGGCTGGTGGTGCTTCGAGACGACGACGCCACTCACGGAGGGCACTTACGACGCGGCGTGCTCCGCCGCCGACGCTGCCGTTGCGGCGGCGTCCGCAGTCATGGGTGGGGAGCGGACCGCCTACGCGCTGTGCCGTCCGCCCGGCCACCACGCCACGCGGTCGCTGTACGGCGGGTACTGCTTCTTCAACAACGCAGCGATCGCCGCCCAGCACCTCGTCGATGCCGGTGCCGGGCGGGTCACGGTGCTCGACGTCGACTACCACCACGGCAACGGCACCCAGCAGCTGCTGTACGACCGTGGCGACGTGCAGTTCGTGTCGCTGCACGCCGATCCGGACCGGGCGTACCCGTACCACACGGGGTTCGCCGACGAGACCGGCGCCGGCGCGGGCCGCGGGACCAACCTCAACCTGCCCCTCGACGCCGGTGTCGCCGACGAGGAGTACCTCGACGTGCTGGGGCGGGCGTGTGAGGCCATCGACGCCTTCGACCCGGCGGCTGTCGTCGTATCGCTCGGCGTCGACACGTTCGTCGGCGATCCGATGTGCGACCTGGCGCTGACGACCGACGGCTTCGAGCGGTGCGGGCGAGCCGTCGGCGCCCTCGGGCGGCCGATGGTGGTCGTGCAGGAGGGCGGCTACGCGGTCAGCGAGCTCGGCGAGAACGTCCGACGCTGGCTGCTCGGCGCGGCGGCCGACATCCGACCGTTGCCTTCGGAGCCGAGCCGATAGGCGAGGCGACCCAGCTTGACGGCCGCTTTCTTCGGCTGCAGAGCAGCCGAAGCAAATGTGACGAGGTGAGTTCGCTCACTGATCTGCGCAGGTCCTTCGGGGCGTCGGGCATCATCTCGGTGTGCGGCTGTTCATCAGCTACTCGCGGCGCGACGGCGAGTTCGTCGACGGGCTCGTCGGCGAGCTCGAACGTCGCGGGCACGAGGTGTGGGTCGACACCGACGACATCCGTGGGAGGGAGTCGTGGCGGGGCTCGATCGTGGCCGGGATCACCTCAGCGGACGGTGTGATCCTCGTCGTCTCCCCGGCGTCGATGCAGTCGGCGAACGTCGAGCGAGAGATGACCGTGGCCGCGGAGCAGCGGCGGCGCATCGTCCCCGCGGTCTTGCAACCGGCTCCGTTCCCGCCGGCGCTGCAGTACGAGCTGGCCGGCGTGCAGCACGTCGAGCTCGCGGATCGCCCCGTCGCCGACGCTGTCGACGAGCTCGAGGCCGCGCTGGGGCCGGCCGGACCCGGCAGGGCTTCGACGCCCTCGGCCTCACCGGCCTCGCCTCCTGCTCGGAGCCGATCGTGGAGGTCGGTGGCGCTGGTAGCCGTGCCGGTTGCCGCCGCGGTAGTCGTCGCACTCCTGCTGCTCGGTGGGAACGGCGATCCGGACGACGATGTCGTCGGCGGTGTCGACGACGCGCCGGCGACATCCGACAGGTGGTCGACGTCTGGCGCGTCGGCGCCGCTCGAGCTCGATGCGACCGTGTGGTTCGCCGGCTTCGAGATCACGGCGACCGGTGCGAGGTACGACGCGTCGAGCCAAGACGTCCAGGTCGACGTGCAGGTCACCAACACGCAGCGGGCGAGTGCCGACCTGTACGCAGTCGTCGCGCCGGGCGCGCTCGTGGCGGACGGACAGCGACTCACGCTGTACTGCACGGCCTGCTCGACGTTGCCGCCGGGCACCACCACCTCGGATGTGTTCACCGCCGACGTTGCATCGGGTCTCACGCTCGCCGAGGCATCGCTCGTGTTCGGCGGCGACGAGCAGCACCAGGCGACGATCCCGCTCGACGGCGGACCGGCGACGAGCGAGCGACCGCTGGACGTCGGGGCGTCCGGAACGGTCGATGACACGGAGGCGTCGACGTTCACGGTCGAGCAGGTCGAGGTGGTGCCAGCGGGGTGCTCGGGGTTCGCACAGGAGCTCGGTTTCGTCCCCGGCCGGAGGGACGAGGTCAGCGTCGTCGTGGTGGGAACCGCCGAGAGCTACTCGCAGTACCCCGTCAACCTCGGCCAAGCGACGCTCACCACGCCCGATGGCCAGGTCTACGCATCGCTGTCGCTGTCCGACAACGTCGTCGGGCTGCAACCCGGTCAGCCTGTGCGCGACATCGCAGCCTGCTTCGTCGTGCCGGCGCCGGCATCCGGCGAGTACCTGTTCGCCGTCCGGGCCACGGGCGTCGACACGAACCCCGAGCCGGTGACGATCACGCTCTGACCGGTCAGGCGACGCAGAACTCGTTGCCGTCGGGGTCGGTCATCGTGACCCAGGTGTACGGGCCCTGGCTTCCGTGATGGGAGACGGACGCGCCGAGCTTCGACAGACGCTCGACCTCGGCCTCTCTGTTCTCGTCGCCGATCCGGATGTCGAGGTGGACGCGGTTCTTCACTGTCTTCGGCTCCGGCACGAACTGGAACAGGATCCGGCGTCGATCCTCGCCCTCGGTGCCGGGGTGGTTGATCGCCGCGCCCTCCTTCCACACGAGGGTGCCGCGATGCTCGGTCGTGTCGTCGTCGCTGGCATGGCCCTCGGCGATCATCCTGCGGATGAAGTCCTCGTCGCTCGGCTCGACCTCCCAGCCGAGGGCTTCCGCCCACCAGTCGGCAAGCGGGTGCGGTGCGTTGCTGTCGAAGACCACCTGGAAGTTGAACGCCATGCAGCGAACGGTACGCCCAGTTGCGGACACACACGTCCGCAACCATCAGGTGTCCGGATGCTTGTCAGGGGGCGGCGCGGAGGTCGTCGAGGACGCGGTGCCAGCGGGCGGGATCGCTGCGGTACGGGGCGTAGAACGTGATGCGGTGGAAGATGTCGCCGTAGCGGCGCTGCAGCGCGGGGGCGATGTCATCGGGCGGGCCGACCACGGCGAACGTCTCGAGCACCTCGTCGTCGATGAGCTCGGCCATCGCCGGCCACGCGCCCTGCTTGGAGAGCGCGTTCAGCTCGTCCTGCAGGCCACCCCAGCCGTGGAGCTCGAGCACGCCGCGATAGGCCGGTGTCGATCCGTAGAACGCGATCTGTTGCCGTGTCGCGGTCGCTGCGGCGCGCAACTCGTCCGCGTCGTCGCCGGTGACGACGAAGCTCGACCCGACGATCTCGAACCCCTCCATCGTCGCTCCGGCGTTCGTCCGCCCACGCTCGAGTGCCGGGACGGTCACCTCGCGCACGTAGCGCTCTGTCGTGAAGCCGTGACACAAGAAGCCGTCGCAAACCTCGCCTGCGACCTCGGTCCATCAGGTCGCCGACACCCGCGAGCATGACCTTTGGCACCCCGAACCCGTCGAGGTCGCCCGCGTCGGGCGTGAAGAACGGGGTCATCAGCGTGTGGCTGTAGAACTCCCCGCGAAAGGCGAGCCGTTCCCCACCGAGCCAACACGCCCAGATCGCCCGGATCGCCTGCACCAGCTCGCGCATGCGAGGCGCCGGGTGGCTCCACGGCATCGAGAAGCGCTTGGCGATGTGCGGCTTGATCTGGCTGCCGAGCCCGAGCACGAACCGCCCTCGGGAGAACGCCTGCAGGTCCCACGCCAGGTTGGCGAGCGTGATCGGGTTCCGGGCGAACGCCACCGCGATCGCCGTGCCGAGCTCGATCTGGCTGGTGTGCTCGGCGGCCAGTGCCAGTGGCAGGAACGGGTCGTGGGCGGTCTCCGCCGTCCACGCCCCTGCGTACCCGTTCGCTTCCAGCTCGGGGGCAGCCGCGCCGGCTGTAGCCAGCGACGAGGGGATCGAACCGTCGACCTTCACCACGGTTCGTCGCTCAGCGCATGTCCTGGTCGCGCAGGAACCGCTCGACCTCGGCGGCGAGCTCGTCGCCCGACCGCATTTCGAGCGCGCCGTCGCCCGCCGACGCGTCGCTGGTCGGGTGGGCGTCGTCGTACAGCCGCTCGAGTTGGGCGATCATCGCCTGGTGCTCGTCGTTGCCCTCGACGAGCTGATCGAGCCGGCGTCGCTGCAGGACCGCCTCGCGACGCAGCTCGTCGGCGTCCACCCGCAGGCCGGTGATCGAGCTGAGCGACTCGAGCAGCGCCACGCTCGCCGACGGGTACGACATCGACGACACGTAGTGCGGTACCTGCGCCCAGATCCCGAGCGCCGGGATGCCGCGCTCGTGGGCGGCGTGCTCGATCGCCGCCGCCACGCCGGCCGGGACGTCGACGGTGCTGCGCTGCAGCGGCACGTCGGCGAGCACGTCGGCGGACGGTGATGTCGCCGAGAGTCGAGGCGGTCGAGTGTGCGGTGCCGCGAACGGATACGCGCCGAGCGCTGTGAGCCGTTCGACGCCGAAGCGCTCGGCGA
>Ga0136617_10005153_pt1 | contig 11680 bp, 12 predicted proteins | sample AntDrymUQ3222106_2_FD_129672 | JGI IMG/M metagenome (GOLD analysis project Ga0136617, IMG submission 129672) | Polar desert sand microbial communities from Dry Valleys, Antarctica - metaG UQ322 (21.06) | ecosystem: Environmental > Terrestrial > Soil > Desert | place: Antarctica: Dry Valley...
ATAGCGACTCGGCGGCGCTGAGGGTTTCGGGAGCAGTTTCCGGCTGCCTGACAGTGGGCCCGCAGGCGGCCAGAACCAGCAGGGCGGGGAGCTGGGTCACCCAAAAAAAGCGCCGGCGGTTGCCGGCGCTCCATGATCGGTCCACTGGGTGATTCAGGTCCGAACTATCAGACCGCAACCCGGTTGATGCGGGCTTCGGCGATAGTGGTAAGCTTCAGGTCCGCGGTCTTCTCTTCCTCGAGGTTCTGCTCCAGCACGCTGGCGCAGTCGTTCCGTCCCAGCTGGCGAGCCCAGGCAGCCAGGGTGCCGTAGCGGGTGATCTCGTAATGCTCTACCGCCTGCGCCGCGGCGAGGGAAGCTGCATCGAGGACCTCGGGGTCGCTGGCGTCGGCCATGATTTCTTTGGCCTCTGAGATGATACCGTCGATGGCGGGGCAGGTGACCGCTTTCGCCGACTCACCGTGCATCTTGAACACCTGCTCTACCCGGGTGACGTGGTTTTTGGTTTCGCCGAGGTGGGACTGAAAGGCCTGCTTGAGCTGTGGATCCGTCGCCTTTTCTATCATCTTGGGCAACGCCTTAACGATCTGCTGCTCGGCGTAGTAGATGTCCTGAAGGGTGTGAACAAACAGGTCGTCCAACGTCTTGATCGGCTTGGAAAGCAAACCCATGATATTCCTCCATTGATGAATTGATGGGTAAGAGAGTTTTGGTGCCGCTCCATAAATGAGGCTGGAATTGTCGCCTAATGTCCGTCCGGCAACCGTGAGGCGGATCACCAGGTGGAGATCATGCTCGCCAACTGCTCCGATTCTGTGGCACTGAAATGAGGGGCGATCGCTCGAAGAGGCCGAGCGCCAGGCGGGGGATGCCAGGAGAGGGCCGGGGCCCATCGCTGTCGATGAGCGCTCGGGAGGAGGGATTGCGGAACCGGATCGCGGCCCGCGACGAGCAGGCGCTGGTGGAGCTGGTCGACCTCGCCACCCCGTGGCTCCTCGGCGTCGCGCACGCTATGCTCCACGATGTGGACGAGGCCGAGGAGGTCGTTATGGAGGCCTTTCGGACGATATGGATCAGCGTCACGCCCGCCACAGCGGAGTCACGCGGCCTGCTTCCCTATCTTCTGCGGGTGACCCGCCACCGGGCCATCGACCGGCTCCGCAGCCGTCAACGCCATCGTCGCCATCTCGCGCTGCTGACCCCGCACGAAATAGAGCGCAGTACCGTGGCGCCGGTTGAGCCCAATGAGGCGGCCCAACCCGGCTGGCAGTTGCACGCCCAGGTCCATGCAGCGCTGAAGGACCTGTCGGACGAGCAGCGGGCGGCGGTTCAGCTCGCCTACTTCGAAGGACTGACGCAGTCGGAGATTGCCAATACGCTCGGTATCCCGCTCGGGACGGTAAAGACCCGGCTGCGGCTGGCCTTCGGCCATCTGCGCCTGGCGCTGGCTCACGTGAAGGACTGGGTGCTATGACGGCGCACGACTGGTTCACCGAACACTCGGCGGAGTTCGCCGCGCGCACGCTCGATCCCGCCGACGAGGCGACGTTCCAGGCACACCTCGAGCGGTGCGAGGAGTGCCGGCGCGAGGTGGAGCGGATCGACCGCGAGCTTGCCTGGCTGCCGCTGGGTGCGCCCCCGGTGACCCCCCGGCCCGGCCTGCGGCGGCGCATCGCCGAGTATGCCCTGGGCACGCCGACGCCGCGCTGGACCCGGTGGGCCATCCCCATCGGTGCCGCGGCGGGCCTGCTGCTGGCGGCCGCTGGGTGGTACGCGGGAGATCGGAGGGCCGCTTCGCTTGCCGGCGAGGTGGCCCTGAGCCGGCACCGCCTCGCCGCCATCGAAGACACCCTCTCCGTCATGCGCCAGGCAGCCCGGGTGCTCCAGGCCCGGATCGACATGGACGGCAAGCAGGGAGGGCTGGTGATCTTTGCCGACGCCAAAACCCACCGGTGGAACGTGGTGATGCACGGCCTGCCTCCTGCGCCGAACGGCCGCTACCAGTTCTGGTTCATCTGCGCCGATGGAATGGTGCGCGGCGCCGAAGTGCAGGGCGACCTATCACGCCCCGTTATGTTCACCACCGGAATGCCGAGCCGGGGTGGCAAGGTCCTGGGGGCGGCGCTCACGCTCGAGCCCATGGACGCGAAGGATGGTCCGCCGCGCGGCAAACAGCTCGCGCACCTGATGCTCTGATCCCGATATTCACCGGCTTTATCCCCAATCCGCCGTGCATATGAATCAGACTCTCCGGCTCATCCATTTCGTGTCCCTGCTGTTCCTCGCCACTCCACTTGCCGCCCAGCAGCCGCCGCCGAAGTTCGATGCCTATGTCAGGCGGATCATGGAGACTTTCACTGTACCCGGCCTATCGGTCGCCATCGTCAAGGACGGGAAGGTGGTTCTGGCCCAGGGCTACGGAGTGCGCCGCATGGGCTCACCAGCCAGAGTGGACGCGCGAACCCGCTTCGGGATCGCGTCGAACACCAAGCTGTTCACGGCAACGGCGCTCGCCCTGCTGGTGGAGGAGGGCAAGGTTGAGTGGGACAAGCCGGTGATCGATTACCTGCCGGCGTTCGCCATGTCGGACCCATACGTCACGCGCGAGATCACGGTGCGCGACCTGCTGGTACACCGCAGCGGTCTCGGGCTTGGCGCGGGCGACCTGCTCTGGTGGCCTCCATCCACCTACGACCGGAAGGAGATTGCACGCCGGATCCGCTACATCCCACTGTCAACTTCGTTCCGGGCCGCGTACGCCTACGACAACGTGCTCTACCTGGTGGCGGCCGAGGTGATCGAGACGGTGTCGGGCCAGAGCTGGGAGGATTTCGTACGGACCCGGATCCTGGCAAAGGTCGGGATGGCGGACAGCGACGTTCGCCACTCGGGTGCACAGGCAGGTGGCAATGTGGCGGGCACCCACGCCGAAGTGAGCGACACGGTACGGCCGGTGGCACCCTTCGCTAGTGACAACACCAACCCGGCTGGCGGCATCATGTCGGGCGCAGCGGACATGGCGAAGTGGATGATGGTGCAGATCGACTCCGGCCGAGTGGCGGGGGGCTCGCGCCTGTTCTCGGCAGCGAGTACCGGGCAGCTCTGGCGGGAGGTCACCCCGACGCCGATCGGCAACCCGCCACCCGCGGTGGCCAAGACGCTGGGGCACCTTCGGGCCGGCATGGCCGGCTATGCTCTCGGTCTCAACGTGCGCGACTACCGCGGAAAGATCCTGCGACAGCACACCGGCGGACTCCCTGGCTACCTGTCCAAGGTCGCCATGATACCCGAGCTCCGGCTCGGCGTAGCGGTGTTGACCAACCAGGAGTCGGGGGCCGCCTTCGACGCGATCGTCTACCACGTGCTCGACCACTACCTTGGGGTGGAAGCGCCAGACTATCCGGCGGCATTCAAGGCTCTGGCCGATCAGAAACGTGAGAGTTTGCGCCAGGCCGAGCGCAAGGCGGCGACCGGCCGGGACTCGACCTCAGGTCCGTCACTGCCGCTGGCGAAGTACGCCGGCACCTATCGCGACCCCTGGTACGGCGATGTCACAATAGCTCAGGAGGGGAGGGGACTCGCCATACGGTTCAAGCACACTCCGCTGCTGGTGGGCGATCTGGTGCACTGGCAGCACGACACCTTCCTGGCGCGTTGGAGAGACCGGGAGCTCAGGGCTGACGCCTACGCCACGTTCTCACTCAAGCCGGAGGGGGGCGTGGAGCAACTGAAGCTGGTGCCGGCGTCCGAAACGGTGGATTTCAGTTTCGACTTCCAGGATCTGGTGCTGAAGCCGCTGAAAGACCCAGGGCGATAAGCAGCGGCCATGACCTAGCTAGCCCCTAGCGCGACCGCGGGCGGCTGACGCCGCGCGCCAGCTTCTGTCGAGCCCGGGTGAGGGACACGCCGCTTTGCCCGAACTCGGCCCAGGGGTCTTCCACTTTGTCGAGCCGGCCGAAAATAGTCCGGATGGTTACCCCATCGGATCGAAGCGTCTTCTTCTTCAGCTCGCTCCAATCGAGCGGCACCGACACGGGGGCACCCTTGCGGGCTCTCACGGCGTAGGCGGGGGCCACCAACTGAGCGTAGCCGTTGCGGTTGGTGTCTATGAACAGGCGGCCGTTCCGTTGGGCCTTTAGCTGCTCCAAAGTGCGCTCCTTGGGCGCCTGGCTGATGACGATCGCGGCCAGCTCCCTGGCGAAGTCGCGCACGGAATCGTAGGGCTCCCGGCGTTGCAGCGGCACGACAATATGGAGCCCCCGGGACCCGGTGGTCTTGAGGAATGCGGGCAGCTCCAGCTCGTCCAGCAGCTGCTTGAAGTCGCGGGCGGTCGAGCGGACCAGCTCAAAGTCCTCGTCATGAGGGTCCAGGTCGAACACCATCTGGTCCGGATGATCAACCTTGTCCGCCTTGCTGAGGAGAATGTGCGGTGTGATGCACGCCTGGTTGGCGAGATACACCAGCGTGGCCGTATCGTTGCACACCACGTGGGTAACCGTACCTCCCACCTTCTTCACCGTGACCCGGCGGATCCAGTCGGGGAAGTAGGACGACACTTCCTTCTGGAAAAAACGCTTCGAATCGATCCCGTTGGGGTAGCGTTCCAGGGTCAGCGGTCGGTCACACACATGGGGCAACATGTGCGGGGCGATGCGGGCGTAGTACTCAATCAGCTCGCCCTTGGTGATGCCATCCTCGGGAAACAGAACCTTCTCGGGGCGGCTTATCTCGATCTCGCGCCGGTCCACCCGGACCACCCCCTTCAGAGCCGTCATCCCACCTCCATTCCTAGAAGCTCGGCGGGTACAGCGCCGAGCTGCCGTCAACATCACCGGTCTCGGCGTAGGTCATAGAGTCGTCGGTGTCGTCGAGTATCTCTCCGCCGACCACCTGGCCGAGCACCAACTCGTGGTCGCCGGCGGGCACCGTCCCGAAAACCCGGCACTCCAGGTAGGCGGCGCCATCGAGGATAACCGGGGCGCCGAGCCTGCCGGCACGCCAGCGCCGTCCGGCGAGCTTGTCGATCTGGCGACCGGACTGGGTGCCGAAGTGCCGGGCCAGGTCGATCTGACCCGCCCGTAGCACGTTGATGACGAACACTCCGCTGGGTTGGAGCAGTGAAAAAGAGAAGCTCTCCGGATTAACGCTGAGAGCGACGAGCAACGGGTCGAATGAGATCTGGGTAGCCCAGGCCGCGGTGAAAGCGTTGGGGCGACCGCCGTGGGAAACCCCGATGACGTAGACGCCGTTGGTCAGGCGGCGGAACAGATCAATGGGCGAAGGCATGGCCTTGTCACTCTGGTGAAGTTGGCGAATCTTAGAGTGCGAGTCGGCAATGCGGCAGGCATCGGAAGGGTCGAGGTTTGCATGAGCCTCATGTTCGAGGCGATGGGTCTTCTCCTCACCACGCAGGTGACGCAGGCAACCCTCACCGGTACGGTACGGGGCGAGGCGACCGGCGAACCTCTCGCGGGGGCCATTGTGGCTCTGCCCGACCTCGACCGGTATGCTCCGACAGACGCGCACGGCCGGTACCTGCTGCATCGGGTACCCGCAGGTCCCCAGCACATCACAATCCGTTTCATTGGCCACACCCAGGGCACACTGCACGCGCTGGTCCCGCCCAGCGGCCAGCTCGAGATCAACGTCTTTCTCAAAGCAGAGCCGGTGCGGCTCCACACGATCGAGGTGAGTTCTTCAGTTCCACTCCGGGGGCTGGAGAGCGGGGAACGGGCCGGCTTCGCCGACCGAAGCAGCTCAATTGCGGCGGTGCGTAACAATCCCATGCTGGCGGAGCCCGACGTTCTCCAGGCGCTGGAGGGTGGGGCGGTGGTGCTGCAGCCTGAATCCCCCAATGGAGTTCATATCCGTGGCGGCGCCTCGGATCAGACCGCCTACCTGCTGGACGGAATTCCGGTCCTCAGCCCCTATCACGCCGCCGGCCAGTTCAGCGCCTGGAATCCCGACGCCCTCTCGTCCATACAGCTGTTCTCGTCGGCCCCGCTTCCGGGATATCCCGGCGCCTTGTCCGGGACTGTTGCGGCCACGACCAGGACCCCCGGAGAGCGCTTCGGAGTTCAGGGAAGCCTGAGCACGACTCAGGCACGGCTCACGATGGACGGGCAGATCGGGCGGAAGGGAACGGGCTACCTCTTGAGCGTCCGGTCGAGGGTGCCAGTGATTCCTGCCGGTAAACACGACCCCTCATACCTCGAGGCCGAGAGCGCGGACGTGCTGGGGAAGCTGGAGCTGCCTGCGGCGGGCGGGCAGCTTCGGTTGCTGGCTTACACCAGCGGTAACGAGATCGAGGCCGCCGCTCAGGTTGACGAATCAACCGCATCCTCTCTACCACACGCCTTTGATTGGCACAGCCGCTCATTCGGCGCTGAGTGGAGCGGCAGCGTCTTCGGTGCCGGAGTGAAGCTCACAGGTTGGAGTGCCAGTGGCGACGCGGTTGCCGGCTGGGCCGGGCCCACCAGATTGACTTTCGCGCGCCGTGATCTTGGACTGCTCGGTACGGTGGAACTTGGCTCCGGCCGCACCTACTCGCTGGCCGGAGTTCGGGTTCAGGGGAGCAGGACGGACTATCGCACTGATCCGGATTCAGCTGCTCCCTGGACCATGCGGGCTAATGCCCCATCGGCGGCAGCGTTCGCGCAGCATACCAGAGACCTGGACGGGAGGGTCTCGATCACGGCGGCGGCTTCTCTCGGAGCGACGCGGGCTGGCTTCCACCTGGCACCCAGTGCTCAGATCAGGTGGAAACCGTTGGCGCGGCTGACGCTTTCGGGCAGCTATGCCCGGGCGCACCAGTTCTCCCAGTCACTGCGGAATCCACAGTCCGTGGTGAGTAATGTGTTTCCGGTAGATCTCCATATCGGCTCGGGTGCGCCCGGGGTGCCGGCTGCCCGGACCGATCAGGTCGTGCTGCTGGCCGAGTTTATTCCGTTCGGAGGTGGTCGCCTCGCGCTGGAAGCCTACACCCGTGCCACCGAAGGCCTTCTTCTGGTGGCCCCCGCTACCGGTGGACCGTTTGCGACCGGCGCTTTCGAGATCGGGTCCAGCAGATCCACCGGCCTCTCGCTGGATGCCGCTGTGAGTAGCGCGCACTATGGCTTGACCGCGAGCTATGGGCTGCAGCGCACTCGCCTGGCGTACGGGGAATCCCGCTACGTCCCGGATCATGGGACCACGCATTTGCTGCAGGGTGGGTTCATCGTTTTTCCTACCGCCACCACTTCGATCCGCCTGGGTGCCACCGGCGCTCTGGGACGCCGTACGACTCCCATAACCGGTGGCCTCGAATGGGAAGCCTGCAACCTCCTCGACCAGGGATGCGAGTTCGCCGGCAGCCCCGAGTATGGTGCCGGATCCTTAGGCTCGACCACCCTGCCCGCATACCTGCGTCTGGACCTCGGCCTCCGCAAGCACTGGCACTTCCAGCTCGGCGGCCGTGATGCCATGGTCGCTCTCTTCGCCACGGTAACCAACCTCCTCAACCGCAACAACATTCTGACCTACAGCGACAATCCGGCAACCGGCGAACGGCTTCCGATCGAGATGCGTCCGCTGGCCCCCCTCGTGCTCGGGCTCGACTGGAGCTTCTGACCTCACGGTCATTCTTGTCACAAACCTGACAGGCTTCCGGTTCCTATCACTGGAGGTGGTGTGGACGATCCGGAGGCGTCGCCTTTCCAGCACTGTTTCGCCGCCATGTTCGAGACGCATTTCGCCCGGCTTTATCGCTACCTCGATCGGCTGTCGGGCGAGCCGGAGCTGGCCTCTGACATAGCGCAGGAGGCGTTCGTCCGGCTTTTTCGCCGCGGGTCCATGCCCGACACTCCGGAAGCATGGCTGATCAGCGTTGCTCTGAACCTGTTTCGAAACGCGAAGTCGAGCCGGAGTCGGCGAAGCCGGCTGCTTACCGCCACACGCAGCGAGGGAGTGCTGGCCGATCCACCACTTGCGCCCGATCAGGCGGCGATGGTGGAGGATTCTCGCGGACGGGTGCGGACGGCGCTCGACCGGCTTTCCCAGCGCGACCGGGGTCTCCTGCTGCTCCGAGCCGAGGGCTATAGCTACCGCGACATCGCAGTTGCGCTCGAGCTGAACGAGGCCAGCGTGGGTACCCTCCTGGCGAGGGCCCGGCGCGCATTTCGCGACTGCTACGAGGACCCCGATGCACCTTGACGAAGAACAGCTGCAGCGACTGCTACACGGCGAACTGACCGCCGCTGGCTCACACGAGCTCCGCAGCCATCTCGCGGAATGCAGCGAGTGCCGGGAGCGTTACATCAGGGCCGAGCGGGACGAGACCGAGATCTTCGCGCTGCTTCGGCAGGTGGACCACCCGCTCCCCGCGGTCGATGCCGCGGGGTTGATGGCGAGGACTCGAAAGATCGGATTGGTCTCCGGCCGATGGGCTGCCGGAATCCTGCTCTTCCTCGGCGCTGCAGGCGCGGCGTATGCGGTGCCCGGCTCGCCGGTGGGCGAGTGGGCGCGATCGGCGGCGGCGTGGATGACAAGTGAGCACCGGGTGACTCCAGCCCCCAGGCAGGCCGAGGTTCCTCCAGCCCGTACCGCAGGAATCGCGGCGACGCCGGGGAAGAGTTACGTCATCGCTTTTCAGTCGCTCGATGCGGCAGGACAGGCGCGGGTATCTCTGATCGACGGCCCAGAGGTCACCGTCCGGGCACCTGGTGGGGCGGCGCGGTATACCTCTGCGGCGGATCGGCTACTCATCGACAACCAGTCTGGCTCGGTCTTCGACATCGAGATCCCTCGGAGCGTGCCGCGAGTCGAGATCCTGGTGGTGGACAAACGCGTCTTTTTGAAGGAGGGGGAGCGCGTCGTGACGCGGCACACCGCCGATCCAGCTGGCCATTACACGATTGATCTGTCGCCGCCTACTAACTAAACGCTCACTCCGAGAGATAATGTCAGTCCGCCGCCTCATTGTGGTTCTCAGCCTCAGTCTGGCTCCCATCGGACCGATCTCTGCGGCCCTGGGCCAATCTGTTGATCACCCTGGCCCTCGGACACTTGTGTCGGGCGAACACGCGGCCATCGCGGGATTGATACTGCTGGCAGCGGGAATCGGCGATGAAGGGCTGCGCGAGGAGTTTCAAGAGCATCGAAGCGCGGCGACCAATTCGCTGGGACGAGTGGGAAATGCGGTGGGCGATCCCAGGTACATGGTCCCAGCCATCGGGGTGAGTTACCTCGCGGGTTGGCTGACTGGAAACCAGAATGTGACCCGGCTGGCGTGGCGCGCCGGCCATGCTGTTCTCGTTGCGTCGGGCGTCACCACCGCTCTTAAGTACACGATTGGCCGGACCCGACCCAGTGGGGATGGCGACAGCGACCATTTCCAGCCCTTTGGCGGGGCGACCTCGTTTCCTTCCGGACATACCACTCTGGCCTTTGCCGTCGCGACCGTCATCGCCGACGAGACGCACGATGGCTGGTCGGACCCACTGGTGTACGGCGCCGCAGGTCTCACCGCTTTTGCGCGAGTAAACAACGATCGTCACTGGGTCTCGGATGTCCTCGCCGGCGCGGTGGTGGGCCACCTCAGCGCGCGGTGGCTCTCGCGTCGGGAGGGTGCGCTGACGTTGGGCCCCCACGCGGCAGGACTGTCTCTTCAGTTCTGACCTCCAGCGCCATCTCTGTCACAAAAGCATGCTCCGTCTGCTCCTCGTGAGACCAATGCAGGTGTCTCTCAGAGATGAGGAGAGTCTTGTGACCGGCAAATCCATCAAAGTCGCGGCGTTTCTTGCGGCCGGTATTCTCGGCTGCGATGGGAGCACGACCGGGCCCGCTACCGCGCGCGGCCCCATTGGCGCCAATCCGGCTGACGGCTGCCTCGGGCTGCCTACTGCGCCCGAGAGCGACCGGGTCGATCTCGCAACGCCGATCTTCTCCAATCCGACCACCGTCACCAATCCGCTCTTCCCCATTAGCCGGCTCTTTCGCGTCATCCTGCTGGGTCAGGTCGAGGGCCTGCCCTTTCGAGCGGAGACTACCCTTCTTCCCGATACCAAGACCATCGACCTGGATGGGAAGCCGGTGGAGACGCTAGTCTCCCAGTACGCCGCGTTCCTCGATGGGCGGATCCATGAGATCGCGCTCGACTTCTACGCCCAGGCTGACAACGGAGCTGCCTGGTACTTTGGCGAGGACGTTTTCAACTTCGAGGACGGGCTCATTGCCGATACCGAGGGGACCTGGCTCGCGGGAAGAGACGGCCCCGCTGCGATGATCATGCCCGCCAATCCGCAGGTCGGAGACGTGTGGCGACCCGAGAACATCTGTGAGCTCGTCTTCGAGGAAGTCACCGCCAAGGAGATCGGTGTTACCGTCGACGGGCCGCAGGGTCCGGTCCAGGGCGCGATAATCGTCCAGGAGCTCCACATGGACGGCGCTCTCGAGGACAAGACATTCGCTCCCGGGTATGGCGAGTTCTTTACCGGCAGCGGCGGCGACATCGAGGCGCTCGCCCTGGCAATCCCCGAGGATGCGCTCCCCGGTCTCCCCCCGAAGGAGCTCGAGACCCTGGCCACCGGAGGAACCGAGGTCTTCGACGCGGCGCAAGCCGAGGACTGGGAGGCAGCGAGTGCCACGGTCGAGGAAATGACCGAGTCGTGGAACACGTTTAAGGAAGGGCAGGTACCGCCGATGCTGGAGACCCAGATGAATGATGCGCTGGACGAGCTGGAAACGGCGGTAGAAGGGCAGGACCAGGCCGAGGCGCGCCAGGTTGCTCTAAAGGTCCTTCAAGCCAGCCTCGACCTCCAGCTGCGGCACCGGACAGCGGCGGAGACCGATCTCGATCTTCTGGACTTATGGGCTCGGCAACTGGTGGTGGACTCGGAAGCCGGCGACCGCGATGGCGTCATCGGCGACGCCGCCACCCTGGAGTTGATTCGCGATCGGATCGCACGGGACGTGACGCTCGCCGAGCTCAGGACCATCGATGCCTCTCTGAGCCGGGTCCGGGCTGCGGCGGAGGCCAGCGATCTGGTCCGGGCGTCGGCCGCAGCCGTGGGCCTCAGGTCGGTTCTCGCCGGCCCTCGCCTGCTGATGCGGGGCAGGACTGTTCAATAATCTGAGCGCTATGGTGGATGCGCAACTCGGGGGTTGCGTAACCCGGGTTGAGCCTCTAGGTTGATAAGCAACCATAAGGTTGCCTATAACACCCCGGAGGATCTCGCCCACCAGCGCCACCGACGGCATCGTCAAGACCACCGTACTGCGCGCTCCCCGCTCCAGGGTCTGGCGCGCGCTCACCGACCCGGCGGAGTTCGGCGGCTGGTTCGGGGTTGAGCTGAAGGAACCGTTTCTACCCGGCGCCCGGGTGCGCGGGCCAGTCACCAGCCGGGGCTACGAACATCTCACCATGGACATCACCATCGATCGGGTGGACCCGGAGCAGCTGTTCTCCTGGCGCTGGCAGCCGGGGGGTGATCCGAACATCGATCCGTCGGAGCCCCAGACGCTGGTGGTCTTCGAGCTGGAGGAAGTTCCCGAAGGCACCCGGCTCACTGTCACGGAGACGGGGTTCGATCGGATCTCTCCTTCCCGGCGGAGCCAGGCCTATCGGGAGAACGACGCGGGCTGGACCGGGCAATTGGAGAACCTGCGGAAGCACCTTGCCTCAGCGTCGTAGGACCAGTACGCC
>Ga0136617_10005154_pt1 | contig 11680 bp, 9 predicted proteins | sample AntDrymUQ3222106_2_FD_129672 | JGI IMG/M metagenome (GOLD analysis project Ga0136617, IMG submission 129672) | Polar desert sand microbial communities from Dry Valleys, Antarctica - metaG UQ322 (21.06) | ecosystem: Environmental > Terrestrial > Soil > Desert | place: Antarctica: Dry Valley...
CGAGAAGATAGCTTTAATGGCACGTCGGTCAACGCCCGCCGCGGGGCGCTCTACTATCCGCTCGCATGGCAAGCAACATGCCGCGCGCGTAGAAGGCGAGAGCGCTCTAAACAATAGGAAAACAGAGGTTTCCGCGCGGAGAAGGCACGCGGTGACAAGAACCGGTCAATCAAAATGATTGGCTCTGCCATTTTGACCACTTGCTCTAACGGCGGTGCACATGACGAAGGACGGGAACTTTGATTGTTGAGAGAGCTTCCACGCGCCCGCGAGGTCTGATCAGGTTGGCGGGAAATTTTCGCCTTGCTAACTTGCTAACGCCGCTCTCAAGAGCCCCCGTATTGCCGCCTCATCGTCGAACGTCAATTCGATCTCCAACACGAAGCACGGAAGTGCGAAGTTCAACTTACCGAGTTTGACGGCATCCTTAGCCGTCGTTAGCAGAGCTTGCGCGCCATTCCGCGCGGCTTCGGCGGCCAGCGCGTCGATGTCTCGTTGGGTGTAAGCGTGATGATCCGGGAAGGCGCGGGTGAGGGCGAGCGGGAAGTGGTCTTGGCGAGAATGCGCGAAAAAAGCCTGCGGATTGCCGAGGGCGCAAAACGCGGCGAATGGACCAGTCGGCTTGGCGTGCTCAATCATACCGAGAGGGAGCGGCCTTGGGCGCAAGGGGCGGACGCGGGAAGTTCGGGTACGCGCGGTTAGCAGAGGACGATTCTCGCTCAACTGCCTGACGGAATCGCGCAGCTTGGCGAGGTCCGCGGCGCGGTCGGCGCGGGTGATGACGACGCAGTCCGCGCGACGCAGGCCGGAGAGTGGTTCGCGCAAGCGTCCGCGCGGGAGAAGCCGGCCGCCGCCCCACGGGTCTGTCGCGTCGAGCGTTACGATGTTCAGAGCGCGTTGGATGCGGAAGTGCTGGAACCCGTCGTCGAGGATAAAGAGGTCGCTGCCCAGATGTTGGCGTGCCCACACGGCCGCCGCCACGCGATCCGCGTTGCTGACGATGGCCGCCGCGCCAAGCAAGGTTTCGGCCAGCAGGCGCGGCTCGTCGCCGCCCTCGCGCGCGTCGGCCAATAGTTGCTCGCCGTCCGAGACGAGCACGCGCTGCCCCGGAGCGGCGCGCTTGTAACCGCGACTGAGCACGCACACGCGACGCCCCTCGGCCGCCGCCGCGCGAGCGAGCCACGCGACCAGCGGCGTCTTCCCCGTCCCCCCCGCCGTGATGTTCCCGACGCTAATGACAGGCGCGCCTACATCATGGACGGTCAACAGTCCTGACTGGTACAGCGTATGGCGCGCGCGCGTCACCGCGCCGTAGGCGACGCTCAACGGAGCGAGCGCGACGGATGAAATCAGGGACATGACGGCGGCGGAGGAAGGTTTGAAGTTTGAGGCATAACGTGAGTTGCGGAGGTCTCGGCAGTCGGCTCCCAGTTCTTAATCGGAAGGCCCGGTTGGAAGAGTGGCGCGAGCATTTCGACACTGCGGACGGTCGCGCCGCGATTGCGAGAGAGCAGGGCACAAGCTCGCTGTCCCAGTTGCCGGCGCTTGCCATCGTCGTTGAGCAGTTCGTGAAAAGTACGCGCTAGCGTCGCCGTGATGAGCGCGTCGGACTCGTCGGGGAGTTGGATCATTGCCCTCTGCTCTAAAAAGTCGCGAACGACAGCGGCGAAGTTAAAAGTGTGTGCGCCCGTAATGACGCACTTGCCAGCGGCGGCCGGTTCCAGCACGTTATGACCGCCGGTGCGCGCGATGCTGCCGCCGACAAAAACCAGTTCCGCCAGCGGATAAACGGCTCGTACCTCGCCGATTGAATCGAGGAGGATCACCTCCGCCTGACGATCACTCTCCAACGCTTCCGCCGAACGCCGCGACCAACGAAGGCCGGATTCTTCCAGCAACTGTGCGACTTCGGCGAAACGCTCGGGATGACGCGGAGCCACCAGCAATCGCGGCAGCGCTGCGCGGCTTGATTCTGAGCGCAACTGCGTGAAAGCAGCGAGGCAGACGGCTTCTTCCGGCGCGTGCGTGCTCACCGCCACGATGAGCGAGCGTCCATCGCCCAGACCAAATCGCTCGGCTAATTCCGTCGTCAACGGCTGGTCCCCGGCGGCGAATTCAATGTCGAATTTGACGTTGCCCGAAACCCGGACTCGTTCCGCTGGTAGCCCGAGCGTGCGAAGCCGTGCCGCGTCCTCTTCGGTTTGCGTCAGTGCCAGCGAAAGATCGTTGACCGTTAGCCGGATGAGCGGGCCCAAACGCCGGTAGCCGCGAAACGATCTTTCGGAGATGCGCCCGTTGACCAATACGACGGGAATATCAATCGCGCGGCACTCGCGCAAAAAGCGCGGCCATAATTCCGTCTCCATGATGAGCACCAGCGCGGGACTGATCGAGCGCAACGTCCGCCGCACCGTCCACTTCCAATCGAGCGGAAAATAAAAGACCGCCGCCGCCGAGTCGCGAAACACTTCGCGGGCCAGTTGTTGCCCGGTCAAGGTCGTGGTCGAAACGACGAGCGCGTGCGAAGGGTAACGGGAGCGGAGGGCTTGCGCCAACGGTCTGGCCGCCTGCGCTTCGCCGACCGAAACGCAGTGCAGCCAGATTACCGGACGGCCGCCAGTGTCCAACGGCTCAACGCCGCCCAGCCGCCCACCTAGCCCGGTCAGATATTTCCCATGACGCAACGCCGCCAGTAAAAAAAAAGGCAGCAGCGCGCACAGACCGAGGGTGAGCAGTAGGCTGTAGAGAAAGTACATCAGAACTGAGTACTGAGTACTGGGTACTGAGTACTGAATCAAAGCATTCGTCTTTCACTCCGTACTCAGCTTTCAGCACTCAGTACTTTACTTGACGCGCTCCATGTAACGCGATTCGATGGGATCGACGCGGATGCGGTCGCCTTCGTTGATGAAAGGGGGCACCGGAATGGTGACGCCGTTTTCGAGCGTCGCGGGCTTGTTGACGTTGGAGACGGTCGCACCTTTTAGCGTCGGCTCAGTGCTAACCACGGTTAGCTCGAGCGAGGGCGGGAGATCGATGCCGATGGGCCGGCCTTCGTAAAACTCGACCTGAATCCGCAGGCCGGGCGAAAGCCACTGCGCCATGTCGCCGAGGTCTTCGGCGGAGAGCGCCGTCTGCTCGTAATTCTCCATGTTCATAAAGTGATGGCCGGTGCCGTCGGAATAGAGATATTCCATCTCGTGCTGTTCGAGCGACGCCTTGTTCACCGTGTCGGAGGAACGGAAGCGGTGCTCGAAGGAAGCTCCGGTGCGAAGGTTGCGAAGTTTAGTCTGCACCATTGCGCGCAAATTGCCGGGCGTGTGATGGCGAAAGTCGATCACTTTGCACAAATTGCCTTCAAAAAGGATTACCATGCCGCGTCGAATCTGAGTTGCGGGAATTGCCATGAGAATCGTCTCGCTCCGTGTTACTTGAGAATGTTACTGACAAAAGTTACACACTGCCGCAGGCCGTCGACTTGCTGCTCCAATAAACCGCGTAGTCTAGCGAGGCCGGGGAGGCTTTGTCCAGTTACATGCCGTTAGAATTCAAAGGCATGAAAGCATCTTTGCGGAAAGATTGAGAACAACGATGGACAGTTTCCGAAATGTTGGAAGTGAGCGGTTGGATGCTTGGCGCGGGGCGGGGAGACTCAAGTCGAAGAAGTTGTCAGTCGTTTACGGATTTTCATGGCACGACGTAACAAAGAGCGGGTGAGAGACAATCAAGTTTGAATTTCATCCTTGACTGCCGCTCACCCGCTCTTCTCGGAGGAGCCCACCTTCCTGCCCGATATAAACGAAGCGAAGATGGCAAAGTTTCAGAAAATTTTCGCGGGACATTAAGAAGCCGTCAAGCCGCCCGCGCTCGCTGATGAGTGCGGCGTTTGAGCGAGATGCGCTCGAGCCATTCCTGCGCCTCGACGTAGTAAGGAAATCTTTCCTCCTCGGCGCGAAAAGTTTTCGTGTGGTAGAAGCGACGTCCCTTGATGATGCGCGCGGGGTGCTTGATGTGCAGCATTTCGTGATACAGGATGTATTCGACAAACCACTCAGGGACATCGCGCGCGTCGAGCGTCTTGCTGATAACGATGGTCTGATGCACCGGATCGTGGTGGCCGAGAATGCGGCGCGTCCGGCGTTGCGACCACGTAAGCGTCGGCTTTTCGAGTTGGTCATCGAAGAAGCGCCGGTTGAGCCGATCAAACATGCGTTCGAGGTTATAGAAAGCCCCGCGCGCCGATGAGATGACTTTGCGTCCGCGCCGGCGGCGTGCGATGTCTGAGGCGCGCAGGATTTGCGGCGTACAAGCGAAATCACGATAGACGCGGTCGTGAACCTGCGGCGTGCGGCGGCGCAGCAGCTTCGCGACGAGAATGAAGGCGAGCGCCCGCTGCACGTTCATCGGAGCGTCGCGGAAAATGTCCGAGACGCGGACGTACACGCGCCCCTCGCGCAGGCGAATCGTGTGGTTCAAGCCGGCGTAGGGGTAGAAGCTGACCTCGATTGGCGGCGGCGGGCGCTTGGGTTCAAGTTGGCGAAAAGCGTCGGCATAGAGCGACGTCAAATGTGTTTGAATATCAGACAGGGCAGCCATGATTACTTTACGCCATAAGATAACGACACCGAATCCCGGACGAAATTGACCCTTCGCCGGCGACGTGTGCTCCTCCCCAAAACTTGGAAAGAAACTGATTACTTCGTGGAGAAGTGCCCTATCTTACGGACGCGCGCGAGCGGCGTCAAACACTAATTGGTCCCCTTCCTGTAAGCGGTTGCAGGCTCTTCAATTGAAGACGGAAGGTGTGGCGACCATCATCGACGCACCAAATCGTCGGTAGTTTAAGTCTAGTTATTTCAGAGTTTAGATAAGTATTAGCGATCATCTCCACCAACAAGGAGCTAAGTGTAACGAGTGCTTCACATAGCTATGACCGGGCAAATTGAGCAGGCGAAGAGTACCGGCAGCCAAGTTTGCGCGCGATTTCCGGCATCCGTTATACTGGACATCGCTTCGCGTCTCGATGGCGGGCATCTGCACACAGGAAATAAACGCTTGACAGGCAAATAGGACGGGCGGTATTGAATTGATGAGGCCGTGTCGGGAGTCGCCCCGCTCTTGAAGGCGGAAGTCCCGGCAATTACCGCCCTGTTTTCATCGAAATGGCTAATCGCGGCCACCACCAGCACACATCCTCTCTGCCACACCGGCTGCCCGACGCGCGCGGTCAGGCGGTGCTGTCCGCGATCATTCAGGAACATCTGGTGACGGGAGAGCCGGTCGGCTCGAAAACGCTGTCCGCCCACTCCGCGAGCGTCGCCGGATGGAGTCCGGCGACGATCCGTAACGTGATGGCGGAACTAGAGGAAGCCGGACTGGTTGAGCAGCCGCACACCTCCGCCGGCCGTGTCCCGACGGATAAAGGGTATCGTTATTACGTCGATCATCTGATTAGCGATACGCGCCTGTCGCGCGCCGATCTGGCAGTCATCGACCGGATGCTTGGCGACGAGTGGACGGAAGGCGCGACGCCCGGCCGCGTGATGGAGCGGGTTTCGCGGTTGCTGTCTTCGATGTCGAAAAACGTCGGCATTATTATTTCGCCATCACTGGCCGACAACTGTCTGCAACACATCGAATTTCTGAACCTCTCGGACGGGCGCATTCTCGTCGTACTGGTCTTCTCTCAACACGTCGTCCAGAACCGGGTGATCCGCATTGAAGAGCCGATCACGCAGGAAGAGTTGGACAGCACGGCCCGTTATTTGAACGTCGAGTTTGGCGGCAAAAGCTTGTTGACGATTCGTGCCGATATTTTGCGCCTAATGCAGCAGGAGAAGACGCTGTATGACATTCTCCTGCGCCGGGCAATCATGTTGTGCGAACGGAGCTTGGAAGGCGAGGCAGGCGAGACGGGCGACGTGTATGTTGACGGGGCCTCGAATTTTCTGAGCAATTCAGACTTCACGGACATCGAGCGATTGCGCGAACTGTTCCGCACGCTGGAAGAGAAGTCACGGCTCGTGAGAATTCTTAACGAATGTATCGCGCGCGAAAGCGCCTACGGCGGCGTGCGCGTCGTCATCGGCCGCGAGTCCGCGACGCCGGCCATGCAATCGTGCGCGCTCTTTACAGCCCCCTATCGCATCGGCATGGGCGAAGTGGCCGGGACGTTGGGCGTCGTCGGGCCGATGCGGATCGAATATGCGCGGATGATGGCCGTGGTTAATCACGTCGCGCAACTCATGGAGCGAGTTTTTTACGAAGGCCCGTCGCGGTCTTAATTTTGATTCGGTCGGCGGCGCGGCCGTCGCGTCGAATACACAAAGGCAGATGTCGATGATGAACAACAAAAGCCAGACGCCGGGACGCATTCCCGTGCGGTTCGTTGACGACGAGCCGGACGAGGATTTGGCGGCGATCCCCGATCAAGATGATACGGACGACGGGGAACTGACGCCGGGCGAACTCGGCCGTGCTTCGAGCTACGATGACGCGACGGACATGCAGCGCCGCGTTGATCGCGGGCAGGAGCAGGACAGCGCGGAGGGGCGCGAAGAGGCCGACACGGAAGACGTTGCGGGCGGGCCGCGAAATTCAGACTTGCCGCAGAATCGCGATAATCAGGACACGACGCGCCAAGCGAGCGACAGTTCTTCCGAACCGCGCGGCGCGCACTTAATGCCCACTGCTGCGGCGCGGCCTGAACCGGCGCGCGGTGGCGCGGGTGGCGGTTCTTCGCTGGCGATGCAGGCCGAAGTACTGGCCGCGCAGGCCGAACTCGGCATGGTTGAGAGTGAATTGAAGAAGGCGGTCGCCGAGCGCCAAGAGTTGCAGGAGACGCTCGCCCGTCGGCAGGCCGATTTTGACAACTACCGTAAGCGGATCGAACGCGAGCGCGTCGAGACTTACCAGCGCGCCGTCGGCGAAGTCGTCATGCAGTTGTTGCCCGTAGTTGATAATCTCCGGCGGGCGATTGACACCGAGTCGAACGTCAAGGCCGAAGAGTCCGAAGAGTTTCGCCATTTCCTGCACGGCGTCGACCTGATCAACAAGCAACTCAACGGCGTGCTGGAAAATCTCGGATTGGAACTTGTCGCCACCGCCGGCCAGCCTTTCGATCCGCACGTCCACGAAGCCATCGCAACCGAACTGTCCGAAACTCTCCCACCTGATACCGTCATACAGGAAGTCGTCCGCGGCTACCGCCTCGGCGACAAACTCCTCCGCCCGGCACTGGTTAAAGTTTCTACGAAATAGATGAGTGCTGAGTGAAAGACAAGTTCGCTCTTAACTCATCACTCAGCACTTAGCATTCAGCACTTAAATTTATGGGAAAAGTTATTGGCATTGACTTGGGGACGACGAACTGTTGCGTCGCGGTGCTTGAGGGCGGCGCGGTGCAGATCATTCCGAATAAGGAAGGCGGGCGGACGACGCCCTCGGTCGTCGGCTTCACGGACAAGGGCGAGCGGCTGGTCGGGCAGATCGCGAAGCGGCAGGCGGTGACGAATGCGGCCAACACGGTCTATGCCGTCAAGCGTCTGATCGGTCGCAAACTTGATTCGACGGAAGTGCGCCGGGCGCTCGAATCCTCCGCCTTCGAGATCATCGCGTCGCAGAACGGCGACGCCCGTATTCGCGTGCAGGATCGCGTCTATAGTCCGCCGGAAATTTCCGGCATTCTACTCCAACGGCTGAAGGCCGCCGCCGAAGATTTCCTCGGCGAGCCGATCTCTGAAGCCGTGATCACTGTCCCCGCGTATTTCGACGACACGCAACGGCAGGCGACGAAGGACGCGGGCAAGATCGCCGGCCTCAAAATCGAGCGCATTATCAATGAGCCGACGGCCGCCGCGCTGGCCTATGGATTGGGCCGTGTCGAGGCGGAGCGCGTCGTCGTGTACGATCTGGGCGGCGGCACGTTTGACGTTTCGATCCTCGAAATGAGCGATGGCGTGTTCGAGGTGCTGGCGACTTCGGGCAATACCTTCCTCGGCGGCGAAGACTTTGACGAGCGGATCATCGATTGGATGGTCGTGCAATTTGAGATGGAGACGGGCATCGATCTCCGTGCCGACCGGCTGGCCCTCCAACGCCTGAAAGAGTCGGCCGAGCGCGCGAAGTGCGAACTGTCTTCGCTGACGGAGACGAACATCAATTTGCCGTTCATCGCCGCCGACCCAACGGGGCCGAAGCACTTCAACAAGACGTTGACGCGCAACAAGTTTGAAGAGTTGATCGGCGATCTCGTGGAGCAGACGATTGAACCGTGCCAGAAAGCTTTGTGGGACGCCAAACTCCAGCCGACCGACATTGATAAGGTGCTGCTCGTCGGTGGTCAGACGCGCTCGCCGATCATCGCGCAGACGGTGCAGGAGATTTTTGGCCGCGAGCCGTCAACCGAGATCAATCCGGACGAAGTGGTGGCGATGGGCGCGGCGATTCAGGGCGGCGTGCTGACCGGCGACGTGAAAGACATCGTGCTGCTCGACGTGCTGCCGCTCAGCCTCGGCCTTGAGACGCGCGGCGGCTTGTTTACGAAAGTGATCGAGCGCAACTCGACGATCCCGCTCCGCAACAGTTTGACATTCACCACCGTCGTCGATAACCAATCGACGGTTGAGATTCACGTCTTGCAAGGCGAGCGCGAGGTAGTTGCCGGCAATCGTTCGCTCGGCAAGTTCGAGATGGTCGGGATTCCGCCCAGCCCGCGCGGCGGCCCGCAGATTGAAGTGACGTTTGAGGTGGACGCCAACGGGCTACTCAACGTTTCAGCGCAGGACAAGACGAGCGGGCGGCAACAGCAGTTGCGGATCACGCCGACCTCCGGGCTGGCCCCCGACGAGATCGATGCGTTGATTAACGAGGCGACTCACTCCATCGAAAAGGATCAGCAACTTAAGGAACAAATTCAACTCCGCAATCGTCTGGACAGCTTGACCCGCAATGCCCAACGGACGTTCCGCGAAGTGGCCGCAACGCTCAGCGCGGAGGAGCGGCAGGAAGCGCAAAACGTGTTCGCGGAGAGTGCGGAAGTCTTGCAGTCGGAAGACGCGGGAGCGGTTCAACGCGCACTCGAACGAGTCGAGCACGTCGCCACGCTCCTGACCACCGCCCTGTTGAATCCGCCCAGTGTGATCAACGTCGGAAGCAAATCGGCGCATCAAAGTAGCCAAGAGACGGAAGGATAAAGAGTGTGATCGATTGTCGGGGCTGTGGACAAGTCCTCAGCCCCGGCTTCGATCCAGACACTATTTTTGGTATGAGTAAAAGAGATTATTACGAAATTTTAGGAGTTAATCGTAACGCGGGCGAGTCGGATTTGAAGAGCGCCTACCGGAAACTGGCCGTCCGCTACCACCCGGACAAAAATCCGGGCGATGCCGAGGCCGAAGAGAAATTCAAAGAAGCAGCCGAGGCTTACTCGGTGCTGTCGAATCCAGAGCAGCGCGCGCGTTACGACCGTTACGGCCACGCGGGAGTGTCGAGTAGCGCCGGGGCGGATTGGGGCGCGCAGGGCTTCGGCGGAATTGAAGACATCCTCGGCGATCTCTTCGGCTTCGACGTGTTCGGCGGCCGGGGCGGCAGCAGCGGCGCTCGGCGCTCGGCCGCACAGCGCGGCTCAGATCTCCGTTACGATCTGGAAATTACGCTCGAAGAAGCGGCCGAAGGAATGACCGCGCAACTCCGCATTCCGCGCCTTGAGACTTGCGAGACTTGCAGTGGGTCGGGAGCCAAACCCGGCACGCAGCCTGAATCTTGCGGCACGTGTAACGGCGCGGGACAGGTCCGCTATCAACAGGGCTTCTTCTCGGTCGCGCGCACCTGCGGAAACTGTCGCGGCACGGGGCGTATTATCCGCACGCCGTGTCAGACGTGTCGCGGCGCGGGGCGGATCGAGCGCGAGCGATCAATGGAGGTGAAGATACCGGCCGGCGTCGAAACCGGCTCGCGGCTGCGGATCGCGGGCGAGGGCGAGGGCGGCGCGAACGGTGGCGGCGCGGGCGATCTCTATGTCGTCATCCACGTCAAGGAGCACGAACGGTTCGAGCGGCAGGGAGCCAACCTCTATGCATCCGTCCCCGTCACTTTCGCGCAGGCCGCGCTCGGAGCCGAAGTCGCGGTCGAGACCTTGAAAGACACGGAGCAACTGAAAATTCCCGCCGGCACGCAGACCGGAACCGTGTTTCGCCTTAAAGGGAGGGGAATGCCCGTGCTCGGCGGACGCGGCCACGGCGATCTCTTCGTCTCGGTCACCCTCCGCACCCCGACCACACTAACGCGGGAGCAGCGGCGTCTACTCGAACAACTCTCTGAGATCGAAGATCAGGATTTGGAAGATAAAGGCTTGCTCGACAAAGTCCGCGACATTTTCGGCTGAAGCTATACCGATTCTGCAAATAAAGGTGAATATGAGCGAGTGGTAGCAAGCCGCGCGCTCATATTCACCTTTCTCTTTTATCGGAGACGTATCGCATCAATACGTAGCGTCCGCTCGTTAGTACGTAGAATTTAATTGAAGAGCCAACTGATTCGGAACATCAAGGCCCGGCATTTGAAGTTCAATCCCCACAATATCAGCAGTTAAAGCCAAGGACGGTGAATCAATGGGCCAGCGGCATGTCAGTTGCCATGCTCGTTATCGGGATCGCTGTTAACGAGAGAGGACAAGACATGAGAAACCCCGTCAAAATAATCGGCCTGATGACATTGTTAATGTTTAGTGCTTCGCTTTCCGCTGCCGCCGCTAATTTTAATGATAACGAAAACATTCTCGTTGATGCCCGTGTTGTCGAGATCTGCGAGGGGCGGATTTCAGTGGTCGCGCAGACCGGCGTCGAGCATGTGATTGCCGTTGATGGAACTAATACCGCAGTGAAGAAGGGTGATAGCGAAGTTTCCATGAAAGACCTCCGCATCGGCGATGTCATCACCGTTGAGTTAGAGGCCAAGAGTAGAATCAAACTCGCGAAGCAGATTGAGATTAGCCGTCCGAGGGATGTTGAGGTAGCGCGAGTACCGGAATAATTTTCAACCCAAGTTATGCTGGAGAAGGATAACGTCATAAACGGCGTGTCCCTCGCAACTCTCCGGCACCAGAAAGCCGCTTTGCCCTGAACTGGCAAAGCGGCTTTCAAATTTTAGCGTGTTGCTCGCGCGGTTGAAAAAAACGCCCTCCCTGACGGTCACGCCTTCCGCCGCCTCTTCTCGTCGTCAGAGTTTATAGCGGACGCGGCTTTGACGGAGAACTTCGTCCTCAACTTCAACATTTTGCAAGCGCAGGGAAGCGTCGGCGTTGAGGTCGAGTCCGGCGCGCTCGCCGTTTTGTAGTTTAACTGTCCCGGCGGCGGCGATCATCGCGGCGTTGTCGGTGGAAAGGTGCGGTGATGGGAAATAGACCGGAATGCCGAGGCGTTGTCCAGCCGCCACGGCCGCTTCGCGCAGTGCCCCGTTGCAGGCGACGCCGCCCGCCACGATCAGCGTGCGCGGTTGGTGCTCGCCTGCCAAACGCTCTGTCGTCCCGACGAGCGATTGAATAACAATGCGCTGAAAACTAGCGGCCAAGTCTTTGACGTGTTGTGAGGCTTCGGCCCCCGGCGCAACCGGCTGTAATCCAGACTCGCGCACGTATTTTGACACGGCCGTTTTCAATCCGCTGAAACTGAAATCAGGCCGC
>Ga0136617_10005155_pt1 | contig 11680 bp, 13 predicted proteins | sample AntDrymUQ3222106_2_FD_129672 | JGI IMG/M metagenome (GOLD analysis project Ga0136617, IMG submission 129672) | Polar desert sand microbial communities from Dry Valleys, Antarctica - metaG UQ322 (21.06) | ecosystem: Environmental > Terrestrial > Soil > Desert | place: Antarctica: Dry Valley...
CTCGCCTGGTTGTCAGCTCGCTCCGCGCCTCGCTGCGCTCGATGCTCACTCGCCTGGTTGTCAGCTCGCTCCGCGCCTCGCTGCGCTCGATGCTCACTCGCCACGCTCCCAGAAAGCGGGGCCGACCGGTTCGGTGTAGTCGCTCTTCGCGATGAAGTATCCGTCGTCGTCGAGCTCGATTGGTAGCTGTGGCAGCGGGCGGCTGGCCGGGCCGAAGATCGGGCGGCAGCCTTGCAGCACGTCGAACTGCGACTGGTGGCACGGGCAGAGCAGCAGGTTGGTTTCGTCCTCTAACAGCCCCACTGGACAGCCCGCGTGGGTGCAGACCTTGGAGTAGGCGAAGTAGTCGCCGTAGTGATAGCTCTCGCGGCCGTTGCCGATCTTCGCCTCCTCGTTGGGCCGGAGCCGGATCAGCAACGTCGGGGCATCTGAGGCGAGCACGGCGTGGGGGACGTCGGGATAGACCGTCTCCAAGCCGCCCGGCTTGAGGTCGGCCGGCTTGATCGGCGTGCCGTCCTCGCGAACCAGCCGAACTCCTGCCTTCCACGGCGTGGTGTAGAGAGCGCGCCCCGGTTCCTTGATCAGCCCGCCGAGCGGGGCGACCGCGAGGGCACCGGCACCCAGCACGGAGAGGCCGAGCGTGCGCTTGATCAGGCTGCGGCGCCCGAGCTCGGCCGAGTCGACCATCTCGAGCAGCGTGGCAGTGGTTGCGCTCCGGTCGTCCTTATCGGAGCGGCCGTCATGGCGTTCCTGAACGGACTCCTCGTCGGGCAGCAGCCACTTGGCGTAGCCGATGACGGCCATTCCCAAGCCACCCAGCCCGAGCGTCATGAAGATGCCCAGCAGCGGTGTGAACAGGTAGCTCAGGCCGCTGTCGTCGGCAAGCTCCCACGGCCAGAAGATCGTCGTCAACAGGTAGCCGACGCCGCCGACAAAGGCGACGAGGAACCAGAAGGCAACCTTGCGCTCGGCTCGGCGTTCCGTCTTCGTGCCCGAGACGACGTAGCGCTTGCCGTAGTGGACGATCTCCACCCCGTCGCGCGCGGCGCCCTCCTTGACCCAGTCCAGTTGGCTGAGCTGCGGGTCCTTCGGGCCGGGCCGTGCGGTGTCGGCATCGGCCGGGCTGTCGGACCGATCGTCCGTCATGCCTTCACCCCGATCCACAGGGTGGCGATCATCAGCGCCCCGATACCGATGATCCAGACGGCCAGTCCCTCAGGAACGGGTCCGAGCCGGCCGAGCCCAGAGCCGCCGGGGTCCCGCTCGGCATCGAGGGACTCGATGTAGGTAATGATGTCGACCTTTTCCTGCGGCGAGAGCTGATTGTCGCCGAAGGCCGGCATGCTCTGCGGGCCGGTGAGCATCGCCTCGTAGATCTGGGTGGGAGTCGCTCGGTCCAACGACGGGGCGTACTTTCCGCTGGAGAGCGCCCCGCCCTTGCCAGCGAAGTTGTGGCACGAGGCGCAGTTGCCGCGGAAGAGTCGCCCACCTTCTGCCAGGTCGCCGTCGGTGGGAAGTCCGGTCGGGATGTCCGGCCCGCCGCCCACCGACTGCACGTACGCGGCCAGCTGCTTGGTTTGCGTGTCGTCGAAGAGCGGCTTCTTGCGCATGATCTGCGCCTCCTGGCGCGCTGCCGGCATTCGGCCGGTGCCCACCTGAAAGTCCACCGCCGCGCCGCCGGCTCCGATCAGGCTGGGCCCTCGGCCATTGACTCCCTGCAGGTTGCGGCCATGACAGCTGATGCAGCTCCTGTTGTAGAGCTTCTGGCCCTCCGCGGCGTCAGCTGGAACGACCGCGGCCTGGGCGGAATCGCGGTTGGGCAAGGCGAAAGAATATCCCGCCCCGACCACGGTGAGTGCGAGACCGATCATCACCAGCCCGGAGAAGCGCCGGAGCCGGCCACCCGGTCTGGGCTCGGGGCGCTGGGTCATGGAACACATTCCCTAGGCAGGTCGGTGGTCAGCGGATCAGGTAGATGGTCGCGAACAGGGCTATCCAGACGACGTCGACGAAGTGCCAGTAATACGAGACAACGATGGCGGAGGTGGCCTGGGCGGGCGTGAACCGGCTCAGGCCGGTGCGGATCAACAGGAACGCGAAGGCGATCAGCCCGCCCGTCACGTGCATCGCGTGGAAACCGGTGGTGAGGTAGAACACCGAGCCGTAGCCGGACGAGGAGATCGACGTGCCCTCCTCGACGAGTGCGGCGTACTCGTAGGCCTGGCCCAGGACGAAGATCAGCCCCATGAAGAAGGTGAGCGTGAACCACCGCCGCAAGGCGTAGACGTTGCCGCGCTCCGCCGCGAAGACGCCGAACTGGCAGGTGACCGAGGACAGCACGAGGATGATCGTGTTGGCCGTGGCGTATGGGAGGTTCAGCTCGGTGGGCTCGGGGGGCCACGGACCGTCGTTGGCCGCCCGGACGCTGAAGTACATGGCGAACAGGGCGGCGAAGAACATCAGCTCCGACGACAGCCACACGATCGTGCCGACACTGACCATGTTGGGCCTGGTCAGCGAGTGGATCTGACCCCTTTCCAGGGCAGTCGTGTCCGCGGCCGTCGTCACCCGGCCATTATGGCCGTAGGCCTCCGTCCACTGCCCGCCCCCTCCACGTTGAGCACCCAGAGATAGCATGCCGACCGTCGGCACCGTTTCTTCGCACTTGCCCGGAGCCTCCCTGATGAGTAGCTCGAGCCAGACCTGGACCGTTCTGGTCTACAGCGAAGATCCGCAGGTCCGTGAGCGCGTCAAGATGGGGGTGGGACGTCGTCCGGCCGGCGATGTGGGCCGGATCGAGTATGTCGACGCGGTCGCCGATGATGAGGTCGTCGCGCTCGTCGACGCCGGAGGCATCGACCTGTGCATCCTCGACGGTGAGGCTTGGCCGGCCGGTGGCCTGGGGATCAGCCGTCAGCTGAAGAACGAGATCGCGCGCTGCCCCGCCATCGTCGTCACCGTCGCGCGGCGCGCCGACCGCTGGCTGGCGGCGTGGTCGCAGTGCGACGCGGTGCTGTCGCACCCGTTGGACGCTCTGGATGCTGCGGCTACCGTGGCCGAGCTCCTGCGCGGGCTGGCTACTCGCGCGCCTGAGCGGGCGTTGAATCGGTGAGCTGGCCGGCGCTGCTCTCCGCCCTGCTGCTGAGGGAGTCGCTCAGCGCCGAGGATACGGCCTGGGCGATGGGCGAGGTGATGGCCGGTGCCGCTACGCCGGCTCAGCTTGCCGGATTCCTCGTGGCTCTGCGGGCCAAGGGGGAGACCGCGCAGGAGGTGACCGGCCTGGTCGGGGTGATGCTGGAGCGGTGTCGGCCGCTGGACGTTCCGGTCCGGGCTGTCGACACCTGCGGGACCGGCGGTGATCGCTCCAACACCGTGAACATCTCGACGATGGCCGCTCTGGTGGTCGCTGGTACCGGTGTCCCCGTGGTCAAGCATGGCAACCGTGCAGCGTCCTCGGCATGTGGCTCGGCGGACTTGCTGGCAGAGCTCGGTGTCGTGGTGGACCTTCCGGCCGCCGGGGTGCTGCACTGCGTCGCCGAGGCCGGCATCGGATTCTGCTTCGCACCGCTTTTTCATCCCGCGATGCGCCACGTGGCGGCTGCCCGCCGTGAGCTTGGTGTCGCGACCGTGTTCAACTTCCTCGGCCCGCTGGCCAACCCGGCACGGCCGGCGGCTCAGGCGGTCGGCGTCTCCGAGCCGCGGATGGCACCGGTGCTGGCCGAGGTGCTGGCCGGGCGAGGTGTGTCGGCGCTCGTCTTCCGCGGCGAGGACGGCCTCGACGAACTCACCACCACTGCCCCCAGCCGGGTGTGGGCAGTGCGTGACGGCGCGGTGCACGAGTCGTGGATCGACGCGGCGGACCTCGGCATTCCCCGGGCTTCCGTCGAGGACCTGCGTGGCGCTGACGCATCGTTCAACGCTGCCGTGGCCCGGTCGGTGCTGCGTGGCGAGTCCGGGCCGGTGCGCGATGCCGTTGTGCTCAATGCGGCCGCCGCGCTGGCCGCCTACCACGGGCTGGACGGGGACCTCGAGGGCCTGCTCGCGGCGGCGCTGCCGCGCGCCGCGGCGTCGGTAGACACCGGAGCCGCGGCGGCCGCTCTCGAGCGGTGGGTAGCCGCGTCGTCGGTCTTTGACAACTCTTAACGGATGCGAACGGAACGGGCGGGGCGGGAGGTCGCAGCCGACGCGCGGGTCAGCGGACGGCAGTGGTCAGCGACTGGGACACTGAGCGCATGGCCGTCCCCCTGCCCGATGCGGGCAGCCGCTGGCGGTGCGCACAGTGCGGCAACTTGACCCGGTTCGACGTCACCCGCACAACGCGCGTTCGGGAGTATCTGCACGTCGGCTTGTCTGGTGAGCCGCGGGTCGAAGAGCGAGACGTGCTGACCGACACGGTGGAGCACGTGACCTGCCGGTGGTGCACCGGTGTCGACACAGTTGAGATCGTTCCCCGGCCGGACGCAGCGGTCAACCGGGCTGATACATGACTGATGCTCAGTCGCCCAAGGCACGAATTGTCGGGCCCTACTCGTAGCGTCATCACCGACAACGGGCCGGGCCCTCCCGTGCCGAACGTGAGGAGACGAGATGCTCATTGACTGCGACAGTTGTGCGGTGCGTGACCTGGCCTGCGGCGATTGTGTGGTCACAGTGCTGCTCGGCGCACCGCCGGAGGGGGTCGATCTCGACCCTGCCGACCGGCGTGCGCTCGAGGCACTGGCCGACGGTGGACTGATTCCGAGGCTGCGGCTGGTCCCCGGACACCCGCGCCAGTTCGGCGCCCAGTCCGACGGCCAGTCCGAGGGGTCGCGGCAGGTAGGTCGGGCAGATCGGCGGGTCGGCTGAGTTAGCCGTACCGATCACGGTGGGTAGCCGCGCATAAGGCGGAGGGTTCGCTTTTGCCGGCCCGTGACATTTGGTTACGGAAAACTTCCGAGAAACCCCCATAATCACCTCTGTCGCACTTGCTCTGGGTGTCTCCCCACCCATAAGGTCACGCCTGGCCACTCGGCGTTTCTCGCCTACCTGGACGAGACGAGCGGTCACCGCCGAATCTCTCGAACGGCTACTAACCGTAGAGAGAGCCGGGAAACCGAGCAGTTGGGGTGAATCGTCGCGAAGTTGCGGCGTAGGGCCTGCTTCCAGTCCGAACCCGTCAGCTAACCCGGTAGGCGGTCGTCGGAAGAAGGAGTTGCCGTCAGTGGTGTCCCGGCGCATTCGCTTTCGTCAGGTCCGATTGCTCGCCCTAGCCACCGCAGCATTGGTCGGCCTCGTGCTCGTTCCTGCCACGAGCGGCCAGGCCGCCCCCATCATCCCCGCCGCTCCGAGCGCCGCTGAGGCGCGTCGGATGCACGCGACGCTTGCCGACAAGATGACCAAGGCGACCGAGGACTACAACACCGCCGGTGTGCTGTTGGCTCGAGCACGGGCCCGCGAAGCGGCCCTGCGTGGTCAGGCGGCAGCCCAGCAGGCGCACGTCAAGTCCTACGAGAGCGAGGTGGCCGAGTTCGCCGCCTCCGCGTACCGGGGTGGCCGGTTCGATGTCGTCGCCTCCCTCCTGCAGAGCGGATCGCCGCAGAGGTTCCTCGATCAGATGTCTACGCTGGACAACCTCAGCCGCGCTCAGCGTGCCCAGATCAACCGCCTGATCGAGGCCAGGCGCACGCTTCATGAGCAGCAGAAGCAGATCGCGTCTGCGGTGGCGGCTCAGCGTCAGAGCCAGCAGACGCTCAAGACCCGGCGCTCCGCGATCGAGAAGGACCTCAAGACCTGGGCGGCCCTCGACGTCAAGCTCAACCCGAAGCCCAACCGCACCAGAAGATCCGGCGGGGTCTACACCGGCCCGGCCTCGGGTGACGCCCGGGTCGCGCTGAATGCCGCCTACGCCAAGCTCGGCAAGCCCTACAAGTGGGGTGCTGAGGGCCCGAACTCCTTCGACTGCTCAGGCCTGACGATGTACGCCTGGGGGAAGGCCGGGGTGCGGCTGCCGCACTCCAGCCGGATGCAGTACTCCAGCGGTCGTAAGGTCTCCACGGCCAGCCTGCGAGCCGGAGATCTGCTGTACTCCTATCGCCCGATCTCCCACGTTGCCATGTACGTCGGCAACGGAAAGATGATCACTGCGCCGCGGACGGGCGACGTCGTCAAGATCGCACCGGTGAGATACGGCGATCTGGTGGGAGCCACCCGCCCGTAGCTCGCACTGGGCATGCGGGACCTGGTACGTACCATGTCTTCGTGACAACGGTGTCTCCGTGACGGAGCGACGGACGGACGGCACATCCCGCCTGCTCGTGCGTTGTCTGGCCACGGCCATCAGTTTCGAGTTGATCGCCGGACTTGGCGCCACTACCTACCTGGTCCTGGCCGACAAGCCACCGCCGACTCCGTCGAGGGTCACCGCCGGCCGGCCGGCCCCGGCTCTCGGGCTCGGCGATGTGTCGACCGGCTTGCCGCGCGAGCGGGCGGCGCGAGCAGCGGCAATCCGCACGCTGCTGACCAAGCGCGGCGCCGCGCTGCTCAACCGCGACCGGGCCGGATTTCTGGCCGGTGTCGATCCCGGAAGCCCGACTTTCCGGCTGCGGCAGGGCCAGTTGTTCGACAATCTCCGCGAGGTGCCGTTCGCGGAGTGGTCCTACACAGTCGATCCGCACCGCGAGCTCGCGCAGTCACCGAGCCGGTCGGCCAGGTTTCAGGCGCCGCTGTGGGTGCCGCGGGTCAATGTCAGATATCGGATCGAGGGCTTCGACGCCAGTCCGACTGTACAGCGGCAGGTGCTGACCTTCGTCCAGCGGTCGGGGCAGTGGTATATCGGCGCCGACGACGACTTCGAGGACGCCGGCGCGCCGACAGCACGCGGGTTGTGGGACTACGGTCCGGTCGTAGTCGCTCGCACCCGCACCACCATCGTCTTGGGCCATCCCCGCTCGCTGGCCAAGCTGCGGACGCTCGCGCTCGTCTGCGATCAGTCGATCGCCCGGATCAGCAAGGTGTGGGGAACCGACTGGCCGGGCAAGGTCGTCGTCCTGGTGCCGGACACCCAGGCCGAGCTCAGCCGGATCATCCAGGAAGGCAATGACCTCTCGCAGATCGCCGCCGTGGCAACCACCGAGTTGGCAGGCGGCGCCGGCCCGGCCGGTGAGCGCATCATCGTCAACCCGCCGAACTTCGACAAGCTCGGTTCGCTGGGCCGGTGAGTGGTGCTCCAACACGAGATAGCCCACGTCGCCAGCCGGGCGGCGACGACTGCCAGCACGGCGATGTGGCTCGCAGAGGGGTTCGCCGACTATCTGGGCTATCTCGAAGCCGGCGTGCCGGCGCGACTGGCCGCTCGAGAGCTCGCCGTCGACATCCACCGGGACGGCACGCCGACGGCGCTGCCGACCAGCGCGCACTTCGATGGGGCCAACCCGCGGCTGGCGCAGGCGTATGAGATGTCTTGGCTTGCCTGTCGGCTGATCGCTGCCACGGTGGGGCAACAGGGGCTGGTGCGTTTCTACCGGAACGTCGGGGCCCACGACGGAACGGCCGCTGAGGCCATGGAGGCGGGACTGCGCGCTGAGCTGAGACTCAGCACGGCGCAGTTCACCCAGCGTTGGCGCAGGTATCTCACCGAGCAATTGGCATGAGCGCCCGAGCCGCCGCGACAGTGGCGCTGTTCGTGCTCACTGGAGTGCTCGCCGCAGTGCTCGCCGTGACGACGCCCTGGCGCCCGCTCGCCGCGCCGCCGGACGGACGGACGCCGGTGGACGTGTCGAGGGACTTCAGCACCGCAGAGGTGCAACGCGAGCAGGCGTTCCACCGGGCGCTGCGATCCGGCTCCCTGGCCCGGCTCGGCGTCGGACTGGCGGTCGCCGTCCTGCTGGGCCTCACCCCACTGGGTGCACGGCTGATCGACGCGATCGCGCGTCCTCTCGGTGGCGGATGGGCCTGGCAGGTCGCACTCGGGGCGCTGGCCCTGTCGGTCGTCGGTCAGCTCGCCACCCTGCCGTTCGCCCTGTACGGCGAGACCGTGCTGCGCCGATATGGACTGTCCACTCAGGACTGGGCAGGCTGGGCCGTCGATGTGCTCAAGGCCTTCGGCATCGGGACCGGTCTCACGGTGGCGGTGCTGCTGGGCTTCTATGCCCTGGCCCGGGCGGCTCCGCATGCCTGGTGGGCGTGGACCGCCGCGGGTGCGACCCTCCTGGTGATCAGCCTGTCCTATCTCTTTCCGGTCTTGGTCGAACCGGCGTTCAACAAGTTCACCCCGATGCCGGCCGGTGAGCTGCGCGAGTCGCTGCTGGCCATGGCGCGCGAGGACAACGTCCCGGTGCGCGAGGTGCTCGTCGCCGACGCATCCCGGCGGACCACGGCGCTCAACGCCTACGTGTCCGGTTTCGGCTCGACCCGGCGGATCGTGGTGTACGACACGTTGTTGGCCAGAGCCCCGCCGGCCGAGGTCCGGTTGGTAGTGGCCCACGAACTCGGGCATGCCAAACGCAATGACGTGCGCAACGGCACACTGGCCGCGGCGCTCGGCGCCGCGGCGGCATGCTGCCTGGCGTACCTGTTGCTGACCTGGCCCTGGCTGCTGAGTCGGGCGGGCGTAACGGGAGCCAACGATGGGCGGTCGGTGGCTCTGTTGCTCGCGCTGGTCGCGCTCGCGGGTCTGCTCAGCTTGCCGCTGCAATCGCTGGTCTCGCGGCGCATCGAGGCGCGAGCCGACGTGCACTCCCTTGACCTGACCCGCGACCCGGCCAGCTTCATCGAGGCGGAGAAGCGGCTGGCCGTCACCAACCTCTCTGAGCTTGCTCCCCATCCGGTCATCTATGCGGTGTTCTTCAGCCACCCGAGCGGACCCGAGCGAATCGCGATGGCCCGCGACTGGCAGCGGCTGCGCGCCTCATGAGCCGCACGCTGGTCGTCACCAACGACTTCCCACCGCGTCCGGGGGGGATCCAAGGTTTCGTGCATTCGCTGGTCGTCCGGCAACCGGTCGGTTCAGTCGTGGTGTACGCCTCGTCAGCACCGGGATCCGCGGAGTTCGACGCGGCGCAGCCGTTTCCCATCCTGCGGCATCCGAGCTCGCTGCTGCTCCCGACGGGGGGGACCGCCCGACGAGTCGCCCGCGTGGCGCGGACCCAGGACTGTACCTCGGTGCTCTTCGGCGCCGCTGCGCCGCTGGGGCTCCTGGCGCCGTCCCTGCGCCGGGCCGGCGTCCGCCGGCTGGTCGCCCTTACCCATGGGCACGAGGTCGGCTGGGCGGCTCTCCCGGGCGCCCGGGCGCTGCTGCGGCGCATCGGCGCGTCGGTGGACGCCGTCACCTACCTGGGGGAGTACACTCGGTCACGGCTGCGCTGCGTCCTGGGTCCGTCGGTGCGCCTGGAGCGGTTGGCGCCCGGCGTGGACACCTCGGTGTTCACCCCCTGGGCCGACGGCGGTGCGGTGCGAGCGGCGCTGGGCCTGGAAGGCCGGCCGGTTGTGGTGTGTGTGTCCCGGCTGGTGCCGCGCAAGGGCCAGGATGTGTTGATCCGCTCCCTTGCCGCGGTGCGCTCGACGGTGTCCGGCGCCGCGTTGCTACTCGTGGGCGGCGGTCCGGACATGCCACGGCTGCAGCGGCTCGCCGTGTCGTGCGGCGTGGCCGACGATGTCGTCTTCACCGGCGCCGTGTCCTGGCCGGAGCTCCCGGCGTACTACGCCGCCGGGAATGTGTTCGCCATGCCGTGCCGCACTCGGCGCGGTGGCCTGGACGTCGAAGGGCTCGGCATGGTCTACCTCGAGGCGTCGGCGACCGGTCTGCCGGTCGTCGCCGGAGACTCCGGCGGTGCGCCCGATGCCGTGCTCGATTCGCGGACCGGGTACGTGGTGGACGGGCGCTCGGTGGACGCGGTGGTGCAACGTGTCGGTGCGCTTCTCGCGGACCCCACGGAGGCGCAGGCGCTCGGGGTGAAGGGCCGGGTCTGGGTCGAGCGCGAGTGGCGCTGGGACGTGGTGGCGAGCCGTCTCGGTGCGCTGCTTGCGCATTGATGGCCGGTGCGGTGCCTGCGCATTGACGACTGGTGCTGCTCGCGGTGTGCCGATCGCGTGCTACCGGGCGGCTACTGAGGGGGTGCCGGGCCGGTCTGCAGTAGCCCTAGCCGAAGGGCGGTCATCAGTGCCTGAGCGCGGTTGCCGGCCCCCAGTTTCTCGTAGAGCTTCGAGATGTGGGTCTTGGCGGTGGACTCGCTGACATACAGCTTCTTGGCGATGGCGGCCACCGACATGCCGTCGGCCAGCAGAGTCAAGACCTCGGCCTCCCGCGGAGAAAGCTTCGGCCGGCCGGGGCTGATCCGGCGTCGGACCGCGTCGGCGAGGTCACCGGCGCTAAAGGCGTTGGGGGAGGCGTAGGCATGCCGAGCTGCCGCGATCACGTTCTCAGCCGCTGAGTCCTTCGGCACGAAGGCCGATGCGCCGGCCTCCAGTGCGCCGAAGAGCTGCTCGTCACCGGCGTACATCGTGAGCACGATGATGCCCAGCGTCGGCTGCTCAGCCCGCAACTGCCGAGTGACGTCGAGGCCGCTGCCGTCGGGCAACCGGATATCGGTCACGACGACGTCGGGCCGCAGCGTTGCGGCCGCCTCGAGCGCGCCGGCCACGGTGCCGGCTTCCCCGACGACCTCGAAGTTCCCGTCGAGTTCAAAGGCGCGGCGCAGACCCTGGCGGATGAGGTCGTGGTCGTCGACGAGCAGCACGGTGGGCATCTTCACACCTGTCCCGCGGCCCGCTCGACCGGCGCCGGCGCCGGGCCGGGCCGAGCGGGCCCCCCGAGTTGCACGGCGACGCGGGTGCCACCCTGCTCGCGTGGACCGATCAGCAGCTCAGCTCCTAGTCGCTGGGCCCGCTCGCGCATGATGGCCTGACCGTAGGTGCCTTCCGGCCCTGGCCGGCTAATGCCGACGCCGTCGTCGCAGACCTCGATGGCTGCCCACGGGGGCTCCACGTCCACCGTCACCCAAATGTTGCTGGCCCGGGCGTGCTTACGGGCATTCGTGACGGCCTCCTGGGAAATGCGGAAGAGCTCTGCCTCGGTGGCTGCCGGCAGCCGTTGCGTGGACTCGTTCAGGGTGAGGTGAACCGTGAGGCCCGAAGCTGTGCCGATGGTTCTCAGGTAGGCCGCGATGGCCGATCCAAGGCCGCCTTGCGGATCGATGTGGCTGCGCAGATCGAACAGCGACAGCCGCAGCTCAGAGATGATTCGGGTGACCTCGGTGCGCAGCCCACTCAGATCCGCGCGTGCCTTTGTCTGGTCCGAGGTCAGCTCAGCGAGCACATTGTCAACGCCATACCCGACGATGACCAGCTCCTGGGCGATCCCGTCGTGGATCTCGCGGGCCAGTCGCTGACGCTCCTCTGTGGTCGCGATGTCGCGGATGTCGTTGAACAACAGCGCGGTTTCGATGCGTAGCGCCGCGTTCTGACATTGGCTGGATATCTGATCGAGCACGGCGGTGCTCGCTGCGGCATCATCGGATTCCAGAGCGACGAGACCGACCGCACGATGGCCGACGAGTAGCGGTACGACGGCCAGCCAGTGCCCGTCGACACTGACCAACTGGCGCTCCTGGGTCAGCCATGCGGCGGCGAAGGGCGAGCTACCGCTGACATCGACATCCCAGTGCGGCGTACCCTCGGCGTTGCCGGCGAGCGCGACCAAGTCTCC
>Ga0136617_10005157_pt1 | contig 11679 bp, 12 predicted proteins | sample AntDrymUQ3222106_2_FD_129672 | JGI IMG/M metagenome (GOLD analysis project Ga0136617, IMG submission 129672) | Polar desert sand microbial communities from Dry Valleys, Antarctica - metaG UQ322 (21.06) | ecosystem: Environmental > Terrestrial > Soil > Desert | place: Antarctica: Dry Valley...
CGGTCAGCTTCCGTCGGCAGCTGAGGCAGGAGACGCCCCCGACGCCAAGGGAACGCGTGACCGCATGCCGGTCGCCCAGTCAACGGGAGAGGTGGCCGCGGACCAGTCGCTGGAGACCTACAACGAGTTCATCGGGCCAACGCTCGAGGTATCTGTCGATCAGCAGTTGGTTGAAGCGACGCCTATCCTTGGCAACCGCGGGTTCCGCCTGGCATCAGCGCCGCCAAGTGGATCCGAAGTCCGGGTCGACTACCAGGTCGCGACGTTCTAACCCTGGCTGCCTCCGAGGCTCCCGCGTGCCGCCGCCGATGTCGGTTCGGCCGCCTTGGCTGAGCGTTGCGCCAGAGGACCTGGCGGGACTATCGCGCCGTAGCGGTTGTGACTGCGGTCGGTGAGCGTTGGGGCCATGATTAAGATACGCCCCACGCCTCCACCCGTTCGCGTTGTCACGACCCCCGACACGTCGAAGGTGTTCCACGAGCACACGGCCCTGGAGAAGGCGCGGACGAACAGCTCGGGCTGGGTCGAGCTCTTGCAGACCGATGGGCGCTACGTTTGCCCGCACTGCAACTGGACCGAGGCCGCCGGCAGGCGATAGTCCCCCCGAAGGCCGGGCGACGCTCGACGGTGGGGAACCGACGTACGCCACGAATCCTTCGGCATGCCGTTCGCCTCGAAATGTCGTAGTCGTGCATCGAGCGCGGCCGCGTCGACACGCGCCTTTGTCAGAACGATTGCTCTCGAGGGTGGAGCGCGAACGAGTCGCGTAGAGTGGCCAGCGCGTCAGGCACCTACGTCGAGGTCGTCATGGCGCGTGAACTGAGCACCCAACCGCGTCCCCGTAGCTCAGTGGACAGAGCAACCGCCTTCTAAGCGGGAGGTCGCAGGTTCAAATCCTGCCGGGGACGCCATCGCCCACTGGCCACGGGCCGGTACGATTTCAGCGGCGCAACGGGGTGGTACATCTCGTGCGACCGCGGCGTCGACGCCCGGCACCAGCAGCACAGGCACCATGCCGTACTCGATGGAAGGCAAGCTCGTCGTCGGCATCTCGTCGCGGGCGCTGTTCGACCTTGACGAGGCGGACGAGGTCTTCCGCAATCGTGGCCTCGCGGCGTACCGCACCTATCAGCGCGCCCACGAGGACGACCCACTGGAACCCGGGGCGGCGTTCCGCCTGGTCAAGGGACTCCTCTCGCTCAACGCCGGTCGAGCGGACCCGCTGGTCGAGGTGGTGGTCATGTCGCGCAACGACGCCGACTCGGCCATGCGGGTGTTCAACTCCATCGAGGCCGCCGGGCTCGACATCACCCGCGGTGCGTTCCGCGGCGGCCGCGACCCGTGGCGCTGCCTCAAGGCCTTCAGCTGCAGCCTGTTCCTCTCGGCCGAGCCGGAGGATGTCTTCGCCGCCCTGGGCGAGGCTTTCCGGCCGCGCTCGTGCTCGATCCGCCCGATCCGGGCGAGGAGGACGAGCTGGCCGAGGTCCGGGTCGCCTTCGACGGGGACGCCGTGCTCTTCGACGACGAGTCGGAGCGGCTCTTCCAGGCGCGTGGCCTCGACGAGTTCCAGCTGCGCGAGGCGGCGCTGGCCGACGAGCCGCTTTCGCCGGGACCCTTCCGCCCGTTCCTCGACGCCCTCGCCCGGGTCCAGGCGCGCTTCCCGGAGGGCCGCTCGCCGATCCGGACGGCCCTCGTCACGGCCCGCGGCGCACCGGCCCACAAGCGGGTCGTGAACACGCTTCGGACGTGGAACGTGCGCGTCGACGAGACATTCTTCCTGGGTGGCCTCGACAAGACCGAGATCCTGCGGGTCTTCCGGCCGCACATCTTCTTCGACGATCGAGTCCGCCACCTGGAGCGAGCCGCGTCGGTCGTGCCTTCCGCGCACGTCCTCCAGCGGGTCCACCAGCTCGACCTGTTTCCCTACGAGTCGGACGCCCGTCAGCGCCGGCGGACGGCGCTCCGACCCGGAGTCGCCGAGGGCCGGATCGTGGCCCTGCCGTCACGGCCCGGACAACCAATGCGAGAGCACGTGGTCGGGCCGGCCGACGACTCGCCGCTCCACGAGCAAGCGGACCCTGCGATCGAGGCCGTAGAGCGGCGCGCGTCGTCCGCGCAACCGCATGGAACCTGATCTAGCCGCCGGTCGCGGGCGCCCGATCCTCGAGCACGACCCGCAGCTCCGGATCGACCACGGCGCCCGGCGCTCCCTCGATGATCCGGCGACGGGCCCAGCCGGACAGCGTGTCGACCAGGATCGTGACCACGACGATCACGAGGATCGCCATCCCGGCGCGCGGGAACCGGCCGAACACGATCGTCTGCTGCAGGATGATGCCGATGCCGCCGGCGCCCACCACCCCGAGGACGGCGGCCGCGCGGATGTTGATCTCGAACCGGTAGAGCCAGAAGGCGACGATCTCGGGCAGGACCTGTGGCAGGACGCCCCAGCGCTGGACCTGGAGCGGGCCGCCGCCCGTGGCGCGAGCGGCCTCGACGGGCCCGGGATCGATGCCCTCGATCACCTCGGCGGTCAGCTTGCCCAGCGTGCCCACCGAGTGGATCCCGATCGCCAGCGCCCCGGCGACCGGCCCAAGGCCGGCGATGGGGATGAAGATCGCGATGGCCAGGATCAGCTCGGGAAAGGCGCGGATCCCGTTGAGCGCTGGTCGCGGAGGGGTTCCCCGCCGCTGGCCGCACCGCGATGACTCGCCGTGTACCGTCTCCGGGTGCCGTACCGCCTCGTCTGCCTGGACGCCGGCTTCACGCTGATCCGGCCGGTCGAGAGCATGGCCGAGCGGCTGGGACGGGTGCTCGCCGACCACGGCCACGTGCCGGACGAGGAGGAGCTCCGCCGCGCTTGGGACGCCGCGGATGCCTGGTTCTGGGACGAGTACCACCGGCCCGGCAACGACACGTGGTCGAACGACGAGCGCATCACGGCCACCTGGCGCTCGTATCACCGGCTGATGCTGGGACGGCTGGGCTTTGCCGACCAGGACCGCGAGGTGCTCGAATCGGTGCTGGTCGCCCAGACGGCCACCGAGGCGTGGGAGCCGTACGAGGACACGATGCCCGCCCTCGAAAGGCTTCGCGGGATGCGGACGGGAGACAGGGCCAGCGCGCCTCGCGTTGCCGTCGTCAGCGACTGGGGGTCGACGCTGACGCCGCTGCTGGAAGGCCTCGGCATCGCCGAATACGTCGACGACATCCTCGCGTCGGGGGCGGTGGGCGTGGCCAAGCCAACGGCGGACTTCTTCCTGCTCGCGTGCCGGCGCGCGGGCGTTCCCCCGGCCGAGGCCATGATGATCGGCGACAGCTACCGGGCCGACGTAGCCGGCGCCGCGGCCGCCGGCCTGACCGGCGTCCTCCTCGACCGAGCCGGCACAGCCATCGACATCCCGTCAGGCGTCGCTGTCGTGGGCTCGCTGCTCGAGGCGCTCGACCTGGTGGCGAACGGTCGATCGCCCGACCCGCCGTCGGGATCGTCCGCTCGGCGGTGAGTTGTCCCTCGGCGCGCCTACCTACAAGGCCAGGAGCGCCAGCTCGGATGCGACCTCGAAGCCGCCCGCGACCAGGGCCCACGAGCGCGCCCGGGCGGCACGGATCATGTGCACGACCCGCCGGGCGAGCGGTACCCGTTGCGCCAGGCGTCGGGGCAACGAGACCCGATCGCTCTGGATCGCCACCTTCTTCACGTACGCCGGGATATGCCAGCGGACGCGCTGCCCGCTCGGGAAGTGAACGATGTCGCCGCGACGCACGATCGTGACCGCGCCGCTCGGCGAGGTGAGCTCAGCCTCGCCCTCGAGGATGTGGATGAGCTCGTCGCCGCCGTAGCGCCACTCGAACCTGCCGGCCGTGCAATCCCACAGCGACGCGCCGATCGTGCCATCCGTGGCCAGTGACAGGGGCCGGCTGCGTGCCTGCGGCGCGCCCTCGATGATCCAGGACGGATCGATGGGAGCGGGGGTGAGATCGTCCGCCGTGGCGATGGATCGGGCGATGACCGGTGCCTTCCAGGACATTGGCGTCGTGCACTCCGCTGGCGGATTCGGTGGTTTGGGTGAACCTATCACCGTCAACCCGCGCGAAGTTGCCACAGCGCAACAGACTTTTCGGTCGCGGCCGGCGACCTCAGTGCAGGATCTGCGACAGGAACTGCCGCGTCCGCGCCTGCTGGGGCGAGCCGAAGATCTGCTCCGGCGGACCTTCCTCGACGATGAGCCCTTCGTCGAAGTACACCATCCGGTTGGCGACCGCCCGCGCGAAGCCCATCTCGTGGGTCACGCAGATCATGGTCATCCCGGACTCGGCGAGCTCGCGCATGACGTCGAGGACCTCGCTGATCATCTCCGGGTCGAGCGCCGACGTGGGCTCGTCGAACAGCATGATCTTGGGCTGCATGGCGAGCGCCCGGGCAATCGCGACCCGCTGCTGCTGGCCACCGGACAGCTGCGCCGGGTACTTGTGCGCCTGTTCGGGGATGCCCACCCGCTCGAGGATGCCCATCGCGGCCTGATCGGCCTTGTCGCGCGACCACCCGCGGACGCGAACTGGCGCGAGCGTGACGTTCTGGAGCGCGGTGAGGTGGGGGAAGAGGTTGAACTGCTGGAAGACCATGCCGATCTCGCGGCGGACGGCGGCGATGTTGCGGATGTCGTCGCTCAGCTCGATGCCGTCGACGATGATCTGCCCGCGCTGGTGCTCCTCCAGCCGATTGATCGTCCGGATGAAGGTCGACTTGCCGGATCCTGATGCCCCGAAGATGACGACCACCTCGCCCGCCCGGACGGTCAGGTTGATGCCCCGCAGCACGTGCAGCTGGCCGAACCACTTGTGCACGTCGCGCGCGACGATGACGTCGGCCACGGGCTTCGCTGGGCGCTCGTCGTCCACGCGCGGATCCTGCCCGTCCTTCCGCTCGATCATCGCTGACCCACCCCCAGCGCTTCCTCCAGCCGGTAGCTCGCCTGGGACATCGTGTAGCACAGCACGAAGAACACGGCGCCGATGAACACGTAGACCTCCAGCTGGGCGCCGAACCACTCGGACTGCGCGAGCACGGCCCGCCCGATCCCGAGCAGCTCGAGCAGGCCAACGATGACGACCAGCGTCGTGTCCTTGAGCAGGCTGATAAACAGCCCCACGTTGGCCGGGATGACCGAGCGCAGCGCCTGGGGCATGACGATGAACCGGTTGCGCTGCACGGCGCTCAGCCCCAGGGCGTTGGCGGCCTCGATCTGGCCGGTCGGGATGGCCTGGAGGCCGCCGCGTACGTTCTCCGCGACGTAGGCCGCGGAGAAGAGGGTGATGCCGCCGATGGCGCGGGCCACCCGGTCGACCCGTACGTCGCCGGGCAGGAAGAGCGGCAGCATGATGTCGGCCATGAACAGGACGGTCACCAGGGGCACGCCACGGACGACCTCGATGAAGGTCGTGCTCAGCAGCCGGACGGCGGGCAGGTCACTGCGCCGGCCCAGTGCCAGCAGCACGCCGAACGGGAACGAAAGCACGATCCCGACCGTCGCGATCAGCACGGTCAACAGCAGGCCGCCCCACAGGTTGGTGCTGACCGTCGGCAGACCTACGGCGTTCGCGCCGCTCAGCAGCAGGAACGAGATCGGCACGGACGCGATCCAGCCGAACAGCAGCGCGCGGCGCGGCAAGGGCCGACGGACCGAGACGAGGAACGCGATCCAGACCAGCGCGGCGTTGAGCAGGAGGAGCGCCGGCACGGCGAGCGCCATGCCGGAGATCGCCGCCAGCCCGCCGAGGAGCAGCTGACCGGCGGCCAGCCACATCGCCAGCGTACGGACGGCCGTCCCATAGCGGCCCGCGGACAACCCCGCCAGCACGGACAGGGTCGCGAGGCTCAGCCAGATCCGCCACGCTTGCTCGAACGGGTACTGGCCCACGAGGAATAGCCGCAGGTTCGTCGTCACGACACCCCAGCGCGCCTCGCTGACGGCCCACCAGCCCACCTGCCAGAGGAACAGGCCGATCAGGACCGCGACGACGACCGTCAGCACCGTGTGGTACCAGGTCGAGAACAGGTTCTGGCGCAGCCAGGCGCTGGGTCCCCCGGTTTCGCGCGGCGGCGGCAGCGTTGCCGCGGTCATGAGGAGCTCACCGTTCGAGGACCTGGACGCGGCGGTTGTAGAGGTTCATCAGCAGCGACGTCCCCAGGCTGATCGCCAGGTAAGTCGTCATGACCAGCACGATCACCGACACCGGCTGGCCCGTCTGGTTGGCCATCGTCCTGCTCACGTTGAACAGGTCCGGATAGCCGATCGCGATGGCCAGGCTCGAGTTCTTGGCCAGGTTGAGGTACTGGCTGGTGAGGGGCGGCACGATCACCCGCAGGGCCTGCGGAAAGACGATCAGCCGGAGCGTGTCACGCGGCGACAACCCAAGCGCGTGAGCAGCCTCGATCTGACCGCGCCGGACGGCCTGGATGCCGCCCCGCACCACCTCACCGATGAACGCCGCCGTGTACAGGACGAGCCCGGCCAGCAGCGCGGTGAACTCCGGCGAGAGCGCCATGCCGCCGCTGAAGTTGAACCGCTCCTGGATGGGCACATCCACCCGGATCGGCGCCTGGAAGGCCGTCAGCCAGCCAATCAGCGGGATCGCGACGAGCGCCAGGAGGGCGACCCGACCAACGCGGCGAACCGGGCGACCAGCGGCCGCTCGCCGCGAAGCGACGAGCCGAATGACGATGGCCACGACCACGCCGCCCACCACGAAGAGCAGCCAGCGCCCAAAGGAGGGGGTCAGGTCCGGTGCGGGCACGAACAGCCCGCGCTGGTTGAGGAAGACCGAGCCGGGCAGCGCGATGGAGTCTGCGACCAGCGGCAGCTGCAGCAGCAGCGCGTACAGGAAGAAGAGCTGCACCAGCAGCGGCGTGTTCCGGATGAGCTCGACGTAGCCCGCCGCGATCTTGGTGACAAGCCAGTTGCCGGACAGCCGGGCGATCCCCACGAACAGGCCCAGCAGCGTGGCCAGGACGATCCCGGTGACGCTGACGAACATCGTGTTGAGCAGGCCCACCAGGAACGCCTGGCCGTAGGTGTCGGTGGCGGTGTAGGGGATCGGCGTCTCGGCGATCTCGAAGCCGGCGGTCGAGTCGAGGAAGGCGAAGCCGAAGGCGAGCCCGCGCTCGCTCATCGCCGTCACGAGATTGCGCAGCAGGAAGCCGACGAGGAGGGCGACGAGCAGCACGACGACGACCTGGGCCACGACCCGCAGCACGCGGACGTTGCGCCAGGGCGGGACGGGGGCCGGTCGGGCGGTCGTCATCGGCGGTCGTCGCGGACTCGAAGGCGATAGGCCCCGGGACGGGAGTGGTCCCGCCCCGGGGCGTCAGGCTGGACTATCGGTACGGCGGTGCGTAGAGCAGCCCGCCTTCGGTCCACAGCTGGTTGGGACCCCGGTCGAGGTCGAAATCGGTGCCCGGTCCCAGGTTGCGGTCGTAGATCTCGCCGTAGTTGCCCACGGCGGTGATGACGTCGACGACCCAGTCGTTCTCGAGCCCGAGGCCGACGGCCAGGTCGCCCTCGACCCCCAGCAGCCGCCGGACGACCGGGTTGGTGCTGGACGCCTGCTCGGCGACGTTTGCCGTCGTGATGTCCTGCTCCTCGGCCTCAATGGTCGCGTAGACGACCCACTTCACGACGTTGAACCAGGGATCGTCACCCAGCGGGGCGACCGGGCCGAGGGGCTCCTTGGACATGACGACGTCGAGGATCACGTTGTCGTCCGGGTTGGCGAACGCGGTTCGCCGCGAGACGAGCTGCGAACGGTCGCTGGTGACCGCGTCGCACCGGCCCTCCTCGTAGGCTGCGTAGGTGGCGTCGATGTCGGCGAAGACGAGCGGCGAGAACTCGACGCCGAGGGCCCTCATCTGGTCCGTCAGGTTGAGCTCCGTCGTCGTGCCGGACTGGACGCAGATCGTGGCCCCGGCGAGGTCTTCGAGGCTGGCCGCACCCACGTCGGCAGCGACCATCATTCCCTGGCCGTCGTAGAAGGTGGTCGGGGCGAAGAGGCCCCACGAGGTGTCGCGGCTGACCGTCCAGGTGGTGTTCCGGATGAGCACGTCGATCTCGCCGGTCTGGAGGGCGGTGCTGCGCTGCTCCGCCGTGAGCGGGCGGAACTCGACGGCCTCAGGATCGCCGAGCACCGCGGCCGCGATGGCCCGACAGAAGTCGGCGTCGAAGCCGGTGTTCTCGCCGCTCGCCTCGTCGAGGAAGCTGAAGCCCGGGAGGCCACCGTTGACGCCGCAGACGAGCTGACCGCGGTCCTGGACGGTTGCGAGGCGGCCGCCGACGGCCACGGGTGCGCTGGCGGCGGGACTGCCCGGAGCGCTGGCCGATGCACTTGCTGCGGGTGCGCTGGCCGCCGGATCGGTTGCCGCGGGGCTGCCGCCAGGGCTCTGGGCGGGCGCGCTGGCGCTGGCGCTGGCGCTGGCCGATGGAACCACGGCGGTGGTGCCCGATGGCGAGGGACTCGGCGTCGCTTCGCAGGCAGCCACCAGGGCCAGCCCCACGATGACGGCGCCGGCTCGACTGAGGGTCGATCTGGTCATCTGTGTGGTCTCCTCCACTTGTCGTCGATGGGAGCAGTCGCGTGCGGAACCGCGGGACGGCAAACGCTCCAATCCAACCTGCCCGGGGTGGGTCGTGGCCATACTATGCGGCCGCCGCCCTTCCGGACGAGATCCAGCCCCTCATCGCTCGCGTTCGCCATGCCGTGCTGGTACCCCCAGCGACCCCAAAGTACGGCTTGGCGCTTGCCCGAGCCCACTCCTACGCTCCGCTCAGCAGCAGGCCGGACTCCACCTCTGGGCAACCCGGGGGCGAGGAGCGGCCGGACGGTGCGCACAGCGAGGCAACCACACAATGGCGTCGATGGCGGTCAACGAACTGGGGCCGATGCTCACGGCGGCCGAGGTCGCCGACATGCTTCACCTCCATGTCAACACGGTGAAGCGGCTGGGCGACCGCGGCGAGCTGCCGTTCTATCGCGTCTGCAAGCGGGGCGACCGCCGCTTCCGGCTCGAGGACGTCATGAGGTTCCTGGCCCAGAACCGCTGAGCGCACTCAGACCGTTCGGAGCGCCTCGCCGAAGAGCTCGAGCCCCTCGCTGACCTCGGCCGGGGTCGCGTTGAGCGGCGCGATCCAGCGGATCACCTGGTGCTGCGGCCCGCAGGTGAGCACCAGCAGCCCCAGGTCCAGCGAGCGCGTCTTGACGGCCTCGGCGAGCGCCCCGTCGGGCGCGCCGGTGGATGGGTCCACGAGCTCCACGCCGATCATCAGCCCGGGTCCGCGCACGTCGCCGATCCGGTCGTCCTCGGCCATCAGCGCCCGTAGACCACCCGTCAGCTGCTCGCCGCGCCGGGCGGCGTTGTCGAGCAGGCCTTCGTCGTGGATCGTCTCCAGCACGGCCACGCCGGCCGCGCAGGCGACCGGGTTGCCGCCGTACGTCGAGCCGTGGGCGCTCTTGCCCCAGCGCTCCTGGAGCTCGCGCGACGTCGCGAGGGCCGACAGCGGCAGCCCGTTGGCCATCGCCTTGGCCATCGCGACGGCGTCGGGGACGATGCCGGCGTCCTCGAAGGCCCACATCGGACCCGTGCGGCCGTAGCCGGTCTGGACCTCGTCGGCGATCAGCACGATCCCGTGCTCGTCGCAGAATTCGCGCAGCCCGCGCAGGAACGCCGCCGGCGCCGGGAAGTAGCCCCCTTCACCCTGGACCGGCTCGATCACGATCCCGGCCACGGCATCGGCCGGGACCGTCGTCGACGTCAGCCGGCGCAGGTGCTCGAGACAGGTGCGCGTCGCCGCTTCCTCATCGCCGCCGAAGTCCCGGAAGACCCGGGGAAAGGGCGTGATGTAGACCGACGGCAGCAGCGGCTCGTAGCCCACGCGGTAGTTGAGGCTGGACGTGGTGACCGAGGCGGCGCCGTACGTGCGGCCGTGAAAGCCGCCCTCGAAGGCGATCAGCGCCGGCCGGCCGGTGACGCGCCGGGCCATCTTGAGCGCCGCCTCGATCGCCTCCGATCCGGAGTTCAGGAAGAACACCGTGTCGAGCGGATCCGGCAGCGTGCCGGCCACCAGCCGGGCGAGCTCGACGACCGGTTCCGCGTAGCCGATCGCCCCGGTGGGGCCGATCAGGCGGTCCACCTGGGCGTGGATCGCGGCACTCACGCGCGGGTGCGCATGGCCCAGGATCGTGCAGGCGATGCCGTTGGCGAAGTCCAGGTACGCCCGGCCGGCCGTGTCGTACAGGCGATGCCCCGCGCCGTGGCTCCAGCTTGTCTCGTAGTACCGGCCGAGGACGGGGCTCAGGCTGCCCGCGCGATCCGCCAGGCTGGTATCGGGGGACGCGGTCGCAACGGCTTCATCCATCGCCCGAGTATAGGTTTGGGCGGCGGCCGCGGCCGGACCGTCAGCCGTTGAGGCGCAGGATCTCCGCGTTGAGGACGGCGGCGAACGAGACCCAGGCGAGGTAGGGGATAAGCAGGAGGGCGGCACTCCGCCGGACCCGCCCGAAGGCCAGGATCGTGGCGACGATCGACACGTGGAGCAGGGCGATCTCGATCAGCCCCAGCTCGATGTCGCGCCGGCCGAAGAACACCCACGACCAGCCCAGGTTCAGGGTCAGCTGGATCGCGAACAGGACGATCGCGAGCGCGGCACCCGGGCGCCGCCAGACCCGGACGACCTGCCACAGCGCCACGCCCATCGTCAGATAGAGACCGGTCCACACCGGGCCGAACAGCCCGTCGGGCGGGTTCCACGCCGGCTTTTCCAGCGCGCGGTACCAGGTCGGGATCGCGTCCACGGTCCAGATGGTCCCGAGCGCGCCAACGGCGACGGGGAGCGCGATCACGAGGCCGGCCCCGAGCCAGCGTCGGGCCCTGCCGGCCACCGGTCCGGCTCCCGTCCGTCCTGCTGCAACGATCGTCACTTCTGTACAGGTCTCCCTTGCGCCGCGCTTACCATCTGTTCGGTCTCCACCGCCCGAAAGGATTGCCGCCGTGGTCGACTTCGCCCTGACCGACGAGAACCGGCTCGTCGCCCAGAGCGCCCGGGCCTTCGCCGAGGCCGAGATCCTGCCGCACATACGCGACTGGGACGTCGAGGGCGGGTTCCCCCACGAGCTGTGCGCGCGCATGGGCGAGCTGGGCTTCCTTGGTGCACCCATCCCCGAGCGCTATGGCGGCGGCGGGATGGATTACGTCTCGTTCGCGCTCCTGTGCGAGGAGCTCGAGCGTGCTGACACCGCCCTGCGCGTCGTCCAGAGCGTCCACGTCGGTCTCAACTCGCTGGCCCTGCTCCAGTGGGGAACGGAGGAGCAGCGCCAGCGCTGGCTCGTGCCCCAGGCCCGGGGCGAGAAGCTGGCGACCTTCGGCCTGACCGAGCCCGGCGCGGGCACGGACGCCGCGAACCTCCAGTCCACCGCCCGCTGTGACGGGGACGCCTACCGGCTGAATGGCCAGAAGATCTGGATCAGCCTCGCCGACGTCGCCGATCACTTCCTGGTGTTCGCGTCCGTGGATCGCTCGAGGGGCTGGCGCGGCGTGACCGCGTTCCTGCTCGAACGCGGGATGCGGGGGCTCACGACCGGCACGCTCCACGGCAAGCTCGGGATCCGGGCCGGGAACACCGGTCTGATCAAC
>Ga0136617_10005158_pt1 | contig 11678 bp, 11 predicted proteins | sample AntDrymUQ3222106_2_FD_129672 | JGI IMG/M metagenome (GOLD analysis project Ga0136617, IMG submission 129672) | Polar desert sand microbial communities from Dry Valleys, Antarctica - metaG UQ322 (21.06) | ecosystem: Environmental > Terrestrial > Soil > Desert | place: Antarctica: Dry Valley...
AATCCCTTCTTCGCCTGGATCGCCGTGATCGCCGCCGTCAGCGTCGTCTTCCCGTGGTCCACGTGCCCGATCGTGCCCACGTTCACGTGCGGCTTCGTCCGCTCAAACTTCGCTTTGGCCATGATCCTCTGTTCCTGTATCAGGAGTCTGGAGTCCGGAGTCGGGAGTCATGCTCGTCGGGAAGAAAGCTCCTGACTCCTGACTCCCAGCTCCCGACTGCTTCCAACAAGCTCGCGCGCGGGATTGAACCGCGGACCTCATCCTTACCAAGGATGCGCTCTACCAACTGAGCTACGCGAGCGGGTCTCGGGCGGACGGATGGACCGTCGGACGGGCGGACAGTCGCTCCGCGCACCCTCTCATACCGTTCGCCTGTCCCTCCGTCCGCCTGTCCAACCGTCCATCCGTGCAAAGCGGGCGACGGGACTCGAACCCGCGACCCTCAGCTTGGAAGGCTGATGCTCTACCAACTGAGCTACACCCGCATTTCAGCGGGTAAGCGGGACAGCGGGTAGGGGAGTCAGCTTGTGCCACCCCCGCCGTTTCGTTTCTGCGTATACCGCGCCGCGCTCACCCTACTTACCCGCTTACCCGCCTACCTGCTTCCCCGCTTCATGGTGGGGGTAGGATTCGAACCTACGTAGGGCGTAGCCCGGCAGATTTACAGTCTGCTACCATTAGCCACTCGGTCACCCCACCGAGCCGTCACCCACCCCTCATCTGAGACAGAAACCCCGCCGGCCAGAAGCGGGGTCCGTTTCGAATTCATGGGATGTCGGCGCTCTTCGAGCGAACGCCTACTCTTAAAACGCTGACCAATAAACCACTTGGATAGGCGTTGCTCGGAATTCCCGAAAAAAGACAGACCGGTAGGATAGTGGTGGGCAACAAGTTGCGCAAGGGGAATTGCAGCTGGAAAGAGCAGATAAAGCCCGAGCTGACGAGGGGAATCGAACCCCTAACCTGCTGATTACAAATCAGCTGCTCTGCCAATTGAGCTACGTCAGCTTGAATCGTCCGAAAAAGACAGACTTTTCCTCTGGAGAGCAAGTGGGCCGACCCGCCGGGGCTGCCCCTAAGGCACCCCGGCACGCTCGCCGGCTCCCGGCCCTGGGGCATTGACATCTGCTCACACTCCAACTTGAATCCTGTACCCCCTCTTCTAACTGCGTTTGTTCCGAAGCTTTAGATCGGAGCAAGCCAGTCTGGAGCGTGGGTATGACCGTCGCTTGGGTTCCCGCCGCAGCCAGCCGCTCTCCCTCGTTCCCTCTCGTACGTCAGCGAGACAACCCTTTCTTTATCTTTGGCTGTCCTCGTTCCGGTACATCTCTGCTCAGCCTGATGCTCGGAACGCACCCCAACCTGGCGATTCCCTATGAATCGCACCTGTATAACAGCATTTATCCCGCAGTTAGGCGGCATGCCGATTTGCAGAGCTCACGTACCCGCGCCCTCCTGGTAGCCAGAATTATCGAAACCGAGCATATCCGTATGTGGACCCCGGCGCCGTCGCTACCAGAGACGCTGAGGGCAATCACCCGCTCCGACTTCCACGGCGTAGTAGACGGTCTGCTGCGGGCCTGGGCGTCGAGTCAGGGCAAGACCCGGTGGGGCGAGAAGACACCGCAACATACGCTGTGCTGGCGCACCATTCTATCTGGATTTGCCAAGGTCCAGGTCATTCACCTGGTCCGCGACGGCCGCGACGTCGCTCTATCCTACAAGAAGGCTTTTTTCGGACCCAAGCATGTGTACCCCCTCGCGTGCCGGTGGCAGCAGTACCTTACGGCCGCTGAAGAGGCGCGCGCCTTCCTCGGAGAGGACGGGTTCCTGCAGGTGCGTTACGAGGACCTCCTGGCGGCGCCCGAGCAGGAGTTGCGACGCATTTGCGGCTTCCTGGGAGAAGAATTCATTCCGGAAATGCTAGCGTATTACCGTCAGCACAAGACCTTGCACTGCGATCAACGGAATGCGAGTAACCTCCGCCTCCCCGTCATTTCCGACAATGCGGGGAAGTGGCGTAGCCAAATGACCGGCCGCGAGCTTCGCATCTTCGAGTCGCTTTCCGGTGATTCCCTCGATCGCTACGGCTATCCCAGGGCGGTCGACCAGCCGCGTATTTCAGAGTGGGAATCGCTCTCTTGCCGCTATCTCGAGCATCCCCCACGACGGCTCTGCGCCATGCTCAAGAACGGTCAGGCGCGGCGGCTCGCGCTGCAGAAATTACGGCTCCACCTTTTCTCCCGGGCGCCGGATCATCTTTCAGGCCCCAGCTGGCCGCGAGCGGCAGCCATGGCCTCAACTCGCGTGGCGGATCCGCAGGCCGTCCACGGAGCCGCTACCACGGTGGCTCACCCTCCACGCTCGGAATGCCCCCCACCTAGGACTTCACGCGTTCGCTAAGGCTGTAAACTCTCAGCCCTGAGTAGCCGAGGTTCGACTCGGACACGGCGCGTGTATATCATTTTGTCGACCATTGTAAAGCACCCGTCCGATTGGCCCGGATCCTAGCACAATCCGACGGCCGTGAAACGCCGCAGACTGGAGACCATGAATGCCAGGCATTGTCGGATTAGTTGGTACGGCGGATGCCGGCCGGGTCACGGCTGCGCTGCAGAAGATCTCGTATCTGGAGACTTACGACTCGACCGTGTTCCCCATCTCGCCAACCCTGACCTTGGGATACGTGGGCCGGCCATCGCAGAGGGACTTCGCGACGTCAGATGACGAAGAGCAATCTCGGCTATCCGTACTGGTCTACGGTGCAGTCTTCCGGCAGCATCCCCGCCCTCATCGCGTGGCGGCCACCCAGATCCTGAATGACTATCGTGCCGGCCGTTTTCAGGGGCTGCGCGAGACCTACGACGGCAGTTTCGTGATTGTCGTCATCGACCACGGAAACCAGAGGCTTCACGTGGCCACGGATCGAGTTGGCACCCAGCCCGTCTACTATCGGCAGGCCCAGGGGATCCTGGTTTTCGGGCCCGAGGTGAAGGCCCTGATGACGGCGCTGGACTCGGACGCAGAACTGACGGAGGCGGGCCTGGTCAACCTGCTTGTCACTGGATACTGCCCGGGGGACCGCACTCTCTTCATGGATGTGCATGCGCTAGAGCCCGGGAGCCTGCTGACCTACGATCTTTCCAGGCACACGATGTCCCGGGAGCGTTACTGGAAAATCGTGTATGAACCGATGCCCAGTCTCCGTCGGCGCGGCGTGGCGGCTGAAGCGCTGTTCGAGAGCACCCGGCGCGCCCACGAGCTTTATCTCGCGGATGAGCCAGATGATTTTGACCTCTTCCTCTCGGGAGGGCTGGATTCGCGCGGCATTCTCGGCGTCCTCGACCGGATGGGCGCGATGCCTAGTAGAGCACTGGGCTGGGGGATGCGGGACGACATTCCGGGATCGGACGCGTGGATAGCAAAGCGCCTGGCAGGCGAGTTTCAGTTGGACTTTTCGTTCTTACCGTACGACACCGATCATTTGGCCGAGATCGCCGGGGAGTGGGTCTATGTCTCGGAGCTGGTCAATGACAACATCGGTCGGTACGGGGAGGGGATGGGCGCCGTTCGGAATTTCTACAGCACCGGTGCCGATTTCACATTCGTCGGCGATGAGGCCTGGGGATGGCATGGTTATGCGGGAAACGAGATGGAAGCGCGTGCTCACGTGCTACCTGCAGCCCTGCCCTCCCAACTCAGATCGATCCTCCGGACAGATCAGGTACACCGCTTCGAATCACTCTACGACGAGTCGATTGGCAGGATTATGCAGCCGTGTGAAAACACTGAAGCTACAGACCGGAAGGATTTCCTCTACCTGCACGGCCGGGTTGCCCGATTTATCTTTAGTCTCGGCTACTACCGGGAAATCTCGTCGGAGATGCGACGTCCGTTCCTCTCGAATGGAGTTCTGGAAGTCGTGAGGCATCTTCCCAAAGAGTACCGCGTCCACAAGAACCTGTACGTTTCCATGCTCAAGAAATTCCTGCCGAGAACCATGAAATACCCGGAGATGGACGTTTCCAGCCTGCCCGATTGGTCTTATGACCTCCGGCACAAGGAGCCGTTGCGAAACTACTTCCTCGAACTCCTGGATTTCCCAAACCTGGAAGACAGCCCCCTGGGAACGATGATCGACCGAACGGCGTTCGAGCGGCTCCGGGACGAGTACTTCTCCGCGCAGGTTCGGCCCGTGAATCGGCAGGCAAGCGCAAAAGTTCGGGTCAAGCGTGCCGCCCGCCAGGCCGTCGTGACGCGGCCTCGTCTCGATCGTTTCCTGACCCGACTTCGAACACAGATGGCGCCTGCGAGTCCCAGCAACGCCATCGATCCTCTTTGGAGGATTGCCTTGTGTGTCCTGTTGCAGAGAAATCTCGGGCGATTCCGACTAGGCCGATAGCTGAATGCTCGGCTGGAAATTCACTCAGCTCGCCCGTCGACTCCGAACCACCTCAATGGAGCCGTCTCGAGCGTCCCTAACCTCCCAGCCAGCGGCACGGAGAAGCGCCCGGATCCGATCGGCCTCGGCGTAGTCCCGCGCAGTCTTGGCCTGCTTACGGCGCAGAGCCCAGTGGAACGCCCAGGCCTTCTGAAGCTCTTCGTTTGAGCCTGTGGGCGGCGCCTCGGGGTGTATTCCTGCCTCCTGCTGGCGCCCCTCGTCCGAGGCCCCGGTGGGAACATTGATGACCGTCGCCAGACTGGTTACCCCCAGAACGCCCTCGGACAGTTCCCACGCTGTAAGCGTTGCCGGCCCCGGCCGATCCCCATCATCAAGGGCGGCATTCGCCTCGTTCATGAACGTGAACATCGCCGCCAGCGCGCGCGGCGCGTTGAGGTCGTCATTCAGCGCCTCAGTCAAATCTCCGCCCAGCCGCACGGCCGCCTGACTGAAGCGAGCCGAGTCGCTGTCTGACCGGGCCTCGGTCAGGCGTTTCTGAAACTCTCCCAGCCTGCTGGACGCCTTCTGGGCCGCGGCGAGGCCCTCGTCTGTCAAATCCAGCTTCTGCCGATAGTGGGTCTGGAACATCAGGAGACGGATGGGGCCTGGATCCACGCCGTCTTCTCTCAGATCGCGCGCTGTGGTGACGTTGCCGAACCGCTTGGACATTTTCTCGCCCCGGATGTTGAGGAACTCTCCGTGGAGCCAGTAACGGGCGAACTCGTTCCTCCCGGTAAAAGCGCAGCTCTGAGCGATTTCGTCTTCGTGGTGGGGAAAAATGAGGTCCACCCCCCCAGCGTGAATATCGAGCATATCGGTTCCTAACCGCTCTCGAAGCAGCTCGAGCGCCATCGCCGAGCACTCGATGTGCCAGCCCGGCCGGCCCCGGCCGAAGGGCGCGTCCCAGGCTGCACCAACCTCTTCGTCCTCCGGCCTGGCCGCCTTCCATAGCACGAAATCGCGCGCGTCTTCCTTAGCGTACTCGTCGGCGCTCACCCGCTGGCTGGCACCGGCTCGAAGCTCACGGCGGTCCAGTTGCGACAGGCGTCCGTAGGCAGGGAACTTGGCGATCGAGAAGTAGACCGAGCCGTCATCGCCGAGATAGGCCACGCCCTGGTCCAGCAATCCCTCAATGAGACTGACCATTGCAGGGATGTACTCGGTCGCACGCGGCTGCTCATGAGCCGGCAGAATCCGGAGCCAGTCGCGGTCCTCCTCGAATGCTTTGGCGAAGGGACCCACATGTTCTCGAAGGGACACACCCTTCTCCCGCGCTGCCGCAATGGTCCGGTCGTCCACGTCGGTGAGGTTCATGATATGGAACACCTCATAACCGCTCGCTTCCAGCCACCGCCGCAGCAGATCCTCGAAGAGAAAAGTCCTGAAGTTGCCTATGTGGGCGTAGTTGTAGACGGTGGGACCACAGGTGTAGACCGACACCTTGCCGGGTTCGAGCGGCTGAAATGCTTCGACCTTCCGGCTTAGCGTATTGTAGAGCCGGAAGGTCATGCGCCGGCAGCTCCCGCGGCGGCAGCGGGAACCCCCTCCGCTTCGGAACCGCCTCTCACCGTGACCTGCACCCGCCGCTGCTGATAGGGCGAGTCAATCGTCTCGCTCGAGAACCGGTTCTTGAGCCTCCGCCGAAACTCCCGGCCCACCGACCACTGGGAGCCCGGCTGGGTCTTCAGAAGAGTCCGGATCACGACAGAGTTATCCGTCAAGGACTCAACCCCAAGCACTTCCACCGGGCCGTCCAGCTGTACTTCCCAGAGGGGGTCGCCCGAAAACCTGCTCGCCTCGTCTCGGACGATCGACAGGGCCCTGTCCAGATCCTCAGTATGCGGGACGCTGATATCCACAACCGCTCGGGACCAACCGCGGGTCTTGTTGCTGACCACCTTGATCTCCCCATTGGGAATGACGTGCATCGACCCGTCGAGATCTCGCAGGACGACAACTCGCAGGGTCATCTTCTCCACGACCCCGCCCTTACCTGCCGCCTCCACCACATCGCCAACGGCAAACTGGTTCTCCACCAGAAAGAAGAAACCAGAGATCACATCTCGGACCAGACTCTGAGCCCCAAACGAAACGGCGAGACCCAGGATCCCGGCTCCGGCAAGGATAGGGGCTATGTTAATGAAGACGTTGAATGTCAGGAGAATGGCGATGGTGATGAGAGCCACTCGTCCCACACTGCGGAGCAGCTGGGAAATAGTGTGGCCCCGCTTCTCTCGGAGAGTGGTGACCGAATCGTCCCCGTCGTCCACCGACTTCTCGATCCGCTCGGCAGTCAGCCTCACTACCCTGAGTGCAAGCCAGGCCAGGATCCAGATGCCGATCACACGGAAGACTGCCCGTACTATGCCCTCCCGATCCAGTCTCAGGATCTCGGCCAGACGATCGATGACGTCGCTTAGCGAGAGCAGCAGCTGCACGGTAACTCCCGGAAATACCACAAGTTGGCCACACGCCAATAACTACCAGCTCAACCCGGCCCTAACGTAGGCGCTTTGGCGGCGCGGCGTCAACGGGAAGAGGCTTACGTACATAGCCTCCATAAACAATCCGGCTGCCGATGATTCGCACACCCTCGGCCACGAACGTCGCCAGCACCTCTTCAGGTGACTCTCTACGAACAGGAACCAGAAAGCCGTTGGTGGCTGCGCGCAGCCCGGGAATCATTGCTTCCAGGCGGTCCAGGCCCGGCAGATAGGGTGCCCCCGTGACCACTTGGAGCGCTCGCCGGTGGATCACCGTTTCCGAGGCGAGCACAACAGTCAGCGCGCTTTCTCGAACCGCGACCTGCGCACAGCGCCCCAATAGAAAACCAAGATCGGCGCTGGCTAGCACCGGGCAGCGCGAGCGTTGTGGAATCTTATGAATGTACAGCCGGAAAACGCCGCCCCGTATCCAGGCGCCGAGTGGGCCTGGAGGACGGCTGTACCCAAGGAGTTCGCTGAGGGGAACATTGGGTGAGAGGGGGAGGAGAGGGCCGTGGAACATCGGTCAGGATGGCGCCGGGCCCGTCGCCCTGCGTCATCCTTTTTCTGCTCACATGATCAGAACACTTACCGTCTTACCGCCTTACCGCCGTGCCGCCTCTCCTGTCTCCAATTCCCCCGCCTTCCTGCCTGCCGCCTCCCTGTTACCGCTCCTGCGGTACGCCTGACGGCCATTCCGCACCGCGTCAAGTAATGGCGCAGGGTCGAAACGCACCGGGTCGGTGGCCGGCAGGCCGGTCTCGCGGGTAGCCGCTTCGCATGCGCGGCGGGCGGCCTCGTCGCTCAAATCGTAGGTGTTGAGTGAGATTCCGATGACTCGTGTGGGATGAACCGCCGAACCGATCAGCTCGTACCAGCGGATGTAGTCACTGAGGGGTGGAATCCGGAGCCACGCGGCCTCCCGGTAACCTCCGATGTACTCCCGGCTCGACTGATGGCATAGAATCAAGCCATCGGGACAAGAACCGTGCAGCAGTCCCAGGGTTACGGCCGAGTAACCGGGATGGTTGATGCTCCCCTGCCCCTCGACCAGTACCACATCGGCGCCCTCAGCCCCCTGCAGGACTAGCCGTTCCGCCGCTCCTGCGACAAAGTCTGAGATGACCGCATCGACCGCGATCCCCCAGCCCTCGATCATGATCCCGGTCTGGCCGGTCGGAACAAACCGGGTCCGAAGTCCCCCGCCATTCAGCTCCCGCGCCAGCTGCAGCTGCGCGGTCATTTTCCCCACGTTGCAGTCGGTCCCCACGGTCAGGATGACATAGGGCTCTACCGCCTTTGCCGCTCCCGAGGCGACTGAGAGGCCAGCCGGCGACCTCCGGAGATCGAAGATCTGCCTGCCGTTCGCTCGAGCCTTGGTGGCCAGCACCGGATCGTCGCCCAGGAAGGTGTGCAGGCCGCTCCAGAGGTCACAGCCTCCATCGAGTGCCTCCGCGAGCCAGGCGCGCCACTCGTCGGGAAGGCGGCCTCCCTGGGGAGCGATTCCAACCAACACCGCCGTTGGCCCCAGTGCCAATCCTTCGCTCATGGACCCTACCACAGGGATGCCCGCCCCGAACCCGAGAATGTCGTGGGCGGTCTTGCCGGCCTGTTGCCGGTCCAGGACACCGACAGTGCGGTCTGGGAGGTAGCGGATAACCGAGTTGGCAGTCTTCGATGTCATCGGGCCGAAGTCGCCGTCGGCGATGATCAGAAAGCGAGGCGCGGGCATCACTAGGGGATGACGGGAGCTGGGGCGATGGTCGGCTCCGCATCAGCGGGAACGGTCCCGCTCGGCTTGGTCTCGCTGATCGGATCTCCGTACATGTGTCCGATCAGGATGTGGCGAATGAGGACCATGACAAAGGCGAGGATGGGCACCGCGATGACCAGTCCCACCAGGCCGAAGAGCTTGCCGATCAGCAGCACGCCAGCGATGGTGATGACCGGCGGCAGGTTCACCTGGCGCTCCATCACGTAGGGCGCCACGAAGTTGGCCTCGATCAGATGCACTCCCACGCCGAGTGCCGCTACGGCCACGGCCTTGGCCAGACCAATAGAGCCGAGAGCGAGCAGCGCCGGCAGGAGGGTCGATAGCAGAGTACCGAAGAACGGAACAATGGCGGCCACGCCGGCGAAGATGCCAAATGCCAGGAAATACGGCATCCCCAGCAGCCAGAGGCCGATGGTGGTGAGTACCGCCAGCAGGACCATGGCGACGATCTGTCCCACGATCCAGGCCCGCAAGGTGATGTTGAGGTCGCGCAGGATGCTGCGGGCCAGCTCCCGCCGGTGGGGCGGGACGAGCGCCACCACGCCTTCGGTGTACACCGCGGAATGGCGCGCGAGATAGACCGCCATCACCACGACGCTGATTCCCTCGATCAGGAAGGTGACCCCGCCTTTGAGATAGGGTACCGCGGCGCCGCGGAGGAACCCGAACACTTCGCCGAGCGAAGTGGAGAGAAGCCCGGGCTGGGCCGACTCCCCCGCCCTCCGGCCGAGCACCGGCACTCGGCGGAGAAGTGCATTGATGTTCCGGTCGAGATCGGCGAGAAATTGAGGCAGGTTGGTGAGCAGGTCTGTCACCTGCTCTGCGACGGCCGGAACGATCAGGAAGATCGTCCCTGCCAGGGCGCCAAGACTGAGCAACACACCGGTGAGCAGGCCGAGGGCGGGGGGTACCCCGAGGCGCCTCTCCAGGAAGTCGGCGGTGGCGTCGAGATACACCGCCAGGATTATGGCGAGAAAAAGTACCAGGAGGACATCGATTGTCCGAACCGCCAGCGCCACGAGCACGACTAGGACAAGAATCTTGCCTAGCGGGAACCCTCGTCGTTCAGTTTCCACTGCAGCCATCACCGGGTCTTCCCCTCGTCCCCCCCCTCGATCAACTCCGCGTCCCGCACATCCTCCCTGCCAGCTCCCAGCTGTTTCGAATCCTTCCCCCGACCCGCGGTCAGAATGCCCATCTTAGTTTTCAACTCGATGAGCTGCTGGTCCGAGCTGCCCTTGTATTCCAACGACTCGAACTGCCGGGCCAGCCGGTCGCCGGAGACCTCCTCATCGAGCTCGGCAGCCGCCAGCGCCTTCCGCTCCGTGGCCTCGATTTTCTCGGCCATCCGCTCAAACGATTCGAACGCGCTCTTGTCGGACAGCCCCGACATCGTTTCCTGGATCCGCTGCTGCGCCTCGGCCCGCTTGGACCGCGCCACCAGGATGTTCTTCTTGCGCTTGGCTTCTTCGATCTTGTCGTTGAGCTGGCGGAGCGAAAGTTTGAGCTGGTCGGTCTCGGCCTTGTGACGAAGCCAGGTGTCCTGAAGCTGCTGCGCCGCCTGGAGCTGCTCGTTGTAGCGTCCGAGCGCCTGCTTGGCCAGATCGTCCCGGCCCTCCTGCACCGCCATCATGGCCCGCCGCTCCCAATCCTCGGCCTGTTTCTTCAGAGCCTCGGCGTCGCTCTGGAGCTTCTTCTCATCCGCTATGGCAGAGGCCACCTGCTGCTTGGCTTTCGCCAACTGCGTCTTCATATCCAGGATGAGCTGGTTCAGCATCTTCTCAGGGTTTTCGGCCCGGGAGATGAGGTCGTTGATGTTCGACCGCAGCATCGCGGATAGACGGTCAAAGAGTCCCATGCCGCTTCACCTTTCCCGGTAGGGCGCGAGCGCGCTCATGTGCGAGGCCAACGCCAGCGTCACCGAGTCGAAGCTGGCCTCGAACTCGTTGTAGTCGAGGTTTTCCAGGTCGAGCGTGTCGGTGAGCACTACGTGGTCGCCTTCCAGACCATAGGATCCGTGCACCAGCTCGCGCGCGTTCAACTCGAGCAGTTGCCGGAAGAGCTCGCCCCGGCGCGGTTCGCTGGCGGGGAGCTCCATGACGCGAACCCGCAGGATGACGACTGGCGGAGCGTAATGGACGACGACTTCGGAATCATCCGCCGTTCGCGCCAGCCAAAGGTTCGGCTCAACCTCTCGTACGGCCAGACTTCCCCCATCGAGCCGATCGAGAAACGATTGGATGTCCTCTTGGGTGATCATCGCGGTGTGCTCCCCGGCAACTGGTCTCCGGCTTCGCCCGGCGCCAGAAGGCGCGCAGCGAAATCTAATCGCCCGATCGGGTGGGTCTTGGACGGCGCGAATGCGGTCATCGGTCGTCTCCCCGAAGGCCCTTTTGCGCCTCGTGGGTCTGAGCCAGAAGCCGCTCGGTAAAATCGACTCGCTCTTCCAGCTCCACAATCCGGGACTGCAGCGAATCCACGTCACCCAGCCGGGCGTGCAGGTGATCGATGTCGGCCTTGAGAGCCGGATCGGCCTGCCCCCGCCCTTCCAGCCGACGGCCGAATGCCCGCATGATGGGCCACAGAATGATCACTGTCGCCGTGAGCGCGGCGATCACGATCAGGAGGATGATTGGCGGGCCGCCATCCTGCATGAAAAACAGATTGGGATCGAACTCCGGGCCTGGCGGCAACGGGGGCACGCCTTGGATCATCATCCCGGCACTTCTCCCTTGCCAAGCTCATGGCGCTCTGGGCCCTTCAGCAGGATCCGCTCGGCAAAGTCCACCCGCTCGTGCAGCTCAGCAACCTCCTGCCGGAGGGCATCTACCTCGGCGAGCAGCTCCGGGTCATGGGCGGGCTCCACCCGACCGCGGAGGCGGTCGGCCAACGCTCTGCCGACCGGGCTGATGGAGAGGAGAAAGAGGGTCCCCCCACCGAATATGAGTGTAATGGCTAGTATGCCTTCCATGTCCATTCC
>Ga0136617_10005159_pt1 | contig 11677 bp, 8 predicted proteins | sample AntDrymUQ3222106_2_FD_129672 | JGI IMG/M metagenome (GOLD analysis project Ga0136617, IMG submission 129672) | Polar desert sand microbial communities from Dry Valleys, Antarctica - metaG UQ322 (21.06) | ecosystem: Environmental > Terrestrial > Soil > Desert | place: Antarctica: Dry Valley...
TCGACGGACGGGCGGACGGGCGGACGGGCGGACGGGCGGATGGGCGGACGGGCGGACGGGCGGACGGGCGGACGGGCGGAGCCGAGTATAACAGTACCTCATCCGAAGCGCAGCGAGGGATCTACTCCACGAGATTCGGGAACCAGTATGACGAACGACGACGTCTACGCGGCTGGTTTATTGAGGCGGCCCTGGATCCCGCCACCCAGCCGCGCGGCGTCGGCATCCGGCCAGCGCCGACCTGGTCGATGAAATGGAGATTCACCTGGTTCCCACCCTGCTCGGTGCCGGCGAGCGACTCTTCGAAGGCCTCAGCGACCTCGGCGATTTCCGGCTGGTGCGGACGGTCTCCGCGCCGAATGTCACCCATCTCAAGTTCGCCAGGGGCTGACGAGGACAGCTCGGACGGCGCGCGGAGCCCACTGGATTGCTTTCGGTCGCTTCGCTCCCTCGCAATGGACTACTTACCGCCCTACCGCCTTACACCTCGGCCGGCAGCGGAATCTGATCCTTGTGCACCGCCAGCCACTCCTCGAACCTCTGCAGTTCAGGGTTGAGGTCGCGGGTGAACCGGAGGTCTCGGGCTCCGACGAAGTAGTCGTTGAAGTCCCGATTGAACTGGAACATGTTGCCCAGGTCATCCGCTCCGGGGAAGCCGAAGCCGCGATACACCTCAGGGGGCACGTTGTTGTAGCGCACTTCCTGGCCCAGCGCCAACGTGAGAGCGTCCGCCATTTGCTTCCCGGTGAGGTGCTGGCCCGCGATCGCCACGGTCTTCCCGATGAACTCCGGCCCCCGCTCGAAGATGGCATAGGCGCACTTGCCGATGTCCACCACCGCGATGCCCGGCAGCCGCTTGTCATCCATGGGAAAGGTGATCGCCAGGACCCCGTCCGGCCCCCGCTGGGGACCGAAGCCGAAATAGATCAGGTTCTCCCAATAGAACGCAGTCAGCAGGCAGGTGGCCGGCACGCCGAGCTCGCGGAAGATCCCATCGGCCTCGCCCTTGGCGTCGAAGTGAGGCACCTTGTACTTGCCCATGAGCGTCGGCATCCGGTCGTCCTCGAGCGGGATCCACTTGCGGGTATCCTCGAGGGTGGACCAGATGACGTGCTGCACGCCGGCGGTCTTCACCGCCTGGGCCATGTGGCGAGCCTGGGTGAGCTCCCGCTCCGGCGAGAAGTGCTCCCAGAAGTTGGTGAGCAGGAACGCGCCGTGGGCGCCCGCGAACGCTTGCCCCAGCGTGGCCGGATCGTCGGTGTCCGCGGCAACGACCTCGGCGCCGGCGGCGCGAAGCGCCTGGCCCTTCGCGGAGTCGGGGTTCCGGGTGATGGCGCGGACCGCGAACCCGCCGCTCCGGTCGGCCAGGATGGTGCGCACCAGTCCCCCGCCCTGCGCCCCGGTGGCGCCGATGACGGCGATGATCTTCTTCTCGGGCATGACGAATCTCCTGTGGGTGGTGAAGTCCGAGTAGTCGCCAGTCGCCAGACGCAACCAGCCAGTCATTGCGAGACGCCCTTCGGCTACGCTCAGGGCAGGCTCCGCCTCGAAGCAATCCAGCGGGTCACTCAGGGTATCAGCGTTCCCTGCACCACCGGTCTGGAGCCGAACGGCCGCACGCCGATGGCGGTGTGCACCTCATCCGGGAAGAACACGACGCCGTCCTTCATGACCAGCCGCACCTGCCGCAGAACGTTCACGTCCTGCGTGGGATCTCCCGGCACGAGCAGCAGATCGGCGCGCTTGCCCCGCGCGATCGTGCCGAGCTCACGATCGAGCCCCAGGTGCTCGGCGGAACCGATTGTGGCCAGCCGGAGGACGTCCTTCGCCGGGATACCGGCGCGTTGCCAGTCCTCGAACTCGCTGTGGAGCATGACCCCCGGCACGTCGTCGGTCCCGGGGAGCAGGCGAATCCCACGATCGAAGAGGAGCTTGAGCACATCGCGAAGCTTCTGAGAGGAGGCGCGATAGACCGCGTCCTCGCCGGGCTTGATGTCGAGGATGGCAACCTTCCGGCCCCGCTGAATGGGGCCCGGCATGTGACCGAGCCAGGCTGAGTCCACCGAGGTGACGCTCCCTGATCGGGCCAGGAGCAGGGACTGGAAGGTGGCGATCGTAGGATCGTGAGCGACTCCACGCTTCAGCATCTCGGCGACCAGCTGCTGGAGGCGAGGATCGTCCAGGCTGAGCTTGGCCGCCCGAAGACCGAGAGCAGTGAAGCGGAATGGCGTGCGGGTGTCCTCCTTATCGGTGTCGATCAGGAAGCTGAGGACGAGCTGATTGATGTGAGTGACCTCGTCGTAGCCGTCCCGCACCACCCGCGGTGAGCTCGAGAAGGCTGGCACGTGACCCGCCACGCGCATGCCGAGGCGGTGCGCCTCCGCCGCGATGGGAGCGACCCAGTCTGGCGGCACCGAGTTGTAGACTTTCACCTGCTGGTATCCCCGCGCCGCGTACCACCGCACTTTCTCCAGTGCGTCCGGCAGGCTGTCGGCCACAAAGCCGGTCTTCGCCGAAAAAGGGGTTCGGCCTTCGAGGAAGCCCGAGCGGACCACGCGCGGCCCCATCAGAATGCCCGCTTCGACTCCGCGCAGCGTGGCGTCGAGCACAGCGTTGTCATTCCCCATGTCCCGTACGGTGGTGACACCGGCCGCGAGGTGAAGCGGCCCCTGCCAGGTGCCGTAGTGGCCGTGCATGTCGAAGAGTCCGGGAACGAGCGTCCCGCCATCACCATCGATTCGGATCGCGCTGTCGGGAGATTCGAAATCGCGCGCGATCGCGGTGATTCGGCCCCCGTGAGTCACCACGTCGGTGGGCTCCGACAGTGTACCCGTGACCGGATCGAGCACCCGCACGTTTCGCAGATGGACCGGTCGGTCCCAGCGGTGCGCCAGGCGAGCGGTGAGGGCCGAGAGCGTTTCGGCCTCGAGACTCACCGCCACCTGGTTGAGCTCCTTCGCCCTCGCCTCCCACGCCTCCGGCACCAGCACATACGAGCTACTGAGCGCGCCGGCCCAGCGTCCGTCGGGGCCGGTGAGAATGAAGACCGGCGCCAGGTCGAGGCCCCACACCGCCCACACAGTGCTCCTCCCCTCGGTGCCGCCGACAGAGAGATCGCGCACCCGCTCAGCGCGGAGCGATCCTCCAGGCCAGGCGGGGAGCCTGCGCTCGGGCGCGGCGAGGAGGGCCGGGAAGTACAGGGCGAGGAAGTAGGGGCTGCCGTCGATGGGGATGTAGGCAGCCGGCCCGGTCGCCTTCGTACTACCGCGATCGTTGAGGCTTCGCCACTCGGCGCGGTTTCCCCGCCAGCCGAACGACTCCTTGACGGGGCTTCCGAACGTGCTGGTGCCCGAGAGCGTCAGCTGCCGGGGCAGTCCGTCCTCCCCGAGCCGCCAGATTTCGCGAATCTTGGGACCCCGACCATTGTCGTCTATCAAGAAGTCGGTGGTGACGCGCGAGCCGCTCCGGGTGACGTGGAGATGGCCAATTCGTTCACCATTCGAGACGACAACGTACCGTTCCGGTGGTGCCTGCGCACCGGCGGTGGAAGCCATGGTCGCAAAGGCGATGAGCGTGATGATCGGTGTGCGCATAGGAGGTGAGGTAGAGACGGGGAGAACATACTGCCTGGTGAGCCGAAGCGTGAGAGGGGTTCGCCTGCAACCTTTCGCCGCCGGCGCATGTCCAAGATGCGAACCTTCACTCGCACTCCTGGAGACCTATGCCCGGCGTATTATCAGCCCCCCTCGCCTTCGCCCTCGTGGCCACCATACAGAATCCAGCTCCCTCTTCCCAGGGCTCGCTAGCAGCCAACCGGCACGCTGCCGCGCCGGAGGTCAGGGCCGCTCGAGTGCTGGGCGCCATCGCCGTAGACGGCCGCCTCGATGAGAGCTCCTGGGCGGGGGCCCCGCCGGCGACCGGCTTCACCCAGACCGATCCCGCGGAGGGCCAGCCCGCCACCGAGCGGACCGAGGTGCGGGTGCTCATCGGTGAGGACGCGCTCTATGTCGGCGCCCGTCTCCACGACCGCGAGCCCAGTCGGATCAAGGCGGCGCTCGCCCGCCGGGATGAGGAGGTCGAGGCCGACGAGTTCGACGTCTACCTGGACACCTTTCACGACCACCTGAGCGGCGTCCGCTTCAGAGTGACCCCCGGCGGAGCGACGCTCGACGGCATCCTCGGCTCCTCGGCGCAGGGAAGTGAGGAGGACAGCTCCTGGGACCCGGTGTGGGAGAGCGCGACTCAGGTGGACTCCCTGGGCTGGACCGCCGAGATCCGGATCCCGCTCTCGCAGCTGCGCTACAGCTCGACGGCGGACGGCACCTGGGGAATTCAGCTCTATCGCAAGATCCTGCGGAAGGGCGAAGAGGACTGGTTCGCCTTCGTGCCCAAGAGCGAGGTGGGAGGCGTGAGTCGCTACGCGCATCTGACCGGACTGGGCCCGCTCCAGGCGCAGCGGCGGCTCGAGCTCGCGCCCTACCTGCTGGCGCGGGGCTCCTACCAGCCCGGCACGGCGGGAGATCCGTTTCAGAGCGGCAGCGAGTACCACGGATCGGCCGGGCTCGACCTCAAGTACGGCATCACCAGCGATCTCACCCTCAACGCCACCGTCAATCCCGACTTCGGCCAGGTCGAGGTGGATCCGGCGGTGGTCAACCTCAGTGTCTTCGAGACCTTCTTTCCGGAGAAGCGGCCCTTCTTCGTGGAGGGGGCCGACGTGTTTCGCTTCGGCGGCATTCGCGCCTCGAACAGCTTCGGGGTTCCCGACATCTTTTTCAGCCGCCGCATCGGGCGGGAGCCGCAACGGAACCTGACGGGCGACGGCGTGAACTTCCTGGACGCCCCGACCGAGACCTCCATCCGCGCCGCGGCCAAACTGAGCGGCCGCACCCGCAGCGGGTGGTCTATCGGTCTGCTCGATGCCGTGACCGCCGGCGAAGACGCGCGCTATGTGGATGAGTTCGGGATCGGGGTGAGGACACCGGTCGAGCCGCTGACCAACTACTTCGTGGGACGGGTGCGGAAGGACCTGCGCGGCGGCAACAGCACGGTGGGGCTCATCGCCACCGCGGTGAACCGCGACCAGGAGAGCCCCGAGCTCAAGTCTCTTCTCCGAGGCAGCGCGTACAGCGTCGGCGTCGACTTCACCAACTCGTGGGCCGACCGGGTCTGGTCACTGGATGGTTCGGTGGGGTTCAACACGGTGCGTGGCACCCCGGAGGCAATTGCCCGGACCCAACGCTCGAGCGCGCGCTACTATCAGCGTCCCGATGCCACCAGCTTCCGCTTCGACCCGACCCGCACCTCGCTGAGCGGCCACGCCTGGCAGCTGGCGCTGCGCAAGAACAGCGGGCGCCACTGGCAGGGCGGACTGGTGTATCAGGAGACCAGCCCCGGGATCGAAACCAACGACCTGGGTTTCCAGTCAGAGGCGTCGCAGCGGGGCATCTCGACCGCGCTGGAGTACAACGAGCGGCAGCCGGGCCGAGTGTTTCGCAGGTACGGCATCTTCCCCTTCACCAACCACCAGTGGAACTTCGACGGCGACCTGGTCTACGGGTCGTACGGCCTCATCTTCACGGGGCAGCTGCACAACTTCTGGGATTTCCAGCTGCGGGGCGACTACACCCCGCCGGCGTACGACGATCGGCTCACCCGCGGAGGCCCGCTGGCCCGGCAGCCCCGGTTCTGGGACGTGCGGGTGACGCTCAACTCCGACACCCGGAAGACCACCCGGCTCAACGCCAACCTCACCCAGTCATGGACCGCGGCCGATGAGCACCGGACCGAGGCGGATCTCACCCTGAGTGTTCGTCCCTCCCCCGCCCTCAGGGTGAGCCTGGGGCCGGCGCTCACCCTGGTTCGGACCCAGTCCCAGTACGTTGCCGCGGTGCCGGACCCGGTGGCGGCGACCACGTTCGGCGCCCGCCACATCTTCGCGACGCTGGACCAGCGGGAGGTCTCGATGATCACCCGGGTGGACTGGACCTTCACTCCGCGGCTCAGCCTGCAGCTCTTTCTCCAGCCGCTCATCTCCGCCGGCGAATTCACCGAGCTCAAGGAGTTCGTCCGGCCGCGTGCGTATGACTTTGCGGTGTACGGCCGTGACAAGGGCAGCGCCACGGCCACGGCCGACGGCACCGCCATCGATCCGGGCGACGGCGGAGCGACATTCACCATACCGCAGCAGAATTTCACCATCCGCTCGCTCCGGGCCAATGCGGTGCTGCGCTGGGAGTGGCGGGCGGGGTCGACCTTCTTTCTAGTCTGGCAGCAGAACCGCGAGAACGACGAGCGGTTCGGGAATCTGCGGCTGGGCCGGGACGTGGACGCGCTCTTCGCCGGCGGGGCGTCCCGGAACGTGGTGGCGGTCAAGGCGAGTTATTGGTTGAGCTGGTAGGACGGGAAGGACGGTGTATGTCTCGCATGCTCCTCGACGACAACGCTCCAGCGTACGATGCCTGCTCGCGCCATGCCGTCTGGGTCGGTGCAAGTCCGGCTGAGGTTTACCACGTCGCGCGCCACGCAGACCTCGGCGGCCCCTTGGTTGTTCGTTGTCTGTTGGGGCTGCGTGCTGTGCCGGCCGCGCTTGCGGCCCTGGCCAGGGGGCACCGCAGTGCAGCGCAGACGAATGAAGGACTGGTCAGATAACAAACTGACAGAGTGCCTTTATTCCAAGTGTTAGTAAACCACCATGTTGAACTGCATCACCCTGCTCTGCCCAGTGTAGGTTCCCGAGATCGCGATTTTCCAGGTGAATGTGCCTACCGTGTTCATAACTCTCGAGTACACAGCCCCGGGAGAGGCTGGATTGCAAGTAATACAGGATTTTACGAATATCTGGGCCCCATTTAAATACCACGCATACCGCGGGAAGGTGTAGCCATTCCATGTGCGAATGGTCACCGTCGAGCCACGCGGTGTTCTCGGCAACGCGGCCACAAGTGTTTGCACTTGGCAGCAGGTGTAGGGCAAATAAACACTATTCCGCGCTGCTCCGCCCCCAGCACTCTGACTCAATTCGATGTAGGTGTCCGCGACATCCTGCTGAAGTGACGTGGTAGGACCCGCTTGGCCCGCGTAATAAAAGCCTTGATCATTCGCCACCTCCCGTCCATCAGCTCCGACCCCGAAATACCCCAGCGAGTGGCCCGATGTTCGAAAGTGGGCGTCAAAGATAAGGGTTTCAACACCTGGCTCCCCAAAAGGCTGCAAGGCAGGAGTGCCATACGGTGCAGTGATCCGAGCCAAATAGTTCTGATTCATGCCCGCAGCGGTGAGACTCAGTGGGCAGTTGCGGTTCGAGGGATCCTGAAGGACGACCTCTATTCGCGCTCGACTCCATTTGTCATCGGGAACGTACAACTGGCACCCACGATACACCTCGGTACAGGCAGATCCAATTACGGTGATTCCCGCTACGACTACAAACTGGAGAGCGGTTCGGCATGTCATTGGACTTACCTCGCGGGAAGGGTGACCGGCTCGTAGGAGATAGGTAGCTCGACGCGTCGACGTGCGCGTACGACCCTGTACTCTCTCGGTCCCTTTGGGGCACCCACCCTTATGTTCGATGGATAGGAGATCGGCAACTCTGCAGGCTGGTCTAGGGCTGCCACAGCCAGTGTGTTCGAATGTCCAGTTGGGCGTCGGCCTATATACAATCGATTTTCTTCCCGTAAGTGGCCCGCCTTAGACTGAACGGACACACTTTCCTCTAGTTCGAGCATCCAGTACGGATGGTTGGGAAAGCCCTCTCGCCGCAAAGGAATGATCAGACGCGGCACGTCGCGAATACGACGTTTGCTCTGTGACGCCACGCGTTCAGCGGAACGCTCTGGGCTTAGGATGAACTCATCAGCTGCCCCGAGTGGAATACCTTCGGCACTGAACCATTCGCCTCCAAGAACTGGCCCGTCCAAACGTCCATCCTTGATGGTGAGATCAGTAGAGTAGGCCGATACGGCAAGACTCACTTGGGGTATGTCAGAGGCGTTGCACAGGTTGAACAGCCACCACGGTCCAAAGACCCGCTGAGCTACAGCTGCCATTGGATCTGTAATAATGTCTGAATCGAAAGGCTCAAAAGGAGACTCAGCATACAAAGGGCGGCCACACACCTTAAGAAGCGCAAATTCGATCGATCCCCCGTGCTCACGTTCAAGCGCTGGACGGATCCAGGCGCCGAACTGTTCCGGCCACAGCTCGGCAAGTGCTTTGGCTTCCCTTTCTGCAAGCTGGCGAGCCCCGGACTCCGGAGGGCCTTTGAGACGGAAACGCCCGTTACCGTCCAGATTTGCGGCGGCTCGCCCAGTCACGATGGTACTCATAAGGTTTGGGGTGATCTCCGGCCCCACGGTCGCGTCTTGTCTGTCTGAACATGCCGACCCTGCTAACAGAGCCAACAGCCCGAGGGTGGGCCTTGCCCGTGCTCCTCGGTGTGCTAGCCGTAACCGGCGATTACGCGCACAATGCATGAGCCGTTCCCCCTTTGTTGTGTCGTACTCCTAACACGGCGGGATCAACGAACTATCAAATTATAAAACAAGGTAGGTCCACGCTCGAAGTACCACTCAAAATGTAGGGGACGGTTCCGTCCGTGGATAGAGGAAAAACGAGTTAGGTTTGGCCATTTTTGCGACAAGAAATCACACAACTTGTCGCATTTGCATAGATGTGAGCTGATGCGCGGAAAAGCGCGGTAGTCCAGCCCAGTTACGGCACCCTTTCAGCGTTCGGAGTTCGTACTGAGATGCGCCGGGTCTGATGGACACTATCCTTAGGTGTTCTTCGGACTCGGAGGTGGGACATGGGAGCCAGGCGGCGATTCAGTCGGGAGTTTAAGGTGGAGGCGGTCAAGCTGGTCCGTGAGCGGGGGGTAACACTGGCGCAGGCCGCCCGCGACTTGGATGTGCACCCGAATGTGCTCCGAGCGTGGATGCGGGAGCAGCAAGCGGATCCGGTGCATGCCTTTCCGGGCGAGGGCCAGCAGAAGCCCAAGGCGGCGGAGCTCACCCGGCTGCGACGCGAAGTCGTCCGACTCAAGATGGAGCGGGACATCCTAAAAAAAGCCGCGGCCTACTTCGCGAAGGAGTCGATGTGACGTTCGGCTTCGTGGCGAAACACCGAGGGATCTGGCCGGTGGACGTGTTGGGTGAGGCACTCGGGGTCTCGCGGAGCGGGGTCTATGCCTGGCGGACGCGGCCGCACAGCCTCCGCGCACGCACTGACGTCCAGATTCTGGGGACGATCCGGACGAGCTTTGCGCTGAGCGACCGCACCTATGGAGCGCGGCGGATGGTGGACGAGGTGCGGGACGCTGGGCACGTGTGCGGCCGCCAGCGTGCCGCTCGCCTGATGCGCTCGGCCGCGCTCTGGGCCCGTCCCCGACGGCGCGCCCGTCCCCAGGACGACGGGGTACGCGCGGTGCATGCCATCGCTCCGAATGTCCTCGACCGACAGTTTACGGCCCCGGCCCCGGATCAGAAGTGGGTGGCGGACTTCAAGTATCTCTGGACCGCGGAGGGATGGCTCTTCGTGGCCGCGGTGCTCGATCTCTTCTCGCGCCGAGTGGTCGGCTGGTCGATGCACGCCACCATGACCACGCAACTCGTCACCGATGCCCTCCTGATGGCCATCTGGCGGCGCGGCGCGAAACGTGGTGGCGGTCAAGGCGAGCTATTGGTTGAGCTGGTGAGAATCGGTGAGCGGTAAGCGGTGAGCGGTAAGCGGTGACCGGTAAGCGGTAAGCGGTGAGCGGTAAGCGGTGAGCGGTGAGCGGTAAGCGGTAAGGCGGTAAGGCGGTAAGGCGGTAAGGCGGTAACATTGCTCCTCATCCCGAGGAGCGAAGCGACGAGGGATCTACTCCACGGCACTTTGATGCTAGAGTTGGCCCCCTTCACACGCACAAGGAGGCACCAATGGCCAAGAAAAGCAGGGGCGGGAGAGTCACCGCGGCCAAGAAGGGAGCCAGGAAGCCGTGAGAGCAGATTTGCACTGACCTTAGAACGAAGAGGCCGTCTCGCGACGGCCTTTTTGTCGGGTGGCATTCAGTCGCGAGATTCCGGCGGGGTGCGCCCACACCCGACAGTTTCCCCCTGCTTCAGGTTCCCCGTACCCATGCCGAAACTAGACGCGTGCCTCTTGTCTATTCGGATCGCACGGGAGCCCCGGCATGCCGAAGCGAGGAATAACCGCATATGCCCGAGCGACGCCAATCTGACCCCCAGAGGGATGCTCCCTCCCTGACCGAGTGGCAGAATGCGGCCGGAGGGGCGGCCCCCGTCGCGTCCAACCGTACCCTCCCGCTCGGCAGCGTCGCGTTCGCCACCGCGCTCTACGCCGTGGTCTACCTGGTGTGGGAGCGGAGCGGCTGGGGCAGCACGACGGTGCGGGACCTGGTCGGCAACGTGGCGTTCATGCCGATCAACCTCACCGTGCTGGCGCTATTCGCCCTCGCTTCGAGGCAGGGGCTTCTGGATCCGGCCGTGCGCCAGGCACTCCGCCTGCTGGCGCTCGGCGGGGCGATGGTGTTCACCGGCAACGCCATCTCGACCGGCTACGTCCTCACCCTGAACGAGAGCCCGCCGGTGTCGTGGGCCGACCTGTTCTACCTGTCGGACTCGCTGCTCACGCTCACCGCGCTCCTCTCCTTCCCGCTGGCGCGCCGCACCCGCCTGGAGCGGTGGAAGTTTCTGCTCGACGCGGCGATGGTGCTGGTCGGCGGCGCCGTGGCAATCTGGTACTTCTCGGTCCGTCCGACCGCCGCGTCGGAGGAGAGCAGCTTCGTCGTCACCCTGCTGGCGTTCGCCTATCCGCTGGCGAGCCTGCTGGTACTGCTCGGCGTCACCACGGTGCTGCTCCGCCGCCCGATCGACGGCAACCGTCTGGCTTTCCGCCTCCTGGTGGCCGGTGTGGCGGTGGGCGTAGTTGCGGACCTCACCTTCAATATTGTGCAGCTCGAGGTCGGCAGCCGGAGCGCGAGCTGGGCCGACGCCGTCTTCCTGCTCTGCTACGTGATGCTCATCGGAAGCGCCGAGCTTTACTGGCGCCGGCCGGTCGCTGGGAGGGAGACCTCCGCGGCGCCCCTCACCCGGTTCCAGGCGATCAGTCCGCTGCCCTACCTGGCGGTCGGGACCACGTACGCGCTGCTGCTCCTCGTGGCGCTCCGCCCGTGGACCGATCCGATCAGCGGCCTTGCGATTGGGGCCCTGCTGGTAACCGGCCTGGTGGTACTGCGCCAGCTGCTGGCCGTGGGGGAGAACGTGCGCCTCCTCGGTGACCAGGCGGCGCGGCAGAACGAGGCCCGTTTCCGTTCGCTGGTCCAACACTCGTCCGATGTCATCATCGTCATCCGGGCCGACGGCACCATCCGGTTCGTGAGCCCGTCGGTCACCCGGGTGTTCGGCTACGATCCCGCGGAGATGCTGCGCCGCACCGTGTCCGAGCTCCTCCATCCCGATGACCGTGAGCGGGCGGCCACCTTCTTTTCCACCGCGGCGCAGGCGCCGGGCGTCACCGGCCCGGTCGAGTGGCGCTTCAGCCAGCCGGACGGCTCCTGGTTGCACGCCGAGATTCTGGCGACCAACCTGCTGCACGATGCGACCGTGCAGGGCGTGGTGCTGAACACCCGCGACGTGAGTGAGCGGCGGCGGCTGGAGGAGCAGCTGACCCACCA
>Ga0136617_10005160_pt1 | contig 11673 bp, 10 predicted proteins | sample AntDrymUQ3222106_2_FD_129672 | JGI IMG/M metagenome (GOLD analysis project Ga0136617, IMG submission 129672) | Polar desert sand microbial communities from Dry Valleys, Antarctica - metaG UQ322 (21.06) | ecosystem: Environmental > Terrestrial > Soil > Desert | place: Antarctica: Dry Valley...
AACGACCTCGACCGGTACCACCTCGTCATGGACGTGATCGACCGCGTGCCGGGCCTCGGACCGCGGGCCGCCGGCGTGCGCCAGGACATGGAGGACGCCCGCATCCGGGCCCGCAACCACACCCGCGAGCACGGCGAGGATCATCCCGACGTCACCGGCTGGACCTGGCCGCGGGCTCATCCGACGACCGGGGTCGTTTGAGGCTGGACCCGCCTCAAGCTCGGCGCGATCCTGGACGAAGAAGGGCGCAACCGAACCGCCCTCAGGATCGTCGTAGGGGTAGCGCGGCACGCGCTGTTTCCACCGTCTGCTCGGATGCCTTTCGTGAGTGTCAATACCACCCCCGCCGAGCTCCTGGACCGCGTCACCACCGCCGTCGCCGCGCTGGCCGCCACCGCCGCGCGCCGCGTCCGTCCCGCCGTCGCCTCGCTCGCCAATGGCCTGGTGCTCGGCGCCGCCTGGCTGCGCCTCACCGTGCCCTTCCTCGCCCGCCGCGCCGGCCGCGCGATCGCCAGGGCGGTCGTGATCGTCCATGGCGTCGTGGTGCCCGCCTGCGGGCGTGCGGGCCTGGGCGTCCTGCGCGGCGTGCAGCGCGTGGAGGAGCGCTTCGTCCCCCGGCTCACCTCGGTGGTCGTGGGGTTCGTGCTGGCGCTCACCGGGGTGGAACGCCGCGCGGTGCCCGCCCTGAGCGCCACGGGGTCGCGCACGGCCGGCGCGGTCTCGCGCGGGCAGGGCGCGCTGGCGGGCGCGATGTCCGCCGGGAGCCGCGGTCTCATGAGCGGCGTGCAGCGCGCGGAGTCGCGGACCGTCGGCCTGCTGACCGCGCCGCCGGTGCGGCGTGAGCCCTCCGCGGCCCCCGACGAGGTGGGCGCGCCGGAGCCGGAGCCGCAGCCCGAGGCCGTCTCGGAGCCCGAGGCCGCACCGGGGTGGCTTGCCGACGACGGCTACCTGCCGCCGCCCGCGCTCCTGCGCGACCCCGCACCTCCCGGCCGGGCGCTGCGCGCGCGGGCCGCGTCGGCCTTCGGCAACGCGGCGGGGCTGGTGATCAGCGCGGGGATCGTGGTGCTCGCGATCGCACTCACCGCCCAGGCCACGGTCGGCCAGGCGGTGACGCACGGGGACAACGCGCTGTCCGCGGAGCTGCGACTGCCGCCCGACGCGCGCCTGTCGGACCTGGAGGAGCCGTCCTCGCTGTTCGCGTCCAACGGCATGCTGCTGGACCGCCTGGAGCAGGAGACGAGCCGGCGGGTCGTACCCCTGGAGCAGATTCCGCTGCCCGTGCAGCAGGCGGTCCTCACCGCCGAGGACACGCGCTTCTACGAGCATGACGGCTACGACGTCGAGGGCATCGGCCGCGCAGCCTTCGCCAACCTGGAGAGCGGTGACATCAGCCAGGGCGCGTCCACCATCACCCAGCAGCTGGCGCGCACCGCACCCGAGGTGGGCAACCAGCGCGACGGCATCGAGGCCTTCTGGCGGAAGTTCCGCGAGATCGCCTATGCGGTGGCCCTGGAGGAGCGCTTCACCAAGGACGAGCTGCTGTCGCAGTACCTCAACCAGATGAACTTCGGCGAGCGCGCCTACGGTCTCGCCGCGGCGGCGCAGGAGTACTTCGGCATCACCGACGTGAGCCAGCTCACCGTGGAGCAGGGCGCGCTGCTCGCCGCCCACCTGCGCCGCCCCAGCGAGAACGCGCGCAACGCTCCCGAGATCGCCCTGTTCCGCCGCGACGCGGTGCTGGACGGCATGGTCGTCGAGGGCTACCTGACCGCCGAGGCGGCCGGGGCCGCCAAGGCGGTCCCCATCACCGTGCTCCCGCCGTCGCCCGAGCCGCGCCCCTACGACTTCATCGCCGATGCGGTGGTGCAGGAGTTCCTCACCGCACCGGAGTTCGCGCAGTTCGGCGCCAACGTGGAGGAGCGCCAGCGTGCCCTGTGGTTCGGCGGGCTGTCCATCCGCACCTCGCTGGACCCGCGCCTGCAGGACATCGCCACCGAGGTGCTGGCGGCGAACTACTCCGGTGACCCCGCCCAGCCCACCGGCGCGATCGCCGCGGTGGAACCGGGGACCGGCCGCATCCTGGCCTGCCAGGGCGGGCTGGCCTACGGGACCGAGCAGTTCGACCTGTGCCGGCAGGCGCGCCGCCAGCCGGGCAGCGCCGCCAAGCCGTTCACCTATGCCGAGGCCGTGCGCCAGGGCTTCCCGATCGGCATCCCGCTGACGGGCACCAGCCCGTCGTACTACGAGGACGAGCCGGGGTGGGAGCGCTCCGAGGGCGGCATCATCAACTACGGCAACGCCAGCTACTCGGGCCTGACCATGGCGACCGCGCTGGCCAAGAGCGTCAATACCGCGACCGTCCAGCTCGCCAAGGTCGTGGGTCCGGACAACGTCTTCAACCTCATGGGGCAGATGGGCATCAACGTCGATGCGGCGATGTACAACCCCGAGGTCAATGCCAGCCCCCGCAACACCGCCAGCATCCTGGGCGGGTTCGCCAGCGGGGTGACGCCCCTGGAGATGGCCTCGGCGTACGGCACCTTCGCCAATGACGGCGTCCACGTCCGCCCGCACTTCATCGACCGGGTGGAGGACCGCATGGGCACCGCGGTCTACCAGTCCCAGATCCCTGGCGCGCGGGTGTTCGAGCCGCCGGTGAACGCCACCATCATCTCCCTGATGACGGGATCGGTGCGCGGCGGCGGCACCGCCCCCCGGGTCACCCCCGCGCTGGCGCCGTGGCCGGTGGCCGGCAAGACCGGGACGACCAACGAGAACAAGGACGCCTGGTTCGTGGGCTACACCCCCACGCTGGCCGCTGCAAGCTGGATGGGGGTGCGCCAGCCGCGCAGCATGGGCCGCGCCTCCACGGGTGGGTCGGTGCCCACCACGGTGTGGACGCAGTTCATGCAGCGGGCCCTGGAGGGCCAGGCGCCGGTGCCGTTCCCGCAGGCGCCGGCGGGCTTGGGCCGGGTGGCCGCCGGGCAGCCCGTCACCGTCCCGGCTGTGGTGGGCCAGTCCCAGTCCGCGGCGCTCCAGGCGCTCACCTCCTCCAAGCTGTTCGGCCAGGTGCGCACGGCGCCCGCCCGGTCGCGTGCGGGAACGGTGGTGGCCCAGAGCGTGGCCGGCGGCCAGCCCGCCAGCGCCGGCGACATCGTGGTGATCACCGTCTCCAGCGGTCCCGCGCCGCCCCCGCCCCCCCAGGCGCCCGCTCCGCAGGCGCCTGCCCCGCCCGCCGCGACGCCGCCCCCCGCCGCGACGCCGCCGCCCGCCACCACGCCGCCTCCCACCTCCCCGCCGGCGCCCGGCTGACGCTCCGCCGTTTCGTTCTCCTCCCGAGCGGCAACAAGGTATGGGCTAAGGGGAGCTAATATTGCTCTCTGAGCCGTGAGGAGAGCCGAACCATGACCGACCTGTATCTCGCCGACCGCCTGGCCCCGCCGCCGCCCTCGGGCGCGCCACCGCTGCCGCGGGCGCGGGGCCCGTTGACCGCCTTCCTGCTCGACCACCTGACGCAGGAGGTGCACCCCCTGCCGGCGGCACCGGAGGCGGGCGACGACCCGCTGGACGGCGAGGACGCCGCGCTCGCGCTGTACCTGTGCTACGAGCTGCACTATCGCGGGCTCGAGGGTGTCGACGACGGCTGGGAGTGGGAGCCGTCGCTGCTCGCGGTCCGCGCGCGGCTGGAGGAGGGGCTCCTGCGGCGGCTCATGGAGGAGGTCGGCAGCCCGCGGTCCCAGCCCGTCCGGCCCGCCGACGTCGAGATGGCGCTCTACCGCTTCCTGCACCCCGAGACGGGGGGCGACGGCGTGTCGCTGTCGGCCTGGATCGCCGAGCACGCGACGCTGGAGCAGATGCGGGAGTTCGCCGTCCACCGCTCGGCCTATCAGCTCAAGGAAGCGGACCCGCACACCTGGGCCATCCCGCGCCTGGCCGGAGCGGCGAAGGCCGCGATGGTGCAGATCCAGGCCGACGAGTACGGCGAGGGTGTCGAGACCGACATGCATCAGGCCCTGTACGCCGTGAGCATGCGCGAGCTCGGTCTGGACTCCCGCTACGGCGCCTACCTCGACGTGCTGCCGGGCCGCACCCTGGCCACCGTCAACCTCGTGTCCTTCCTGGGGCTCCACCGGCGCTGGCGCGGTGCGCTCGTGGGCCACCTGGCGGTGTTCGAGATGACGTCGGTGGAGCCCATGGGCCGCTACGTCGCGGCCCTGAGGCGTCTGGGGTTCGGCCCCGAGGCCCGGCACTTCTACGAGGTGCACGTGGTGGCCGACGCCCACCACGAGAAGGTCGCGGCCCACGATCTCGCCGGCGGCCTCGCCCGCGACGAGCCGCAGCTCGCCGCCGACATCCTGTTCGGCGCCCGCGCCATCACCGCCCTGGAGGCCCGCCTGTCCGCCGAGCTGATGGACTGCTGGCGTTCCGGCCGTTCCTCGCTGCGCCAGCCGCTGCTGCTGGCCGCGTAGGCGGCGGCTCATCCGCTGGAGGCGCGCTGCCGCCATGGCAGCCCGCCGTCAGCGCGGGAGACGGTCGCGGACGTGGCGGACCGCGCGGGGCAGGATCTCGGATGGGTCGCCGTCGAGCCGGCACTCCATCGCGAGGTAGCCGCCGTACCCGGTGGCGACCAGGGCGTCCAGGACCGCGGCGAAGTCGACGTGCCCGCGACCGGGGGCCAGCCGGTTGCTGTCGGACAGATGGACGTGGCCCAGCGCCACGCTGCGCACGGCGCTGGCGAGCTCGCGCTCCTCGATGTTGGCGTGGTAGGTGTCGAGCATGACGCCCAGACCCCGCCCCCCGGCCGCCACCACCAGCGCCGCCGCCTGCGCGACGGTGTTCACCATGTGGTCCTCGTAGCGGTTGAGCGGCTCGACCCACAGCGTCACGCCCTCGCGCACGGCGTGCTCGCCCAGCCCGGCGAGCAGCTCGGCGAGCACCTCGCGGTCCTGCGCGGGCGTCCGCGGCGGGTCGACGAAGGGCGGGAGCCGGTTGGACCACAGTCCCCAGGCGGCGGGCGTGATGACACCGAGCCCACCCAGCTCCGCGACCACCGACAGCTGCGAGCGCAGGTTGTCGGCGGCGTCGCGGCGGCGCGCCGGGTCGAAGTCGCCGATGAAGTGCGTCATCTCCGGGCAGACCCCCGACACCACGACGCCCTGCGCGCGGGCGGCGCGCAGCTCGGGCAGCCGGGCGCGCAGGCCGTGACCACCGGCCCCGCGCAGCTCGACGGCGTCGAAGCCCATCGCCCGCCCGGCGTCCCAGCGCTCGGCCAGCGAGGTCCCCGGCAGCAGCTGCTCCTGGCAGGCGAGGCGGATCATCCGTCGTCGCCGAAGTCGAGCACCACCTGCAGCGCGCCCTCGCCGCCGCGGTCCAGCAGGGCGAAGGCTGCGCCGGCCTCGGCCACCGGCAGCACATGGGTGACCAGGGCCCCGACGTCCAGCCGCTTGTCGGCGATCAGGTGCATCACCGTGCGCTCCAGGCGCTCCCGGTCCCAGCGGTGCGCGCTGCGGGCGCTGACCCCGGACGTCTGCGACGAGATCAGCTGGATGCGGTTGTGGTGGAACTCCTCGCCCAGCCGCAGCGCCGCACCCTCGCCCTGCAGGAAGCCGACGCACACCACCCGCGAGTTGTAGGCGGTGGAGCGGATCGCCTGCTGGAGGGCGGCATGTGAGCCGCTGACCTCGATCGACGTGTCCGCACCGCGGCCACCGGTCAGCGCGCGGATGCGCTCGGCAGGGTCGCCCTGGCGGAAGTCGATCGCCTCGGTCGCGCCGAACCGGCGGGCCAGGGTGAGCCGGTCCTCGATCCCGTCGACCGCGAGGACCTGCACGCCGCTGAGCAGGCACAGCTGGGTCATCAGCAGCCCGGGGACGCCCAGGCCGAACACGGCGATGGTCTCGCCGAGGTTGACCTCGGCGTCGTGCAGCCCGTTCAGCGCGATGGCGCCGATGCGCGCGAAGATCGCCCACAGCGGGTCGAAGTCCGCGGACAGCAGCCGGGTCTCGGCGTACGCGCCGGTCACCACATGGGTAGCGCGGTGCCCCCACGTTCCCCAGACCATGCGACCAAGCAGCGCGGGATCGACCGCCCGCCCCACCTCCACGACCCGTCCCACCTCCTCGTACCCCCAGCCGTCGAGGGGGTAGGCGTAGGAGGCGTCGCCGATGACGAACAACCGGCGCTCGGGGTCCCAGCGGCGGGACAGGTAGGGGTTGGACCCGCGGTAGGCGGTGAGCTCGGTCCCCGCGGAGATGCCGGAGTAGCGGGTCCGGAGGCGGACCTCGTCGGCGGCGGGCGCCCGCTCGGGCTCCTCGACGAGCACCACGTGGCCCGGCGCGGCGAACCGCACGACCTGGCCCATCCCCTCGGCTCCTCTCTCGTTCGCTCCTCCCGCCCACTTGTACCGCGCTTCGCACAGATGCCGCCGGAGGCGCTGGGGGACCGCCCCGCGGGCAGGTGTGGCGGACGTTCCCGGGCGGGCGTATCAGCGCAGGGGCTCGGCGCTCTGGTCTCTGACGTGTTCAACCATCTCGAGGAGACCGACGTGACCACCGCCGTGACCATCAGCCCCTTCCCGCTGACCAACAAGGGTGAGGAGGGCCACCCCGTCCAGACGCTGCAGCACCTGCTGCGGGCACGCGGCCACAGCGTCGCGGTGGACGGGGACTTCGGACCGCTCACCGAGGCCGCCGTCCGCGCGTTCCAGCAGTCCAAGGGCCTGACGGTGGACGGCCTGGTCGGCAACCAGACCTGGTCTGCGCTGATCATCCAGGTCGCCAAGGGCAGCACCGGCGACGCCGTGCGCGGCGTGCAGGAGGAGTTCCAGTTCCGCAACCTGTCCGGCGACCCCGCTCAGGGCGTGCAGATCGACGGCGACTTCGGCCCGAAGACCGACGCCGCGGTGCGCGGGTTCCAGGACGCGCTCGGCCTGTCGGCCGACGGCATCGTCGGCCCCCTCACCTGGCGCGCGCTGGTGAGCGGCATGCTCGCCGGTTGACCTCGCCGGTGGTGCACCAGCGGCGCTACAGCTTGGAGGCGCCGCTGGTGAGGCCCTGGATGTAGGAGCGCATGGAGAAGGCGAACAGCACGATCAGGGGAACGGCGGACAGCAGGTAGCCGGCCATGAGCGGGCCGAAGTCGGCGGAGGAGTCGTTGCTGGGGTTGCCGGTGAACGCCACCAGCGCCACGGACACGGTGCGATGGGCGGCGTCGAGGACCAGGCTCGGCAGCAGGTAGTCGTTCCACATGGCCACGATCTGGATGACCGCGACGCTGGCGAAGACCGGGCGGGCCAGCGGGGCGACGATGTTCAGCAGGACGCGGAACTCCCCGGCGCCGTCCACCCGTGCGGAGTCGATCATGTCCTGCGGGATCTCCTCGAAGGCCGCCTTGAGCACGAAGATCGAGAAGGCCTGGCCGGCGGCCGCGCTCGGCAGGATCACCGCGAAGTAGCCGCCGTCGATCACCTCCAGCCTGGAGATCTGCAGGTAGAGCGGGATCAGCAGCAGGAAGCTCGGCACCAGCAGCAGCCCGAACGTCAGCCAGTAGAAGATCTTCCAGCCGGGGAACTTGATGATGGCAAAGGCGTAGGCGGCCAGTGCGGCCAGCACGATGATGAGCGTGGTGCCCACCAGCGCGATGATGATGGTGTTGAGGATCGGCCCGCTGATGACGTCGGACGCGCGCGACCAGTTCGCCCAGGTGAGGCTGGCGGGCGGGAGCCACTGGTCGGCGCCGAACTGCGCGGGGTCCTTCACCGAGTTGACGATCAGGTAGTAGATCGGGAACAGGCTCGCGAACACGAGGATCGCCAGGATCCCGTGGCGTGAGGCGGCGGCGATGCGGTGGCTCACGTCACGCCTTCCTGGACCGGGTGAGCCGGTTCGCGGCCACGCTGAGCAGCAGGACCACCAGGAACAGGATCAGCGAGATCGACATGGAGTAGCCGAAGTCGCCGTACTCCACGCCGGTCCGGTAGACGTAGAGGATCGGGGTGAGGGTGGAGGTGCCCGGCCCGCCACCCGTCATCAGCAGCGGCTCCAGCAGCGCCTGCACGCTGGCGATGATGGCCAGGGTCACGAGGACCCGTGTCTGGGACACCAGCAGCGGGAGGTCGATGAACAGCACCCGGCGCCAGCCGGTGGCGCCGTCCAAGGCTCCGGCCTCGAGGATCTCACCGGGGATCGCCTGCAGCCCGGAGTAGAAGATCAGCAGGTTGAACGGGGTGACCCAGGGAAACCCCATGAAGATCAACGCGCCCAGCGCCGTGCTCGGCCGCGTCAGCCACGGCTGCTGCAGGGCATCGAGGCCGACGAAGCCGAGCACCTGGTTCACCAGGCCGTCGGACCGGTAGTAGAAGGTCCACAGCAGGATCGTGACGATGCCGGGGATGATGAGGGGCACCACGAACAGCGTGCGGTAGAGGTACTGCCAGCGCTGGCGCCGCACGTGGAAGATGAGCTCCGCGGCGAGGAAGGGCGGGACCACGGCCAGGAACACCTTGCCGATCGCCCACGGGATGTTGTTCAGCCCGGCCACCCGCAGGTTGCCGTCGCGAAAGGCGTTCGCGAAATTCTGCAGGCCGACCGCGCGCGGGGTGTTGAACCCGTCCCAGTCGGTCAGCGACCCCACGAAGGCCACGTACGCCGGGTAGTACATGAAGTAGCCCAGGATCACGAAGGTCGGGGCGATGAACAGCAGCCCGAGCCCCACCGCGCGAACGTTGCGCCGCCGCTGCGAGCGGCGCGGATCGTAGGCGGCGGAGCGGGCGGGCGCGACCCGCGCGCCCGCCGTCCTGCTGTCGGTCTGCAGCCCTGACGCGGGCGTGCTCACTCCAGGCCGTTCTGGGCCCGGAAGTCCGCGGCGGCGGTCTCCAGCAGCGGGGTCAGCTCGTCGCGGGCCTGCTCGATGGTGATGTTGCCGCCGAGGTAGTTGCCGAAGATGCGCTGCAGGTCGGTGTCGAGGTTCGGGGCGCTGAAGCCCACATACAGCGACTGCCAGGGCTGGTTCACGATGTCGGCGAACTCGGCGAGGTCCTCGACCGGCTCGGTGTCGGTGAAGCTGGGCAGGAACTGGCCGGTCTCGTTCACCACGGACTGCGCCGTCTCCGGCGTGCCGATGTAGCGCAGCCAGTCCAGGACGACCTCGGCCTTGCCCGGCTCCTCCATGGTGGAGTTGGCCTGCGCGGTGGAGATGGCGTACTGGTAGGCCCCGGTCGGGCCGCCGACCGCGCTGGCGGTGTCGTCACCGCTGGCGAACTCGTTGTCCTCGGGGGTGATGGTCGGGAAGGGGAACGAGGCCCAGGTGAAGGGCACCTCGGCGCTGGCGAGCTCGCGGGCGGTCTGGGACCCCGAGTAGTACATCGCGGCGTCGCCGGCGAAGAAGTCCTGCTTCGCGCGGTCGTTGCGCTCGGCGGGGGCGGTGATGTAATCGGGCTGCCAGGTGTCCGTGGCCTGCTTGAAGGTCGGCCACCAGGCCAGGAAGCGGGGGTCGGCCGGCGAGAGGATGCCCTCGCCGATGGCCAGGGCCTCGTCCGCCCCAGAGAAGCCGGGCGCGCCGTCGAGCTGGGTGATGGCCTCGAAGTCGTCGCTGTACAGGTCCGACAGCCAGTGGCGCTGCATGTGGCCGTAGTAGGGGACGAAGGCCACGGGGGTGATGCCGGCGTCGCGCAGGGTGGTGCAGAGTTCCACGAACTCGCCCCAGGTCGCCGGCGGCTCGGTGATGCCCGCCTGCTCGAACAGGTCGGCGTTGTAGTACCAGCCGGTGGTGACGAAGTCGCCGTTGATGTTGTACGAGGCGCCGCTGCCCGCGCGGGTCGCCTCGATCACCTGCGGGTTCATCGCCTCCGCCCAGGTGTCGTACTCCGGCGCGTAGGGGTTGGGTTCCTCGAAGGCCGGTGCCAGATCGTAGGCGATGCCCTCCGGCAGGGAGCCGTTCAGCGCCGCCCACTGGCCCCAGTAGACGTCCCACAGCTCACCGGCCGCGGCCTTGACCCGGACCTGTTCGGTGTAGACGTCGAACTTCTCGTCCACGAACTCCACGGTGACGCCCGGGTGCTCCTCGGCGAAGCCGTCCGCCGCGTCCTGCAGCGCGGTCAGCCCGTAGCTGTTGGCCACCTCGGCGTTCGGCGTGTACTCCTGCGCGAACATCGTGATGGTCCCCGTCCACTCCTCGGCGGGGGACTCGCCGGCGCCGATGGTCTCGGCCTCGTCGCCGCCCTCGGAGCTCGCACCCGGCAGGCACGAGGTGGTCAGGGCCAGCATCCCGGCGGCGACCGCCAGGGTGCGGACGGACCTGCGGACGTGACGCGACATGGCGGCTCCTCTGACGGTTCCCTTCACACCTGAGACCGCATCATGTCGCGCCAACACGGTTTTGGCGAGCCTTAGCAACACGCGCCCTCGGTGGCGGAGGTCAGAGGAGAGGTCCAGAATGGGCCGTGCCCTCGACGGATCGGAACCCGTGGTGTTCGGTTTGATCGGCTTCCTGGTGGCCGGCCTCGTGATCGGGGCGCTCGCCCGCCTCGTGCTCCCCGGCCAGCAGCGGCTCAGCATCTGGATCACGCTGCTGATCGGCGTGATCGGCTCCGTGATCGGCGGCACCATCGCCAACCTGCTCGGCACCGGTGACATCTTCGAGCTGAACGTGCTCGGCTTCATCGTGTCCGTCGCGGCCTCGGTGGGCCTGCTCGTCGCCGCGGACCGCATGGGCATCGGCGCGGGGACCGGCCGCGGGTCGATCGGCCCCGGCCGCCGCTGACCCCGCACAGCAAGAGGCCCCCGTCTCCGGGGGCCCCTGCGCACCTGCGGGTGGGACGTGGGTCGTCAGTCGTCGTCCACCGCGTCCGCGGAGGCGCCGACCACGGCGAAGCCCTCGTCGAGCTGGACATCCACCTGGCTGCCGTCGTCCAGGGTGACCTCGACCTCGTAGTAGCTCTCCTCGTCACCGACCTCGGTCTCGGTGACGCGACCCTCGCCGGTCTCGGCGAGCGCGGCCTCGGCCGCCTGGTCGTGGGCGTCGCCGGTGATCGCGGCTTCGGTGCCGTCGTCGCCGGCGCTGGCCGTCGCGATACCCGTGCCACCCAGCGCCGCGACCGCGAGTGCGGCTGCGGCGATGATCGCGGCGTTGCGCTGCTTCATCGTGGTGTCCCCTTCTGTGAACCTGCTCGGGCTGAGCCGGGCAACCGTAGGGGCCTGCCCCTGAACCTCACCTGAACGCCGCGTTCAGCCGAGGTTCAGCGGGAGCGCACAGGATCGGTGAGCATGGGGCGTCAGTGATCAGATCATGAAGCTGCTCGTCGTCGAGGACGACGCCAAGATCGCCGGCACGGTCAAGCGCGGCCTGGAGGCGGAGGGCTTCGACGTGGCGATCGCCGGCGACGGCCTCGACGGGCTGTGGATGGCCACCGAGTACCACTTCGACCTCATCGTCCTCGACATCATGCTGCCGGGCCGCAACGGCTACCAGGTCTGTGCGGACCTGCGGCGGGCCGACAACTGGACCCCCATCCTCATGCTCACCGCCAAGGACGGCGACCTGGACGAGGCCGAGGCGCTGGACACCGGCGCGGACGACTACCTGACCAAGCCGTTCTCGTTCCCCGTCCTCGTCGCCCGCGTGCGCGCCCTCGCGCGGCGCACCCGCGGAGGGGCGCCGGCGCCGGTCGAGGCTGGC
>Ga0136617_10005161_pt1 | contig 11671 bp, 14 predicted proteins | sample AntDrymUQ3222106_2_FD_129672 | JGI IMG/M metagenome (GOLD analysis project Ga0136617, IMG submission 129672) | Polar desert sand microbial communities from Dry Valleys, Antarctica - metaG UQ322 (21.06) | ecosystem: Environmental > Terrestrial > Soil > Desert | place: Antarctica: Dry Valley...
CTCCCAGCCATCGAACCCGTCCGGAGGCGGGAAGTCGGTCAGCCACTCTCCGTCGACGCCCTGCCAGACGGTCAAGCCCTCGAAATCGTCTTCCGCGGGCGCGGGCTTGGGGTGGAGGCGCAGGTAAAGCTTGCGAAGATGACACATGCCATCTGTGTCATCCTGTCCCGGATCGCGGGCGGATTCGGGCCAGTCGCAGGCGTCCATCCGATCGAGCAGGCCGCTGAATTCGGTGCGCGCGCATTGGTCGCCGGTCCAGCTTTCCATGGCGTCGGTATCGAGCGTGGCGACGTCGATCTCGGCGGGGAGGCCGACGCCGAAATCCCGATAGGCGCGCAGCCGCGCCAGCAGCGCCCGCTCGGCGCCGGCCGCGGGCGTGTCGCCGTCGCAGGCCGGAGGCTCTTGGGGCGCGCGCGCCTCGCCGCCGGCCGCCGGGTTGGGGAAGCGGGCGGCGATGAACGCCTCGGCACCCGCGACGCCCTGGGGCAGCAGATCGAGGAACCGGTCATATTCCTGGGCGATGGCGCGGGCGACCGGCGCGCCTTCGCCCAGGCCCTCCGCCTGGCGATCGAGCCGGGTGAGAACGGCCATGGTCAGGCGGTTGTCGTAGCGGTGGCGCTCGGCGACGAGCTCGCCGTTCCGATAGACGCGGTCGATGACGCCGTGGCGCGAGCGCGACATGACGTCGTCGGCGACCGCGCCGCGCGCGATCAGGAGCGCCGCGTCCCAGGCGAGCGCGAAGGCCCCGGCCCGAGGCGGCGCGGCGGCGCGCGTAGGCGGCGTTGCGGCTCATCCCGCAGGCGCGGCAGGCGTCGGCGACGACCCCGGTGTCGGCGAGCGTGGCGAAAAAGGCGCGTTCCTTGATCGGATCCCAGCCGTCGTGGCGGGTGCGGGGATCGGCGGGCAGCGGGGGATTGGCGTCGTGCGGGTTGTGCGGCCAGGGTTCGAGCAGCTTCGAGGAGACCAAACCGGGCGCGGCGCCGTCGCGGGTGAGGCTGAGCTCGAAATCGGCGGGCAGATGCGGATGGCCGGGCTCGCGGCCGGCATTGCGGATGCCCTCGGTGACGCCCTGCCAATAAGCGGCCCGCGCCTCCTCGCTGGCGAAGACGGGGCCGTCCTCCCCCTCCTCCTCATAGATGGGATATTGGGGAGAGGCGGGCTCATCGGTCGCCGCCTCGGGGGTGAACATGTTCCTGTTATGTTCCATCCGGCAGGGTGGATCATGGATGGGGGGCTGTAGGAAAGTGTTTTGTGGTTTGCGCCTTCGCGGGGGGCAAAAATGGGTTGGCGCGATGGTGCGAAGAGAAAAGGGAGGGGGGCTGCCCGATTTGCCGAGGCTAGGCGGTAATGAGAATCTGAATGCTCTCTGCAGGCACCCCAAAGAAGACCGAGAGCCCGTTCTTTGCTTCGGCAATCGACAAACCCTTTCCCGGGGCCGCGCCGACCGGCTCGCTGACTGCAGAATCATCGTTCCGGCCAGGCATCGGGGTGAAGTCGAGCGCTGCGATGTCGATCTTGTTCTGACGGCACTGGCCGACATCGGAATAGGTCACCGGATTGCGCGACGACCCGTGGCGAAAGCTGGGAACCTCGACCAGCGCATAGTCGCTGAACTCGACCAGATAGCGATCACGGTTGTTGCGGCGACCCAGCTTCTTCAGGCCCGACACCTTACCCACCATGAATGCGGAATTGTGCTGTTCGGGGCGCATCCCACATTCCTCGTCATGAGCGTGGTCGGAATTGCGGGTGCAAACGACATAGCGGATATGGCTCATATGTTTTGCGTTTAACACCCAAGACTGGGTGCCGCCGTTTTGCAGCATCTGCTCCACGGTCTTAGCGGTAAAAACTACCAGTACGCCATCATCAGAATCATGCATCGCGGGTCTCCTTCTGAATCCGCTATGCCGGAACCCGTTATGTGTTGCAAACTGTTTTATCACTAACATATCCCGGGTATTACAGTTCCCCCGGCGCTCTCGCGCGGATCGCCAGGGCGTGGATGCGGTCGAGCATCAGGTCGCCGAGCGCGGTGTTGACGGCGCGCTGGCGGGCGAGGCGGGTCATGCCGGCGAAGGCGACCGCCTCGATCTCGACGGTGAAATGGCTTTCGCCGCTGCCGTCGTCGCCCGAATGGCCGCGATGCCTGGCGCTGTCGTTGATTATCGCGAGCCGGGCGGGAGCGAGCGCGGCGCGCAGGCGTTTCTCGATTTCGGCCGCGAGTGCGCCGGTTACAGGCTGGGTCATCGCCCCTATATAGCGGGATCGGTTCGAGAAAGGCAGACGTGGCGAGCGCGGGTAAAAGACAGGCACGGTTTCACGGACGGGTCGAGGGGCAGGCGCATTGCTCGCATGCCGGCTGCACCGAGGCCGGCGAATTCCGCGCGCCGCCGTCCGACGGCCGCCGCCCGGGGTCGGACGGGCCGGGCGACTGGCTGTTCTTCTGCCTCGACCATGTCCGCGCGTTCAACGACAGCTACAATTATTTCAGCGGGATGAGCACAGACGAGATCGAGCGCGCGCAGACCCCTTATGGCGGCTGGGAGCGCGAGACCCGCGCTTTCTCGGCCAACGGATCGCCGACCCCGAAATGGGCCGATTTCACCGACCCGCTCGACGCGATCGGCGCGCGCTTCCAGCGCCGCGACGATCTGCCGCGCCGCGACGGGCGCGAGTTGAGCGAGGCCGACCGCAAGGCGCTGGGCGTGCTCGGGCTCGGCACCGACGTCGACCGCAAGGCCTTGCGGATGCGCTACACCGAGCTCGTCCGCCGCTTCCACCCCGACCGCAACGGCGGCGACCGCGGTCACGAAAAAGCGCTGCAGGCGGTGATCGACGCCTATACCGCGCTGAGGGGCCGGCCGGCCTTCGCCTGAAGCCCTCGCTTGCGGAGAGAAGGTTCAACCTTCGCGTTTCATCTTTTCCTGCCGCGCCACTTCGCGCGCGCTCGGTTCGTGGGCCTGGAAGCTGCCGACCGGCACGTCGCCCGCGGGTTCGTAGGTGGCGATCGTCACGCCGGTGCCGCTCGCTTGCCGGTCGACCATTTTCATCGCGAACGGCGGGGTGCCGTCGCCGAACAGCTTTTTGCCGCCGCCGAGCACGATTGGGAAGGTCATCACCACCAGCCGGTCGATCAGCCCCGCGGCGAACAGTTGCGGGTAGAGGGTCGTGCTGCCCTGGATCACCAGATCGGGGCCGTCGCTCGCCTTGACCGCGCGCACCGCGTCCATGCCCGGCACGTGGTGGCTGTTCCGCCATTCCAGCGGGGCGTTGCTGTGGGTCACGACATATTTGTTCGCCTTGTCGAACGCCGTCCCGATCGGGTCGTCCGCGTCGGCATAGGGCCAATAAGCCGCGAAAATGTCATAGGTGTTGCGGCCGAGAAGCAGGTCGAATTCTCCCTCGAACAGCGTGTCCACCACCTTGCCGAGCGCGTCGTCGAAATAGGGGAAGACCCACCCGCCCAGCGTGAAGCCGCCGGTCCAGTCCTCGGTCGGCCCGCCCGGCCCCTGCATGACGCCGTCGAGCGAGACGAAGGCGCCGCCGACGATCTTACGCATCGGCCTTCTCCCCGTCGGCGGCGCGCTCGAGCGCGGCGATGTCGATCCGTTTCATGTCCATCATCGCCGCGAACACGCGCCGCGCCTTGGCGGTGTCGGGATCGGCCATCAGCGCGAGCAAGCGGCGCGGCACGATCTGCCAGGACAGGCCGAACCTGTCCTTCACCCAGCCGCATTGCTCGGCCTCGGGAACCGCCGACAGCGCGTCGGTCAGACGGTCGGTCTCGGCCTGGTCGTCGGTATGGATCTGGAACGAGACCGCCTCGTTGAACGTGAAGTGCGGGCCGCCGTTGAGGCCGACATATGCCTGGCCGGCGAGGGTGAACTCGACCGTCAGGGCATCGCCTTGTTTGCCGCTCGGATAATCGGCGGGCGCCTTGTGGACCGCGTCGATCCGGCTGTCGGGCAGCAATGCGATGTAGAAATTGGCGGCTTCCTCGGCATTGCCGTCGAACCACAAACAGGGCGTGATCTTGCGCATCGTGTCTCTCCTTCAGCGCGTGGCCGCGACGAGCGCGAAATGGGCGCCCTGCGGGTCGATGCCGTTGACGATCCAGTTCCCGCCCGGCACCTCCATCGGCCCCATCGCGATTTGCCCGCCGCCGGCCTTGACCCGCTCGACCGCGGCATCGATCGCGTCGACGGTGAAATAATATTGCCAGGCGCCGGCGGGCATTTCGGCGGGCTTGTCCATGGTTGCGCCGACCATATCGCCGCCGGTGGCGAAGAAACGATATTGGCCCATCGGCCCCATGTCCATCGCGCCGTCGGCGGTCCAGCCGAACTGCCCGGAGTAGAAAGCGAGCGCCTTCTCCCCGCCATCGGCGGCGTGGAGCTCGTGCCAGCCGACATGGCCGATCGTTTGCGGCGGAACCGGCGGGGGCTCCTGCTCCATGGGGAGCGGCGTCATCAACTCGAACATCGCGCCGCCGGGGTCCGCGACGATCGCGAAGCGGCCGACATTGGGGATGTCGCCGGGAGGCATGTGGATCGCGCCGCCGGCCTCTTCGATCCGCTTGGCGGCGGCGTCGGTGTCGGCGACGCCGATCACGCCGACCCAGCCCGGCCGCGCGCCGCCGGCCTTCATGTCGTCGGAGAGCGCCATCAGGCCGCCGACCGGGCGGTCGCCCGCCGACAGGATCGTGTAGCGGAAATCGAGATCGGCCATGTTCTGGTCGGCGGCGGTCCAGCCGACGACTCCGGTATAGAAGGTGATCGCCGCGTCCTGATCGGACGTCATCAGCTCGTACCAGATGAATTTATCGGGTCCGTCGGTCATCGTCTTGCTCCCTTCAGGCGTCGACGAGCGGCGCGAACCCGCCCCAGAACATGCGTTTGCCGTCGAACGGCATGGAGTCAGGGTCGGGCTTCATCCGCTCGTCCGCCATCACCTTCTCCCAGCCGCTGTCGCGGGCCTGTTTGGACGGCCATTCGACCCACGAGAAAACGACGGTCTCGCCGCCTTGCGCCTTTACCGCGCGCTTGAAGTCGGTGACCTTGCCGTCCTGGACATCGTCGCCCCAGGCCTCGACGACGCGGGTTGCGCCATATTGCTGGAATATCGGCGCCGCCTTGGCGGCCATCGCGCGATACGCCTCCTTGTTGCCGGCGGGCACCGGCACGACGAAGCCGTCGGCATAGCCCATGGTTCCGCCCGTTTGCTCGTCGAGCAACGCCGCGAAGCCGCCCATGATCACGCGCTTGCCGTCGAACGGCATCTGCTCGCCCATTGCCTCCATGCGCGGGTCTTCCATCATCTTCGCGGTGGCGGCGTCGCGCACCTCTTTCGAGGGATATTCGATCCACGAGAAGACCACCGTCTCGCCTGCCTCGGCGTTGACCGCGCCCTTGAAGTCGGTGATCTCGCCGTCGGGCACGTCATCGCCCCAGCATTCGGCGACGCGGGTCGCGCCGAGCTCGCGGAAGATCGGCGCGGCGTCGGCGGCATGCTTGCGGAACTCTTCCTTGCGCACGGTCGGCACCGCGAGCACGAATCCATCGACATAGGTCATCTTTCTCTCCCATTGCGAATCGCTGTTTGACGCTGATGGCAGCATGAGTTATAAAATGCAACTATGAAGTTATCTAAGCTAACAAAGGTGCCACAGCCGGTCCGGCGCCGCTACGACGACGCCTGCGGCACGGCCCATGCGCTCGACCTGATCGGCGAGCGCTGGGCGCTGCTCGTGATGCGCGAGCTTATGCTCGGTCCAAAACGGTTCGGTGACATTCGCGCCGATTTGCCCGGAATCAGCGCCAATGTGCTGACCCAGCGGCTGGAGGGGTTGGAGGTGGCCGGATTGCTGGTGCGCCGCAAGCTGCCGCCGCCGGCCGCGGTGCAGGTCTACGAACTGACCGAATGGGGCCTGGAAGCCGAGCCGATCGTCAAGTCGCTCGGCCGCTGGGCGGCGCGTTCGCCGGCCCACGATCCGACCTTGCCGATCAGCGCCTCGTCGCTGATGCTGTCGTTCCGCACGATGTTCGACCCCGCCCGCGCCAAGGGGATCGACGCGCGGATCGGGTTCGACCTCGGCGCGGAAAGCTTCCTGGCCCGCCTGCGCAAGCGCCGGCTCGATATCGCGCGCGGCGAAACCGGCGCGGCCGATGTTCGCTTCACCGGCGCGCCCGCGGCGCTGGCGGCGGCGGTCTATGGCGGCCAGCCGTTCGAGATGCTGGAGGAGGCGGGCGCGCTGCGGGTCGAGGGCGACCCGGCCCTCGCCCGGCGTTTCGCGACCCTGTTCCCGCTCCCTGCGAAGGCCCCCGCATAGGTTGCGGCGCGCGGCGCGAGGCCCTACCGGGCATATTCATGACCGATATCCCCAATGTGAACCCCGACAGCCGCGACGCGACCGTGCTTTCGGCCCCCGACAAGATGGTCAAGGTGCGCGACGCGTTCGGGATCGACAGCGACATGGAGGTCCCCGCGTTCAGTGAGGCCGACGAGCGCGTGCCCGATCTCGATCCCGCTTATGTGTTCGACCCCGACACCACGCTCGCGATCGCGGCCGGCTTCGCCAAGAACCGCCGGGTGATGATCCAGGGCTATCACGGCACCGGCAAGTCGACCCATATCGAGCAGGTCGCGGCGCGCCTCAACTGGCCGACCATCCGCATCAATCTCGACGCCCATATCAGCCGGATCGACCTCGTCGGCCGCGACGCGATCATGCTGCGCGACGGCCAGCAGGTCACCGAGTTCCGCGAGGGACTGCTGCCCTGGGCGCTGCAGACCCCGACCGCTCTGGTGTTCGACGAATATGACGCCGGCCGCCCCGACGTGATGTTCGTCATCCAGCGCGTGCTCGAGACCGAGGGCAAGCTGACCTTGCTCGACCAGAATCGGGTGATCCGGCCCAACCCGTGGTTCCGGCTGTTCGCGACCACCAACACGGTCGGCCTCGGCGACACGACCGGCCTCTATCACGGCACCCAGCAGATCAACCAGGGCCAGATGGACCGCTGGAACATCGTCGTCACGCTCAACTATCTGCCGGCCGCGACCGAGGCGCTGATCGTGCTCGCCAAATCGGGCGAATATGACACGCCGGGCGGCAAGGAGACGGTCGACAAGATGGTCAAGGTCGCCGATCTGTCGCGGCAGGGCTTCGTCAACGGCGACATCTCGACCGTGATGAGCCCGCGCACGGTGATTTCGTGGGCGCAGAACGCGCTCATATTCGGCGACGTCGGCTTCGCGTTCCGGCTGTCCTTCATCAACAAATGCGACGAAGCCGAGCGCCCGCTGATCGCCGAATATTATCAGCGCGTGTTCGGCAAGGATCTGCCGGAAAGCGTGGTGGGGAAGGCGTGAAGAGGCTGTCCGGCCTCACCATTCACGCCGCCAACGCCCGCTTCGCTTCCTCCGGCATGTGCGCGATCACGCTGAGATAGGCCGCCGCGGCGCCGTCGGGGCGGCGACGCCCTTGCTCCCAACCTTTGAGCGTCGGCAGGGGGATGCGGTAGGCGCGGGCGAACTCTTCCTGGGAGAGTTTGGTCGACTTCCGGATCGCGCGCACGTCGGGGACATCGACATTGACGACATGCACGCGGCACTCGTTGGGCTTTCCCGACGTGTAGTCGAGCGCCTCCCGCATGCTTGCGACGAGCTCTTCGCCCAAGGTCCTGGTCATCGTTGGTTCCTCTTCGGCTGGTTCGCCTTGATCGCGGCGGCGAGCGCACTCAGCGTCCGCTTCTGATCGCTATCGATATTTTCCGTGTCCGACTTGGTGTGGGCAAAGAGCAAGAATAGCGGAACGCTCTCATCATGGTAGAAGTATAGCACCCGAGCACCGCCGCGCTTGCCGCTACCCGCCCGGCCCCAGCGCAGCTTGCGAATGCCGCTCGTGCCGGGAATGACGACCCCCGCTTGCGGATTGACCGCTATATGGTCGATCAGCGCCACGCGCTCGGCTTCATCCCAAATCTTCTCCGCCTCCCGCGCAAACCCGTGAGTCTCGACGATCGTGATCGGCTTGATCGGCATCCAATCGGCGCTATACGTCAGTGACGCCCTTTCGACAAGATACCCTCTTTACTTGTCTGTTATCCCCGCGCCCGCCTAAAGCCCGATCCGATGGCCGAACAAAATCCCCTCGAAGCCTTTCGGCATGTCCTCGCGGGCGCGTCGCGGGCGATTGCGCGGGAGGCGGAGCTCGAGCTTGGCTTCACCACCGAATTGCCCGGCGTTACCGGGCGCAGCGTCAAGGTGCCGATGCCGGGGCGGACCCTGCCCGGGCGCGAGGTCGCCGAGGCGCGCGGGTTCGCCGACGCGGCGGCGCTCAAGCTGCGGCACCACGATTCGGCGCTGCACGCGCGCAACATTCCCGGCGACGAGATCGCGCGCGGCGTGTTCGACGCCGCCGAGCAGGCCCGGGTCGAGGCGCTCGGCGCGCGGGCGATGGAAGGGGTGCGCGCCAATCTGACCCAGGCGGTCGAAATGCGGATGCGGACCGACCCGATCACCCGCGCCCGCAACCGCGACGAAGTGCCGCTCGCGACCGCGGTCGCGTTGATGGTCCGCGAGCGGCTGACCGGCGCGGCGCCGCCCGAGGCGGCACGCGCGGGTCTCAAGCTGGTATCGGACTGGATCGAGGACAAAGCCGGCGGCGACCTCGACGCGCTCGGCCTCGCGCTCGACGACCAGGCCGCGTTCGCCGCGCTCGCCACCAAATTGCTCCGCGACCTCGAGCTGATCGAAAGCGAGCTTCCCCAAAACGATCCCGCCGACGGTGACGAAGGCGAAGGCGACGACCGCGACGAAGGCGGCGACCAGGACGAGCAAGGCGACGAAGGCGGCGGCGAGGGCGAGGCCGAGCTTCGCGTCGAGCAAGGCGAATCGGGCGAGGAGGAGAGCGACGGCGATTATGCCGAGGATGCGTCCGAGCAAGACCACGATGGCCTAAGCGAGGAAGGCGAGGAGGGCATGCTGCCGGTCCGCCCGAACCGGCCGATGTCGGACATGCCCCCGCATTTCGACTATCGCATCTTCACCACCCGCTTCGACGAGACCGCCCCCGCCACCGAATTATGCGACGAGGAGGAACTGGGGCGGCTGCGCGCCTATCTCGACCAGCAGCTCGTCCACCTCCAGGGCGCGGTCACCAAGCTCGCCAACCGGCTCCAGCGCCGCTTGATGGCGCAGCAGAGCCGGAGCTGGGAGTTCGACCAGGAGGAAGGGCTGCTCGACGCCGCGCGGCTCGCCCGGGTGGTGATCAACCCCGCGCATTCGCTGAGCTACAAGGTCGAGCGCGACACCGATTTTCGCGACACGATCGTCACCCTGCTGATCGACAATTCGGGCTCGATGCGCGGGCGACCGATCTCGATCGCCGCGATCTGCGCCGACATCATGGCGCGCACGCTCGAACGCTGCGGGGTCAAGGTCGAATTGCTCGGCTTCACCACCCGCGCGTGGAAGGGCGGGCAGGCGCGCGAGAAATGGCTGGCCGACGGCCGCCCGCCGCAGCCCGGCCGGCTCAACGATCTGCGCCACATCGTCTACAAACGCGCCGACGAGCCGTGGCGGCGCGCGCGCCGCAACCTCGGGCTGATGATGCGCGAGGGGCTGCTCAAGGAGAATATCGACGGCGAGGCGTTGCTGTGGGCGCACGGCCGGCTGATCGCGCGGACCGAGGAGCGGCGCATCCTGATGGTGATTTCGGACGGCGCGCCGGTCGACGATTCGACCCTGTCGGTCAATAGCGGGACCTATTTGGAGCGGCATCTGCGCCAGGTGATCGGCTGGATCGAGGCCAAATCCCCGGTCGAGCTGATCGCGATCGGCATCGGCCACGACGTCACCCGCTATTATGAGCGCGCGGTGACGATCATGGACGCCGAGCAACTGGGCGGCACGATGGTCGAGCAGCTCGCGGCTTTGTTCGACGCGGCCTGACATGGTTGGGGCCCGGCGTTCCGAAGAACGCCGGGCCCCGCCCTCGGTACGCTACGCGAGGGTTTTGGTGAGGCTCGTAAGCTGACGCGATCTCGAAACTCGAAATCGCTCAGCGGCGGCAATCGCTCTTGTCGATCGCGCGCCCGGCCAAAGCTCCGACCGCGCCGCCCAGGATGGCGCCGGTCGTACGTCCGCCGCGGCGGCCGGCTACTTCGCGACCGAGCAGACCGCCGGCGACAGCGCCGAGGATGGTGCCGGTCGTCCCGCTGCAACGCTGGCCGTAGCCGCGATTGTCGTAGCGGTTATAGCCGTCGTAGCGGTTGTCGTAGCCGCCGCGGCCATAATAGGCCTGATTGCGGCTGTAATAATTGTCGCGCCCACGATAATTGTCGCGGCGGTGGCTCTGCTGGTAACGGCCCTGATCGTAATAGCCGTCACGGCCCTGGGCCATGGCGGCGGCCGGCATCACAGTCAGCGCTGCGGCGGCGGCGGTCAGGCCCAGTGTGAATTTCTTGATCATGGCGCGTCTCCTTTGCCGGCTGGGCGAGAGGTCTTCAAAAGCGACGTCGCTTGTTCCGGGCCTCGTCCTTGAGAAGCCTTATGACCCGATTCGTTTGAGCCGTGTCTGAATGCACATGTCAGCGATTGTTCATCGAAATCCGGCGCTCGAGCGGCTACCAGGTGGCATGCGCTTTCCGATCGCCGTCTCGGCCCTGCTGCTCTTGGCCAGCTTCGCGCCTTCCCCCGGGCCGGTCTCCGCGATGGCGGCGGCGCGGCTCGCGATAGCGTTCGACGCGCTGCCGCTCGACCCGAGCAATCCGGCCAGGCGAAGGGTAGGCGGCCTTGTCTATCTGGGCGGCTGGGCGATGCGCGGCGACGATCCGCGCTTCGGCGGCATTTCCGCGATGCATGTCGATAAGAAGCGGGTGACCGCGCTGACCGACGCCGGCTCGCTGATCCGGTTCGCCGTCCCCGGCGCGCGATCGGGCAAGGGGTCGATCGAGGCGCTGCGCGACGGGCCCGGCAATCCGGACAAGAAAAGCGACCGCGACGCGGAGAGCATGGCGATATATGGCGGCCAGGCCTGGATCGCGTTCGAAAAAACCAACGCGGTCTGGCGCTATCGCGGCGCGGACTGGCGGAGCGACGCGCACGCTTCGCCGCCGGCGATGCGCAAATGGCCATCCAACGCGGGCAGCGAGGCGATGCTGCGGCTGCCCGACGGGCGCTTCCTGATCTTTTCGGAGGGCAAGAAACGCGGCGACGGATCGACCGAGGCCCTGCTGTTCGACGGCGACCCGGCGCGCGCCGGGACCAAAGCTTCAAGCTTGGGCTATCGCGCGCCCGCCGGGTTCAGCATCACCGACGCCGCCTTGCTGCCGGACGGACGGATCCTGTTCCTCAACCGCCGCTTCGCATTGCTCGAGGGCGTCGCCGCCAAGCTGACGGTCGGGCATTTGTCGGCGGTGAAAGCGGGCGCGGTGCTGACCGGGCGGGAGATCGCGACCCTGCGCCCGCCGCTGACGGTCGACAATATGGAGGCGATGAGCGTCGCGCGCGAGGGCGAGAAGACGATCGTCTGGATCGCGTCGGACGACAATTTCAACGGATTGCAGCGCAACCTTCTGATGAAGTTCACGCTGGCGGAATGACCGTCAGGCCGCGGCCGCTTCGCCCTTCTTGGCGATTTCGCGCTTGAGGCGGCGGGCGGCGA
>Ga0136617_10005163_pt1 | contig 11670 bp, 16 predicted proteins | sample AntDrymUQ3222106_2_FD_129672 | JGI IMG/M metagenome (GOLD analysis project Ga0136617, IMG submission 129672) | Polar desert sand microbial communities from Dry Valleys, Antarctica - metaG UQ322 (21.06) | ecosystem: Environmental > Terrestrial > Soil > Desert | place: Antarctica: Dry Valley...
CCTACCGGCACCGGCGAACAGTACGGATTCGATCCGCGCTGAGGCGTCTCTTTGGAGCCGGTCTACTCGATGGGTGTAGAGGTCCATCGTGGTGGACCAGGACGCATGGCCGAGCAGCTGCTGCACCACCTTCGGGTGAATGCCGGCGGCGAGCGCCAGCGTCGCGCAGGAATGCCGGGCGTCATGCAACCGGATCACCGGGACGCCCGCGCCGCGGGCCAGGGACTGGAACAGGTCGGCGAGACGGGACGGGTGATAGCCGGAGCCGTCCTCGCGGACGAAAACCAGCCCGGTGTCGGTGTACGCCGATCCCCACGCGAGCCGCTCGCTCACGGATTGCCGCCGGTGAGCTCTCAGCGCTCCCAGTGCCTCGCCGCCCAGGTCGATCGTGCGGCGGCTGGTGCCTTTGGGCTCCTTGGTGACGATCTGCCAGTCCGCGTCTGTGGTGCGCTGGGAGACGACGCTCAGCGTTCGCTGCTCCAGGTCGACATCGGCCCATCGCAGTCCGGCCAGCTCGCCGCGACGCAGCCCGCATGCGAGCGCGAGCAGCCAGGCCGCATACAGCCGGTCGCCGGCAGCCGACCGCAGGAAAGTCTCGGCCTGCTCGGCAGTCCAGGTGCGCATCTCGATGCGGCGCCGCGCCGGCACCTTCGCGTACTGAGCCGGATTAGCCGCCAGCTGGCGGGACTCGACCGCATCGCTCAGCGCCTTGGTCAGGACTCGGTGTACCAGTCGCACCGTCGTCGGTGACAGCGCCCTCCCACCTTTGCCACCGCCGGCCAGCAGTTCGCCGTACAGCGCCGTCAGCGTCGACGCCATCAACGCGGACAACCGGATGTGCCCGATCCGCGGCTGGACGTACAGCTCGAGAATGCTTCGGTAGTTCGTCCAGGCCGACACGGCGAGGCTCAACCTCATGCCGGTCAGCCACTCCGCCAGGTATTCGCCGAGGGAGATCCGGCCGCCGACGGCCACGTCGCCGCGGGCCGCCTGCGTCAGAAACTCGGACAGGGCGGCCTCTGCGGACTTCCGGGTCGCGAAGCCGCCCTTGCTGAACTGCCGCCGCTTCTGGCCGCTGGTCGCCGCCACCACGTCGACCACGTACGACCAAGATCCGTGCGGCTTGCCGCAAGCCATCCGGCGGCCGCCATCCCTGCGCACCGGGCAGGGGCAACGCTTCACCGTCGAGCCCTTCACCGCACCTGCCTCCCGTGAGCATCCGTGAGCAGACGCCCTCAGGATAGGTCGGCGACGCGTGAGCGTGTGAGCATTTTGTGAGCAGTCGGGCATTCCGCGTCGATCATCGAACTCGCTCTATGCCGCTGAGCTGCGGTTTCTCTGTCGGGACGACAGGATTTGAACCTGCGACCCCTTGACCCCCAGTCAAGTGCGCTACCAAGCTGCGCCACGTCCCGGCCGGCGGTCAGCCTACCGCAGCGGTGAGGCGGCATGGATCTGAGCCGACTCGCTCTGTCGGCGGGCGATGTGGCCGCCTGCCCAGGTGACTACCGGTACGGCGTGGTTGCCCTAGCCGGGACGACCCTCGACGAAGCCGGCCGAGGTGAAGTCATTGTCGAAGGTCAACGCCTCGGAGAGGCGGCCCCGCCGCATCACCGCGAAACTGGTGGCATCCACAAAGGAGTACTCGCGGTCTGCGTGCTGCCGAAGCCATTCCCATGCCTCGATCTCAGCCCACCTGTGGAACACGAAGCACAGCGACGCGGCGGCTGCCATTCACGGCATCCAACATGCGGGTGGCGTCGGCGTGCCCTCGCCGGCGACGGATGAATGTCCAGGTTTCCCCGAGCTCATGATTGGTGGCGACAAACGCTCCGGGCTGCCCGCTCCACAGTGTCGTCGCCGTCGCATGGTTGGCAGCTCGGTGAAAGAACAGTGCTACCCAGACGAGGTGTCGACGAACTTCATGACCCGTACACCACGTCGTCGCGCGGCCCGGCTCGCCGTCGAAGCGTCCGACCAGGTCGTTGATCGGATCCACGTCGACAGATCGGCCAAGGTGATTGGTCACGAGGCGTCTGATGATCTCCGCCTTGGAGATTCCCTCCCGGGCCGCCTCCGCGCCGAGGGCATCGTCCGATTCGACCTCGAGATAGAACTGCAGTCGCTTCACGATCTGAGTATGCGCCGGCTGCGAGGCGTATACATCAGCTCGATTGACCGGCGATGGAGCGCTCCGCCGTACGACGTATCGGGTCGGCGAGGTCTACGCCGGAGCCGAGCAGCCGCCGCAGCTGCTCCGGTGACGCGCCGACCGCGACCGCGCCGATCGTGACGTCGTGGTCTGGCCGGTGCTCGACGACGATCCGACTGCCGGTCCGGACCCGCCCTGCCCGCAGGACCCTCAGGTAGGCGCCGGTGCGGCCAGCAGCCGCGAACCGGCGGTGGAAGCCGCGAATACCCATCCGGTAGGAGAGATTGGCGCAGGGCGTTCGCGGCATCGTCACCTCGACGAGGCACTCCGCCCGGCCAGTACCGATTCGCCACCGCTCACCGATCACCGCTCCGGTGATGTCGAGGCCGATAGTGGTCAGGTTCTCACCGAACAGGCCGGGAAGGATCTCGCGGTCCAACGCGGTTGCCCACCACTCGATGTCCTCGGCGGCGTAGGCGTAGACGGCCTTGTCCGGGCCGCCGTGGTGGCGGGTGTCGCATTGCGTGTCTCCGGCCAGACCGCCCTTACCGACCTGCACCGGGCCTGGCACCGGCCGCTTGTCGATCGCGGTCCAGCGGGACGGACCGCGAATGACCTCGTGAACGACGTTGACAGCTGTCAGCCGAGCGCTCACACCGATTCAGCCATCCACTGCATCGGGTCGCCGTGACCCAGGTCGGAGATGCCGGCGCCGATGAGGGCACCGGAGACCAGAGTGCGCCGATGCGCGGCGAATGTCAGCACGTGCGCGACCATCCCACCGTAGGTAAACACACGCGGCGGATCGCAGACCACGTCGATGAAGGTGTCGTCGAACCGATCCTGCTCGCACACCTCGCGAACTTGGGCGGCGTACGCCGGACCTGCCCGTGCGAGCCGTTCCTGCATATGGGCGACGCTCTCGCCCCGCTCGACGGCGAAGTCGTAGCCGCGCAGCCCGATCGCGGAGTTCCACTGGTCCAGCTGGCCGACCAGGCGGGCCAACAGCGAGCGCAGCGTCGGGTCGCAGTCGACGCCGTCCACCGACAACTCGATCGGAGCGTCTAGCCGGGCGTCGTCGAGGGTCCCGGCGCGGTCGAGCATCTGACCGACCAGCCAGACGTGGTGCTCGACCATTCTCAGCAGTAGATCCATGGAACTCACCTTCCGTCGTGACGGCAGCCGCAGGCTGCCGGGTGGCTGGAAATGGATGCCGCTCGGTCCGTCGAGCTGGACCGCGGTGGGCGCGCGCCGCCACCGGTCAGGAGACGCGCCGTACGAACGTGAAAAGGCCCTGGTGAAGGCCGCATGCGAGGAGTAACCCGCCTCGACTGCGACGTCGATGATCGTGCTGCCACCGGCGAGCAGCCGGAATGCCGCCCGTTCGAGCAGCAGCCGGCGCCGAAGCCGGGCCGGTGGTTCACCAGCGGCCACCGCAACGATCCTGTCGAGGTGGAACCGAGAGAGGTGGACACGAGCAGCCAGATCGGCCGCGCTTGCGTCGTGATCGTCGAGCGCGTCGGTGAGGACGGCGAGGAAACGGGCGAAGGTGTCGGCTGCGGCAGCCATGACATCCATCCTGCAGGCCGCGCCGCCGTGGGCGCTTGATCCCCCTTGCTCATTCCGTCGCCCGGACGGCCGGCACAGCTCAGCCCTTCCGGCCGCGCTTCTCCCGGACGCGGACACTGACCTCGATCGGCGTACCGGCGAAACCGAAGTCCTCCCGCAGCCGGCGTTCGAGGAACCGCCGATACCCGGCCTCGAGGAACCCGGTACAGAACACGACGAACCGCGGCGGCCGGGTGCCGGCCTGCGTCGCGAACAGCACCCGTGGCGCGCGGCCGCCGCGAGCGGGCGGCGGCGTCCCCTGCACCACCTCGGTCAGCCAAGCGTTCAGCCGACCAGTCGGGATCCGCTGCTCCCACGACTCCAACGCAGACCGCAGCGCCGGCGCCAACCGCCGCACCCCTCGGCCGGTCAGCGCCGACACGTTCAGCCGGGCCGCCCACTGGACCCGAGCCAGTTCACGGTCGATCTCCCGGTCCAACTGCAGCCGCCGGTCCTCATCCACCAGATCCCACTTGTTCATAGCCAGCACCAATGCCCGCCCGGCCTCCACCACGGCCGAGATCACCCGCTGGTCCTGCTCGCTGATCGGCTCACTCGCGTCGATCAGGACGATCGCCACTTCGGCAGCGTCGATCGCCGCCGCGGTACGCAGGCTGGCGTAGTACTCCGCCCCGGTCGCATGCGAGACGCGTCGCCGCAGCCCGGCGGTGTCGACGAACCGCCACACCTCATCACCCAGCTGCACCAGGCTGTCGACCGGATCGACCGTCGTACCGGCTACTGGATCCACGACCGACCGCTCCTCCCCGACGAGTCGATTGAGCAGAGAGGACTTGCCCACGTTCGGCTTGCCGATCAGCGCCACCCGCCGCGGCCCGCCGACGACGTCGACCTCCTGAGGTGCGGTCGGCAGCGCGTCGAGGATCGCGTCGAGCAGGTCGCCGCTCCCTCGCCCGTGCAGCGCGCTGACCGGATACGGCTCCCCCAGCCCGAGCCGCCACAGCGTCGTCGCCTCGGCCTCGGTCCGCTCGTCGTCCACCTTGTTGGCCGCAAGGATCACCGGCCGGTCGCCTCGTCTCAACACCCGCGCCACCGCGTCGTCCACCTCAGTTGCCCCGACCGACGCGTCCACCACGAGCAGCACAGCGTCGGCGGTCGCGATCGCCCGCTCCGCCTGCTCGGCCACCCGCGCCCGCATCCCGGTCGCGTCCGGCTCCCAGCCACCGGTGTCCACCAGCGTGAACTGCCGACCCCGCCACAGCGCGTCGTAGGCCACCCGATCCCTCGTCACGCCCGGCACGTCCTGCACGACCGCCTCGCGGCGACCCAGAATCCGGTTCACCAAGGTCGACTTGCCGACGTTCGGCCGGCCGATGACGGCGAGAATCGGGCTCGCGCCAACTGGCTGTGTCATGAGACGACCAGCCGGGCGAGGGACAGGATGTGCCCCACCACCTCGTCCTGCGTCATCGCCGTGGTGTCCAGCACGACGGCGTGCATCGCCGGTCGCAACGGACTGGCTTCCCGGCTGCTGTCGAAGGAGTCCCGCCGCTGCAGTGCCTGCCCCACCTCGGCTGCCTCGGCGCCGACTTCGCGGGCCCGTCGCGCGGCCCGGACGTCGGCGTCGGCGGTCAGGTAGATCTTCAACCGAGCATCCGGTACGACGACGCTGCCGATGTCGCGACCCTCCACGACGATCGATCCGTCGCCGATCAGCGAGCGCTGCATTTGAACCAGAAGGGACCGCACCTCCGGCTGCGCCGACACCGCCGACACGTCCGCGGTCACCTCCGGCGACCTGATCTCGGCCTCCACATGGGTGCCGTCCACCAGAACCGCTTCCGCGGAAGTGTCCGTGCCGATCGAGATTGTGCAGCGTCGCGCCACATCGGCCGCCTCGGACACCGGAACCCCTGCCCGCAGGACCGCCCAGGTCACCGCCCGGTACATCGCGCCTGTGTCCAGGTACCGCCAGCCCAACTCCTGGGCGACCGCGCGCGACACCGTTGACTTCCCGGTCCCGGACGGACCGTCGATCGCGATGACCTCCACCGGCCCGTAGTGGGTCACTGCGGCAGATCCGTCCGCAGCGCCGCGGCTCCGCCGAGGTACACGTGCCGCAGTTCAGACCGGTCGAGATCCGTCGACACGTGGGCCAGCAGCCGTAGCACCCGAGGCATCGCCCCCGGTACGTCGATCTCGGTGGTACACAGCAACGGTACGTCGATCAGTCCCAGCTGCCGAGCGGCGTACGCCGGAAACTCCGCCGTCAGGTCCGGTGTCGCGGTGAACACGATGCTGATGATGTCCTCGGGTCCGATGCCGTTGCGGTCGAGCACGGTCTGCACGAGCGTGCTCGCCCCGTCGAGGATCGCCGGCCGGTCGTTCGCTGAAATCTGGATGGCGCCACGCAGCGCGCGCACGGCCACGTGGCCTCCTTTGCTCGCCTCCAGGGTATTGGCACGGACAGGCCGCCCGGGTAGCGACAGACACGGCAGGGATGATTACAGTGTTGCGATGACCCAACCAAGTCTTTACGAGTGGGCCGGCGGGACGCCGGCCCTGGAGCGCCTCACCGAGACCTTCTACCGGCATGTCCACGCCGATCCTGTCCTGGCCGATCTGTTCGCGCACGTCGGCACGGATCACCCGCGACACGTCGCAATGTGGCTGGCCGAGGTGTTCGGCGGGCCGCGCAGGTACACCGACGAGCGCGGCGGGTACGCCGGCATGCTGCAGCACCACATCGACCGGAGAATCACACCAGAACAGCGCACCCGATGGGCGCAGCTGATCGCCGAGGCGGCCGACGAAGCGGGGCTGCCCGCCGACCCCGAGTTCCGGTCGGCGTTCGTGGCCTACGTCGAGTGGGGCTCGCGGATCGCGATGGCCAACTCGCAACCGGGCGCCGAACCACCCCCACAGGCGCCGATCCCGCATTGGGGCTGGGGCGAAGCGCCGCCGTACCTCCCCCCGACGTGAACAACGGCTTGACGACTGCGCTGACGATCGTCGCGGCGGTGGGTTGCGCCCTGACGGGCGGCGTGTTCTTCGGCTTTTCGACACTGGTGATGCCCGCGCTGCGCCGGTTGCCGCCGCTGCAGGGCCTCACCACGATGCAGGGCATCAACGCCGCGGCGATCACCCCGCTGTTTCTCGGCGCCCTGTTCGTGCCCGCGCTCGGCTGCCTCGCCCTCGCCGCCGACGCATTGCTCGACCTCGGCGAGGACAACGCCGGCCTGCTGCTGGCCGGAAGCCTGCTCTACCTCCTCGGAGCGATCCTCGTGACCATCGCCTATCACGTGCCCCGCAACGAACGGCTGGCAGGCGTCGATCCCGCGGACGCCGACGCGCCGACCCACTGGATGCGGTACGCCGCCGGCTGGACGACCTGGAACCACCTACGAGCCGCCGCCAGCCTGGCGGCTGCAGCGGTCCTGGCCGTCTCGCTGGGATGACTGCTACAAGCCGGTGAGCTGGTAGAGCTGGCCGAGTTCCTTGCTCGTCAGCGGGCGGAACGATCCCGGACGCTGGGAGCCCAACAGCACCGGTCCCACCGCCGTACGCACCAGCCGTGAGACCGGGCGGTCCACGGCCTCGAGCATCCGTCGTACGACGTGCTTGCGGCCCTCGTGCAACACGACCTCGACCTGCGCACGACCACCGGCCTGCCCCAGCACGCGGAAGGAGTCCGCCCGGGCCGGCCCATCCTCGAACTCCACGCCGGTCCGCAGCCGCTTGCCGACATCGCGCGGAACCGGTGCGGCGATCTCGGCGAGATAGGACTTCGGCACCTCGTACGACGGGTGCGCGAGCCGGTGTGCCAACGGCCCGTCGTTGGTCAGCAACAGCAGCCCCTCGCTGTCGGCATCCAGCCGGCCGACGTGAAACAGACCCGGCTGCTTCACATAGTCGCCGACGCACGGCCGACCCTGATCGTCGGACATCGTCGACACGACACCGCGCGGCTTGTTGAAGACCAGATGGGTGAGATCGGAGCGGACACTGACCCGCTCCCCGTCCACCGCGACGGCGGCGGCCAACGGGTCGATCCGGACACCCTGGGTCCGCACGATCTCCCCGTCCACGGACACCCGCCCAGCGGCGATCAACTCCTCGCAGGCCCGCCGCGAGCCGACCCCGGCCGCGGCGAGCACCTTCTGCAACCGGATGCCCTCAGGCATCGTCGACCGTGTCCAGCTCCGGCAGCAGCGGCGCGAGCGACGGCAGCTGTGCCAGCGACTGCAGGCCCAGCTTCTCCAGGAACAGGCCGGTCGTGCAGTACTGGCCCCCGCCGGTTTCCGGATCTGTCCCGCACTCCTCGATCAGGCCGCGGCTCAGCAGCGTGCGGATCACGCCGTCCACCCCGACTCCACGGATCCCGGCGATCCGCGCCCGCGTCACCGGCTGCCGGTAGGCGACCACCGACAGCGTCTCCAACGCCGCCTGGGTCAGCCGCGAGCGCTGCCCCTCGAGCAGCAGCCGTTCCACGCAGCCGGCGAACTCCTCCCGCGTGTAGAGCCGCCACCCCCCGGCCACCTCGCGCAGCTGGATCCCGCGCTCGCCGTCGTCGTACTCGCGCGCCAGGCCCTGCAGCGCCTCCTGGACCGCAGCGACCGGCTGTTCGACGGCACCGGCGAGCTCGGCCGCGGCGATCGGTGTGTCAACGACCAGCAGCACCGCTTCCAGAGCGTGGGGCAGGCGGTCAGCCACGCGGCCTGGTCCACCGGAAGAACGAGATCAGGTTGCCGTCGATGTCGACAGTCGCGAACTCCCGCGTCCCGAAGTCGGTGTCATCTACCGTGCTGGACGTCGAATGCAGTACGCCGGCCGCCTTGAGCTCGTCGTACAGAGCATCGACCTCGTCGACCTGGATGCGGCAGCTCGCCGTACCGGCGATGAACGATTCGGCACCTGAGCGGATCGGGTCGTTGAGCGAATTCCGCCTCTCCCACGACGTGTCGCTGGACTCCCACAGGTGGACCTCGGCGTCGTCTCGCTTCACCACCGCGAAGCCGCCGTCGTGATGGATGACGGTGAAACCGAACCTCTCGCGGTAGCAGGCGACCGCGGCGGTCATGTCTCGGACCGGCAGGGCAGGGATGGTTTGGCTGAGATGCACGCCGGAAGTCTCCCACTCAATGCGACGAGCCGATCCAGCGCACATGCAACTCCCCGAGCGCCGTCAACTGGTCGAAGGAGACGGCGTGCTCCCGGTACAGATCCAGCAGGGCGAGGAACCGGGCCACGACCTCCAGGGTGTGCGTGCAGTCAGCCGTCAGAGAGCGGAACGTCGCTGCGCCGGAGCGGGCCAGCCGCTCGCGCAGGATGGCGGCGTGCTCGGCGACGCTGATCCGCGGCGCATGGAGGTGCTCTACGGCGACCTCGGGAGCCGGCCTGGGCCGCAGCGCCTCGGCGGCGATCCGGGCGAAGCGTTCCGGGCCGACGCCGAGCAGCACCTCCGGCAGCAGTGCGGCGAAGCGCGGTTCCAATGAGACCGACCGGGCATGTCGCAACGCCGTCACCCGCTCCAACTCGCCGAGGTGCGCGGCGGCGAGCTTGTAGGCGCGGTACTGGAGCAACCGGGCGAACAGCAGGTCCCGCGCCTCCAGCAGCGCCAGGTCCTCCTCGTCCTCGACGTCCGCGGCCGGGAGCAGACGGGCGGTCTTGAGGTCGAGCAGCGTCGCCGCGACGACGAGGAACTCGGTGGCCTGCCCCAGATCCCACTCCGGACCGGCGGCACGGATGTGTGCGATGAACTCGTCGGTCACCTGCGACAGTGCGACCTCGGTGACGTCGAGCCGGTGCCGGGCGATCAGGCTGAGCAGCAAGTCGAACGGGCCCTCGAAGTTGTCCAGCCGGACATGAAAGCTCGACTGGTCGGCCACCCCGGGCACGTTCACTCGGCGACCGTAGCCGAGCGGCTCGGGTCAGACGTCCTCGTGTGGCGGCGGCTCAGTGGGTAGCCGGCAACCGAGGGCGACATGAGTATCTGGTCGAGATGTGGGGGCTCAGGGTCCGTTGCGCCAGTGATCGATGCGGTTGTGGTCGGGCGTGAAGCCGTGGTTGACCCCCCAGAGCACGGCCTGGGTGCGGCTCGCGACATCGATCTTGCGGTAGACGGTGCGGATGTAGGACTTCACCGTGTTCGGACTGAGGAACGTCAATGCGGCCACCTCGGCATTGCTCTTGCCCTGGGTGATCAGCGCGAGGATCTCCGCCTCACGATCGGTGAGGCCCTCACCCCGGCCGGGCCAATCGAGTCCCGGCGCGCTGCGGGCCCGATGCGGCGGGGGACTCACGATCACCTCGCCGGCGTGCACGGCTTCGAGCGCAGCGACGAGGTCACGGGCGGGCAGTGTCTTGGATAGGTAGCCGCTGGCTCCCTGTCGGCGGGCGCTGTCGATCAGCTCGGGGTGGAAGTTCCAGGTGTAGACCACGACTCGACGCGCCCGGGGGTTGGCGACGAGGACGCCGATCTCGTCATGGTTTGACTCCGGTTGCGCGAACGAGTCGTACAAGGCGATGTCCACGACGTCGGCCACAGGTTCGTTGGCGTCGATCTCGGCGACGACGACGCGGTCTCGGTAGCGGTCGAACATGTGGGCGACGCCGATCAGAACCACGTCGTAGTCGTCGACCAACGCAACCGTGATCGGCGAACCCGCGACACCCGAGGACATGGCACCGATGCTATACCTCCCTAGGGGTGTACCGCAGCAGCCCTAGGGGTGATTGCCTGATCCTGCACCACTGAATTGGGGGGGACAGGAGCCGGGTGATCGCGGGCGTCAACGCGCCATCCGGCTCCTGTTTCAGTTGGCCCTTTCGATCATCAGCCTGGAGCAGGCTGATCCGCTGCGCGTCACTGACGCGCATCAACAGAAGGGCTCCATCATGCTGGGTCTGATAGTCAGCATCATCATCATCGGTCTGATCGCCGGCGCGCTGGCGCGCCTGCTGGTGCCCGGCAAGCAGCACATGTCGATCCTGATGACGATGGTCATCGGCATCATCGGGTCACTCGTCGGCGGCTTCCTGGGCTATTTGATCTTCCAGAAGGACGCCGGGGACGGATTCCTCCAGCCGGCAGGCATCATCGGCTCCGTCATCGGCGCGATCATCGTGCTGCTGCTGTGGACCCGAGTGGGCGAGAACCGGTCGGTACGCCAGTAGTCCAACTCACGCCAGCCGCGTCCTCGTCCACGCTGTTCGACCGGGTCAAGGGCGCGCCGGCCGGTAAGTACAGATCAGGACGCCCGTCGTGGCTGTCGTGGTCGAGACCAGCTCGAGCGGGCGGACCTGGCCGTCGGCCGGGAACACCCGCTTGCCACCGCCGAGCAGCACCGGCTCGATCATCAGTCGGTACTCGTCGACAAGGTCGTGCTCGACCAGCTGCGCGGCGAGCGACGCACTGCCCCACACCTGCAGCCCATTGCCGTCTCGTTCCCGCAGCTCACGCACGGCGGCGATGGCGTCGTCGGGGGCAGCAAGGTCGACCCTGACCAGGTGAGGTCGGCCTGAGTGAGAGTGCGTGATGCCACGTGCTTGGGGATCTCGTTGATGCGGTCGGCGAACGGATCGCCCGCGCGGCCGGGCCAGGCGGCAGCCATCGTCTGCCAGGTGCGCCGCCCGAACAGCAGCGCTTCGGTCGTGGTCATGACCTCGTCGAGCACCGGCCCCATCACCTCGGGGTCGAAATACGGCATCGACCAGCCGCCGTGGGAGAACCCGCCCTCGGTGTCCTCCTCGGGGCCACCGGGCGCCTGAACGACGCCGTCCAGGCTCATGAACTCGCTGAGGATGATCCGCATGGCTGCTCCTTTGGTTGGTTGGTCAGCTGGTAGACCCGGCGCGCGCGGCGGACTCATCGGCCCCGCTCCAGGCTCGCACTGACGGCGTCGGGCATCGGCGAGTTCGAGGATGCCCTCGAGAGCGTCACTCCCCAG